>OFDN01000999.1_pt1 | contig 20476 bp, 20 predicted proteins | sample 1520971 | NCBI WGS metagenome assembly OFDN01 (sample SAMEA94257418, study PRJEB24077) | hot springs metagenome | biome: Aquatic biome; feature: Geographical feature; material: Water | place: India | collected 2012-06-12 | depth 5 m
GGTGGACGAGGTCGGCGTCTACAAGCCGCACCCGTCGGTCTATCAGCTCGCCTGCGACCGTCTGGGGGTGACGGCGGCGGAGATTCTGTTCGTTTCGGCCAACGGCTGGGACGGCTGCGGGGCGGCGCAGTTCGGTTTCCGAGTTGCCCGCCTCAACCGCCGGGGCCTGCCTCCGGAGCGCCTGCCGGCCCAGCCGTTGGTGGAGATCGCAGCTTTGGCCGAGCTGCCAACGCTTCTGTAGCCGGCCATCCCCCAAAGGGACCGACAGCGCCGTACCGGCCGTTACTGCGCCCGCCCCTCACGAATATTTCGGTATGCTCGCGAACCGGAATTCCGAAAGCATTCCGGTGCATTCTTCACCGGCTTCGTCCCAAAAACTGCCCTATTTGGATCCCCACCCTGCCGACGATTACCATGGAGCCGGCGCGAGAACCTGAACTGTGTCAGTGTTCGCGAGGATTGCCGAGGGATTACCACGAAAGATGACTTATGATAACTGGGGGACTTAAAGGTTCTTTAACCGCACGGAGTGCCAAACTAGGGACATATTCACGCACCGGTTAAGGAGCCCAAGACCATGCCTGCACCCGCGGTCACCGACGAACTTCGCAAGGCCTGTCGTCTGCACGCCCGTCTGCTCGACGCCTTCATCGAGCTGACGCAGAAGGAACTCAACCAGCTTCCCCCGGGCTTCGCCGAGGAAAGCCTGAGGGAGTCGCTGGAGACCATGCGGGCGGCGCGCAAGACCTACGGGTCTGCCGGTGGCGTGTTCGTGGTGTCCAACGCAGCCTGACCGTTGGTCACCGCCGGTGCGGCTGGCCCTGTCCCGTGTGGGCAGGGCCGGCTCTGGATGACCCGGCCTCAGGCCGACTGTGCCTTGCGGGCCCTCGGTTTGCGAGGTGCGGGCTCCGGAACGGCCTCCACCGTGGGGGTCTTGTCAGCCGCAGTGGTTTTCCGGCGCGCGGCCGGTTTCTTGGCCGGTGTCGCCTCCGCTTGGGCTGCCGGCTCCGCCGTCTTGCCCGCCGGCTTCCGCGTGGTCGGTTTGCGCACCGCCGGAGCGTCCGTCTTTTCCGCCGCGTCCGCGGCCATTCCGGCCTCGACCTCGCGGGTGGCCCTGGCCCAATGTTCCTCGGCCCGGCCTTCCGGGCGGCCTTCCTCTTCCCAGATCGCGTGCGCGCGGGCGCGGATGCGCTCCTCGATGTCGGATGCCATGCCCTGTCTCCCCACCATGTCCGCGGTTGTTGCAGGACGGAATTTTGCCGCAGGTGCGTCCACCGGCGCAAGCGCGTGGCCGCGTACGAACGGGTAGCCTCAGTCGACGGCGCCGTCGCCGCCGCCATTGACCTTTCTTTGCACCTCGCGCCACCGCGCCACATTCCGGTTGTGGTCGGGCAGCGACTTGGCGAAGGCGTGGCCCCCCGTGCCATCCGCCACAAAGTACAGGAATTCGTGACGCTCGGGCTTCAGCGCCGCCAGCAGCGACGCCCGGCCGGGATTGGCGATCGGGCCGGGCGGCAGGCCGGATGCGTGATAGGTGTTGTAAGGCGATTCGTAGCGCCAGTCGGCGCGCGTCAACGGCCGTCCCAATTCCCCGGAGCCGTCGGTCAGCGCGTAGATGACGGTCGGGTCCGACTGAAGCTTCATCCCCTGTTCCAGCCGGTTCAGGAAGACGCCGGCCACCCGCGAGCGCTCGGCGGGAACGGCCGTCTCCTTCTCGACGATGGACGCCAGGACGACCGCATCGCGCGGCGTGCTGAAGGGCAGATCCGATGCACGCTGTTTCCAGGCCTCGGCCAAAGCCTGGTCCATGGCCGTGCGCATGCGCTCCAACAGCGCGTCGCGGCTGTCCCCGTACTGATAATGGTAGGTTTCCGGGAGCAGCGTGCCGTTCTCCGGCACCGCCTTCGGTTCACCGGTCAAGGCCGGCTCGCTCCTCAGCAACGCCACGATCTGGGCGGAGGTCAGACCCTCCGGCACGGTCAGCCGCCGCACCACCGTCTTGCCCTCGCGGAGCTGTCGCAGCACGCCGTCCATGCTGACTCCGGGCGCGAAGGCATACTCCCCCGCCCGCAGATTCCGCATGCCACCGGAGAGCTTGGCGGACAGGGCGAAGATCAGGGGCGAATCGATCACCCCCGACTCGCCCAGAGTGATGGCGATGGCTTCCAGGCCACTGCCGCGCTGGATGACCACGGTCGAAGGCTCGGCCAGGGGGCCGGGCGCGGTCATCCGCAGCCCGCCCCACAGCAGACCCGCCGCACCCGCAACGGCCACGGCAAGGCCCCCGGCCGCGATCCGGAGTGCCCAGCCCATCAGCGCCTCAGCCGAACGCCTTGAAGATCACCGACGCGTTGGTGCCGCCGAATCCGAAGGAGTTCGACAGCGCCGCACGCACCCGCCGCTCCTGCGCCGCCTTCGGAACGAGGTTGACGCCCAGGCAGCTGTCCGAGGGGTTCTCAAGGTTCAATGTCGGCGGCACCACGGAGTGGTTGATCGCCTTGATGCTGTAGATCGCCTCGACCGCTCCGGCGGCACCCAGCAGGTGGCCGATCGCCGACTTCGTGGAGGACATCGCCACCGTGTCGATGGCGGAACCGAACAGACGGCGCACCGCACCCAGCTCGATCTCATCGCCCAGCGGCGTGGAGGTGCCGTGCGCGTTGATGTAGTCGATCTCGTCCGGGTTCATGCCGGCGCGCTTCAGCGCACCCTTCATCGAGCGGAAGCCGCCGTTGCCATCCTCCGCCGGGGCGGCGAGGTGGTAGGCGTCGCCCGACAGGCCGTAGCCGCAGACTTCGGCGTAGATGGTGGCACCGCGCTTCTTGGCGTGCTCCAACTCCTCCAGGATCACCACGCCGGCCCCTTCGCCCATGACGAAGCCGTCACGGTCCTTGTCGTAGGGACGCGACGCCGCGGTCGGGGTGTCGTTGAAGCCGGTGGAGAGGGCGCGCATCGCGGCGAATCCGGCGATGCCCAGGCGGCACAGCGCCATCTCGGCGCCGCCGGCCACCATCACGTCGGCGTCGTCCAGCATGATCAGGCGCGCGGCGTCGCCGATCGCATGGGCGCCGGTGGAGCAGGCCGTCACCACCGCGTGGTTCGGCCCCTTGAATCCATGGTTGATCGAAACGTGACCCGACGCCTCGTTGATGAGGCAGGACGGGATGAAGAAGGGGGAGATGCGGCGCGGCCCCTTGGTGTGCAGCGTGACGGCACCCTCGGCGATGCCCGGAAGGCCGCCGATGCCGGACCCGATCATCACGCCGGTGCGCTCGCGCTCCTCGTCCGTATCGGGCTTCCAGCCCGAATCGGCGATCGCCTCCTCGGCAGCGGCGATGGCGTAGACGATGAACTCGTCCATCTTGCGCTGCTCTTTGGGAGGGATGAAGCGGTCGGGGTTGAACTGCCCCTCCCCGTCGCCCCGCGGAACCTCGCCCGCCACCTTGGAGGGCAGGTCGGAGACGTCGAACTTGGTGATCGGTCCCAGACCCGACTCGCCGTTGATCAGGCGGTCCCAGTTGTACCGATGGCCGACCCCGAGCGGCGTGACCATGCCAAGGCCGGTGACGACGACGCGACGCATAGGGAATTCCTGCTCTTGCCGAAACTTGAAGGGGGCGCTCCGCAAGCTGGGGCGAAGCGCCGACCCGTCGTCAAACGCCGTGTTGCGGCCGGTCAGGCCGCGGCGTTCGACTTGATGAAATCGATCGCGTCCTTCACGGTGAGGATCTTCTCGGCCGCGTCATCCGGGATCTCGCAGCCGAACTCCTCCTCGAAGGCCATGACCAGCTCGACGGTGTCGAGGCTGTCGGCGCCCAGATCGTCGATGAAGGCGGCGTTCTCGGTCACCTTCGACTCTTCGACCCCCAGATGGTCCACAACGATCTTCTTAACGCGCTCGGCGATGTCGCTCATCTTCTCTGACCTTCTTCACACAATTCCATGGAACCGTTCGGACGGATCCCACCGGCACGGACATGCACCTAAGCACGGCGTCCTGCCCCGAAAAGCCCCGTCCGATAACACATTTCGCGGTGCTTGACCAGCGCCCGGGAACGTTCGTTCCGTCCCGCGCGCAACAGCCGGCACAGCGTCAGATCATCGCCATGCCACCGTTGACATGCAGCGTCTGACCGGTGACGTAGGCTGCTTCCTCGCTCGCCAGGAACACGACGCCGGCGGCGATCTCCGACGGCTCGCCCATGCGGCCGGCGGGGATGCCACCCAGCAGCTTTTCCTTCTGGTCGCCAGTCAGCGCGTCGGTCATCGCCGTGGTGATGAAGCCCGGAGCGACGCAGTTGACCGTGATGTTGCGCGACGCGACCTCGGCGGCCAGCGCCTTCGACATGCCGATCATGCCGGCCTTGGAAGCGGCGTAGTTGGCCTGCCCCGGGTTGCCGGTGACGCCGACGATCGATGTGATGCCAACGATGCGGCCCCAGCGGCGCTTCATCATGCCGCGCATCACCGCGCGCGACAGGCGGAAGGCCGCCGTCAGGTTGACGTCCAGCACCGCCTGCCAGTCGTCGTCCTTCATCCGCAGGGCGAGCTGGTCGCGGGTCAGGCCGGCGTTGTTGACCAGGATGTCGATGCGCCCGCCCAGCGCCGCCTCGGCGTCCTTGGCGAGCTTTTCCGTCGCCTCGGCGTCGGAGAGGTTGCCGGGGGTGACGACGGCGCGCTCCCCCAGCTCGGCGGCGAGCGCCTGCAGCGGCTCGACGCGGGTGCCGGACAGCGCGACGGTGGCGCCCTGCGCGTGCAGGGCGCGGGCGATGGCGGCGCCGATGCCACCGGAGGCGCCGGTCACCAGCGCGGTCTTGCCGGTCAGATCGAACATGGGCGGGCTCCGCTCACAGAGTCGTCACGACTCACAGGGTCTTCAGGAAGGCATCGACGTCGGCCGGCGTGTGGACCGAGGTGGCCGTGAGCTCCTTGTCGATGCGCTTGGCGAGCCCGGCCAGCACCTTGCCGGCGCCGACCTCGACCAGCGACGACACGCCGGCGGCCTTCATCGCCTGCACGCTCTCGCGCCAGCGCACCATGCCCGTCACCTGCTCCACCAGAAGCCGGCGGATGGCGTTGGGGTCCTGCACCGGGGCGGCGGTCACGTTGGCGACGACCGGCACCACGGGGGCCGAGACCACCACCTTCTCCAGCGCCTCGCCCATGGCGTCGGCGGCGGGTGCCATCAGCGGGCAGTGGAAGGGTGCGCTGACCGGCAGACGAACGGACCGCTTCAGTCCGCGCTCGGCGGCCAGGCGGATGGCGCGGTCGATGGCGTCGGCGTCGCCGGAGATCACCACCTGACCCGACGCGTTGTCGTTGGCGACGGTGCAGACCTGCCCTTCGGCGGCGTCGGTGGCGATGCCCTGGGCCTGCTCCAGCTCAGCACCCAGCAGGGCGGCCATGGCACCCTTGCCGACCGGCACCGCCTTCTGCATCGACTGGCCACGCAGCTTCAGGAGCCGCGCCGTGTCGCCCAGCGTGAAGGCGCCGGCGGCGCACAGCGCCGAATACTCGCCCAGCGAATGGCCGGCGACGAAGGCGGCGTGCTTGGAAAGCTCCACCCCACCCTGCTGCGACAACACGCGCATGACCGCGACGCTGACCGCCATCAGGGCGGGCTGCGCGTTCTCGGTCAGGGTCAGGTCGGTTTCCGGCCCTTCGAACATCAGGCGGGACAGCCGCTGGCTCAGCGCGTCATCGACCTCCTCGAAGGTCAGGCGGGCCACCTCGAACGCCTCGGCCAGTTCGCGGCCCATGCCGACGGCCTGACTTCCTTGCCCCGGAAAAACGAATGCCCTGGTCATCTACGTTGAAGCCCGTCGACCATGTAATAAGGTGCGCCCCCCGCGCACGGTGGGCGGAAGTGATACCCACCGCTTCTGCCGTGTCAAGTGAGGTTGCAGCGAACCCGTGGTCGCGACGGTGTTTTTCCTTGCTCACGGATCGCGCCTGTGTATAGTGCGCCGCTTCGCAACTCCTTGCCGGCGTGCAGTCCCATGCCGCCGGCTAGGCCCGGGCGGCTGGCCGGACATTGCCCCTCAAGGCTTGGCTCGCACAGCGCCGGACCACGAACAGCCATGGGGAGTATCATGTCGCTCTACGAGTGCGTGCTGATCGCACGCCAGGACATCTCGGCCGCCCAGGCCGAGGCGCTCGGCGAGAGCTTCGCCCAGATCATCCGCGACAACGGCGGCACCGTCGTGAAGTCGGAATACTGGGGCCTGAAGACCCTCGCCTACAAGATCAAGAAGAACCGCAAGGGCCACTACATCATGCTCGGGCTCGATTCGCCGTCTCCGGCGGTGATCGAGATGGAGCGCAACATGAGCCTCAACGAGGACGTGCTGCGTTACCTGACCGTCCGCATCGATGCGCTCGACGCGACGCCGTCGGTGATGATGCAGTCGCGCGGCGAGCGGGGCGAGCGCGGTGAGCGCGGCGGCCGCCGCTTCGACGACCGCGGCCCGCGTCCCCCGCGCCGCAGCGAACCCGCCCCCGTTTCCGATGAGGCCTCGGCATGAGCGACAAGCAGACCACGGGCGCGCCCGCCCGCAGCGGTGGCGGTCCCCGCCGTCCGTTCTTCCGCCGCCGCAAGACCTGCCCGTTCTCGGGCGCCAACGCGCCGGCCATCGACTACAAGGACGTCAAGCTCCTGTCCCGCTTCATTTCCGAGCGTGGCAAGATCGTGCCGAGCCGCATCACCGCTGTCTCCGCGAAGAAGCAGCGTGAGCTGGCCAGGGCCATCAAGCGCGCGCGTTTCCTGGCACTGCTTCCCTATCTGGTGAAGTAAGGCCGGGAACGCGGACGAGGAAGGCGAAGGTGGCGCCATGCACACGGCACTGGCCGCCGCGGGCGGGGGCGGGATCGCCAGCGCGCTGTTCTACCTGTCGGTCCTGTTCGGCGGGGTCGGCGCGCTTATCCTTGGCTACCTGACGCCATTGCCGCTGTTGGCCGCCGGGCTCTCGCTTGGTTTGGCCGCGGTGGTGGTGGGAAGCGTGGCGGGCACCATTCTGGTGCTCGGCGTCTCCGGCAGCCTGACGGTGACCGGCGCCTACGCGCTGACTGCGGCGCTCCCCGCCGTGTTCACGGTGCGCCAGGCATTGCTGGCCCGCCCGCGGGCGGACGGCGGCCTGGAATGGTACCCGCCGGGCATGCTGCTCACCGGTCTGACGGGCCTTGGGATCCTGGGATTCGTCGGGGCGGTGGCGCTGGCCGCCGGGGAACCGGGGGGTCTGGAGGGTGTGGTCCGGCGGGCTCTCGGTGGCATGGCGGCGCAGTTCGCGCCACCGGACGCCGGGGCACCGGACGATGCCGTCTCCCTGTGGATCGCACCGGCGCTGCCGGGCTTCGTGATCGTCTCGTGGATGTTCATGACGATCGTCAACGGGACGCTGGCGCAGGGCGTTCTGATGCGGTTCGGCCGCAACCGACGCCCCGGCATGCGGATCACGGAGCTGGAGCTGCCGCGGTGGCTGGGACCGGTCTACGGAATCGTCGTCGCGATGGCGCTGGCGATCCCCGGCGATGTCGGGTTCCTGGCGCTGAACATCGGGCTGATCCTGTCGGTGCCCTTCGCCTTCGCCGGACTGTCGGTGGTGCACGCCTACGCGCGGGCGCGGTCGACGCGGACGGCGATCCTCGTCGCGTTTTATATGTTCCTGGTTCTTTTCGGCTGGCCGGTCGTGGTTCTGGTCGGCCTCGGCATGATCGAGCAATGGATGGGGCTTCGCCGTCGCTGGACGACCGGCCCCCGTCAGGAGGACGAGTGATGGAAGTGATTCTGCTGGAGCGGGTCGAGAAGCTCGGCCAGATGGGCCAGATCGTCAAGGTTCGGCCCGGTTTCGCCCGAAACTACCTGCTGCCCCAGAAGAAGGCCCTGCGCGCCACCAAGGCGAACATGGCCTATTTCGAGAAGCAGCGCGTGCATCTGGAAGCCGTGAACCTGGAGCGCCGCAAGGACGCCGAGCAGGTTTCCGGCAAGATGAACAACGTGTCGGTCGTGGTGACCCGTCAGGCCGGCGACACCGGCGTGCTGTACGGTTCGGTCTCCCCACGCGACATCGCCGAGGCGCTGACCACCGCCGGCTACCGGGTGGAGCGCACCCAGGTCGCCATCGACCAGCCGATCAAGTCGCTGGGCCTGTTCCGCGTGCGCATCGTGCTGCACCCGGAAGTCTCCGTGATGGTGACGGTCAACGTCGCCCGCACGCAGGAGGAGGCCGAGCTCCAGGCCCAGCGCGGTGGCATGGTCACCGCCGCCGACCTGATCGAGGACGAAGAAGAGGTGGAGACCGAGACGGAGGATCAGGCGGAAGCCTGATCCCCGATCCTTTCGGGTCACCGTCCTCCGCCTTGGGCCCGCTTCCGCCGGAAGCGGGCTTTTGGCATTGGCGATTCGGTTTACACCGATCGACTTAGAACGTTTCTGAATCTGGCCCACCCGGCAGGGCCGGAGCACTCTGTTCGTGTTCGTGGCCTATAGCCCGGAACGTTCTGGAGGCAGGAATGCTGTTTGCGCGATTGCTCAAGGACGCCGTCCGATCCGATTCCCTCGCCCTGGTCGATGCACGCGGGCATCGCCATGTCCTCGGCCAGGGGGAACCCCGCATCACGCTGAGACTTCACGACCCCGCGCTGCACCGCGAGCTGCTGCTGAACCCGCGCCTCGCCTTCGGGGAGGCCTATATGGACGGGCGCATGACCGTGGAAGGCGGCGGCATTTACGAGGTGCTGTCCATCCTGACCCGCGACGCCCAGGTCGAGGGCCCGGTCGGCCGCCTGGTCGAGGCGTTGGCCCCGATCACCCGCCGCATCCAGCAGACCAACCCGCTGAAACGGTCGCGCGACAACGTCGCCCACCACTACGACCTGTCGCGCCGGCTCTACGAACTCTTCCTAGACCGCAACATGCAGTACTCCTGCGCCTACTTTCCGCGGCCGGGCATGACGCTGGACGAGGCGCAGGAGGCGAAGATGCGCCACATCGCCGCCAAGCTGCTCCTTCAGCCGGGGCATTCCGTGCTCGACATCGGCTGCGGCTGGGGCGGCATGGCGGTCTTCCTGGCCCGCCACGCCGGGGTGGAGGTGACCGGCATCACGCTCTCCACCGAACAGCTCGAGGCCGCCCGAGAGCGGGCCGAGCGCTGCGGTGTGGCCGACCGCGTCCGATTCGAGCTCTGCGACTACCGCGAGGTCGCCGGCTGTTTCGACCGCATCGTGTCGGTCGGCATGTTCGAGCATGTCGGCGCTCCCCATTACGGCCGCTTCTTCGCCCGCGTGCGTGAGCTTCTGGCCGACGACGGCGTGGCGTTGCTGCATTCGATCGGCCGTTCCGACGGGCCGGGCGTGACCAACGCGTGGTTCCGCAAATACATCTTCCCCGGCGGCTACTCCCCGGCCCTGTCCGAGGTCGTGCCGGAAGTCGAGCGCGCCGGCCTGTGGGCCACCGACATCGAGATCCTGCGGCTGCACTACGCCGAGACGCTGCGCCATTGGCGCGAGCGCTTCGCCCAGCGGCGCGACGAGGCGAAACGGCTGTACGACGAGCGCTTCTGCCGGATGTGGGAGTTCTATCTGTCGGGTGCCGAGTTGAGCTTCCGCCACCAGGGCCACATGGTCTTCCAGATGCAGCTCGCCAAGTCCATCGGCGCCGTGCCCTTGACCCGCGATTACATGGTGGAGGCGGAACGCCGCCTTGCCGACGCCCGCGTGCTCGCGGCGTAGGCGGCGCAAACCGTTGATCGGGTGAGGTTTTCGAATCTGTCCCCAACATTCTCCACATGGGGATGACTCTTGTGCACAGCTTTTCGAAGGCCGGTCGCCGGTTGGGACGCGCCGTGGCGGCCGGCCTTTGATAAGCTGAAGGGATGGATCACAAGCTCCCCACCCCGTTCGCCGCTGTCCGGACGGAAGGCGGCGCGCCCCGTCTCGGCATCGTTCGGCCCGCGCAGGAGTATCGCACCGCCCCCCACAACGAGGAGGCGGAACAGGCGCTGCTGGGCGCCATCCTGGTCAACAACAAGGCGTTCGAGAAGGTCGGCGAGTTCCTTCAGGCCGAGCACTTCTACGACCCGCTGCACCAGCGCATCTTCGGCGCCATCGCCAAGATGGTCGAGCGCGGGCAGATCGCGAACCCCGTCACGCTGAAGGCCTATTTCGAGAACGACACCGATCTTGCCGGCGAGGGCGCCGGCTATCTGGCGGAGCTGGCGGCCAGCGTCGTCACCGTCATCAACGCCGGCGATTACGGCAAGACCATCCACGACCTGTTCCTGCGCCGGCAGTTGATCGAGATCGGCTCGGACATGGTCAACGAGGCCTACCGGCACGATCTCGACGTGACCGCGCTCGACCAGATCGGCGAGGCGGAGAAGCAGCTCTTCGACCTCGCCTCCACCGGCGACGTGAAGGGCGGCTTTGTGTCCTTCGGCGAGTCGCTGAAGCACGCCATCGCGACGGCGGAGGTGGCGTTCCGCAGCTCCAGCCACGTCACCGGCGTGACCAGTGGCCTGATCGACATCGACCGCAAGCTGGGCGGGCTCCACCCGTCGGACCTGATCATCCTGGCCGGCCGCCCGTCGATGGGCAAGACCGCGCTCGCCACCAACATCGCCTTCGCCGCCGCCAAGGCGCATTTCCGCTCACAGGGGGCCGAAGGCGCGCCGGTCGGCTTCTTCTCGCTGGAAATGTCGGCCGAGCAGCTCGCCACCCGAATCCTGGCCGACGAGGCGCAGGTGCCCGGCGACAAGATCCGCCGCGGCGAGATCCGCGACACCGACTTTCCGAAATTCGTCCAGGCCAGCCAGGAGTTGGGTCGCGTGCCCTTCTTCGTGGACGACACGCCCGCCCTGTCGGTGGCGGCCGTGCGCACCCGCGCGCGGCGGCTGAAGCGCACCAGCGGGCTGGGGATGCTGGTGGTCGATTACCTCCAGCTGCTGCGCGGCTCGTCGGCGCGCGGCAGCGAGAACCGGGTGCAGGAAATCTCCGAGATCACCCGCGGTCTCAAGGCCATCGCCAAGGAGCTGGACATCCCCGTCATCGCGCTGTCGCAGCTCAGCCGCGCGGTGGAGTTGCGCGAGGACAAGCGGCCGCAGCTTGCCGACCTCCGCGAATCGGGCTCCATCGAGCAGGACGCCGACGTCGTGATGTTCGTCTTCCGGGAGCAGTATTACCTGGAACGCGCCGAGCCCAGCCGCCGCCCGGACGAGAACGACGACAAGTTCAACGACCGCTACCAACGCTGGCAGCAGCGCCTCGGGGAAGTGCACAACACCGCCGAGGTCATCATCGCGAAGCAACGCCATGGCCCCATCGGCACCGTCCGGCTCTATTTCGACGGACAGTTCACCAAGTTCGGCGACCTCGACCAGCGCCACGGCGGCGGCGGCATCGACGAGTGAGGCGGCGCGCGCCGGCGCCATCCTCACCATCGATCTGGCCGCCATCGTCGCCAACTGGCGGTCCTTGCGTGACCGCGCCGGCCCAGCCGCCTGCGCGGCAGTCGTGAAGGCCGACGCCTACGGGCTGGGCGCCGCGCGGGTGGCGCCGGCCCTGGCCGCGGCCGGCTGCACCGTCTTCGTCGTTGCCACGCTGGACGAGGCGATGGCGCTGCGGGCGGTGCTGCCGGGCGGGGCCGAGGTGATCTGCCTGGGCGGCCTGCCGGCGGACTCTGAAGGCGAGTTCCTGCGCCACGCGGTCACGCCGGTGCTGAACCATCTGGGCGAGGTCGAGCGCTGGCGGGCCTTTGCGCGCTGGCGCGGCACCCCCTACCCCGCCGTCATCCACATCGACACCGGCATGAACCGGCTGGGCCTCGGCCCCGACGAGCTGGACCGGCTCGCCGCGGAGCCGGACCGGCTCGACGGCATGACCGTCCGGCTGTGGATGAGCCACCTCGCCTGCGCCGAGGCCGACAGCCCGATGAACGCCGCGCAGCTCGCCGCCTTCCGCGCGGCGCTGGCCCGGCTGCCCGCCGCACCCGCCAGCCTCGCCAATTCCTCGGGCCTGTTCCTAGGGCCCGACTACCGGTTCGATCTTGCGCGGCCGGGATGCGCGCTGTACGGCGTGAACCCCACGCCCGGCCGGCCGAACCCCATGCAGGGCGTGATCCGGCTGGACGCGCGTGTGCTGCAGGTGCGCAACGTTGACAGCCCTATGACCGTTGGCTACGGTGCCACGCACCGCGTTGCGGGGAGTGGCAAAGTTGCAACCATTGCAGTGGGTTATGCCGACGGATACGCGCGCACGCTCGGTGGGCGCGGTCATGTGCATGTCGGCGGCACGGCGGCGCCCGTCATCGGGCGCATCTCAATGGATCTGATCACCGTGGACATCTCCCACCTGCCGGACGGCGCGGTCGTGCCCAATGATTTCGTGGAACTGATCGGGCCGCACCGCCCGGTCGACACCGTGGCGGCCGAAGGCGGCACCATCGGCTACGAGATCCTGACGGCACTCGGGCGCCGCTACCACCGCGTCCACACCGGCGCCGTGGCGGAGGGTCTGTGATGGAGTTTCTCGCCACCATCGGCCGCACCTTCCTGGTGTTTCTGGGCGCCACCGGGCGGCTCGCGCTGTTCGCGGGCATGGGCGTCTCGCACTGCCTGCGCCCGCCCTATTATCTGCGGCAGATCCTGCGGCAGATGATCGACATCGGCTACTACTCGCTGCCGGTGGTGGGGCTGACCGCGTTGTTCACCGGCATGGTGCTGGCGTTGCAGAGCCATTCCGGCTTCGCCCGCTTCCAGGCGGAGGGCGCCATCGCCACCGTGGTCGTACTGTCGATCACGCGCGAGCTGGGGCCCGTGCTGGGCGGGCTCATGGTCGCGGGCCGCATCGGGGCCGCCATGGCGGCCGAGATCGGCACCATGCGGGTGACCGAGCAGATCGACGCGCTGTCCACCCTGTCCACCAACCCCTTCAAGTATCTGGTGGCGCCGCGGCTGATCGCCGGGCTGACCATGCTGCCGATCCTGGTGCTGGTGGCCGACATCATCGGCGTGTTCGGCGGCTTCCTGGTCAGCGTCTACCGGCTGGACTTCAACCCGGCCAGCTACCTCCAGCGCACCTGGGAGTTCCTGGAACCGGTGGACGTCATCTCCGGCCTCGTCAAGGCGGCCGTCTTCGGCTTCGTGGTGGCGCTGATGGGCTGCTACTTCGGCTACCATTCGAAGGGCGGGGCGCAGGGCGTGGGGCAGGCCACCACCAACGCGGTGGTCGCCGCGTCCATCATGATCCTGGTGTTCAACTACCTGCTCACCGGCATCTTCTTCTCCGACAAGTGACGGCCCCATGAGCGACACGACCAACGGCATGGTGGCCGGCAACACACCGAAGATCGCGCTGCGGGGCGTGCACAAGCGCTTCGGGCCCAAGGTGGTGCTCGACGGCATCGACCTGACGGTGAACAAGGGCGAGTCGATGGTGGTCATCGGCGGCTCTGGCACCGGCAAGTCGGTGATGCTGAAATGCATCCTCGGCCTGCTCCAGCCGGATTCCGGCGAAATCCGGGTGGATGGCGAGGACACCACCCACCTGCACGGGCGCGAGCGGGAGAAGCTGCTGCACAAGTTCGGCATGCTGTTCCAGGGTGCCGCCCTCTTCGACAGCCTGCCGGTGTGGGAGAATGTCGGTTTCGGCCTGATCCAGGGCGAGCACATGCCGCGCGCCAAGGCCAAGGAGATCGCCATCGCCAAGCTCGGCGCCGTCGGGCTGGGGCCGGAGGTGGCGGAGCTGTTCCCGGCCGAACTGTCCGGCGGCATGCAGAAGCGCGTCGGCCTCGCCCGCGCCATCGCCGACGAGCCGGACATCATCTTCTTCGACGAACCGACCACCGGCCTCGACCCGATCATGGCCGACGTGATCAACGAGCTGATCGTCCAGTGCGTGAAGGACCTGGGGGCGACCGCCGTCACCATCACCCACGACATGGCGTCCGCCCGCAAGATCGCCGACCACGTGTCCATGATCCACAAGGGCCGCATCATCTGGACCGGCCACGCCAACGACATCGACCACTCCGGCAACCCGTATGTCGACCAGTTCGTCAACGGTCGCGCCGAGGGGCCGATCAAGATGCAGATCAGGGCGCTGTAAGGCGCCGCGCGTTGTGAAGGCCCGTCCCGGACCGGCGGCGGCGGCCGGCAATCCTTCGGTCGTGCGCAAGCCGGCCTCGACCGTCATCGATGAGGTCCCGCATGGAGCGTGACGTGTTCCGGCGGCTCGCCATCCGACTGGCCCTGGCATCGCTGGCGATCGCGCTGGTCTTCGGCAGCGCCGTCTGGTTCTACGAGATGGAACGGATCGACGAGGCGGTGGTCGAACTCGCCACGACCGAGGCGCGCGCCTTCGCCGAGCAGCATGGCGACGCGCTGATCACCGGCCGCGGAATCCAAGAACAGTTGGGGCGATTCCTGGATGAGCGGGCTCGGGAAAGGGGCGTGCGCGGCCATTTCGTGGTGATCGAGTTGTACGGCGCCGATCACCGGCCGGTCGCGGAGGCGTCATTGCAGGATGCGGCGGCCGTGGAGGCCGCTTTCAACCGGAGCGCCCACCCCTTCCCCGCCAATGGCGGCGTGCGGTACGACCGGCTGACCCTGGAGGGGGTGCTGTATGTCCGGGTGCTGAGCGATCTTCACGCTGGACCGTTCCAGGGCCACTTCGAAGGGCTCTACCGCGTGGCGCCGGAACGCAAGGCGCGGATCGAGGAGAATGTCCTCGGCACCGTGCTGATCGTGATCAGCGTGGTGATCGGAACCACCCTGGCGCTGCTGCCGGTGGTGGTCGGGCTGAACCGGCGGCTGCTCCGCATGAACGACCAGCTGTTGCGCGCCAACATGGAAATCCTGGAGGTGCTGGGCTGCGCCATCGCCAAGCGGGACAGCGACACCGGCAGCCACAACTACCGCGTCACGCTCTATGCGGTGCGGCTTGCCGAAACGCTCGGCTGCTCCGCCGGGTCGATACAGGCGCTGGTCAAGGGTGCCTTCCTGCACGATGTCGGCAAGATCGCCATAAGCGACACCATTCTGCTGAAGCCCGGACGCCTCACCACCGAGGAGTTCGCGGTGATGAAGACCCATGTCAGCCATGGGATGGACATCGTCGGCCGATCCGCGTGGCTGGAGGACGCCACGCTCGTGGTGGCCGGCCATCACGAGAAGTTCGACGGGTCCGGCTACCCGACCGGGTCGGTCGGCACCGACATTCCCTTGAACGCCCGCATCTTCGCGGTGGTGGATGTGTTCGACGCCCTGACCTCCCGCCGCCCCTACAAGGAACCGATGACGTTCCAGGCGACCACGACGATCCTGCTGGATGGCCGCGGCGGCCACTTCGACCCAAACATCCTCGATGATTTCCTGCGCATCGCCGGCGACCTGCACGCCCGCCTCGGCGGCGCGTCCGAGGAGACGCTGCGCGCCGAGCTGTTGACGGTGATCGGCCGCTATTTCTGACCGCCCGTGCCCGTCACTCGTCCGGCGCAGCCACCATCTCGGTGTCCTCGTATATCTCCGCGAGCGTCAGTTCCAGCTTCAGGCGCGGCAGGGGAAGCACGTCCTCCGGCCGGTCATACCCCTCGTGCAGCCAGCCTTCGGGCGTGCGCAGGTAGCTGTCCACCAGGGAAAAGTCCTGATCGACGATGACGTACTGGGTCACGCTGTCGAGGCTGCGGTACTCGCGGTTCTTGAACACCTTGTCGCGCCGCGCGGTCGAATCCGACAACACCTCGAAGACGACGACCGGCTCGGCGACGATGCGGTCCTTGCCGCCCATGCGCGAGCAGGTCACGAACACGTCGGGGTACAGGACGGCCGACGCGGTCACGACCTTCAGCCCGGCCTGATAGGCGCGGCAGGGTGTGCCGCGCAGCCGGTTTGCCAGCGCCACATGGATGTTGCCGGCAATCTGGCTGTGATTGCGCGTTCCCCCGACCATCGCCGTGATCTCGTCGTTCAGGAACTCGTACCGGTCGTCCTGCCGTTCCTCCCAGACGATGAACTCCTCGACCGTCATGTCGAGACGCTTGCGCAATGCGGTCATGGCGCCCTCCGTGGTCGTGACGAAGGATAGCGCGGGGCTGCATTCCCGCCAAGCGGGCGGCACGGGTCAAGCGGGGTCAGGCGCCCGCGCGGACCCGCGCTCCCCTCACCAGTGCCGCGGACGATCTCGGCCCCGATCCCAGTCGCGGTGGCCGTGCCAGTGGCGGGGCGGCGGGCCGTGCCAGCGCGGCGGCGCTTCGTAGTAGTAGCGGCGCTCCACCACCACCGGCGGACGCGGCGGCGGGGGCGGGCGGTAGGCGAAGGGCGGCTGGATGACCACGGCTGGCGGCATGATGACGATTCCCGGCCCGCCATAGCCGCCGCGATAGTCGTGCGCCGCAGCCCCCGCCACCGTCGCGACCGAAACGGTCGCCGCGGCCAACAGGCCCGTGAACCAACGCATGTCCGTTCTCCTTTTCCCGCAAGGCGCGGGTGATTGACCGACACCCGAACGAACACGCTGCCCCGCCGCTCTATTCCCGGTCCGGAGGTGGCCCCCCGGTCTGGACAGGCCGGCGCGGTTGGAGTAGGCGTGCGGCCAGCGTTGCAGCGACGGAGCGGACCATGACGGAAGACATTGAGGTTCGGCGCAAGCGGTTGCGGTTCCGCGCCTGGCACCGCGGCACGCGGGAAGCGGACCTGCTGATCGGCAGCTTCGCCGACGCCCACACCAATGGATTCGACGACGGGCAGCTCGACCGGTTCGAGGCGCTCCTGGAACTCAGCGACCCCGATCTCTATAACTGGATGACCGGGCGCGAAACGGTCCCGGCGGAGCACGACACCGACGTGATGCGGCTGTTGCAGGCCTTCCGCTTCACGCCCCGGCCGGGCTCCTGATCCTCCGCAGCCCTCGGACACACCCGCGTTGATCACCATCGACCTACAGCCCGGCCGCGCCTCCCGTCTTCTCATCGGTGGTGCGCCGGAGGGGCACGACGCCCGCATCCTGGCGGAGCTGGCGAAGAAGGCCGGTGCGGCCGGGCTTCTGCATGTGGCGCTGGACGACGCGCGCGTCGCACGGCTGGAGGAGGCGCTGGCCTTCTTCGCGCCGGGGCTTGAGGTGGTGACCTTCCCCGCCTGGGACTGCCTGCCCTACGACCGGGTGTCGCCCAACGGCGGCATCGTGGCGAAGCGGATCGACGCGCTGACCCGGCTGCTGGCCCGCGGCAGCGGCGCCGGGCCGCTGGTCGTGCTGACCACGGTCAACGCGCTGGTGCAGAAGGTGCCGCCGCGTGCCGCCTTCCGCAACGCCTCCTTCACCGCCAAGCTGCGCGACCGCATCGACCTGGAGGCGCTCCAGCGCTTCCTCGCCAACAACGGCTACACCCGCGCCCAGACGGTGCGGGAACCGGGCGAGTTCGCCGTGCGCGGTGGCATCATCGATCTGTTCCCGCCGGGGGCGGAGGAGCCCTTGCGGCTCGACCTGTTCGGCGACGAGTTGGAGGGCGTCCGCGCCTTCGACCCGATGAGCCAGCGCACCACTGACAAGCGCGACGGCGTGACGCTGAAGCCGATGTCGGAGGTGTTCCTGGACGAGCCCTCCATCGCCCGCTTCCGTTCCAGCTACCGCGAGCTGTTCGGCGCCGTGCTGGCCGACGACCCGCTCTACGAGGCGGTCAGCGCCGGGCGCAAGCACGCGGGCATGGAGCATTGGCTGCCGCTGTTCCACGACGGCATGGACAGCCTGCTCGACTACATGCCCAAATCCATCGTCAGCCTGGACCATCAGGCGGAGGAGGCGCGCGACAGCCGGCTCGGCCAGGTGGCCGAGTTCCACGATGCCCGCGCCACCATGGTGGCGGCCGAGAAGAAGGCCGGCAACGCCCCCTACAAGCCGATCCCGCCCGGCATGCTGTTCCTCGACAAAGCCAACTGGGACGCCGCACTCGGCCGTCACGCGGTGGCCCAGCTCAGCCCCTTCGCGGTGCCGCCCAACCTGATGGGCCAGATGGACGCCGGCGGCCGCCGCGGCCACGACTTCGCGGAGGAGCGGGCGCGCCCCGACGTCAACGTCTTCGACGCGGTGAAGGAGCGGCTGCGCGACCTGCGCGCCGACGGGCGCAAGGTGCTGGTGGCCGGCTATTCCGCCGGCTCGCGCGACCGGCTGTTGGCGGTGCTGGCCGACCACGGCATCGAGGGGCTGGAGCCGGCCGACAGCATCGAGGACACCCGCCGTTTCGACCGCAAGGTCACCGGCATGGTCGTGCTGGGGATCGAGCACGGCTTTTCAGCCAAGGACATGGCGGTCATCACCGAGCAGGACATCCTCGGCGACCGCCTCGTCCGGCCGGCCAAGAAGAAGCGAAAGGCCGCCAACTTCATCGCCGAATACACGGCGCTCAACCCCGGCGACCTGGTGGTCCACATGGACCACGGCATCGGCCGCTACGACGGGCTGGAGACGCTGGCGGTGTCGGGCGCCCCGCACGACTGCCTTCGGCTGGTCTACGAGGGCGGCGACAAGCTCTATGTCCCCGTCGAGAACATCGAGGTGCTGTCCCGCTACGGCTCCGAGGACGCCGGGGCGCAGCTCGACAAGCTCGGCGGCGCCGGCTGGCAGGGGCGCAAGGCGCGCGTCAAGAAGCGGCTGAAGGACATGGCGGAGGCGCTGCTGCGCATCGCTGCGGAGCGCGAGCTGAAGCGCGCCGACCCGGTGATGACGCCGGAGGGGCTGTACCAGGAATTCGCCGCCCGCTTCCCCTTCCCGGAGACCGACGACCAGCTGAAGGCCATCGAGGAGGTGTTCACCGACCTCGGGTCCGGCAAACCCATGGACCGTCTGGTCTGCGGCGACGTCGGCTTCGGCAAGACGGAGGTTGCGCTGCGCGCCGCCTTCGTCGTCGCGATGGGCGGCCAGCAGGTGGCGGTCGTCGTGCCGACGACTCTGCTCGCCCGCCAGCATTTCCGCACCTTCCAGCAGCGCTTCGCCGGGCTCCCCGTGCGCATCGTCCAGCTCTCGCGCATGGTGACCGCCAAGGACCAGACGCTGGCCAAGAAGGAGCTGGCGGAGGGCACCGCCGACATCGTGGTGGGCACCCACGCGCTCCTGTCCAAGACCATCGGCTTCAAGCGGCTGGGCATGGTCATCGTCGACGAGGAGCAGCATTTCGGCGTGAAGCAGAAGGAGCGGCTGAAGGAGCTGCGCGCCGACGTGCATGTGCTGACGCTGACCGCCACCCCGATCCCGCGCACGCTGCAGATGGCGCTCGCCGGGGTGCGCGAGCTCTCGGTGATCGCCACGCCGCCGGTCGATCGGCTGGCGGTGCGCACCTTCGTGCTGCCCTACGACCCGGTGGTGATCCGCGAGGCGATCCTGCGCGAGCATTACCGCGGCGGCCAGAGCTTCTATGTCTGCCCGCGGGTGGAGGATCTGCCCAAGGTGGCGGAGCGGCTGCGCGAGCTGGTGCCGGAGGTGAAGGTCGTCAGCGCCCACGGCCAGATGGGGTCGGGCGAGCTCGAAGACGTGATGACCGCCTTCGACGAGAAGAAGTACGACGTGCTTCTGGCCACCAACATCATCGAGAGCGGGCTGGACATCCCGTCCGCCAACACGCTGGTGGTGCACCGCGCCGACCTGTTCGGTCTCGCCCAGCTCTACCAGATCCGCGGCCGGGTGGGCCGGTCGAAGGTGCGCGGCTACGCCTACCTCACCTACGCCAGCAACAAGCCGCTGTCGGCCACCGCGACGCAGCGTCTGCACGTGATCGAGACGCTGGACAACCTCGGCGCCGGCTTCCAGCTCGCCAGCCACGACATGGACATCCGCGGCGCCGGCAACCTGCTGGGCGAGGAGCAGTCCGGTCATGTGAAGGAGGTCGGCGTCGAGCTCTACCAGCACATGCTGGAGGAGGCGGTGGCGAGCGCCCGCGCCGGCCAGAACGGCTCCGTGCCGGGGTCGGCCGAGGAGGAGTGGACGCCGCAGATCAACCTCGGCACGCCGGTGCTGATCCCGGAGAGCTACGTCACCGACCTCAACATCCGCCTCACCCTCTACCGCCGCATCGCCGAGCTGGTGGACCGGGCGGAGATCGACGCCTTCGCCGCCGAGCTGATCGACCGCTTCGGCAAGCTGCCGGCGGAGGTCGAGAACCTGCTGGACGTGGTGACCATCAAGCAGCTTTGCCGGCAGGCGGGGGTGGACCGGGTGGACGCCGGGCCGAAGGGGGCCGTGCTGTCCTTCCACGGCAACGTCTTCGCCCGCCCCGACCGGCTCGTCGCCTACATCGCCCAGCAGGCCGGGACGGTGAAGCTGCGGCCCGACCACAAGCTGGTCTACACCCGCGTGTGGGACGACGCCCCGATCCGCGTCACCGGCGCCAAGCGCCTGATGCGCGACCTCGCCCAGATGGCGACCGGCGACGGCCCGGTGCCCAAGGCCGACGTCCCGCCGCCCCCGCCGCCGCCGCCCCCGGCGCCGGTGGCGGCCAAGC
>OFDN01001001.1_pt1 | contig 20470 bp, 20 predicted proteins | sample 1520971 | NCBI WGS metagenome assembly OFDN01 (sample SAMEA94257418, study PRJEB24077) | hot springs metagenome | biome: Aquatic biome; feature: Geographical feature; material: Water | place: India | collected 2012-06-12 | depth 5 m
AGCGTTCAATCTGAGCCAGGATCAAACTCTTCAGTTTAATTCCTAACTATTACTTGTTTACCTCTTTCGAGGTGGTATTTCGCTTTGCTTTATTTCTCAAATTCATTTCAAGGTATGTGTTACTACTTAAAGTAACCTGTACATACTTGTCTTAAATTTAAGTGTAAGCGTTTATTTTCTGAGTCTCTAAGAAACCTAAGTCTCTTAACCCATCACCACAAACACCCACACTTATCAGTCATTCATATTGTTAAAGAGCAATTTGCTTTTCAGCTTTTCGTTAGCGCTTTGCGTTAACGAGGTGCGCATTATACAGGGCTTTTCAGCGGCGTCAATATTAATTTTCAAACAATTTTTAAATTAATATAAACGGTATTTCTTGCTGCACTATTTACTACTTGTTGTTACTTTTTACTACTTGTTGTTACTTTTCGTTGCGTTGTTTTGCTAACGAGCCGCGCATTCTACAGGGCTTTTAATTATCGTCAATACTAATTTTGATTTTCTTTAAATTAATATAAACACGAGTAATTTTGACACCGCTTATCGCGCTTCGCCGCGGTGTTTTGCTAGCGAAGGCGCGCATTTTACAGAGGCTGGATTTTTGGTCAAGCAGAAACTTGCACTGTTACAAATTAATTACATTTTGACGGGTTTGCCGAAATGGCAAACGATTAGCTTGCGTCACTGGCCGCCACACAAATGGCAATGAATTCTTCGGTGTTGAGCGAAGCAGTTCCCACCAACGCACCATCGATGTCTGGCATGGAGAAAAGTTGTTTTGCATTCATACTATTGACGCTCCCGCCATAGAGGATGCGAATATTGCTAGCCACTTCGGCATCTAATAGTTCTATATGACCACGCAAGAAACTGAGTACATTTTGCGCGTGCTCAGGTGTGGCGGCTTTTCCGGTTCCTATCGCCCAGACAGGTTCGTATGCCAATACGCCACCAGCTAGACCTTTTACACCAATCTCATGAATGACTGCATTAAGTTGTCGTATAGTCACGATGTCCGTGGCTCCATCTTCGTATTCATCTAGGGTTTCGCCCATGCAAAAAATGGGGATCAGCCCGGAATTGATGGCCACTTCAAAACGCTCACCCGTGGAAGTATCGGTGTCGTGTCCATGCAGCCGTCTCTCGGAATGACCAATGATGACATACTCACAGCCAAACTCTTTGAGCATTGGCGGAGAAACCGACCCAGTATGCGCACCCGATTGATAACGGCTCATATTTTGACCGCCTAGATGTACATGACTGCCTTTTAATATGGCTTGGGCTTGATAGAGATAGGGGTGTGGCATGCACACCACATAGTCTGCGTTTTGGTGCGCTTGGGTATCTGTCACCAATTTTTCGAGAAAAGCTTGGTTGGATGGAATATCACCATTCATCTTGCGATTCGCCACCACCATCTTACGTCTCATGTATGTTCCTTATGAAACCAGCCTTAGCCCAATGACTCTCCCATCCATTTGGGTGAATAGATTGAGAAAAAACCAGTATCAATTCAAAGCAATTTTTGCAAACTTACGTTTACCCACTTGCGCAATCACAGTTCTGGATTTTGGGATTTGCAAGTTTTTATCGGTCACTTTTTCGCTATCCAACTTTACGCCGCCCTGCTGAATGGCGCGCATGGCCTCGCTGGTACTTTCCACCAAACCAGCCATTTTGAGCATCTGTGTAATGCCAACTGACTCACCTTCAATATGCAGGCTAACTTCGGGCACTTCATCCGGTATGCCGCCTTTTGCTCTGGTTTGAAAATCTTCCAAGGCTTTTTCCGCTGCGGCCTGGCTATGGAAACGCGCCACAATTTCTTGTGCAAAACGCACTTTGATGTTCCTTGGGTTTTCTCCATCGGCAACTTGCGCTTTCCATGCCGCAATAGTCTCTAAGGACTCAAACGACAACAACTCGATATAACGCCACATTAAATCATCAGACACCGACATCAGCTTGGCAAAGATAATTTCTGGCACCTCGGCCACACCAATATAGTTGCCCAGCGATTTGGACATTTTGTTAACGCCATCCAAACCTTCTAACAACGGCATGGTAAGCACGCATTGCTGACTAAGACCTGCTTGCTTTTGCAGCTCACGCCCCATTAGCAGATTAAATTTCTGGTCAGTACCACCTAACTCTACATCCGCTTTTAGCGCAACTGAATCGTAACCTTGCAATAGAGGATACATAAACTCATGGATAGCTATCGGCTGATTACTTTTAAAACGTTTGCTGAAATCGTCACGCTCCAACATACGCGCGACGGTGTGACTGGCGGCCAGCTTCAACATACCCGCCGCACCTAACTCATTTAACCAAGTGGAGTTAAACACGATTTCCGTTTTATCTTTATCTAGGATCTTGAACACTTGTTCTGCGTATGACTTTGCATTCTCTGCCACTTGCTCTTTCGTAAGAGGTGGACGCGTGGCACTTTTGCCAGTTGGGTCGCCAATCATGCCGGTGAAGTCACCAATTAAAAACAATACTTGATGGCCCAATTCTTGGAACTGTCGGAGTTTATTCAATAATACCGTGTGCCCTAAATGCAGATCCGGGGCGGTCGGGTCAAAACCGGCCTTGACTCTTAAGGGTTTGCCAGTTTTTAATTTTTCTACAAGTTCTTGCTCAATCAACAGTTCATCTGCACCACGTTTGATGATTGCCAAGGCCTGATTAATCTCTATATTCACTGCAGATTCCGATATGGTTTAGAAAGGTAAGCTTACGTAAAGCAACTTTTTAATATTCAAACTTTTCTGTTAGTATGTTTTTCTATTCTGTTGTAAATCAGTGGTGTTGGCCTTGAGCGCTTTGCATTTAAGGCCGATAACCATTTGATATTTTAACGCAAACACTATGTTTTCAGAACGCAAATTTTCTCGCAAACGTATTCGACTTCATTGGCTAGCCATTGCTAGCGGAATACTTGCGCTGGTTTTATTTCTTGCAGTGAACGAGACTCCTCAGGCAGAAACAGGCCCGGTGCTACTGAGCACAGTGACTGAAGAGGTATCCCTGCCCCTACCTAGCGCAACGATTGATCGTAACGAGGCGTTTTGGCAAATTGAGCAAGTACGGCAGGATGACACCCTAGAAACACTTTTTCGGCGCATGAACATTCGCGATGAAGATGCGATTAAATTCTTGATGCTAAGTCCTGACGCGCACGCTCTAAATACACAATTACTGCCTGGCCATACTGTAGAGACCAAAACCAACGCACAAGGTAAGCTGCTCTATTTGGAATATGAGTTGGACGCTGAAAATATTCTAGTGGCCGGACTTACCAGCGGTGGTTATGTTGTTGCCACCAAAAAACTATTATTAGAGAGTCAACAGGTGCTGAAGTCTGCCGTAATTCGCGACACCTTATTTGGCGCTACAGACGACGCGGGTATTCCTGACCAAATTGCGATTCAGATTGCTGAAATTTTGTCTTCTGAAATTGATTTCTACCAAGATTTGCGTCCCGGTGACAGATTTCATGTGATCTACGAAGCTTTTTATAATGCTGGCGAAATGATGAAGACTGGCAACGTACTGGCGGTGGAGTTTGTGAATAATGGCGCCACCTACCAAGCCATTCACTTTGGGGATGCCACAGGCAAATATGCTTATTACACACCGGATGGCAAAAGCCTGCACAAAACGTTCTTACGCTCACCACTGGAATACACCCGTATCAGCTCCTCATTTAGCGCTGGACGCTACCACCCCATATTACAGCGCATCAAAGCACACCGTGGCGTAGACATGGCGGCGCCAACAGGCACGCGTGTCAAAGCCTCCGGTGACGGCAGGGTAGCTTTTATGGGCAAAAAGGGCGGCTATGGTAATGTAGTCGTTCTCAACCACCCTAACGGTATCAGCACGGTATATGGACATCTCTCTCGTTTCTCGGATGCCATTCGCAAAGGTGATGCAGTCAATCAAGGCGATATTATCGGCTATGTGGGGATGACAGGATTAGCCACTGGCCCTCATTTGCACTATGAGTTTTTGGTAAATGGCAACCACCGCGATCCGATGAAAGTCGCCCTGCCGAATACTGTGCCGCTTAATGATAATTTCAAATCTGAATTCAACGCACACAGCCTCACCATGCTAGCCAAGCTGGAAATGCTGAAACAACGCATGCAACTAGCGGCACAACAAACGCAATAGACCGATGACGACTGCCAATCTATATATCGGCATCATGTCCGGCACCAGCTTGGACGGTATCGACGTGTGCTTGGTAGATGTGCAAGCCAAGCGATTTGAAGTTTTGGCCACGCACTTTCTAGCATACCCAGCCACAATTAAGACCCCATTACTTACCCTACACACTCCTAGCCACAATGAGCTAGAGCAGACGCAATTAGTAGCGAACCAGCTTGCTAAGCTTTATGCGGAAGCTGTAAATGGACTGCTCGAAAAGCAACAACTGCAACCCGCGCAGATCATAGCAATCGGCTGCCATGGTCAAACCATACGCCACAAGCCCATCGTAAACCATGATGTGGGCTTTACCTTACAAATTGGAAATGCTGCATTATTGGCCGAGCTTACCCAAATTACAGTCGTTTCCGATTTTAGAAGCCGCGACATTGCCGCTGGCGGCCAAGGTGCTCCTTTAGTACCTGCGTTTCATCAAGCCAAGTTTAGCCACCCTAAAAAATCACGCGCCATCATCAATATTGGTGGCATAGCCAATATCACCTATTTACCTAAAGGATTGGACCACCAAAGTTCCGTCTTGGGTTTTGATTCTGGCCCTGGCAATATGCTGATTGATGCATGGACTAAACAACATCTGCACCAAGATTACGACGCAGATGGCGCTTGGGCCAGAACGGGTAAAGTGAATGATGCACTATTACAGCACATGTTAGGTGACCCCTATTTGGCCGCTCCTCCGCCCAAAAGTACCGGACGTGATTTATTCAATGACGATTGGCTCAAACAGCAATTGTTAAATATTAATCTATCGCCTCAAGACGTTGCACGAAGCCTGACTGCATTTACGGCCAATACCATTGCAGATGCACTAATAAACTTCTGCCCGCAAGTGGATGAAGTCTATCTGTGTGGTGGTGGCGCCCGTAACAGCCTATTGGTGAGTGAGCTACGTCACAAGCTTCCCAATATTTTAATTGAGCCTACTGACACACTAGGCGTTGGTGTGGATTGGGTAGAAGCAGCAGCATTTGCATGGCTTGCGCATCAAACCATGGAACATCTCCCGGGAAACTTACCAGCAGTGACAGGTGCAAAAGGGCAACGTATCTTGGGCGCCATATATCAAGCTTAAACGTAGCCTGATAGTGGCGAACAGTAACCGGGCATACGTCAAAAAGCTTATAGAAATCAGCCAGTTTGTATGCCCATTTCGCAGTATCCTTGCGTATAATCGTACCTAATCCACCCATACGATAGAATCCGTTTTTATGAGCAAAAAACCAACAAAAGCAACCATCACTTTCGATAACGATTCCGCACCGATTGATTTGCCAGTGTTATCCGGTAGCTTGGGTAACGATGTGATTGATATCCGCAGTCTGGGCAAACACGGCGTATTTACTTACGATCCTGGTTTTATGTCCACAGCAGCGTGCCAATCCAACATCACCTTTATTGACGGCGAACAAGGGCTTTTGTATTACCGCGGATTTCCGATTGAGCAATTAGCCGAGCACTGTGACTTTTTAGAAGTTTCTTACTTGTTGATGCATGGTGAGTTGCCAAACACGGCACAGAAAGAAGAGTTCACTCAGCTCATTGGCAAGCACACCATGTTGCATGACCAACTCAGTAACGTATTCCGCGGTTTTAGGCGCGACGCACACCCAATGGCGGTCATGATAGGTGTGGTGGGTTCTATGTCAGCTTTCTACTTTGATGCGATGGATGTTTATAACCCACAACATCGCGAGATTTCTGCTTATCGCCTATTGGCGAAAGTGCCGACGATTGCAGCTTGGAGCTATAAATACAACTTGGGGCAACCGTTTATGTACCCCAAAAACAAACTGAACTATGCAGAAAATTTTATGCATATGATGTTTGCCACCCCATGTGACGACTATGAGCCTAACCCGGTACTGGCCAAAGCCTTCGAAAAAATCTTAATCTTGCATGCAGACCATGAACAAAATGCCTCTACCAGCACCGTGCGCTTGGTAGGCTCCAGTGGTGCCAATCCGTTTGCCAGCATCTCTGCAGGGATTGCCTCACTGTGGGGCCCCGCACATGGCGGCGCTAACGAAGCCACGCTGAAAATGTTGGAAGAAATGGGAGACGTCAGCCGCATTGGTGAATTTATTAAACGTGCAAAAGACAAAACCGACAGCTTCCGCCTGATGGGTTTTGGCCATCGCGTGTATCGCAATATGGATCCTCGCGCGGCCATTATGCGCAAAACCTGCCATGAAGTGCTCAATGAACTGGGCCTGCACGACGACCCCATGTTTAAACTGGCCATGGAGTTAGAGCGGATTGCGTTGGAAGATGACTATTTCGTCTCACGCAAACTCTACCCTAACGTCGACTTTTACAGTGGCATCGTCATGCGTGCGATGGGCATTCCTAACAGTATGTTCACAGCCATTTTTGCACTTGCTCGGACTGCAGGGTGGATTGCCCAATGGTCAGAAATGAACGCAGACCCTGAGCACAAAATCGGGCGACCCAGACAGCTCTATACTGGGGAAACGCGCCGCGAGTTTGTGCCGATTAACAAACGCTAGACGAGAGGTTTCCCTGGCTTAAATTAAGGCGCTTGAATAAACCCAAGCGCCTTAAGTGTTTTTTGCATGGCACTCGCCACCACTGCGTAGCCTTGCGCATTCGGATGTATCTGATCGGCCTTTAAATCACGTTTCGACAACACCTCTGAGAAGACATCTGTCACCAACGGCACTTGCATCTCTTCGGCAACTCGGGCATATAAAGGGTGATCAGATAAATTGCCCACTGCCGCCATCAACGGGCTGATTTCTGGAATAGCCACCAATGCCACTGGCACCCCTAAACTTTTTGCTTGCGCAATAATGGATTTCAAATTGCTTTCTACCAGCTTTGGCGAAACCTGACGCAATAAATCGTTACCACCGAGTTCGACCAATAATAATTTAGGTTGATGTGTTTCCAGCAAACCGGGCAGCCGTTGCAATCCACCACTGGTGGTATCCCCCGGAATTCCAGCATTGACGATATGCCAACCTGTCGTCCTTTCCAGCAACACCGGGTACGCCTCTTCCGGCTTGGCTCCGGTGCCGTAGCTTAAACTGTCTCCTAGAATTAGCACCGTGGCACCCTGAACAATGACAGGTTGTGGCGGATATTTTTCTGCGCACGCCACCAACATCAACGCAAATACCCATATTAGTTTTTTCATCATCATTCACCCATAAAAAAAGCCAAGCGATGCGCTTGGCTTTTGTGCAGTCTAGCACACACCTTACACAGAGAAAGAGGACCCACATCCGCAAGTGGTTTGCGCATTCGGGTTACGAATCACAAATTGAGAACCCTGTAGACTATCTTGATAGTCAATTTCTGCACCCATCAAATATTGCAGACTCATTGGATCAATCAATAAAGTGACCGTGTCTTTTTGTACTTGCGTATCATCTTCGTTCACTTCTTCTTCAAAAGTGAAGCCATACTGAAAGCCAGAGCAACCACCACCGCTTACAAACACGCGTAGTTTTAAATCCGGTGTACCCTCTTCTTCAATCAACTCTTTGACCTTCTTGGCCGCGTTGTCGGTAAACACCAACGGTGCCGGCATTTCAATATCTGCCAAGCTTTCTGTATTTAACTCTGCCACTGTGTTCATATGCGCTCCTTTAATGCATGTATTGCTGCTATTACGCTTCGACGTCTGATGACTACAAACGTTCGTTAACTGTTAATGCCAGCCTAAACTGCTGACTCCATTGCCTCTTCGCCAATATAAATTAATCGGCCTTCAATCACTGCACCCGTGTGCATTTCGAGTGACTTGTAGTGTAAATCACCGGTAATTCTTGCTTTGGACTGCAACTCGATAAACATACCAGCTTTCACTGGGCCGACTACTTTACCGTTCAGCACTATTTTAGCTGCCGCTACAGAGCCCTCTACTCTACCGTGCTCACTCAAAATGAGGGTGCTAGGAGTATCGACTGGCTCAGACACATTGCCTCTCACAGCCCCGTCAATACGCAAACCACCACTAAAATAAATATCACCTTCTACTCTGGTATCCGCGCCAATCAACGTATCGATTCTGCTATCAATTTTGTTACTTTTTTTGAAAAACATCGCAAATCCTTACATTACTATACGGTATTGGAACTACTAGTTTGTTATTGTCAGGTTATTTGCCAGTTCTTCTGCCCAGCATATTTTTGTAAAACACCAACTCTTCTTTGACCTTTAGGTTCTCATCTTGAACGCTTGCCAGTTCTTTTGCAAGATTATTATTCGTCGCAAGCTCCACTTGTAACTCGCGCTGTGCCTCTATTAGTTTGGTCTGTAAGTCCTTATTTTCAAGTGTGGTTTGCTGCAAACTTAGACGAATATTTTCCTGTTCCCCATCGTGCAACACCCAAAAAGCCAGACCCGCACCTAAACACACAAACACTAACGCAGATAACCATTGAAAATACCAAGGCCGACGTGAACGTACCGCAACTTGTTTGGCCGTTAAGCCAAAATTACTGCGAAATTTACGTCGTATTGGCTTCATTGCATTATTAAGGAAGCAGCGGCAGCACTTGCAAGCCTGTCTGCTCCTCCAACTCCATCATAATATTCATGTTTTGCACGGCTTGGCCGGCAGCACCTTTCACCAAATTGTCTTGTACCACAATCACAGTCAGGTAGTCTGCGCCTTGACGCTGCAATGCGATACGCAGATGATTTGCACCGCGCACAGAGCGTGTTTCCGGCAATTTCCCAGCAGGCAACACATCCACAAAATACTCATTGGCGTAGCGCGATTCATATAATTGCTGTAAATCTAATGCTTTTGCCGCCGGTGTTAGTTTCACGTAAAGCGTTGAAAGCATGCCACGTATCATCGGAATTAAATGTGGCACAAACACAAACTGCAACTCTTGCTTAGCCAGTTTTACCAGCTGCGCCGCAATTTCCGGATGGTGGCGATGCCCTGCCACGCCATAAGCTTTCATATTGTCACTGGACTCAGAAAACAAAGTAGCGACTTCAGCCTTGCGGCCTGCACCAGACACGCCAGATTTAGCATCTGCAATGATAGGCGCCGAGAAGTCAATCAAGCCTTGCTCCAGCATTGGCGCTAAACCCAACAACACCGTTGTTGGGTAACAGCCAGGATTACCTATTACTTGCGCCTGTTTTATTTGTGTGCGAAACAATTCTGGCAAACCATACACGGCCCCCTTCAGGATGTCCGGGCAGCTATGCGGCATTTTGTACCACTGCTCAAAAACGGCGGTATCTTGCAACCTAAAATCGGCTGCCAAATCAATCACTTTGACACCAGCGTCAGTCAGCGTTTGCGCTTGGCTCATAGCAACACCATGCGGCGTTGCAAAAAACACGACATCACAATCGGTCAGATTAGCCGTGGCTGGATCGCTGAATGCTAAATCCACATAACCGCGCAGATTCGGGAACATATCCGAAACAGGCGTACCAGCATCGCCGCGAGAGGTAATGACTGTGAGTTTGACGTGCGGATGCACTGCCAGTAAGCGTAACAGCTCTACACCTGTATATCCGGTGCCGCCAACAATACCGACTTTAATTTTTTGTACCATGAACGAAGTGCTTACCCTCAAAAGTAAAACCTTAAATGAAAAAGGTCGCTAGCGCGACCTTTTTTTGTAGTTGGCGCTCAATTAAGCGCACCAAACCTATAGCATTAAGCCAATTAACGTTTAGAGAATTGTTTACGACGACGCGCTTTGCGTAAGCCCACTTTTTTACGTTCAACTTCACGTGCATCACGTGTCACGAAACCAGCATGTGATAAGGCACTTTTCAACGCTGCATCGTAATCGATCAATGCGCGGGTTATACCGTGACGTACCGCACCAGCTTGACCTGACTCACCGCCACCCACCACGTTAACCATGATGTCAAAGCTGGTTGTATTGTTGGTTAACTCTAACGGTTGACGCAAAATCATCCGTGATGTCACACGTGAGAAGTATTCGTCTACTGGTTTGTCATTTACAACGATGTTGCCTTTACCAGATTTTAAGAATACACGTGCCACTGAACTCTTGCGACGACCTGTACCGTAGTTATATTTACCAATCATTCTGAAATCCTTAGATAGTCAATGCTTGCGGTTGTTGCGCAGCGTGTTCATGCTTGTCGCCAGCATAAACTTTCATTTTTTTAATCATGGCGTAGCCAAGAGGACCTTTTGGCAACATGCCTTTTACTGCTTTCTCTAACGCACGACCTGGGAAACGGTCTTGCATTTTTGAGAATGTAGTGGTGCTGATACCACCTGGGTAACCAGAGTGACGGTGATATTCTTTATCTGTCGCTTTTGCGCCAGTCACTTTAATTTTATCTGCGTTGATGACAACAATATAGTCGCCAGTATCAACGTGTGGCGTGTAGATAGCTTTGTGTTTACCACGTAAACGGTGAGCAATCGCGCTTGCTAAACGACCTAATACCAAATCAGTACCGTCGATTACAAACCAGTCGCGTTGCACTTCATGTGTTTTTGCTGAAAATGTTTTCATTTTTTATAACAACCAAGTTATGGCATATAAATTCAAGAGGGCGGATTATATGCCTTGGCCACTCAACTTGTCAACGCCGAGTTTCATATTTTACCAAATATTTTTTCCGCTGCATGCGTTGGAAAAATAAATCTGGCATAGCGATTGCTTATTTATAAACAAATGTAACTAAAAAATGTATTCATTAAATCGTAACTTAATGATTTTAAAGTTAAAACGATAAAACATAGTGAAAGTTAATGATGACAGCACCGACAGTGGTGTGGGGTTTTCATCACTGCAGGTAAAAAGGATGGATCATGGACAACAATTTCAAACTAAGAAAAGCAATCATTATTGCCATCGCATTGATGGGTACTGGCTATTCTATGCACTCCAAAGCGATTGGCTTAAGCGACATTCAAGTAAGATCTTTCTTAGGCCAACCCTTACTTGCCAATATTAAGGTGAGTGGCTTGGACAAAAAAATGGATGAACGCTGCTTTACTATTAATAGTGATGACACCAATGCGATCAGCCACGTGAATTTTAGTTTGAATCGCATTTCCGATGAAAACGGTGTTTTAACACTCACTTCTAATAAGGCAGTGTTAGAGCCCATTGCTTCACTGACTGTGGTGAGCCATTGCGACACCACATTTACGCGCCAATACAGCTTATTGATTGATCCCGCCAGCACAGCACTGAGTGTTGACTCTGGCAGCAGCGATGATATCGCTAACAATCAAAACAACCAATATGCTGGCGCGGATACTAGCGCTGCTGTGGCTGCAAACCAAACGAATAGTAAAGCAGTATCAGCTGGAACAAAGCGCAAAGCCAAACGTCAAGCCAAACAGCAAACTGCACCTGCCGCGCAAATAGTTGAGCCAAGCAACACTCAGGTCACTTACTTAATGCCAGATAAGGCTGAAGCTACTAAAGCGGCACCAGCCACCGCAGTATCATCAAAACCAAAGCTAACAATATCCGGCGGCAATTTAACTACTGCCGATTTGTCTGAAATGCCAATGAAGTTGTCATTTGATAAACGCATTAACACCAGCCGCGAGACTAATCCGCAAGCCTATTCCGAACAAGCCGAGTTTGCAGATGAAGTGACCGTGATGAACAACCGCTTGGCACATTTGGATAAGCAGCTCAACAGCTTATACGCGCAGAACGCTTCGCTTAAACAAGCCAATGAAAACACAAAATCTGAACTTTCCTCACTTAAACAGCAAAATGATGTATTACGTATGATTGCCTTTTGCTTAGGCGGTGGCTTATTGGCAACAGGTTACTTTTTTGTAGATTGGTTAAGGCGCAGAAATTTCTTAGTACAAGCAGAGAAAGAACAGGCATTGTGGGAAAGCTTGCAAACAGCAAATATCGACTCTGAAGAAAACGCTTCTTTTAAAGAAGCATTAGATAAAAAAGCAAGCGCACGTCAGCCATCCGCCAAATCAGACGAGGAATCATCTGACTTAGGCAATGCGCCATTATTTAACAGTACTTATCCTAGCCAGCAACAACATGAAATCATTCAAGAAGAAACTAACATTACCGAAGATGCAGAGTTATTGATTTCACACGGCCGCATTAACCTAGCGATTGAATTATTGCAAAACCACTTAATTGAGAACCCAAAAGACTCCGCTTCTACTTGGTTGTTCTTGCTGGATTTACTTGCAAAAGAAGGCATGCAAAATGAATTTGAAATTGCAGCCAACGAATGTAAAAAACACTTTAATGTAGAGGTTGAAGGCTATTCCAGACCATTGGCTGACAGCAACAGTTTGGAGTCTTTTGAACGCATCTCTAAAGAATTGCAAAAACTTTGGGGCACCCAGAAAGCTTTGGTGTTTTTGGATGAGCTGATTTACAACACACGCTTAGAACCACGTGCTGGATTTGATAAGCCTGTGTTTGAAGAGTTGGTATTACTGAGAGAAATCGCCGAAGAAGAAGTGAAATTGGCTGAAGTGATTTCATTGCACGAAGAAAAAACATCACGTAGACAGAAAAAGGAAAAAACCATGACTATCAATTTGCCAGAAATTGAAATTTCAGAAGAGTTTAAACAACTTGCATTAGAAACTAGCCAAGAGAATGTTGAAATGGCTCAGGCTGAAAACAGTGAAGAGCATTTTGAGTTTGAGTTATTGGATATTGCACACCGCTAATCACGTGTTATTTGAGGATTAGTTCCAACCATAATCCCAAGGTAATCACTGCACCAATCCAGCTATTACGCAAAAACGCCTTGAAGCAATCTGCTTTGAGGCGTTTTTTTATGAGCATAAACTGTTGCACCATCAATAGCGCTGCCAAAGCAAGCCCTGAAAAATAGTACGCGCCATACTGCATAAATAAGCCTATGTAAACTAGGATAGACAACATCCCTGCAAAGCAGAGCATGATGGCAAGCACATCATAACGGCCAAAAAACAAGGCAGAGGATTGAATACCAATCTTGATGTCATCATCGCGATCGACCATGGCATAAGCGGTATCGTAAGCAACTGCCCAACACACATTGGCTAAGAGCATCCACCACGCCATCGGTGGGATGTAATCATTAATCGCTGCAAAGGCCATGGGAATACCAAAGCCAAAGGCAATGCCCAAGTAGGCTTGTGGAATGGCCAAAAAGCGCTTGGTCAGTGGATAGGTTGCGGCCAAAAATAATGCAACGACTGACCATAAAATGGTTTGTAGATTGAGAAAGCAGACCAATAAAAATGCAAGTAAGCTCAGGCCAAGCGCTAAAAAGATAGCTTCCTTAACACTGACTTCTTGCGTGGCCAATGGTCGCGATTGGGTACGTTCTACCTGTCCGTCATAATTGCGGTCGGCAATGTCGTTCATCACACAACCGGCACTGCGCATCAGCACCGTGCCTGTGACAAAAATCAACACGATAGGCGAGCTAGGATGACCGCGCCCAGCTATCAGCAATGCCCATAGGGTGGGCCATAACAATAACAAGATACCAATAGGCTTATCCAAGCGCATGAGGCGCTCATAAGCATCCAATTTTTGTTTGATTTGTTGTTTAGTCATGTAAGGCCGGCAAAAAAACTTCGGTGACTAAAATACTAACGCACTTTAAATAAAATACGGAACGTCTCGCCCATAAATAAGCAGGAGGTTGTGGCAAATGAAGCACAGCCTTTTGATAAAGCATGTGGTGTTTGGATAACTTTTTAAAGCGTAATGGTGTTCGGCGCACTTGGGGGTTTGCAAATAGGAGCGCCCCTAGCGGCTGATTGCCCAACCCTGCTAAACCATGCCAAGAGCCGCGTTTAGCACGGGCAGGAATCACGCTATGGGCAAACACCACTGGGGTTTGATTTCCAATGAGCAACACCTCTCTTACAGTAGCAAGTTGTTGAGCCTTAAGTTGCAGCAAACTGGCTTCATTTTGCATCACACGCCCATGGACCATTTGTAAAGTGCGCACTGAAAATTGGACATAGCGTTGTTGTAAGCGTGCGGTGAGTGAATCCGGATTGATGAGCCAACGATGCTCTCGGCGGCATGCCAGCGGTTTACGCAACCAGCGTTGACGGTCTTGCAGGGTTTGGGGATGCATTTTCACAGCACAGATTATCGCATAGCCAACGCGCTTGTTCAGCGATTAAACCAAGCTTATACCTTCACCAGCTCTTCCACTTGATACATCCAACGCGTCAAGTGCTGATCAACGGCCTCGGGAGATTCGACTAATAAGCGTTCCGCCATGGCTTTTGCTTGCTCCAACAATGGTTCATCGCGCTCAAGATCGGCGATTTTCAACATGGGTACACCACTCTGACGGGTCCCCAAGAACTCACCCGGGCCGCGCAAATGCAAATCCGCTTGGGCAATCAAAAAGCCATCGGTATGTTCATAAATGACTTTGAGCCTTGCACGTGCGGTCTCGGATAATTTGCTTTGATACAGCAAAATACAGGTGCTTTTGGCGGCACCACGCCCCACACGTCCGCGCAATTGATGTAGCTGGCTCAAGCCAAAGCGTTCAGCGTGTTCGATGACCATAAGGCTGGCGTTGGGCACATCTACGCCGACTTCAATGACCGTAGTGGCTACCAGCAATTGTGTTTCGTGCGCACTAAAAGCTTGCATGACTTGTTGCTTTTCCGCGGGTTTCATACGGCCATGTACTAATCCAATCTTGAGTTCCGGAAACTGCGTTTGCATATAGGCATACGTGTCGTTGGCCGTTTGCAATTGTAAGGCCTCAGACTCCTCAATCAATGGGCATACCCAATAGGCCTGATGACCAGCCTGACAAGCATCGCGTACACGTTGCAAAATTTCTTCACGACGCTGGTCTGAGACCAACTTGGTGACGATTGGCGTGCGTCCGGGCGGCAGCTCATCAATCACAGACACATCCAAATCGGCGTAATAACTCATGGATAAGGTACGTGGAATTGGCGTGGCGGACATCATCAGCTGGTGAGGTTCAGGCTGACCTTTTTGGCGCAAGGCCAAACGCTGTTGCACACCAAAGCGGTGCTGCTCATCCACAATGGCCAAGCCCAGGCGCTTAAATTGCACCGCCTCTTGAAACAACGCGTGCGTACCAACGATCATGGATGCTGTGCCATCGGCGATATGTTGTAACGCTTCGGCTCGTTCTTTTTTAGTTTGGCTACCTGTGAGCCAGGCAATACGAATATTGAGCGGCTCCAGCCATTGGGTAAACTTCTTAAAATGTTGCTCTGCCAAAATTTCTGTAGGCGCCATGAGCGCCACTTGCCAACCATGCTCAATCGCTTGCAACGCAGCTATGCAGGCCACGATGGTTTTGCCGCTGCCGACATCGCCCTGTAACAAGCGTTGCATGGGGTGTGGTTGCGCTAAGTCTTGCGCAATTTCTGCCACTACTTTTGATTGCGCATTGGTCAGCTGAAACGCTAAATGTTTCAACAACGCTGGCACTAAGCGTTTAGATACAGCCACACTGGGGGCATCTAAGCTACGTCGCTTAGCATAGTGTTTGCGCATGGACAGTTGCTGCGCAAGCAATTCATCTAAAGCAAGCCTTTGCCAAGCAGGGAGTGTGCGGGCCTGTAAAGCCTCTAGCGAAACATTAGGTGCAGGCTGATGTAAGGTGAGAATACTTTCGGAAAAACTAGGCAATTGCTGCTGGGCATACACCCAACTCGGCAATGTCTCATGCAAGCCATCTTGCTGTATCGCCAATGTCACCGCCTTGCGGATGCTGGCCTGTGCTAAGCCTGCCGTGGTAGGGTATATCGGCGTGAGTTGAGCACTGACCGGCGCATCTTCACGCCATGTTTTGCATTGTGGATGCACCATTTCATAGCCGAAAAAGCCATGACGGACTTCGCCATACACGCGTAAGCGCGCGCCCTCTTTTAGCATATTGATTTGGCTGGGATAGAAATGCAAAAAACGCAATGTGAGTTGCCCGCTGTTATCCTGCAGACGAGCAATCAATGCTTTACGTGGCTTATAACTCACTTCTGCATGCACGATTTCTCCTTGCACTTGAGCCTCATCGCCCAGACGTAAATCGTGCACTGCAGTAATGCGCGTTTCATCCAAATAACGCAAAGGTAAATGTAAGATTAAATCTTGTAGCGTGTGCAAGCCCAGCTTGGCTAGATGTGACACCAGCGCGGGCGTAAAGCCTTTAAATTTAGCAAGAGTTGTTGGTGAGGAAGTAGACGCTGACAAGGGATAAGATAATGCTAAATTTTTTGCTCGGCGTGGGTACCTTTCACGCGATTGATGCGTGCTACATCTGGAATCTTGCGCAAATTACGGATTAGTTCTGCTAGGTGCACGCGGTTATGTACCTGCACCGTGAAGTTCACATTGGTATATTGACTACCATCGGATTCCTCCACACTCACGTTATCAATATTGGATTCAGCGTTGGCGATGGTGGTGGCAATTTTGGCCAACATGCCGCGTTGATTAGCCACGACGACACGTAAATTGACCTTGAACAGTTTTTTATTATCAGCATCCCAATCTACATCCAGCCACTTGTCGGGGTCGAGTTTGAATTTACGGATGGCCGGACAATCATGGGTGTGAATCACCAAACCCTTATCTTTGTTGATAAACCCTAAAATCGGATCCCCGGGAATTGGTCTGCAACATTGTGCAAACTGCACCGCCATGCCTTCAGTACCACGAATGGTAATGGTATCCAGCGGTTTATTCGTTTTTTCTTTTTGTGGCTCAGTCACATCAACATTATTGGCCAACAGCTGGTGTGCCACCATCAGCCCAACACGCTTACCCAAGCCAATATCAGTGAGGATAGCTGCTTTGGTTTGCGCCCCATAATCTCGCATGACTTTTTGCCAGTGCTTATCGGTGATTTCGCTCGGTTCCACATGCATAGCACGCAACGCAATGTTCAACATGCGCTCGCCTAAATGCGCCGATTCTTCCACCTTGATGGTTTTGAGATAATGGCGGATATGCGAACGTGCTTTGCCTGTGACCACATAATTGAGCCAGGCTGGGTTAGGCTTGGCCAATGGTGCGGTAATGATTTCCACATTATCGCCATTACGCATTTCTGTTCTGAGCGGTGCTAACTCATTGTTGATTTTTACTGCCACGCAGCTGTTGCCGACATCAGAGTGGACCGCGTAAGCAAAATCAACAGCGCTGGAACCTTTAGGCAAGGCCAAAATCTTGCCTTTGGGTGTAAATACATACACCTCGTCAGGGAACAAATCGACTTTGAAATGCTCCAGAAACTCGTAGCTGTCCTCGCTCTCTGTTTGAATTTCCACCAAGCGTTGCAACCATTGGTGGGTTTGCTGTTGTAGTTTGGTCAAATGCGCATCGGTTGTTTTATACAGCCAATGTGCTGCCACACCCGCATCCGCAATGTTATGCATTTCCTGACTGCGAATCTGCACCTCAATCGGCGTACCAAATGGGCCAAACAGCGTAGTGTGTAGCGATTGGTAGCCATTCACTTTGGGAATAGCAATATAGTCTTTAAAGCGGCCAGGAATTGGTTTGTAAAGCGCGTGTAATGAACCTAACGCCAAATAGCACGATGGTGTATCTTTGACGATAATTCTAAATCCATAAATGTCGTTAACTTGCGACAACTTCACCGTTTTCCCAGTCATCTTCTGGTAAATGCTGTAAAGATGCTTTTCTCGCCCTAATACTTCTGCATCTATTTTTGCTTCATTGAGTTGATCCTGAATCGCTCCTAGAATTTTGGTGATGACTTCTTTACGGTTGCCTCGCGCCGCTTTGACGGCCTTATCTATCACATGATGTCGCGTGGGATACAGGTATTTAAAGCTCAGGTCTTCCAACTCCTGAAAGATGGGATTTAAACCCAAACGATTCGCGATCGGTGCATAGATATCCAGCGTCTCACGTGCAATACGTTTTTTCTTCTCCGGCTTCATCGCCTCAAGCGTTTGCATATTGTGCAAACGGTCTGCCAATTTCACCAAAATCACACGCACATCTTGGCTCATCGCCAATAACATTTTACGAAAGTTCTCAGCTTGCGCTTGCGTGGCAGTTTGCAGCTCCACTTTATCCAGCTTGGTGAGCCCGTCCACCAAATCAGCCACCTGCTTACCAAATACCTCACCAATTTCAGCGCTAGCCACGCCGGTATCTTCCACCACATCATGCAGTAAAGCTGCTAGTAGTGTGGGGATATCCAAATGTAGCTTGGCCAGGATACAAGCCACCGATACCGGATGGGTAATATAAGGCTCACCTGTTTTACGGGTTTGGCCGCGGTGTGCTTTTTCTGCGTAGCGGTAGGCTACCCAGACTTGTTCTATTTCTTCTTGATTGAGGTATTGCTTGAGTAAGACGGTGAGCGGGGAATGCTCGGTGTCTGCTGGGAGCAAGTCTGATACTTCGTCTACCGCATCAGACTTGCGTTTTTGAGATTCCGCTTTAGGATAATTAGCGGTAGTGACCATAGGCTACATGCTTAGTTAAGCATGTCCTCGGTTTAAAATTTCAATGCCCACTTTACCAGCAGCAATTTCACGTAGCGCCAATACGGTTGGTTTGTCTTTTTGTGCAGAGCCATGCACAAACGGGTCAGAACCGTTGGCAAGTTGTCTTGCGCGGTAAGCAGCCACCAATGTTAATTGGAAGCGGTTAGGGATTTTATCCAAACAATCATCTACAGTAATGCGTGCCATAATTTTTACCTCTCAGAGTATCTATCTTTGTCACCTTAAACTGAACTTAGTTTAGGTTAACTTTTGAATTAATGCTTGATAGCGTGTGACTTGCGCTGCCATTTTTAAACGCTGCGTGCGCACAATCGCCAATAAATCGTGCAATGCAACATCAAAATCATCGTTGATTGTAACATAATCGAACTCGACCAAGTGACGCATTTCCTCTCGTGCTGCCGCTACGCGCTTGGCGATCACTTCTGCGCTATCTTGACCGCGATTATTCAAACGCTCTGCCAAGGTTTCTACCGAAGGAGGCAAGATAAAAATACTAATGGCCTTGGGGTAAATTTCACGCACTTGTGCCGCGCCCTGCCAGTCTATTTCCAAAATCACATCGTGTCCTGTTGCCAGTGCAGTATCCACACCAGCTTGGGATGTACCGTAGCGCGCACCATGTACATGGGCAGACTCCAAAAATGCCCCTTCTTCCAACATCTTCAGAAAAGTTGCATCATCCACAAAGTGATAGTGCACACCGCTCTCTTCCAAAGGTCTTGGTTTGCGTGTGGTGTGAGAAATAGAGAGTTTGATATGACTATCTTTGGCTAGCAGTGCTTTTACCAAGCTGGTTTTACCCGCGCCGGAGGCAGCTGTAATAATGAATAAATTCCCTTGTGTCATGTTTAACACCAATCCGGACTTGGTAAGGCAGAAAATACTTCTTTCAAGCCTTCGCCCCAGCCTTTGCGCACTGTCGCATAATAAGGGTCTTGCTCGGTCAGGCGTTTTTGACAGCTAGCATGCAGGCTGTCGGTACGATAAATCATCAAATCAATGGGGGCAGCGACAGAAATATTGCTACGAATCGTGGAGTCGAATGAAATCAATACACATTTCACAGCATCCATCATATCGGTATTGTGTTTTACCACACGGTCAATAATCGGCTTACCATATTTGGTTTCACCAATCTGAAAATACGGCGTGTCGCTGGTGGTTTCAATAAAATTACCTGCCGCATAGACATTAAATAGACGCGGCTTTTCACCTGCGATTTGGCCACCCACCAGCACACTGGCGCTAAACTCTATACCATGTTTTTGCAGGTGGTCGCCGTCTCGGTCATGCACGGTTCGCATCGCCTCTCCTACCAAACCAGCCACTTCAAACATATTACTGGCGTTGTGAAGATGCTTGGCCGTTTTCGAATTAAGCTGAGCTTTGAGCAAACTCACCACTGCCTGCGTAATCGCCAAATTACCAGCTGTAAGCAGCACAATCACGCGCTTACCTGGCAAATCAAAGACATGCATCTTGGGCGCAATTGCCACCTGATCAACACCAGCATTGGTGCGCGTATCAGAGGCAAACAGTAGACCTTGCTCCAGTAATAAGCCGACACAGTACGTCATGAAAAACTCGAATTGATGAATGATGAAATCATACCACCAGCAATAAAACCTTTACAGGGATGTATGGTTTTATTGTACTGAGAGGTCTACGAATAGACTGCTATAGATTTGGCGGAGTGGACGGGGCTCGAACCCGCGACCCCCGGCGTGACAGGCCGGTATT
>OFDN01001005.1_pt1 | contig 20396 bp, 18 predicted proteins | sample 1520971 | NCBI WGS metagenome assembly OFDN01 (sample SAMEA94257418, study PRJEB24077) | hot springs metagenome | biome: Aquatic biome; feature: Geographical feature; material: Water | place: India | collected 2012-06-12 | depth 5 m
CGGTGCTCGTGCCCATGCTTCGAGACGGCTGCTCCGCAGCCTCCTCAGCATGAGGTCGGGGTAGTGTTCCCATTCGCTCGGAAAGACCCTACTTGAGCTTGTAGAGCGCCTTCAGCGAGCCGCTGGGTCCCTTGATCTCGGCGATGCGCCAGCCGGCTGGCGTCCTGACGAGTTCCAGAACGAGGCGAGTGGCATCGCCGGAATTCTGGAACGAGACCCGGGCGGTCGCCGTGTCGCCCTTGGTCGCGACGTCGATCGCGAGTTTCGAGATTTCCCAGTCCTGGGCATCGACGAACGGATCGCCGTTAAGCGTCGGCACCTCCTTCCGGCGCCTGGCTTCGCGGTAGTCGCGCTCCATGGCCTGGGCGAGGGCCGGCGCGAAGAAGCGCGACGCATCCTCGTAGGGCTGCCCCTTGAAGGCCTTGTCGAGATACGGCTTGTAGAGGTTCTCGACGAAGGCCTGCGCCGTTGCGGTCTGCGCGGCGGCGCCGGTCGCGGCCACTAGGGCAGCGAGACCGGCGACGAGCACGAAGCGCCGGCCACGCTGTATCTTGGAACTCACGTCTCGCTCCGGCTCGGTCATGAGCGGAATGTCGTCCGGCCGGTGCCCGAGTAGAGCGCTTTCGCCGAACGCTCGACGGCCTCGCGATGGGCGGCGAGCGCTGCTTCGTCGAGATCCGCCGCGGGCGCGGGCTCGGCATCGAAGTTTCCGTAGGGATCGCGCCCGCGCACCAGGGTCGCGGAGTCGCGCACCTTGAGCTGGCGAACATGGGGCGGGATGTAACGCAGGGCGAAGCCGATGCGCCTGTCGCCCGTGGTGTTTGGTCCCGAGGCATGGGCCAGCAGGACGTGATGCAGGGACATCTCGCCGGCCTTCAGTGGCACGTCGACGCCGGCGCCCTCCGGCACGTCGACGGCGATCTCCTGGCCGCGACTGAGCAAATTGTTCTCGTCGAACGTGTCGCGGTGCTCGAGCTGTTTCCTGAGATGGCTGCCGGGCCAGAACTTCATGGCCCCGCTCTCGACCGGAGCATCGGCAAAGGCGACCCAGGCGGTGACGACCTCGTCGGTGCTGAGGCCCCAGTAGGTCGCGTCCTGGTGCCACGACACGAAGGAGGGCGAGCGCGCCTCCTTGATGAAGAAGGTGCTGCTCCAGCAGAGAATGTCGGGACCGATGAGGTCCTCCACCGCATCGAGGATGGCGGGATGTCGGGCCAGGTCGTTCGCCCAGGTGAACAGGAGATGCACCTTGTGGCGCATGTTGCCGGCGATGGGAGCGCCCGTCGCCCGTTCATGGTCTTCGAGCCGGCGGCGATACGCTCCGGCGTCCTCGGAGGACATCACGCGAACGGGGAAGTGGAAACCGTCGTTGCGGTAGCGTGCGATCTCGCCGGCCGTGAGACGCCTGGTCATGGGACCTCCGTTCAAGCGGGCTTTCGCCCCGTAATGCGTGAAAGAACACCGGGAACGAATGGATGAACGATCACATCCGTAAAACCCGCCGCCTGCAAGTAACCCTTCACTTCCGACTCGGTGTGGGCGCGGCCCGTGCTGTTCTGGATCGCCTCGTTCAGTCCCCAGAGGGCGGCCGAGATCGGGCCGTTCCGGTCATCGTGCAGCGTCTCGCCGATCAGGTGCATCTCGCCCCCCGGCACGAGGGCCTCGAAAGCCTTGGCGACGACCAGGCCGATCAGGGCGGGCTCGTACTGCGGCAGATTGCTCGCCATCACGACGACGTCGACGCCCTGCGGGAAGGCCGTCTCGGTGAAGTCGCCCGGCAGGGTGCTGACACGCCCGGCGGCGCCGTTGGCGGCAATGTATTCGTCAGCCACGACCGTGACCGGCGGCAGATCGAGCACGATCGCGTGGAGGCCGGGAAATGTCCTTGTCGCGACGATGCTGTAGGCGCCGGAGCCGCCACCCAGATCGAGCATCAGCTTGCGGCCGGAGAGGTCGACGCTGCGGCTGAACAGGCGGGCGGCGCCCATGCCGATCGAATAGGTTGCGGCGTGGTAGCGCCTTGCGTCCTCGACCGTGAAGTCGACGTAGGCGCCGAGCTTGTTTTCCTGCGGGTCGCGCAGCCGTTCCGAAAGTTCGCCAAACGCCGTCCAGCGCGGCTTGGTGAACAGAATCCACGGTCCGGCATAACGCTCGCCATCCTTCACCAGGAAGCGCTGGACGTCGGCGGCATTGGTGAAGCGCTCGCCCTCGCGCGACAGCAGCGTCATGGCGACCAGGACGGTCAGCAGCCGTTCGGCGTTGCGATCGGAGATCCCGGCGGCCTTCGCCACGGCGGGAATGGTGTCGTGGCCGTGGGCGATCGCGGTGAATATCTCGAGTTCGACCGCGGCCATCAGGGCGGCGCTCTCCCAATAGGCCTGGGCGATCTTCTGCAGTCGTGTCGTATCGAGGCGCTGGGGTTCCGGCATTCTGCGTTTCCTCCTTGGCTGCCCGACCATAGCGCAGACCCGAGGCGATCGCCGACACCCGTGAGGTTCAGAAGAAGTACAGGAAGATCAGGACCATGGCGACGTAGAGAGCCGTGATGATCGCGGCGCCTTGCAGACCCGCACGCAACGCCTGGCCCGGCGCCGGCTGCAGCCACCAGCCGAAGTAGCCGGCGACCCACGGCACCATGAAGCCCGTGAGCACGACGCTCACCACGTTTCCCAGGAACAGCGAGACGGCGAAGGGCAGATGGAACATCCGGTCGAAGACGGGAGTGCCGACGAAGAACCCGAACACCATGACGACCGGATAGAGCATCAGGAGGACGAGCATGTTCATCTTCCAGACGGGCAGGGCGCCGGCGTCGTGGTCGTCCCTGAACCATTGCTCGAATCCGGAGCTTGCGATGCGGGAATGGAATTCCACGGTGAGCGGGGCGGCTTCCTCGACCAGCGCCTTGCGAACGGGCGAGTCGAGCCATGCCTTGAGGTTCGCTTCGGTATCGAACCGCAGGATGGCGACGAAATCCTCCTGGACGCCCGGTACGGGCGGTTCGAAGCGGTAGCCCTGGAGACCGGGGGCCTTGGACTGGGCGGCGGCGATCTTGTGCTCCCAGGCCCGATACTCCGCTTCCCGGCCGGGCTTCACCCGAGTGGAAATGATGGCCGATACCGGCGCCGGCTTGATGCCGCTGGCTTCGTCCTGGACGATGTGGACGTCGTCGCGGCCGACCAGCATGGTCGCGGCCCCGGCGATTCGACTCTGACGCTCGGGCGATCCCAGCCAGCGCTGTGCGTCGGCCAGGCTCGCGAAGCGCTGCAGGATGACCCAGTCGACCTGGAGAGGCGGGGCGGGCGGCAGCAGCCGCTGCTCGATGAAGCCGGGGAAGTGCTGGATGAGACTGCTCGTCTCGCCTTGCCAGCGGGCGAAGTCGTCGGCGCGCTCGGGACGAACGCACGTCTGCGTCACGATGCTGACGCTGTGGGCGGCGTCCGTCTTGCTCGCACTCACGGTTTGTCCGCGAGCTTGGAGAAGATCCGGTCCGGCGTGAACGGCAGATGCGCGAAGCGGACGCCCGTTGCGTCGGCGAGCGCATTGGCCACGGCGGGCGCGACCGGGTTGATGCCGCACTCGCCCTGGGACTTCGCGCCGAGCGGACCGATCGAATCGACCGTATCGGCGAAGAAGATGTCTGTATGGGGCGTGTCGGCGTAGGCCGGGATGCGATAGTTGCGCAGCTGCGGGTTCACCATGTGGCCCTCGTCGTACACCATGTTCTCGGTCAGCGCCCAGCCGTAGCCCATGGCCACCGCGCCATCGAGCTGGCCGCGGCACTGCATGGGATTGATCGGCCGACCGATGTCGGCGGCGTGCACGCTGTGCAGGACGCGGATTTCGCCGGTGACACGATGCACGGCCAGGCGGACGCCCTGCACGTTGAAGGCGATCGAACGCGGCGAGAGATAGGCCTTGCGCGCGACGGTGAAGCGATGGCCGATCACGGTGCCGGCGGCGTGCAGATCGCTCAGGGGGATCCGCCTGTTGCCACAGACGACCGCGTCGCCGTCGAGGCGGCAGGCCGCGGGATCGGTGCCGGTATGACGGCTGGCGAAGGCGACGATGTCCTCGCGCATCGCCTCTGCCGTGAGATGCACCGCCTTGCCCGCGACCACGGTGCCGGTGCTGGCGAAAGTGCCGGTGTCGTAGGGCGTGCGGTCGGTGTCGGCATTGACGATGTCGATGTCGCCGGCCTTCACGCCCATGACGCTCGCCGCGATCTGCTTGTGCGCCGTGACGATGCCGTTGCCCATTTCTGACGACCCGCAGGCAAGATGATAGGTGCCGTCGGCCAGCAGCTTCATCTCCGCGCCGGAGCGATGCTCGGTCGGCGGTCCGCATTCGAGCATCGCCATGGCCACGCCCGTGCCCTCGGCCCACGCGTCGCCAGGGAGGCTGGCGACGCCGTTGCCCCGGGCCAGCTCGCGCTCGACGATGTCGAGGCACTCGGTGATGCCGTAGCTGCCGAAGCTCGCATCGCTTGGCTCGCGCCAGATCGATTCGATGTTGTCGCCCGGCCGCACGACGTTCTTGCGGCGCATCTCGATCGGATCAATCGCGAGGATGCGTGCCAACTCGTCGATCGCGCTCTCGATGGCGAAGGTCGTCTGCGAGGCGCCATAGCCGCGGAAACCGCCGCCCGGCACCATGTTGGTGTAGACCGCGTAACCCGCGCCCTTCTTGTTGTCGCAGCGGTAGGCGGCAAGGGGGCTGCCCATGGCGGCCGCCAGCGTCTCGCTGCCGTGATTGCCATAGGCGCCGGTGTTGGACACGACGCGCACGTCCATCGCGGTCAGCGTGCCGTCCTTGCGCGCGCCGATCCTGACATGGGTGGTCATCTGATGCCGGGTCGTGGCGCCCAGGAATTCGTCCTCGCGCGTCCATTCCCACTTCACGGGACGTCGGATCTTCATCGAGGCGAACAGGACGAGGTCTTCCGAGATCATCTCCTGCTTGCCGCCGAAGCCGCCGCCGACGCGCTCCGTGAAGACATGGAGATCGCGCGCCCTGAGGCCCATCAGGTAGCAGAGCTTCTTCTGGGCCGCGAACGGCCCCTGGGAGCTGGTGCGGACGTGCCATCGCCGGTCCTCGCCCTGCCAGGCGATCGAACCGTGCGTCTCGAGATGGACGTGCTGCACGCGCGACGTCGAATAGGTCGTCTCGTGGATGGCGTCGGCTTCCTTGAAGCCCTTGGCGATGTCGCCGATCTCGCCATGCAGGTCGCAGTAGACATTGCCGCTGTCGGTGACGACGTCCTTGTCGTGCAGCAGGGGAGCACCGGGCTCCATGGCCCGGACGGGATCGAAGACGGCCGGGAGGAGTTCATACTCGACCCGAAGGGCGCGACATCCGGCTTCCGCCGCGCCTTCGCTCTCCGCAACCACCGCGGCGACGCGCTGTCCGGCGAAGCGCATGACGTTGTCGAGCATGTAGGTGTCGTCGGGATCGACAAGATGATCCTCGTGCAGTGCGGTGCTGTAGAGCCGCCGCGGCACGTCCTGCCAGTCATAGACCGCGACGACGCCGGGCACAGCCAGCGCCGCCGCCTTGTCGATCCCCGCGATGCGCGCATGAGCATGCGGCGAACGCAGCACCTTAAGGTGCAGCATGCCCGGCATCGCAACGTCCATCGTGTACCGCGCCCGGCCGGTCAGGATCGCGTCGGTGAAGGGATTGGGCAGGCTGGCGCCGCACGCCTTGCCGGCCGCGTCCGCCTCGATGTTGCACTTACCGTTCAGCGCGTCGGTGATCGAGCGATAGCCGGTGCAGCGGCAGAGATTGCCCTTCAGCGCATGCGGCAGGTCTGCCTTCTGCTCCTCGCTCATGCCGGCCGTGGTCATGATCATGCCGGCGGCGCAGAAGCCGCACTGGAACGCCTGTGCGTCGTGGAAGGCCTTCTGGACGGGATGCATCCCTCCCGCGGGGGCGAGCCCCTCGATGGTGGTGACCTTGCGGCCCTCGGCCCGGAAGGCCGGGACCAGGCAGGAATGGAACGGCTTGCCGTCGATCCAGACGGTGCAGGCTCCACAATCGCCGGCATCGCAGCCTTTCTTGACGCCAAAGACTTCGAGGTCGCGGAGTAAGGTGCGCAGACACTGTCCCGGCCTGGGATCAACCGCGTAGAGAGCGCCGTTGATCTCGAACCGGCTCATGCGAGCTCCGCTCGGATCTGTTCGGCGAAGTGATAGGTGATGTGCTGCTTGTAGGCAGCCGAGCCGTGGACGTCCTGGAAGTAGTCGTCGGCCAACAGCCGCTCGTCGATCGCCTGGCGCAGCTCGCCGGCCGCCGGCGTGCGGTCGAAGCGCAGCTGCACCGGACGGGGCGTCGCCGCCGTGATCGTCAGGAGGAAATCCCGCCCGTCGTCGCTTACCGTTGCGACGATCAGGGCCGCCGAACGGCCGAGACGCGTCAGGGACATCTGACGCATGGCATAGCGCCTGGTCAGTGCGGTCGCGGGGAGGTGGACCGAGCGAAGTAGTTCGCCGGGGCCCAGCACGTTCTTGTGGTTCCCCGTCACGAAGTCGACGACCGGGACCTGCCGGGGGGCGCCATCGCGCGGCCACAGCGTGCAGGTGCCTTCGAGAGCGGCGGTCAGCGAGATCATGGCGCCGGCCGGCAACGACATGACAATGTTGCCGCCGATCGTGGCGGCGTTCCAGATCTTGAAGGACATCAGGAACGAATCGATGCAGTCGCGGAAGAGGGGCACCGCTTTCCAGTCAGTCGGGCCCTTGAAGGCATGGAGGTCAGCCACGCGGCAGGTCGCGGCAATTTCCAGTCCCTCGGCCGTCGCCGTAAGGGGCGCCCAACCGAGCGCGTCGAGGTCGATCAGCGTATCGGTCGCGATCTGCGGCTCGGAGAAGAGCCAGGTGCCGCCGGCCAGCCAGGCGTAGTTCGACCGCCAGGTACCGACATCGGCGAGCGAGACCGGTCGTTTCACTTGGGTGATTGTATTGAGATTCATGCTTTTGGCGTCATCCACCCGTTCCGGCGGGACTGGGTTCGCCGTCGCCGGTGCCGGCCATTATCGCAGCCGAACGATCTCTTTGGGAGGCATCGATGCTTGCAAAGGCGTGGGATGAATCACGTCGCGAGACGCGTGCCGAGGATTACCAGCCGGCACGCGGGAGCTTTTTGAATTTTTCCCGGAACGAGGATCACCGGGGTGTCGGCCTACTTCGTGAGAATGAGCTTCTCGGAGGCCGTCACGCGCAGCCGGTAGGTGCTGGTGCCGTGGCGGATGAGGAGTTCGCGACGGCCGGCCATCAGCTGGTTGCTGTCGACGCTCGATGCGTCGCGCTCCGGCTTCGCGCGGGATGCCTCGCTCGTGGAATGCAGCGTCATCATCTGGTCCATCTTCGCCTCGCTTGGTTAATTGCAAGTCACTCGCATTTGCAGATATTGCTCGTGTCTTGTCAATGCCCAAGCGAAGGCGGCGGAGCCCGGGGTCAGCGTCCCGTAAAGGCAGGGAGCTGGTGCGCGGTGACTGGCGGAGCCGGCCCATCGAAACGCTCGATCTCGACCAGGCAGGTCTGCGCGATGCAGCCCTGACTGAGCTTCGAGGAACCGATGTCGAGCGTCAGCGCATTCGGGTTGCCGTGCTTCTCCAGCGGCGTGTTGGAGCCGGAGTCCTGCGGATCGAACCAGGCGCCCGTCGACAGCCGCACCACGCCGCGGCGGATGCGGTCCGACAGCCGCGCGGAGGCGAGGCAGGCACCGCGGTCGTTGAAGACGCGCAGCAGGTCGCCATCGGCTATGCCGCGCGCGGCGGCGTCTTCAGGATGCATCGTGACCGGCTGGCGGCCCTTCACCTTGGTCGCTTTCGCGTGCGGGCTGTGGTCGAGCTGGCTGTGCAGCTTGTCGGCGGGCTGGTCCGACAGCATGTGCAACGGATAGCGCTCCGCAGTCTTTGAGCCGAGCCATTCGATCGGCTCCATCCAGACCGCATGGCCGGGGCAGTCGTCGTAACCGAACGATGCGATCTTCTCGGAGAAGATCTCGATCTTGCCCGACGGCGTCTTGAGCGGATTCGCGGCCGGATCGGCGCGGAACTTCGCGAGCATCACCGGATCGGTGTTCTCGCCCGGGACCCTGGCGATGCCAGCCTCCCAGAAATCCTCGAACGAGGGCAACTCCACGCCCATCTTCGCGGACTTCTGGCGGCCTTCTTCGTGCATGTGCGCGAGCCACTGCATCGCATCCCGGCCTTCGGTATAGACGTCGTCGGCGCCGAGGCGGCGGGTGATCTCCGAGAAGATCCAGTAGTCGTCGCGCGCATCGCCGATCGGCTCGCGCGCCTTCTTCATGGCGATCAGGAAGGGCTCTCGCCGCGCGTAGCCGATATCGTCGCGCTCGAGGCCCGTCGTCGCGGGCAGCACGATGTCGGCCATCTTCGCGGCCGGCGTCCAGAACTGCTCGTTGAAGATGATCGTCTCGGGTTTGGCCCATGCGACCCGCAGGCGGTTGAGGTCCTGGTGGTGATGGAACGGATTCCCGCCCGCCCAGTAGATCAGCTTGATGTCGGGGTAGGTGAGTTCCTTGCCGTTGTAATGAACCTTGCCGCCCGGATTGAGCAGCATGTCGGTGAACCGCGCGACCGGGATGAAGTCGGGGACCTGGTTGGTGCCCTGCGACAGCGTCGGGCCGGCGAGCAGGGGGGCGGTGCTGCCCATGCCGTTGGTCGGACCGTAGCTCGCGCCGAGCCCGCCGCCCGGCAGGCCGATCTGGCCCAGCATGCAGGCGAGTGTCACCAGCGCCCAGAAGGGCTGCTCGCCGTGATGGGACCGCTGCAGCGACCAGTTGATGTTCACCGTCGTGCGCGTCGCCGCCATCTCGCGCGCCAGCGCGCGGATGCGCACGGCGGAGATGCCGGTGATCTTCTCGGCCCATTCTGGCGTCTTGTCGGCCAGCGAGGGCGCGAACCTGTCGAAGCCGACCGTGCAGCGATCGAGGAACTCCCGGTCGTAGAGCTTCTCGGTGTAAAGCACATGGCAGAGCGCCAGGATCATCGCGGCGTCGGTGTTGGGGCGGATCGGCAGCCATTCGATGTCGCCGCCGGTATCGAGGTCCTCGGCGGTCGGCGTGATGTTGATGAAGCGCACGCCCTTGGCGCGCATGCCGTAGAGCCCGTCCTTGAGACGATGCACCATCGCGCCGCCGGCGCTGATCTGCGCGTTCTTGTGCGGCGCGCCGCCGAAGGTGACGAACAGCTTGCAGTGATCGGCCAGCACGTCCCACGTGGTGTGCATCGCCATCAGGTCTTCCATACTGGCCAGGATGTGCGGCATCAACACGCGCGCCGCGCCGAGGCTATAGGAGTCCTGGTGGCGGACGTAGCCGCCGAGCGCGTTCAGGAAGCGATGGACCTGGCTTTGCGCGTGATGGAAGCGGCCCGCGCTCGACCACCCGTAGGAGCCGCCGAAGATCGCGCGGTTCGAGTGCGCGTCCTTCACGCGCTTCAGTTCGGCGGAAACCATGTCGAGCGCCTCGTCCCACGGCACCTCGACGAAGGGCTCCTGTCCGCGCTTTTCGCTGTTCGCGCCGGGGCCTTTCTCCAGCCAGCTCTTGCGGAACGAGGGCCGGCGCACGCGCATCCGCGCGACCTCGTCCGACAGCATGTGCAGGCCGATCGGCGACGGATCGGGATCCTTCGAGAAAGGATGCAGCTTCGCAGCCTGTCCCTTGTCGTCGTATTCGACTTCGTAGACGCCCCAGTGGGCGGCGGTCAGGGTACGCTGATGGGTCATGGCACGCTCACGCTGCTTTCTTGGCGATACTCAGGAAGCGGTCGACGGTCGTCTGTTCGGTGTCGAAGGCCGTGACGAGGCGGTAGGCCCGCTCGCCGGGCCGGTCCGACGGCCAGGGATGATACTGCGCTCCCGCGGCCTGAAGCGCATCATGCATGCGCGGCGGCAGGATCACGAAGATCTCGTTGGCGTCGACCGGGTAGAGGAGCTGCGTCCCCTTGAGCGTCGTCAGGCCGGCCACGAGACGCCGCGCCATCGTGTTGGCGTGATTGGCATTGGAGAGCCACAGACCGTCGGTCAGGTAGGCTTCGAGCTGGGCCGACAGGAACCGCATCTTGGAAAAGAGATGGCCGGAGCGCTTGCGGCGGAACTCGAACTCGCGGGCGAGGTCGGGATCGAAGAACACGACGACTTCGGCGGCCAATGCCCCGTTCTTGGTCGCGCCGAGGCTCAGCACGTCGACGCCCGCCATCCAGGAAAGTTCGGCCGCCGAACAACCGACGAAGGCCAGGGCGTTGGCGAAGCGCGCGCCGTCCATGTGCAGCTTGAGCCCGTGGCGGTGCGCCGTCGTGGCGATCGAGACGACCGCGTCGGGATCGTAGACGGTGCCGCATTCCGTCGCCTGCGTGATGCTGACGGCCGAGGGCTGGGGATGGTGCACGGAACCGTAGACAGGCTGGGCCAGAGCCTCGGCCAGCTTCTTCTGGTCGATCTTTCCGGCGGGGCCGGGAATGGTGGAGAGCTTGGCGCCCGAGGCGAAGAACTCCGGCGCGTTGGCCTCGTCGACCACGATATGCGCTTCGGCATGGCAATAGATCGAGCCCCAGGGGGGCGTGCAGCAGGACAGCGCCAGGGAGTTGGCCGCCGTGCCCGTTGCCACCGGGAAGGCAACGAGATCGTGCTTGCCGAAGATGTCGCGCAGGCGACGCTCGACCCGGTGCGTCCAGTCGTCGGCGCCATAGGATGGCGCCGTGCTGCCGTCCGAGAAGGCCTTCGTCACGGCCTCGAGGATGACGGGATGGGCGCCGACTTCGTTGTCGCTGCGGAAATTCATTCCTTGTCCTTGTGAAACGCGATGGCGCCTGGGTCCGAACGGCCTAGCGACTGGCTCCCGGCGGGAATTCGATCTTGCCGAGCAGCGCACCGCTGCGCGGGTCGACGACATAGGCCGCAGAGGGGGCGCCCTGCGATTCGACATGCACCACGAGGCGATCGCCGACGGCGGTCATCGAAACCACGCGAGCGCCGGAGGGCAGGGCAATGCGCTCGGCGAAGCCGCCAGCGCCGGCCGAGGTTGGCGAATGGCCGGCGTTGGGCGTAGAGATACGCCGGGCGATTTCGGCGACGGCAACGACGAAGCCCACCACGATCAGCAGGCCCATTCCGATCACGAGCACCTTCAGCCAAAGCGGTGCGGAGGCCTGAGCAGGGGACGCCAAGTTTACTCCATGAGCGACGCCGGCCGTCACACCGTGACCTTCGACGAGAGCGCCGCCGGCGAACGGCTGGACCGCGCGCTGGCTGTTGCCTTGCCTGCCCTGACGCGAAGCAGGGTGAAGGCGCTGATCGAGGGCCGCTGCGTAGCGCTGGCGGGAGGGCAGACGATAGAAGAGCCGTCCCGCAAGGTCAAAACGGGCGACGTGTTCGTCGTCGATATTCCGGAACCCGAACCGGCCACGCCGCAGGCCCAGGACATGGCCCTGGAGATCCTGTTCGAGGATGCCGACCTGCTGGTCCTGAACAAGCCGGCCGGGATGGTCGTCCATCCGGCGCCGGGCAATCCCGACCGGACCCTGGTCAACGCCTTGCTGGCCCATTGCGGCGACAGCCTCTCGGGCATCGGTGGGGTGAGGCGGCCGGGCATCGTGCACCGACTCGACAAGGACACGTCCGGCGTGATGGTCGCGGCCAAGAACGATGTAACCCACCATGCCCTGTCTAGGCTGTTTGCCGCCCACGACCTCGAGCGGATCTACAAGGCGCTGGTCTGGGGGGCGCCCAAGGGCCAGCGGGGGACGGTCGAGGCGGCGTTGGGGCGGCATCCGGTCGACCGCAAGCGCATGGCGGTCCGCAAGAGCGGTGGACGGGCGGCGTTCACGGAATACTGGTTGGAGCAGCGCTTCGGGCCACCGCTGGCGCCGATCGCCAGTCTGGTGGGTGCCAAGCTCGGTACCGGCCGAACCCATCAGGTCCGCGTCCACATGGCCCATATCGGCTGTCCCGTGGTGGGAGATCCGGTCTATGGCCGAAAAACCCGCAACGGCAGTGCGCCCGAGTCGTTGAGAAGCTTCCCAAGGCAGGCACTTCACGCATCTGTGCTCGCTTTCCGGCACCCGACGACAGGGAAGGACATGCGATTTGCCACAGAATTGCCTCAGGACTTCCTGAAGTTGTTGGGAACGCTGAACAGCGTTAAGTAAAGCCCGCAATACCCGAGGGGTTTACTCGGATTTATATTGACCGAGGGGCTTTCCGACTTCTAGAGTCGGATTTAGCAGTCGGGGGACGAGAGTGCTAAATGATCGTTCACCGGCTTTCCCGCGTAGAAAGGGGGAGAAGCCATGAGTACAGCCACCGCAAACCTTCCCGCCCTGCCGTCTTCACTGACGCCCGAGGGCAATCTCAGCCGCTACCTGTCGGACATCCGGAAGTTTCCCCTGCTGGAGCCCCAGGAAGAATTCATGCTGGCCAAGCGCTGGCGCGAGCATGGTGATTCGAAAGCCGCCCACCGGCTCGTCACCAGCCATCTGCGCCTCGTTGCCAAGATCGCCATGGGCTATCGCGGCTACGGCCTGCCCGTCGCCGAGCTCATTTCCGAGGGCAACGTCGGCATGATGCAGGCCGTGAAGCGGTTCGATCCGGACCGTGGATTCCGCTTGGCGACTTACGCCATGTGGTGGATCCGCGCCTCGATCCAGGAATACATCCTGCACAGCTGGTCGCTCGTGAAGATGGGCACCACGGCGGCGCAGAAGAAGCTGTTCTTCAACCTGCGCAAGCTCAAGGGCCAGATGCAGGCCATCGAGGAAGGCGACCTGACGCCCGAGCAGGTGAGCAAGATCGCCACCCGCCTCGGCGTGCCGGAAGAGGAGGTGGTGAACATGAACCGCCGCCTCGCCGCGCCGGACTCGTCGCTCAACGCCCCGGTGAAGGCCGAGGGCGACATGGAGTGGCAGGACTGGCTGGTCGACGATGCACCCAACCAGGAAGCCCGCCTCGGCGAGAGCCAGGAACTGGGCCAGCGCAAGGGCATGCTGGCCGCCGCGCTGAAGCAGCTCACCGACCGCGAGCGCCACATCATCGTGGAGCGTCGCCTGGTCGACGAGCCCAAGACGCTCGAGGACCTGTCGGCCAAGTACGGCATCAGCCGCGAGCGCGTGCGCCAGATCGAGGTGCGGGCCTTCGACAAGCTGCAGAAGGCCATGAAGAACATGGTCGTGGAAGCCGCCGGCCGGCCCACGACCCAGCCGTCCCGCGCCTGAGGGACGGGAAGCGATCGATTGGGTAGGCTCCCGGAAACGCTCCGGGAGCCTGCCATGACGACTTCACCGATTCTCTACGAGACGCGACCCGACGGCATCGCCCGGATCGTTCTCAATCGTCCCGAGACGCGCAACGCGCAGGACACGGCGTTCCTCTATGCTCTGAACGAGGCCTTCGACCGCGCCGCGCACGACGACACGGTGAAGGTGATCGTGCTGTCGGCCAACGGGCCGCACTTTTCCTCGGGCCACGACCTGCGCGAGGTCGACGGCCACGGCAACATGGCCAGGCACGAGACGGTCGGTACCTGGGGAGGCTTCGGCAAGCCCGGTGCCGAGGCCCAGTACGCACGCGAGCAGGAGATTTATCTCGGCTTCTGCGAGCGCTGGCGCAACATCCCCAAGCCGACGCTGGCGCTGGTGCACGGCAAGGTGATGATCGGTGGCCTCATGTTGATGTGGCCGTGCGACCTCATCGTCTGTTCGGAGGACGCCGAGTTCCTCGACCATTCGGTGGCCATGGGGGTGGGAGGCGCCGAGTTCTTTGCGCACCCTTGGGAGATGGGCATCCGCAAGGCCAAGGAATTCCTGTTCACCGCCGACTGGATCAACGCCGCCGAGGCGCACCGCTTGGGCATGGTGAACCACGTCGTGCCGCGTCCCGAACTCGAAACGTTCGGCCTCGCCATGGCCGAGCGCATCGCGCGCAAGCCGCTGTTCGCGCTGAAGCTCGTGAAGCAGGCCATCAACGCCGCCCAGGACGCACAGGGCCGGGTCGGCGCCATGCAGACCTCGTTCGCGCTTCATCACCTGGCGCACGCCCACAACATGCTGGCGCACGGCAAGCTGGTCGACCCGACCGGCGTGATGCCGGCGATCACGAAGCACGAGAAGGCGAGTTAGCGCCCACGAGCTACGGAACTCGATGTCTTCACGCCTGCTTCAGACAAGGCTCGGATCGACGACCAGAAGGGTCTTGCCCGCTCCATTACCGGACAGCGCATACTCGAGTGCCTCGCGGGATTGTCCGAAGGGGAAGGTCCTTCCGACCGGCACGTCGAGGTCGCCCTTTGCAACCCAGTCGAGCAGTTCGTCGAGTGCGCGGGCGGCGGCATCGGCCTCGAACACCGCCCCGAACTGGCGATAGTCTACGCCGACGAGGGCTGCTCCCTTGAGGAGGGGCAGGTTCACCGGCAGGGCCGGTATGTCGCCGCCGGCAAAGCCTATGACGAGGTAGCGACCACCCCATCCGAGCGACCGGAATGCCGGTTGGAGCAGCGGGCCGCTGACCGGATCGAACACGACGTCGATGCCGTTCGGGGCCACCGCTTTCAGCCGATCCCGCCATCCGTCGACGTCACGATCGAGGGTGACTTGTGCACCGGCCTCAGCCACGACGGCGCGCTTCTGCTCGGTCGAGGCGACACCGATGACAGTCGCGCCGAGTAACCGACCGACCTGCACCGCGGCCAAACCGACTCCACCGGCGGCGCCGATCACCACGAGGGTCTCGCCGGCCTTGAGGGCAGCACGATCGCGAAGGCCGTGCAGGGCCGTGCCGTAGTTGACGCGAAAGCCGGCGGCCTGGTTCAGGCTCATCCGGTCGGGTACGCGGCTGATGGCGCGTGCGGAGGCGATCGCGTACTCCGCAAAGCCGCCGCGCACCTGCGCCAGCACACGCTCTCCGACCGTGTATCGCGTGACCCCTGGCCCCAGCGCATCGACCACGCCCCCGATCTCGGCACCGGGCACGTGAGGCAAGGGCGGCTTGACCTGATAGCGGCCGAGCGCAACCAGCGCGTCGACGAACCCGACCCCGCAGGCCGCGACCTTGATGCGAACCTCGCCCTCGCCCGGCTGCGGTACCGGCAGGTCCACCGGGACATAGTTGTCGATGGAGCTGAGATCAGCGGTCTGGATGGCTTTCATTGAGACGAACCTTCGCTCTCTACGCGCGGTAGCCGATTCGCTCGAAGAACTGCGCGATCTCTCGTGCGGCGAGATCGGGCTGCTCATAGTGAACGAAGTGGCCGGCATCTTCCGCGATGCCGGCCTCCACGTCCTTGAAGTACTCCCCGACGACATCGATCCACGAGGACTTCAGCACGGGATCGTGACGGCCCCACAGGACGCGCGCCGGCTGGGTGATCATCGGCGGCTTCGGCGCGGTGCCGGCCATGACGGCAAGCCGGCCGGCATTCTGCGAGATGTACCAGTTGAAGCCGCCCTGGAGATTTCCGGGGCGCATGAAGTTGTCGACCCAGCGTTCCAGCACGCCGTCGAACGCGTCCTTGCGATGGCACCAGTGCGTCAGGAAATGCCGGAAGTAGGCTCGGCAGGAGTCGCGTGAGGCGCCGACGATGCCGGGCGCGAACGGCATCTGGTGAAAGGTCTGGTACCAGATCTCGTTGATCTGCTCGGGGCGCCCGCCAGCGCGCGCCGACACCGTGGGTGCCACAGTTGAAGAAGAACAGACCGGCCACCCGGTCGGGATGGCGGATCGCCAGCCGCTGCATCACGTAGGCGCCGACGTCGTGGCCGACGAAGCCCGTCTTGGCGATGCCCAGGCGATCGAGCAGGGCCACGATGTCGTCGGCCAGCACGTCGGGCCCGGCCTGGTCGGAAGGGCCGGACGTCGGGTTGCCGCTTTCGCCGAAGCCACGGAAATCGGGCGCGATCAGGCGAAAGCGATCGCCCAGCCGCTCGAACATCGGCTCCCAGGTCGCCCAGAATTCCGGCCAGCCGTGCAGCAGGAGCAGCGGTGCGCCGCTGCCGGCTTCGGCCACGTGGGTCGGGAAACCGCGCGTCTCGACGAACGAGTGCCTGACGGCCGACATGGGCACCTCCTGGCTAAGCCTTCTTCACCATCGCTTCGATCAGTGTCGGCCCGTCGGTCCGGGCCAGCGCCCGGTCGAGGGCGGCGTCGAAGCCTTCCGCCGTGTCGACCCGCTCGGACGGCAGGCCGAAGCCCTCGGCGATCTTGGCGATGTTCATCGGCGGGTCGTTGAAGTCCATGCCGATCGGCGTGTCGTTGCCATGGAACAGCTTCAGCCGGTTCTTGAGGATCTGGTAGCCCTCGTTGTTGGTGATCAGGAAGATCATCGGCAGCTTCTGGTTGGCCGCGCTCCACAGCGCCGAGATCGAGTACATGGCGCTGCCGTCGCCGATCACCGCCACGACGCGGCGCTTGGGCTCGGCAATCTGCACGCCCACGGCCGCGGCAATGCCCCAGCCGATGCCGCCGCTGACATTGCCGAAGAAGCTGTTCCTGTCTCGGAAGGGGAAGTAGCTCGGCAGCGTCATGGTGCTGGTGAGGCCTTCCTCGACGACGATGGCGTCCTTGGGCAGCTTGTCGCTGAGGCGCATCATCACCCATTCGGCCGGCAGCGGCTTCGTCGTGGGCGTCTCGACCTTGGCGGCCTTTTGGGCGCGCTGGGCGCTCCAGTTGCGCTTCGAGATTTCCGTCAGCGACGCCTTGGCCTGGTCGGCGAGCGACTTGCCGCCCAGCTTCTTCAGCAATGGGATCAGCGCCTTCAGCGTCTCCTTCACGTCCGCGCGCAACGCGATCTCGGCCGGGAAGTTCTTGCCCATCTCCCAGTCGCGCAGGCCGATCATCGCAACCTTCGTCGTCTCGGGCAGCGGCTCGGTCTCGCTCCACACCGACATCTTGAGCACGTCGGCGCCGACGCAGAGCATCAGGTCGTAGTCGGACAGCACGCGGCGCACGTACTTCTGGTCGCGGTTCAGCGCGCCGAGATAGGCGGGATGTTCCGACGGGAAATGCGCGCCCCAAGCCACGGTCTGCTGCAGCACCGGCGCGCCCAGCGTCTCGGCCAGTTCGGCCGCCTCGGCGAAGGCGTCGGACGTCGCGATCTCGTGGCCGGCCAGGATCACCGGCTTCTTCGCGGACAGGAGGCGCCTGGCGAGCTGCTCCAGCGCGGCATCGCTCGGGCGCACTGCCGTGTCGACGCGGGTCACGTCGCCCATGTCGATGGCGGCTTCGTTGTTCAGGATGTCGCCCGGCAACGAGATGAAGACCGGGCCGGTCGGCGCCGTCAGCGCGACCTTGGCGGCGCGGCGCAGGATACGCGGAAGATCCTCGATGCGGCTGACCTCGGTGGCCCATTTCACGACCGGCTGGGCGATCGGCACCAGCGGCGCATAGAGGAGGGGCTCGGTCAGGCCATGACCCTGCTCCTGCTGGCCGGCGGTCACGATCATCGGCGTGCCCGACATCATCGAGGTGTAGATCGATCCGATGGCATTGCCGAGGCCGGGCGCCACGTGGACGTTGCAGGACACCAGCTTGCCCGAGGCGCGGGCATAGCCGTCGGCCATGGCGATCACGACGGCTTCCTGGAGGGCGAGCACGTAGCCCATCTCAGGCGCCGAGGAGAGCGCATGCATGATCGGCAGTTCGGTCGTGCCGGGATTGCCGAACATCTTGGTGACGCCTTCGTCCTTCAGCACGCGCAGGAAGGCATCGCGGCCGGTGATGGTGTTGGGGACGTGTGCGTCGGGCATTTCATTTCCTCCGTTGGGCGGGCGAGGGTAGCGCGCCATCGTGCCCCGTGAAATGATCGAGTGCATGACGATTGGAAGACCACGCGCGATGCGGAAAGCCGGTGACTGATCTCGAACGGAGGATCGCGGCGCTGGCGTGCTGGCGCGGCCCGGTGACGATGGCGCCATTGACGGGCGGGCTCACCAATCTGTCGTACGTGGTCGAGGATGCCGGCGAGAAATTCGTCGTGCGCTGCGGCGACGACATTCCCGTCCATCATGTCTTCCGCGATCGCGAGCGGGCAGCCTCAGTGGCCGCCCATGCCGCGGGTCTCTCGCCCGAAGTCGTCCACACCGAGCCCGGCCTCCTCGTGATGCGCTTCGTCGAAGGCCGGACCTTCACGGAACCGGATCTGCGCGCGAACATTCACCGGCTCGCGCCGCTGCTGCGGAAGTGTCATCGCGAAGTCGGCCAGCATCTCGCGGGGCCGCCCAGCTTCTTCTCGGTATTCCATGTGATCCGCGACTACGGCCGCACGATCGTGGCGGCGGGCAGCCCGTTCGCGGCCGGCGTGCCGCGCTACCTGGAGGCGAACCGGGCGCTGGAAGCGGCGCAGATGCCGATGCCGATCATCTTCGGCCATCACGATCTGCTGCCGGGCAACGTCATGGACGACGGAAAGCGCCTTTGGCTGATCGACTGGGAGTATGGCGGCTTCGGTACGGCCATGTTCGATCTAGCCAATCTGTCGGCGAACGGCGCCTTCGGCGAGGCCGAGGATACGGCACTTCTGGATGCCTATTTCGAGGGCAGGGTATCGGCCGATCTGCGGCGGTCCTTTCAGGCGATGAAGGCCGCCAGCGCCCTGCGCGAGGCCATGTGGGCCATGGTCTCCGATGCTCACCTGAAAATCCCCGGCGCCGACTACAAGGCGCACGCACGGGATTATCTCGGCCGCTTCGAGGAATTGATGGCCCACTGATTGCATGTCGCGCCTGGGGAGCAGCCTTCAGGAGCACTTGCATGAGCCTTCGCCGATTCAGCCTTGCCGTTGCGATCGCAGCAGCGTCAATCGTCCCGCTTTCGGCCGTACAGGCCCAGGAAAAGACGCTCCGCATCGCCATGACGGCGTCGGACATACCCACGACAACGGGCATGCCGAACAACGGCTTCGAGGGCATGCGCTTCCTGGGCTTCCCGATCTTCGAGGGCCTGATCCTGTTCGACCTGTCCAAGTCGGACCAACTCGCCACGCTGCGCCCCGGCCTCGCCGAGAGCTGGAAGCAGGCGCCGGACGACAAGAAGACCTGGATCTTCAACCTCCGCAAAGGTGTGAAATTCCATGACGGCACCGACTTCAACGCCGATGCGGTGATCTGGAACCTCGAACGAATCTTCAACAAGGATAGCCCGCAGTTCGAGGCGCCCGCGACCGGCATCATGCGTGCGCGCGTGCCGATCCTCGCCTCGTGGAAGAAGATCGACGACTACACTGTGGCGCTCACCACCACGCAGGTCGCGTCCTATTTCCCCTGGATGGTGCCGTACATCCTCACCTCGTCGCCCACGCAATGGGAGAAGCTCGGCAAGGATTGGGGCAAGGTCGGTGCCGCCGGCGGCGCCGGGACGGGTCCGTTCAAGATCACCAAGGTCGTGCCGCGCCAGTCGGTGTCACTCGGCCGCAACGATGAATATTGGGATCCGGCGCGCAAGGCGAAGGTCGACGCGGTCCTGCTGATGCCGATCCCGGAAGCCAATACGCGCCTCGCGGCGCTGCGGTCGGGCCGGGTCGACTGGATCGAGGTGCCGCCACCGGACGGCATCCCGTCGCTGAAGCAGGCGGGCTACGTCATCTCGACCAACTCGTATCCGCATGTCTGGCCGTGGTTCTACAACATGGCCGCCAAGAACAGCCCGCTGGCCGACGTCCGCGTGCGACAGGCGCTGAACTACTGCATCGACCGCAACGCCATCGTCTCGATGCTGAACGGCACGGCCGAGCCGTCGGTTGGCTGGCTGAAGCCCACCGATGCCGCCTTCGGCAAGCCCGAGAACCAGTACAAGTTCGATCCCGCCAAGGGCAAGAAGCTGCTGGCCGAGGCGGGCTTCACGCCGCAGAAGCCGCTCTCCTTCAAGGTGATGATCTCGACCTCGGGATCCGGCCAGATGCTGCCGCTGCCGATGAACGAGGCGCTGCAGGAGAACCTGAAGCAGGCCTGCGGCGTCGACATTCAGGTCGATGCCGTCGAATGGCAGGTGCTGCTGAACGCCAGCCGCGCCTTGCCCGACGCCCCGGCGCTGAACGGGGCGATGGCGCTCAACGTCAGCTCGCCGTCCAGCGACGTCGGCATGATGTTCCGCTACTTCGCGGCGGCCAACTCCTCGCCGACCGGCTCGAACTTCCAGCAGTGGAAGGACGACAAGTTCGAGGCGGCGCTCACCACGCTGGCCGAGGCGACCGACGAGGCGGTCATCCTGGAGAACTTCAAGAAGGCCCACGAGCGGCTGGTCGACAATCCGCCGTGGCTCTACATCGTCCACGACCTCAACCCGCGCGCCTTCAGCAAGAACGTCCAGGGCTTCACGCCGGCGCAGTCCTGGTTCGTCGACCTGACGAACGTGAGCCTGAAGTAGGGGACCGCCCCGCGTGGTCACGGC
>OFDN01001007.1_pt1 | contig 20390 bp, 16 predicted proteins | sample 1520971 | NCBI WGS metagenome assembly OFDN01 (sample SAMEA94257418, study PRJEB24077) | hot springs metagenome | biome: Aquatic biome; feature: Geographical feature; material: Water | place: India | collected 2012-06-12 | depth 5 m
CCTACTCGGCGGCTAGAAAGCCGCCGCTCCTGAAATCCAGCTCGAACCGCCCCGATGAAACGATGCGGCCCCGCGCGCTCACCGCCGACGCCGGCCGCCACCGAACAGGCCGCCGAGGAGTCCACGGGTGATCTCCCGCGTGATCATGCCCGTCACCGCGGTCGTCGCGGTGCGCGCTGCCGTCTTGGCCACGGTTTCGCCCAGACTCTGAGCCGCCCGGCCGGCCGCCTTCCGCTTCGCCGGGGCCTGCGGCAACGGTTTCACCGTCGGCGGCGGTGCCGCCGGAGGCGCGCTGGGCGCATCGTCCTCATCACCGCCGAAGAGGCGGGCAAAGAATCCCCGCTTCGGCTCGGCGACCGTGGGCGCCTCCGGCTGTGCTGCCGCCACCACGCCGCTGAGATGCTCGTAGGCGGAGTGACGATCTACCGTCTCCTCATAGACGCCGGCCACGAGCGAAGTTTCCCGCAGTTGCTGCCGTTGCGCGGGCGTGATCGGGCCCAGCTGCGAACGTGGCGGCACGATGAACGCCCGCTCGACCACGGCCGGCTGGCCGCGTTCATCCAGCAGGCTGACCAACGCCTCGCCCACGCCTAGGTGGGTAAGCACCTCCTCGGTGTCGAAGGCCGGATTCACCCGGAAGCTCTGCGCCGCCGCGCGGACCGCCTTTTGTTCCAGCGGCGTGAATGCCCGCAGCGCGTGCTGGATGCGGTTGCCCAACTGGGCCGCGACCTTGTCGGGAATGTCCCGCGGATTCTGCGTCACAAAGAACACGCCAACGCCCTTGGAACGGATCAGCCGGACCACCTGCTCGATCTTCTCCAGCAGCGCGTCGGGAATGTCGGTGAACAGGAGGTGGGCCTCGTCGAAGAAGAAGACCAGCTTGGGCTTCGGCAGGTCGCCGGCCTCAGGCAGGTTCTCGAACAGCTCGGAAAGCATCCACAACAGCGCCGTCGCATAGACCTTCGGCGACGTCATCAGGCGGTCCGCCGCGAGGATGTTGATGACGCCGCGGCCCTGGGCATCGGTCTGGATCAGGTCGTCGAGATTCAGCCCGGGCTCGCCGAAAAAGCATTCCGCGCCCTGGGTCTCCAGCTCCAGCAGGGCCCGCTGAATGGCACCAATGCTGGCCTTCGAAATGTTGCCGTATTCAGTGGTGAACGCCGACGCGTTGTCGCCGAGATACTTCACCGTCGCGCGCAGGTCCTTCAGGTCGAGCAGCAGCAGGCCGTGTTCGTCGGCGATCTTGAAGACCAGGTTCATCACGCCGGACTGGACGTCGTTGAGCTGCAGCAGGCGGGAGAACAGCAGCGGCCCCAGCTCGGAAACCGTGGTCCGCACCGGGTGCCCGGACTCGCCAAAGACATCCCAGAAGGTCACCGGGCACCCGGTCGGGGTGCGCCCCGAGAGGCCGAGTTCCCGCACGCGTTCCTGCACCTTCGCGGACTGGCCACCAGGCTGGCTCAGACCGGCCAGGTCGCCCTTGATGTCGGCCAGGAACACCGGCACGCCCTGCGCACTGAAGCCTTCGGCCAGCGTCTGCAGGGTCACGGTCTTGCCGGTGCCGGTCGCGCCGGCAACGAGTCCGTGCCGATTGGACATGGCGGGCATGAGGTGAAGTTCCCGCGCGGCGGACTTGGCGATGAGGATCGGGGTGGCGGACATGCGGACGAAGTTGTGGCGGAACCATGCCCGTTCGGCGGCTGGAATTGCAAACCGCCGCCTCCAGTCACTGCCCTGCCGGAATTCACGTTGCCATGCGGGGGCGTTCCCCGGTTTGCTTTCGCGCATGCAACTCTCCCGTTTCGCCCTCGTCGCGGCCGCGTCGTTCCAACTGCTGGCCGGGCCGGTGGAAGACATGTCCGGCGCCGCCGGCAATTTCCTCGCCGCCCTCAACGCCGACCAACGCGCCAAGGCCACGTTCGCATTTGACGCCGACGAACGGGAGAATTGGCACTTCATCCCGAAGGAACGCAAGGGCGTCACCCTCAAGGAACTGGAGCCGGCCCAGAAAACCCTCGCGTTCGCCCTGCTGTCATCGGCACTGAGCCACGAAGGCTACCTCAAGGCCACCACGATCATGACGCTGGAGCGCATCCTGCAGGACATCGAGGGACCGAAGCGGACCTTCCCGCGGGATCCGGAGCTGTATCACGTCAGCATCTTTGGCACGCCGGATCCGAAGGGCACCTGGGGCTGGCGCTTTGAGGGCCATCACCTGTCGGTGAACCTCACCATCGTGGATGGCAAACTCGTTTCCGGCAGCCCGACGTTCTTCGGCACGAATCCGGCGGAAGTCCGCACCGGCCCACGGGCCGGACTGCGAGTGCTCGCTGACGAGGAGGATTTCGCCCGCCAACTGGTGCAATCGCTCGACGAAAAGCAGCGCGCCGTCGCCGTGGTGGAGACCAAGGCCCCCGACGACATCCTCACCGCCAACAAGCGGATCGCGGATCTGGGCGCGCCCGAGGGGCTTCCGCTCGGCAAGCTGAACAAATCGCAGCAGGCCACCGCGAAGAAACTGCTCAACGAATATGCCGGCCGCCTGCGCGGCGAACTGGCGGCGGCCGACCTCAAGGAGATCGAGAAGGCCGGTTGGGACAAGCTCGTGTTCGCCTGGGCGGGCGGACTGAACAAGGGCGACCGGCACTACTACCGGCTCCACGGACCGACGTTCCTGCTGGAATACGACAACACGCAGAACGACGCCAACCACGTCCACGCCGTCTGGCGGGAACTGAAGGGTGATTTCGGCCGGGACCTGCTGGCCGAGCACCTGAAGGCCGCGCACGGGAAGTAAGCTCGGCACTGGCCAGTTCGCCGGTTCGTGAGCAGACTCCCCGCACATGGACCCGAAGCTGGAACAGGGACACTTCGCCAAAAAGCAGCTCTTCTCGAAGAGCGGGATCATCCGCTGGAGCCACCGGCGGCGGTTCGAGGTCGCGATCGCCAAGTCCGCCGCCTTCGCCGGCAAGCGCGTGCTCGATTTCGGCTGCGGCGACGGAACCTACCTCGCGATGCTGCTGGAGTCCGCGAATGCTCCCGCCGAAGCGGTGGGTGCGGAACTCGACCCCAAGGTCGTCGGCGAAAACCGCACCCGGTTCGGCGGCCGGAGCAATCTCCAGTTCGTGCTCCAGTCCGATTTGGAAACGCCCGCCGCCAAGGGCTCCTTTGACGCGGTGGTGTGCATGGAATGCTTCGAGCACATGACCGATCCGGACCGCTACCTCGATCTTTTGCTCAGCCTGCTCAAGCCCGGAGGCAAGCTCCTGCTGAGCGTGCCCGTGGAGACCGGACTGCCGGTGGTCTTCAAACAGATCATCCGGCGCGTCGCGGGCTGGCGGCGAATCGGCGATTACGCCAGCACGCTGCCCTACACTTGGGGGGAACTGGCCCGGAGCGTCTTTGCCGGCCCGGAACAGCACATCCAGCGGGTGCTCCATCCAGGCGACAACGGGATGAACTACCACTGCCACAAGGGCTTCAACTGGATGAACCTGCGGGAACGGATTGCGCAACGCTTCGTGCTCGACCGGGTTTCCGCCTCCCCCATCGAGTGGCTGAGCCCGCATCTCGCCAGTCAGGCGTGGTTCGAGGCGCACAAGGCCTGACTCCGCCGCATGCTCTGGCTGGTCATCGCCACGCGGGTGCTGGCCAATCCCTGTTCCAACGCCCTGCAAAAGGTGCTCGCCGGACGCGGGCTGGGACCGCTCTGGATCATCGGCCTCACGCATGTCGGACTCAGCGTGGCGGTGCTGCCGTGGCTGCTGATCCAACCGTTGCCGCTGGCATCCGGCTTTTGGTGGAATGTGTCGTTGAGCGCCCTGCTCGCGACCGTGGCCAACACGCTCATCGTGGCGGCGGTTCACCGGGCGGATCTCTCGCTGGTCGGGCCGGTGAACTCGTTCAAGCCGGTGGTCAGCCTGCTGCCCGGCTGGCTGCTCTTGGGCGAACGGCCCACCGTGGCTGGCGCCGCCGGCATTGCGCTGGTCATCGGCGGAAGCTGCCTGCTGAATCCGCCTCAACCCGGTTCCGGCAGCCGGTCATTTGGACGCCTGTTCCGTGACCGCGGCGTCCGAATCCGCTTCGCTGCCCTCGTTCCTTCCGCGGTGGAGGCGGTGTTCCTCAAACGCGCCCTCGCGCACGGAGACGCCTTGGTCGTGTTCGCCTGGTGGTCCGTGCTGTGCGTTCCTGCTGTCTTCGTCGCCCTGCTGCTGACCCGTGGTTTCCGCCACGGAACCGGGCAACTCGCCTTGGCGCGATCGGCCTGGTTGCCGACCACCGGACTCATCCTGACCACCGGCCTGATGCAAAGCTGCACCGTGGTGACACTGGCATGGATGCAGGTGGGTTATTCCCTGGCCCTGTTCCAGATTTCGTCCGTCGTCCTCGTGCTGATCGGCTGGGGCTGGTTTGGGGAGCGTGACTTCTTCCGGCGCCTCGCCGGATCGCTGGTGATGGCAGCCGGAGCCGCGGTGATTGTCTCCGCCCGCTGACAGCTGCCCGGATCAGTTGATCGGGATCTTGTAAAAGCACTTCCAGTCGCCCGCCCCGGAGCCGAGGGAAACTTTCTTCCCTGCCAGCCATTCAACATGGCCATCCTCAAACAGGAAGTTGCCGCCCGTGGGCGCTCCGCCTCCGCCGTAGTGGTTGGGGGTCTTCCAGTTCCGGCCCGCGTCCATCGTCACCCACTTGAGCCGGGCGTCGTAGATGTTGGTCGTCCGTGGCCCCAGGCCCTGCAACCGGTCAATGAGCACCGGTGCGCGGGAGAATTCGCCGCCCATTTTCTTCCGGGCTGCCCAAGGCCCCAGCCCCTCCGAATTATGCGGCCAATCCTCGCCGGCCCCGACCGTGCGCCCCGGCAGATAGAAGAAGCCGGTGAGAATGGGATTACGCTCCGAGTTGGCGTCGCCGGCCCGCCATGTGTCCGCCTGCCGGTGCCATTCGTCCGTGGGGCAGAAGAGGACGTTGTTCGCCGCCTTCTTGTCGGTCTTAGAGTTGGGCTTGCCGGACTTGATCAGGTAGTTCTGCCAGAAGTTTGCAAGGTTGGTGCTCATCCAGCTCAATCCCAGCCCCTGCCGGTTGTCGGGAAACGAGTCCTGGAAGTCCCCGGCATACATCGCCAGGGCGATACCCCATTGCTTCTCGTTGCTGGCGCACAGGGACTTCTGGGCCGTCGCCTTGGCCTTAGCCAGGGCGGGCAGCAGCATGCCGGCGAGAATCGCGATGATCGCGATGACGACCAGCAACTCGATCAGCGTGAATGCCTCGCGACGGAGCCGGGTGGGAGGTTTCATGGGATCAGTCGAGGCGGCGGCTCGTGCGTTCGCTGAGCCAGACCATGTCGCGGTTGTTGGGGGACGAGACGTTGAGGGGCATGTCGTAGAACTTCACCGGCTGGACGGTCCGCGGGTCCAGCCATTTGCGGATCTCCGTGTGTCCGTCGGCGAAGGAGATGCCGGCCGCGCGGTTGTGGTAGCTGGCCGGGTAATCAATGATCCGCGCCTGCCCCGGGTTCTCCACCATCTGGTTGGCGAAGCCGCCCGCGTTGATGCTGTCGGGATGCTCGTCGAGCAGCACGTAAAGCTCACTCGGCCCGGCCGCAGCCAAGTCGGACGACTTGTAGAAGGTCCGATACTTTTTCTGGTTGGCGACCATCGAACCGCCTGGCGGCAGCCATTCGCCGGGACCGCCCATCGCCTGGCTCATGCCCATGCTGCGCACCCGGCTGTATTTCTGGCCGCCGAGCTTGATCTGGCTCACGTCGGCCGGGCATTTGAACACCGCCGTGCTCTGAAGGTATTTGGCGAACTTCGAGAACTTCTCGTCGGTCAGCAGCAGCCGATTGGTGTTGTCCGACGGATACGGACCGGGCCAGCCAAGCCAGCCGCCCACCCATTGAAATGCCTCGTCCCGGGCGTTGCCGGGCGCGGTGATCCGATCCTGATTGTCCACCGGATACATGAGGTGCGCGAGCTGCAGTTGCTTCAGGTTGCTCATGCAGGAGATGCCCTGCGCCTTGGTCTTCGCCTTGCTCAGGGCCGGCAACAGCATGCCCGCGAGAATCGCGATGATCGCGATGACGACCAGCAGTTCGATCAGGGTAAACCCGCCTCGGAGCGAAGGTGAGCGGAGTGGAATCGGGTGCTTCATGGAAATCCGGTTAGCCAATGATGGAGTTGATGACTTCGCCGTGAACATCGGTCAAGCGGCGGTCCACGCCGTTGTGGCGAAACGTCAGCTTGGTGTGCTCCAGGCCGAGCAGCTTCAGGATGGTCGCGTGGATGTCGTAAACCTGGGTGGGGTTCGCCCGGTCGAGGGGCTTGTAACCCCATTCGTCACTGTGACCGTGGGTGACGCCGCCGCGGATGCCGCCGCCGCAGAGCCAGTTGGTGAACACGAACGGATTGTGGTCCCTGCCCTTGCCGCCCTGCGCGCACGGCATCCGGCCAAACTCAGTTGTCCAGAGGATGATCGTGTCGTCGAGCAGGCCCCGTTGTTTGAGGTCCTTGATGAATGCCGCCACCGGCTTGGCCATGCCGAGAGACAGCGGACCGTGGTCACGCGCGATGTCCTCATGGGAATCCCAGTTGCGCCGGGGAAAACCGTTGTCATTGCCGGACCAGATCTGCACGAAGCGGACGCCCCGTTCCAACAGGCGCCGCGCGGTCAGGCACTTCCGGCCCATGATGTCCGTCTCCTCGGGCACATTGATTTCGGCGGGCCATTTCTTGGTCGTGCGGTCGATGCCGTAGAGGTCGAACACCCAGTCCGGCTCGCGCGACAGGTCCAAGGCCTCGGGCGCGGCCAGTTGCATCCGAGCCGCCAGTTCGTAGCTCCGAATGCGCGCCTCCAGCCGCGAGTCGCCGGGACGTTCCGCGGCGTGAACCCGGTTGAGCCGTTCCAGCACGTCGAGACTCGCCGCTTCCGACGCCGGTTGGATGAACCCCGCCTTCGCCGGCGGGAAGAGGTCTTCAATCGGGTCCGCCGCCCCGACTCGCACCAGCGTTCCCTGATGCTGGCCCGGCAGGAATCCGGCGTCCCAGTTTTTCGCGCCGTTCGAGGGGAATCCACGCACGTCGGGCATCACCACGAACGACGGAAGATTCTCGTTCTCCGTGCCCAGCGCGTAGCTGACCCACGCACCCATCCCGGGAAAGCCGGGCGTATTGAAGCCCGTGGCCTGGAGCAGCGTGGCCTGCGAATGCACGCCGGTCTTGCCGACCAGGTTGTGGATGAACGCCAGCTCATCCGCGACCTCACCGAGCGGGGCCACGATGTCGCTGAGCATCTTGCCGCATTGGCCGTAGGGCCGGAACTTCCACGGCGATGCGAAGGTCGCACCCAGACCGTCTTGGAACAGCTCCACCTTTTCCCCCGCGTCCCACTTCTCGCCGTTCCGTTTTTCGAGCAGCGGCTTGTGATCCCACATGTCCACATGGCTCGCCGCACCCGCCATGAACAGTTGCACCACCCGCTTGGCCCGCGGGCGGAATAGCGCCGGATGTGCGGATGACGGCCTGGCCGAACCGGCTTCCGCCGCCAGCAATCCCTGCTCACCAAGCAACGTCGCCAAGGCAATGCCCCCGAGGCCGCCGCCGGAGCGCCACAGGAAGTCCCGGCGCGACTGCGGGGTGGCGGCGATCCGCTGATGCCAAGGCGAAGTGTTCATCCCGTAGTGGGACGGGCCGCCGGCCCGTCGCGTAGTTCGGGCTGCCAGCCCGAACAGAGTTTCCCTGCCATGACGAAATGCCCGTCAGGCTGGCAGCCTGCCCGACGAGCCGGGCTGGCAGCCCGGCCTACTTCCCCGCTGTCGCTCGTCCCGCACTGTTTGGCTGCTGTCATGTTGCGGTCAGCCTCAATCAACAAACGCAAACTCGTTCAGGTTCAGGATCACCCGGCAGGCATTCACCAGCCCGTGTTGCCCAGCAAACGCCACCAGCGTGGCCTGTTCGTTGGCCGAAGGGGCTCGGCCCAGCGCCACCCGGAATGCCCGTTCAATCCGTGCTTCGGTTAAACCGGCCTCGCGTTCCATCCGGGCCGCGAAGTGCTTCGCCATCGCCACGGTGAGCTGGTTGTTCATCAACGCCAGCGCCTGGAGCGCGTTCAGCGTCTCGTTGCGCCGGTCCACCGACATTGAGGGATCCGCGCAGTCCAGCACCCGCATGAACGGCTGCGGCTGCGACCGCACGAGGAACCGGTAAATCGACCGCCGCTGCGACTTCGGGTCCTCCGGGTCGTGCAGTTGGTATTCGTAGTGCGGCGAGTGCTCCGGCCGTTCGAGAACAAAGTCTCGGAAGCTCGGCCCACCCATCGTGAGGTCGAGCTTGCCCGCCACCGCCAGGATGCTGTCGCGGACAGCCTCCGCCTCCAGTTTGCGCCGGTTCATCCGCCAGAGCAGCCGGTTGTCCGCGTCCTTGGCGGCCGCAGTATTCAGTGACCCGTGTTCAGTGTTCAGTCCGTGCACCCCTGCTCCGACTGATGACTGATGACTGACCACTGAATACTTCTCCCCAGAGACCTGCCGATAGGTGCTGCTCAGCACGATCAGCCGGTGCAACGCTTTGAGCGACTGGCCACCATCGCGGAACTCGGCGGCGAGCCAGTCGAGCAACTCCGGATGCGTCGGTTTCTGGCCCATGCGGCCAAAGTCGTTGGACGTGTCCACGATCCCGCGGCCGAAGTGGTAGTGCCACACCCGGTTGACGATCACCCGCCACGTCAGCGGATTCCGCTCGTCGGTCAGCCACTTCGCCAAGGCCACCCGGCGGTCACTTTCGGCCGCCGCCGAATCGACCGCCAAGTCGCCGTTCCCACCAACGAACCGCACCGTTCCCGGAGCGACTTCCTTGCCCGGTTTGTTCACGTCGCCGCGGTTCAGCGCAAAGATGGTTCGCGGTTTGCCGCCGTCCGGCCCGGTGCCGCGGAACGCCCCGCCGCCGTGATGAACCGTCCCGGCGTAAACCACTTTGGGCGCGGGCAGCTTGGCCAAGGCGCCCTCCACCGCTTCCGACTCCGTCTTCACCGTCGCCAACCGGTCGCGGGAACCGTCATTCGGCACCCGCGCCAGCAACTCCTTCCGCGCTGCCTCCAGCGGTTCCCGCTTCGGCGCGAACGCCGTCTTCGTGAAGCTGTGAAAGTAGCCATCGGTCAGGTTCTGCCGCGCCCAGCGGGGTCCAGCCTCGAGGCTGTCGGTCGACGTCACCTCCGCGCCCAGGGCCAGATTGCGGCCCGCCGCATCGAACACCTGGAGCTCAGCGAGCGCGAAGATGAAATCGTTCTGCCGCGGTGCGAGCTTCGTGGCGGTGACTCGGACGTAGCGCGCCGTTTGGCCGCCGACCTTCGTTTCGCGCGGCGCAATGCCAGGGTTCGCCACATCGGCCTGCGTCTGGTCTTCCAGCACGGTCACACCACTCGCGAAACTGGCGTCGTCCGCAGCTTCAATCCGGAAGCGCACCGGAAAACCGAACCCGGCGCCGATGCCCCCGAAGTCGTCGTGACACGCCGCATAAACGAGCCGGTCGATCGGCACCGGCCGACCGAGGTCCACCTGCACCCATTTCGCTACATCGGCCTTCGCCTCGATTTGGCTGTGCCAGCCAAACTCGGCGCGTTCGGTCCGGCCGTCGCCGGCCTTGAGGTCGGCGAGCAACCGGTCGAGCAATTGCAACGGACGTCCGCCGGCAGCGTTCAGCTTCTTCTCCAGCTCGGACTTCGACGCCTGCAGCTCCTTCTTTCGCGTCTCCAGCTGGGCCCGTTCCCGCGCCACGGCCGGATCGGTGTCGAAGCGCTTGTCGGCTCGATCGAGCGCGGCAAACACCGCGGTCATGCGGTAGTAATCCTCCGACGACACCGGATCGAACTTGTGGTTGTGGCAACGCGCGCACTGCACCGTCGTGGCGCAGAAGGTATTCATCACGTTCGCCACCATGTCGTCCCGGTCGAGCAAACGCGCGATCTTGCCGTCGGTCTTGGTCTCGGGCACTTCCGCATGGCCGATCAGGTCCCACGGTCCGGCGGCGATGAAGCCGAGCGCGGAGATGCCATCCTCAGTGTCCGGCCACAGCGCGTCTCCCGCCACCTGCTCCTGCACGAAGCGGCCATAGCGCTTGTCGGCATTCAGCGCGCGGATGACGTAGTCGCGATACGGCCACGCATTCGGCCGGGGCTGATCCTTGTCGTAGCCATGCGTCTCGCCGTAGTGAACCACGTCGAGCCAATGCCGCGCCCAACGCTCGCCGTAGTGCGGCGACGCCAGCAGACGATCCACGAGCCGCGCGTAAGCGGAATCGGGGGCGCTGGGCTGGAAAACAGGAGAACAGGAAGACGGGAAGACGGGCGGCGAACCCTCTCTCCCGTTTTCCTGCCTTCCTGTTTTCCCGTTTTCCGCCGCAGCCGCGAGTTCAGCGGCACATTCCTGTTCAAACGCCGCCACCTCTTCCGGCGTGGGCGGCAGCCCCAGCAGGTCGAAGTAAAGCCGACGAATCAGCGTGCGCGGGTCCGCCTCGGGTGACGGCGCGAGACCTTCCTGCTCCAACCGGGCAAAGATGAAGCGGTCCACCGGAGTGCGCACCCGGGCCGCGACCGCAGGATTGCGGATCTCCGGTTCCGCCGGCCGGACGAGCGGCTTGAGCGACCACCAGTCGAAGTCGTCCAGCTTCGATTTCCCTTCCGCCGCGAGCAGTCCAGCGGCCGCCAACCAAACCCCAACAAGGGCTGAGGCGACTCGCCGGAAGCGCAGGGATTCTCTGGTTGAACGCATGGACGGGGACGATGACCGGTGGACAGTAATCGGACCGCCCCGCGTTCGTCATCCCTCGACTTCATGATCAAGCGCCAGAGGCGCACTGAACAGCACAGCTCCGGAGGCCGACAGAACCAGCGCGGGGCTTGGGTTCTGTCCCGTTCTGTCGTCCATGACGGGTTCGTTCCGTTGTCCACGCCAAAACTCTCAGCTCTCGCTGTGAGCCACTTTCTGCCGCTCCTCCGCAGCTGGCGGGTATCTTTCGTCGCTTCGTCACTCCATTGCACGCGTCTCAGTGACAGCTGACCGAGCCGACTTACTCAGGGAACAATCTCGGAATCCATAATCGCCATGGGCTGTAAACCCGATCTTCTCTAAACCAATTTGTTTTGAAACCAGCGGTGCGATAGACATTTCCATCAACAACCCTCAGTCGGAATGCAACGACGCCATTTGTCTTCATGACCTCCCACTCGGGTCCATCAGGCCGAATTGAGTAAAGACGGCGGCGGTCACGATGCCCCGGGCAATAGGAATAATATCCATCACCTTCGATGTAGCCGAATTCCTCGTGCCCACCCATGCAAGTTCCGATATGGAAATAGCCGCGGGTGCCTCGCGCAAACACCGCCATGACGAGAATTGGCACGGCGTAGGTCAACACCGCGGCAGCAGCGACCAGTAGTATCCACCTATTTTTGCGCCTCATCGATTGCACCAACAGTATGCAACCCAACTCGTATTCGTCATTCTCCGACTTGGGCCGGCAGCGAATTTGTGCTGCCCACAGAGCCTGGGCAACGTTCTGGAGGGTGCATTACTTCCCCAGCACCACCCGCAACTCCGTGACGAACCGCTCATTCTCCGCCTGCGTTCCGACCGTGATCCGAAGCCATTCGGGCAACTGGTAGCTGGCCATCGGTCGCGTGATTAGGCCGCGGCGTTGCAGTTCGGCGAACACGCGGGCGCCGTCGCCAACCCTCACGAGCACGAAGTTCGCGGCGGATGGCACGTATTCCAAACCCAGTTCGCGGAAGGTTACCTCCAGGTAGTCGCGGCCGCGGCGGTTGTTTTCGCGGGTGGCGGCCAGGTGATCGCCGTCTTCGAGCGCCGCGAGCGCGCCGGCCTGGGCAATCGAGTTCAGGTTGAACGGTTGCCGCACCTTCTCGATGGCCGACACGAGCGCAGGCGCCGCGATGCCGTAGCCCAGCCGCAGGCCGGCCAGGCCGAAGATCTTCGAGAAGGTCCGCATCAGGATTACGTTCGGGTGCTTGCCGGCACGGATCAGGGCGAGGGAATCGAACGGTTCTTCGAGGAACTCTACGTAGGCCTCGTCCAGCGCGACGAGGACGTGCGGCGGCACTTCGGCGAGCAGCTTCGCGAGGTCGGCGTTCGAGGTCAGCGAGCCGGTCGGGTTGTTCGGGTTGGCAAGGAACAGGACCTTCGTCCGCGGCGTGATGGCCGCGAGCAGCCCCGCGATGTCGCTGCCGAATCCTTTCGCCGGCACGGTCACAAGCTTCGCCCCGAAGAGCGCGGTCACGATCGGATAAACCGCGAAGCAGTATTGCGACACCACCACCTCGTCGCCCGGCTGAAGCGCCGCGTGGCCGATGAACTCGATGATCTCGTTGGATCCATTGCCCAGCACCAAGTTGGCGGGCTCGACGCCCAGCTTCTCCGCGAGCTTGCGCTTGAGGTAGAAGGCGTTGCCGTCGGGATAAAGGTGCAGATTGCGCAGCACCTTTTCCATCGCGGCCAAAGCCTTGGGCGAAGGGCCGAGCGGGTTTTCGTTCGAGGCCAGCTTGACGATGGATGCAGCGTCGAGGCCGACCTCACGGGCGACCTCCTCGATGGGCTTGCCGGGGATGTAAACGGGCAGCGTGTCGAGATTCGGATTGAGCGCGACGGAACTCATGTGCGCGCGGAGAGTTGGTCGAAGCCGGGCGCACGGCAAGCACGCCGCGGGCCGGGAGTGGCCTTGCCATCATTCTTGCCTTTTTGGGCAGGCCCACGGAGCCGGATGAGGCTTTGGCCGGCATGCGCCCGGATGAACGTATCGTTAAGGGGGTCGGTTGGTGGTGCGATGCCCAGCCAATTCCCCGACCTCGGCTCCAAGAAGATTTCACTTCCATTTCACGCGGAAACTCTCCAGCTCGATAGGAGTTAAGACTCTATTCCACGAATGAACCACCTCCGCTGCGATTTTCCCCAAGTAACCGGGGGAGCTTAGGGCCAAAGAATAAAAAAGCCCCGGCCGGAGCCGGGGCTTCGAAATCTTCTGTGCTACCGTTCAGTCGACAACATCGATGCCCATGTTGCGGGCGGTGCCGGAGATCATGCGAACCGCTGCCTCCTCGCTGTTGGCCTGCAGGTCAGCGCCCTTGAGCTTGATGATCTCAAGAATCTGTTTGCGGGTCACCTTGCCGACCTTTTCCTTGTTGGGCTGCTTGGAACCGGAGGCGATTCCCGCCGCTTTCTTGAGGAGAACGGAGGCCGGAGGCGACTTGTAAACGCAGGAGAACGACTTGTCCTGGTAAACGGTGATGATCACCGGAATGACCAGACCTGCCTTGTCCTTGGTGGCGGCGTTGAACTCCTTGCAAAACGCCATGATGTTGATGCCCTGCGAGCCGAGGGCAGGACCGACCGGCGGAGCCGGATTGGCCTGCCCGGCCGGAATCTGCAATTTGACTGTGCCTGTTACTTTCTTCGCCATGTGACTGCTTGTGTGTTAGGGGCGGTTGCTGATGTCGCGCAGAGGCATCACGACTTCTCGACCTGCCAGTATTCGAGTTCCACGGGCGTTTTGCGCCCAAAAATATCCACGGTGACCTTGAGCTTGCCCTTCTCCGCCTCGATTTCCTCGATCACGCCGCTGAAGTTGAGGAAAGGTCCATCATTGATCTTGACCGTTTCGCCAACCAAGAAGTTGAGCTTCGGCTTCTCGGCATCCTCGGAGTCGCTGACGGCCGCCTTGATGGATTCAATCTCTTCGGGCTCCACCTCGGCCGGGCGTTCCCCCCCGATAAAGCCGATCACACCGTCAATGCCCTTGATGAAATACCAAGGCTTCTCCATCAGCCGCCGGTTCTCGTCCAGCAGTGCCATGTCGATGTAAAGGTAACCCGGGTGAAGCTTCCGGTTCATCACCATCTTCTTGCCGTTGCGAACTTCAACGACCTTTTCGACCGGCAAGAGCACCTCCCGGATGTAGGGCTCCATCTCGTCGAGCTTGAGGCGACGAACGATGGAATCTCGGACCTTCTGCTCCTTGCCGGCAAGGACGTGGAGGGCAAACCATTTGAAATTCATAGGAGCAGCCGGATCAGACCGTCAGCAGGGTGCGAACGATCTTGAGGACGACAAAGTCGGAAATCAGGGTAAAGACGCCCATCAGGGCAATCACAATCAGGATCAGGACGGTGGTATGCACCAATTCGTCACGGGTGGGCCAGCTGCACTTGCGCAGTTCCTCACGGACCGAAACCACATAACCGGCGAACCGGGCGATCTGGCCGGATTTCCAGAGCAATCCGAAGATGGTGCCAACCACCAAAACCCAGATCAAAAGCTGAATGTAAAAGTCCTTCACAAAACGATATTTGGCGGAGGGGGAGGGATTCGAACCCCCGGTGGGCGATTAACCCACAGCGGTTTTCAAGACCGCCGCGATAGACCACTCTGCCACCCCTCCGCGGAGTTTGGCAGGGCGTGAGGGACTTGAACCCCCAACCAACGGTTTTGGAGACCGCTACTCTACCAATTGAGCTAACGCCCTGTCTGATCTATTTCCGAATTGAACAAAAGGGGAGACCGGACACAACCGGCCTCCCCTTGAAAAACCAATTAGACGAGCACTTCCGCAACGCGGCCGGCACCGATGGTGCGGCCGCCTTCACGGATGGCGAAACGCAGACCCTTTTCCATCGCGACCGGGGCGATGAGTTCCACATCCACCGAGACGTTATCGCCCGGCATCACCATCTCGACGCCCTGCGGCAGGGTGACCGTGCCGGTAACGTCGGAGGTGCGGAAGTAGAACTGGGGCCGATACTTGGTGAAGAACGGGGTGTGACGGCCACCTTCTTCCTTGGTCAGAACGTAAACCTCAGCCTTGAACTTGGTGTGCGGAGTGATTGAACCCGGCTTGGCAAGCACCATGCCGCGCTCGACATCCGTCTTGGTCACACCGCGGAGCAGCACGCCGACGTTGTCGCCCGAGGTCGCGCTGTCCAGCAGCTTGCGGAACATTTCGATGTCGGTTGCAGTCGTCTTGCGGGTGTCCTTGAGGCCGACGATCTCGACTTCAGACATCTTGAGGAGGGTTCCGCGCTCGACACGACCGGTAACCACCGTGCCACGACCTTCAATCGTGAACACGTCCTCGATGCACATCAGGAACGGCTTGTCGTTTTCGCGGACAGGCTCGGGCACGAAGGTATCCAGCGCCTCCAGCAGGTCGGCGATGGCCTTTTCACCTTCCGGCTTGCCGGCGATGGCGGCGGTCGCGGAACCACGGACGATCGGCGTGGTGTCGCCAGGGAAACCATACTTGTTGAGCAGGTCGCGAATCTCCATCTCGATCAGCTCGAGCAGGTCGGCGTCCGCGAGGTCAACCTTGTTGAGGAACACCACGATCGAAGGCACACCAACCTGACGAGCGAGCAGGATGTGCTCCCGAGTCTGAGGCATCGGACCGTCGGCGGCACTGACCACCAGAATCGCGCCGTCCATCTGGGCGGCACCGGTGATCATGTTCTTCACGTAGTCAGCGTGACCCGGGCAGTCAACGTGGGCGTAGTGACGCTTCGGGCTCTCGTATTCGACGTGCGACACGGCAATGGTGACGGTCTTCGTCTCGTCGCGGACCGTGCCACCCTTGGTGATGTCCTTGTATTCGATCATCGGCGCCAGACCCTTGCGGTTCTGAACGGCGACGATGGCCGCGGTGAGGGTGGATTTGCCGTGGTCAACGTGGCCAATGGTGCCCACGTTCAGGTGCGGCTTTGTGCGCTGGAAGTTTTCCTTAGCCATGTGACTGACGTATTACTTGTTCTCGATTTGTTCTGACTCAATTGCTGCCAAATGGAGCCCGCGACCGGGCTTGAACCGGTGACCTCGTCCTTACCAAGGACGTGCTCTGCCAACTGAGCTACGCGGGCCTCGCTGGCCGGAAAACCCGGCTTCGAGCGACAAAAAAAAACAGTTCTGCCGCCACGTTTCGGTGACGACGAAACCGAAGTAATTTGCCTGCAACTCGGTTGAGGCGCGGATTGATAAGAGGGGCCCCGGCGAGTGTCAACGCGTTTTTCCCTCTGCCAACCAATTGGTGGCCAAAGGACTTACCGGCCAGCATTTGGCGGAGGGATTTTCGCCTCTAAGCTGCCACCAATGCAACGCGTCGCCGTTTTGGGAGCCTCCACCGATCGGACCAAGTTTGGCAACAAGGCTGTCCGGGCCTTCAGCCTCAAGGGATATCTCGTGTTTCCCGTGAATCCCAAGGCGGCTTCGGTGGAGGAAATCCCCGCGTTCGCAACCATTAGGGACCTCCCGGAGCGTCCCAACATTGTTTCCGTCTATCTTCCGCCTGCAGCTTTGCTGGGCCAGTTAGACGAAATCGCCTCCAAGGGATGTGACGAGGTCTGGCTCAACCCGGGAACGGTCTCACCGGAGGTGCTTCGGCGGGCCGAAGCCCTGCAGTTGAAGGTCGTCATGGATTGTTCGCTGTTGCGGATCGGCGTCTCGCCGGATGACTTTTAGCCGGCCGATGCAACAGGAACTCCGCGACCAACTGTTGATGCGACGCAGCCTCTCGCTCGCTCGCAGGGGTTTGGGACACACCAGCCCCAATCCTGTCGTCGGCGCACTTCTGGCGCGGAATGGCAAGATTCTTGGCGAAGGCTGGCACCGGCGTGCCGGGATGCCCCATGCCGAAATCGAAGCACTGAACGACGCGCGCTCCCGCGGCAACCCGTCATCTGGCGCCACCCTCTACGTCACTCTGGAACCGTGTTGCACCCATGGCCGGACGCCCCCCTGCACCGAGGCCATCATCCGGGCTGGCATTCGCCGGGTGGTGATTGGCGCCCAGGATCCCAACCCCGCGCACGCGGGGAGCGGGCCCGGCATTCTGCGGGAAGCTGGCATTGATGTCGCCGTCGGAGTTCTCGAGGCCCAGGCTCGTGCGCTGAACCGGGCGTTCGAGCACTGGATCGTGCATCGCACGCCGCTGGTCACGCTCAAGGCCGCGCTCACGTTGGACGGCAAGATCGCCACGCAGGCTGGCGAATCGAAATGGATTACCGGACCGGCCGCGCGAAAGCTGGTAGGCCGGATGCGGAAAGAGCACGACGCGGTCCTGATTGGCATCAGCACGCTGCTCGCAGACGATGCCAGTCTCCTTCCCCCCCAAGGTCACGGAAGGCTGCCGCCGCCGCCCCCCCGGCTGCGAATCGTTCTGGATTCCCGCGCCCAGACTCCGCCGACCGCCCGGGTTCTGAAACAGTCGCCGCTCGCAGAAACCCTGATCGTCGTGGGAGAGCGGGCGCCCAAAAGACGGGTCGCCGAATTGGAGCATCTCGCGGCCGTTTGGATAGCCCCCACCACGAAGCGCGGAATCGATTTGCAGTGGCTAATGGCCGAGTTGGGAAAACGGCCGGTGGGCAGCCTGCTGGTCGAGGGAGGCGGTGAAGTTCACGCATCGTTTCTCGCGGCTGGAGTCGCCCAGCGGGTGGCGTTTTTCTACGCTCCCAAAATTCTGGGGGGATTCGCCTCGCGTCGCGGGGTTGCCGGTGAGGGATTTCCTGGTCTTCAGTCGGCTCCCCGGCTTCAGAACATCCGCCACCGCAGGGTCGGCGAGGACCTGCTGATCGAGGCTGACCTCGCCCATTGAACGGGAACATGCTCCCAGAGGCGTCGCTTCCCGATCCCGATTGCCGGCTGTCCGTCCCCGCCTAAGCTGCGTTTACCGATATGTTCACGGGAATCGTCGAGGAAACCGGCACCATTGCCGAAATCACCCCCAGCGAGCGCTCAATCCAGTTGGTCGTGACGACCAACGTCTGCGCCAAGGGCACCCGGGTGGGCGACAGCATTGCCGTGAACGGCTGCTGCCTGACGGTGACCCGAATCTCCACTTACAAGGGCACCCGGCGATTTCATTTCGACCTTCTCCGGGAGACCTGGAACCGCACCAGCCTTTCCGCCGCCGACCGTGGCACCCGGGTCAACCTCGAGCGGGCGCTCGCCGCCGGCGGGCGCTTGGGCGGGCATTTCGTGACGGGGCACATTGACGGCACAGGAACGATCACCAAGTGGGAACGGCAGGGCGCCGACCACATTCTGGAAATCAGCGCCCCGAAGGAAATCCGCCCCTACCTGGTCACCAAAGGCTCCATCGCGGTGGATGGCATCAGCCTGACCATCGCCGCAGTCACCCGGTCGGGATTCCGCATCTGGATCATCCCGCATACCTTCGAAGTGACCGCCCTGAGTCAACGGCGAGTCGGTGATCCGGTGAACCTCGAAGCCGACTTGTTGGGCAAATACGTGCGGCAGATGCTTCAGACCAGCCGCCGCTAGGCGACCGGCCGAACTCGCCCACCGCCCGCGCTTACCAGCGTTTGCTGGAAGTCCGTTTGCGCGCCGCCTCCGCCGCCTTGAGCGACTTCTCGTCGTCCTCGTTGGCCCGGCGTTCCAGTTCCTGGATGTTGCCGGAATTCTGGCGCTGCTGATTGGTCAAATCCGCCAAGTCCGAGGGTTTCGGCAGGATGGTCGGCCGAACCAGGATCATCAGCTCGCTGCGTTTGCCCGACTCAGACTTCCGTTTGAACAGGTTGCCCAGCAGCGGAATGTCCTTGAGCACAGGCACGCCCGAGTTGCTCGTGGACTTGTTGTTCTCCAGGAAGCCGCCCAGCAGCACCACGTCACCGCTTCGCACGGTCACGATGGCGTTGGCGGACTTGTTGGAGGTGGTCGGCGGAATCTCGCTGGAGGGGTCGGGAGTGCCGTCCACTGCATCAATGTTCTGTCCGATTTCCATCACCACGAGGTTGTCGGGCGTGATGTAGGGCGTGACGTTGAGGCCAATACCGACCGGAAGCTGCTGGTAATTGAAGCTGGTCTGCCCACCGAACGCGAATCCGCCCTGCCTGAAGGGAATGGAGCTGCCGACGAAGAATTCCGCCTGCACCGCGTGCGAAGTGATGATCCGGGGACGTTGCACCACATCGGCCCGGCCGTCGCCGGCGATGGCGCTGATGGCCACATCCCAGCTCTGGCCAAGTTGCGCCAGGTAGCCGACGCCACCGGCGCTGGGATAGGAGACCGTGTTGGTTCCGAGGAAACCCAGCGCCCCCTGGAGCGGATTGGAGGAACCCGAGGCATTGTTCACCACGCCCCCGCCCTTGATGGTGTCGTTGAACTGCTTGGGACGCTGGCCTGCGGCCACGCCGAAGCTGAAGTCGTTGTTCAGCGCCACATTCATCACGATGCCCTCGACGAGCACCTGCGGCAAAAGCGTGTCCACCTTTTCGAGCACCTTCTTGATCATCGCCATGTCCTTTTTGCTGGCATAGACGATTAGGGAATTGGATCGCGGGTCCGGCGTGATCTGGGCATCGGTGACCAGCGCCTCAATCTGGCCGGTCTGTCCGGCACGTCCCGACTGGTTCAGACGCTGCTGGAAAGTCGTGCGTTGCGCTCCGGCGGTCGAGCCGACCGGGGTCACGGTGGATTGCTGCGGGGAAAGCTTGCCCTCCTCCTGCATCTGAAGCGTTTCCTCGGAAAACGGCGTGAAACCGTTCCCGATGAAGCTGTTGCCGACCCCGCTGTTGAAACCGCCGCCCCGCCCAAAACGGCTGCTGCCGCCGTTGAAGGAACCCGAACGGCCGCCCCCAAAGCCCGTGTTCATCCGTCCTTGCTGCCCCAACCCCGTTCCCGCGCCGGACCCCAAAGCCCCCCCGGCCCCGCCGCCGCCACCGCCACCGCCGCTGATCACGCTGCCCATCGTCGCGGAGATGTCCTCCACTCTCCCATACTTGATGGGAATGACCTCGAGTTCCCAGTCTTTCTCCACCTCCACGTCGATCTTTTTGATGACCTCGAGCATGCGTTTCACGTTGATGGCATAGTCGCGCAGCACGAGCGTCTTGGTCGTCGGAATGCCGATGATCCCGTTCTGGTTCTTCGCGAACTGCTTCACGGTATCCACCGCATCCTGCATCTCCACATGCTTGAGCTGCACGACGTGGGTCACAAACTGGCTGGCTTCCGAATAATCGGATCCGTCCTTGTTGCTGAAGGCACCGCCTTCCTGCATCGCCTGGTTCGCCGGCACGGCGAGCACCGCCTTTTCCCCGGTGGGGATCGTCGTCACCCCATTGAGCGCCAGGATCGTGTCGAACATCTGGAGTCGTTCCTCGGCGTTCAGCGTCAGGCCTTCGGGAATGTTGAAATCAATCTGCGTCTGCAACGGCAGGTTCTGTCCGCGGAGCACGATTCGCCCGGCCGCCTCCTGATACATGCGGAGGAACTGGTCGAGGGGCATTTTGTTGAAGCTGAGAATGTTCCCGTCGTCGTCCAGCTTCACCGAAACATCGTTGGTGTTGCTACCGGCGGCCGGCGGGGGCACGGGCACTGCTCCCCGAGG
>OFDN01001008.1_pt1 | contig 20383 bp, 17 predicted proteins | sample 1520971 | NCBI WGS metagenome assembly OFDN01 (sample SAMEA94257418, study PRJEB24077) | hot springs metagenome | biome: Aquatic biome; feature: Geographical feature; material: Water | place: India | collected 2012-06-12 | depth 5 m
CGCGACGCGGAGCACCGCCGCCAGCGGGCCGCCGCGGCGCGGGAGCGGGCCGGGGACTACACGGCCGACCGCATGGTGCGGGCCTATATCGATCTGTATGCCGAGTTGGCCGGGGTCGGAAGGTGACGCCTCCAGACCACCTCCCAACCTCCGCCCGGCCTACGAGCACCGGGTTACCGCCTCTCCGCCGCTTCGCAGGCGCACCGCCACCAACGACAGTGGCAGTGCCGTCCCTTCCCCACCCGCTCGAGACGATCGACGAAGGACTTGATGCGCATCGTCCTGTTCACCCATTCGCTGGTGTCCTGCTGGAACCACGGCAACGCGCATTTCCTGCGCGGTGTGGTGCGCGCGCTTCTCGCCCGCGGCCACGACGTGCGCGTGCTGGAGCCGTGGGACGGCTGGAGCCGGCAGAATCTCCGCGCCGATGGTGGCGAGGCGGCCGAAGCGGCGTTCCAGTCCGCCTTTCCTGGCCTGACGTCGCAAACCTACGACCCCGCCGCCCTCGACCTGGAGCGCGCGCTGGACGGTGCCGACGCGGTGATCGTCCACGAATGGACCGATTCGGCGCTGGTCGGCGCCATCGGCCGCGTCCGGGCCGCTGGCGGGCGCTTCGCCCTGCTCTTCCACGACACCCACCACCGGATGGTGTCGAAGCCGGAGGAGATGGCCGGACTCGATCTGTCCGCCTACGACGGCGTCCTGGCCTTCGGCGCCGTGCTGCGCGACCGCTACGCCGTCGCCGGCTGGGGCCGGCGCGCCTGGACCTGGCACGAGGCGGCCGACACCGCCCTGTTCCGTCCCCGGCCGGAGGCCGAGCCCGACGGCGACCTCGTGTGGATCGGCAACTGGGGCGACGACGAGCGCACCGCGGAGTTGCACGACTTCCTGCTGGGACCGGTGCGCCGCCTGCGCCTCAAGGCCCTCATCCATGGCGTGCGCTACCCCGACCACGCGTTGCAGGCACTGGCCGAGGCCGGCATCCGCTATGGCGGCTGGCTGCCCAACCACAAGGCACCCGAGGTGTTCGCCCGTCACCGGGTGACCGTCCATGTGCCGCGCCGCCCCTATGTGGAGGCGCTGCCGGGCATCCCGACCATCCGCGTGTTCGAGGCGCTCGCCTGCGGGATTCCGCTGGTTTCGGCGCCCTGGGAGGACGCGGAGGGGCTGTTCCGCCCCGGCACCGACTTCCTGGTGGCCAACGACGGTGCCGCCATGGAGCGGCGCCTGCGCGACGTGCTGAACGATCGCGCACTGGCCGCGGATCTCGCCCGCCACGGGCGGGAGAGGGTGCTGGCCCGCCACACCTGCGCCAACCGCGCCGAGGAACTACTGTCCATCCTCGCCGGCCTCGGCGTCGGTGGCACCATCACCGGAGAACCCTCCCGATGACCGCCCAGACCATCGCCTTCTTCGGATCGAGCCTGGTGTCCGCCTACTGGAACGGGGCGGCCACCTATTACCGCGGCATCATCCGGGCGCTGGCCGCCCGCGGCCACCGCGCCACCTTCTACGAGCCGGACGCCTGGGACCGGCAGAAGCACCGCGACATCGCCGACCCGCCCTGGTGCCGCGTCGTCGTCTACGAGCCGACCCCGGAGGGCCTTGAGCGCGCGCTGGCCGACGCGCGCGGCGCCGACGTGGTGGTCAAGACCAGCGGCGTCGGTGTGATGGACGACGAGATCGCCGCCGGCGTTCTGTCCATCCGCCGGCCGGACGGGCTTGCCGTCTATTGGGATGTCGACGCCCCGGCCACCCTGGCCCAGCTCGCCGCCAACCCCGCCGAGCCGCTGAACGCGCAGATCCCCGGCTTCGACATGGTGCTGACCTACGGCGGCGGGCCGCCGGTGGTGCGCGCCTTCACCCGGCGCGGCGCCAAGCTCTGCGTGCCGATCTACAACGCGCTCGATCCGGAGACGCACCACCCCGCGCCGACGCAGGAGCGCTTCGCCGCCGATCTCAGCTTCCTCGGCAACCGCCTGCCCGACCGCGAGGCTCGGGTGGAGGCCTTCTTCCTCGACGCCGCCGCCCGGCTTCCCGGCAGCCGCTTCCTGCTGGGCGGCAACGGCTGGCACGACAAGCCGCTGCCCGCCAACGTGCGCGCCATCGGCCATGTCTACACCGCCGACCACAACAGCCTGAACTGCTCGGCGACGGCGGTGCTGAACATCAGCCGCCAGAGCATGGCGGAGACCGGCTGGTCGCCCGCCACCCGCGTGTTCGAGGCGGCCGGGGCCGGCGCCTGCCTGATCACCGACGCCTGGACCGGCATCGGGCTGTTCCTGGAGCCGGGCCGTGAGGTGCTGGTCGCCCGCGACGGGGCGGAGGTGGCGGAGCATGTGGCCGCCCTGACGCCGGAGCGGGCGCAGGCCATCGGGCAGGCGGCGCTGGCCCGCGTGCTCGCCCACCACACCTATGACAGCCGCGCGGACGCGGTCGAAGCCCTGCTGACCGGCGCCGACGCCGAGCGGTTCCTCCTGAAGGAGAGTGAGTGATGCTGCGTCCCATGACCGTCGTCGTACTCGGCCTGACCGTCACCTCCTCCTGGGGGAACGGGCACGCCACCACCTACCGCGCCCTGCTGAAGGGCATGGCCGCGCGCGGGCACAGCATCCATTTCCTGGAATGCGACAAGCCCTGGTACGCCGCGCACCGAGACCTGCCGCGCCCCGGCTATTGCGACGTCACCCTCTACGACGGCCTGGACGAGCTGGCGGAACGGCACGCCGCGCTGGTGCGCGACGCCGACCTCGTGATCCTCGGCTCCTACGTGCCGGACGGGGTGGAGGTCGCCCGCTGGGTGCAGGCGACGGCGGAGGGGGTGACCGCCTTCTACGACATCGACACGCCGGTCACACTGGCGAAGCTGGAGCGCGGCGACCACGAGTATGTATCGCCGGAGGTGATCCCCGGCTTCGACCTCTATCTCTCCTTCACCGGCGGCCCCACGCTGGAGCGGCTGGAGGGGGCCTACGGCGCCCGGCGCGCCCGCGTGCTCTACTGCTCGGTCGATCCGGAGGGCTATTACCCGGAGCTGGGGCCGGTGCGCTGGGACCTCGGCTATCTCGGCACCTACAGCCCCGACCGCCAGCCGACGCTCGACCGGCTGCTGATCCAGCCCGCCCGCGCCTGGGCGCGCGGCGGCTTCATCGTCGCCGGCCCGCAATACCCCGCCGACATCGACTGGCCATCCAATGTGGAGCGGGTGGAGCATCTGCCGCCGTCCGAACACCGGCGCTTCTACAACGCCCAGCGGTTCACCCTGAACGTCACCCGCGCCGACATGATCGCCGCCGGCTGGTCGCCCAGCGTCCGCCTGTTCGAGGCGGCCGCCTGTGGCGTGCCGATCATCAGCGACCCGTGGGACGGGCTCGGCACCGTGTTCGAGCCGGAGCGCGAGATCCTCATCACCAACGACCCGGAATCGGTGCAGCGCTGGCTGCGCGACACCACCGCCGGCCACGCCCGCGCCATCGGCCGTGCCGCGCGTAAGCGCGTGATGGCCTCCCACACCGGCTGGCGCCGCGCCGCCGAGCTGGAAAGCTATGTGGCGGAGGTCCGCGGCATGCCGGTGCTGGCGGTGTCGGGGGGGTGAGGTGGATCGGGGTGGCGTGGTTGCGGAGGGGCGCCTCCCGACCTCCCCCCGCTGGGCGGGGGGAGGGTTGGGTGGGGGCCCAACGCGACCATGTGCCGAAACCGCTCTACCCCGCAGCCACCCCCCGCAGCCGGTGGAGCGTCTGCGGGCGGCCGGCGTTGATCATGTCGCGTTCGAACGCGAAGCCCAGCGTCTCCAGCAGCCGTCGCGACGGGAAGTCGGTTGGTGAGGCGCAGGCGACGAGGCTGGGCAGCATCAGATGGTCGATGGCGATGCGGATGACCGCCCGCGCCGCCTCCGTCGCGTAGCCCCGCCCCCAGTGGTCGGAGGCCAGAGCGCACATCAGTTCCGTTTCCCCCACCCCGTCGATGTCGCGGCGGCGCAGCCCGGCCCGTCCGACAAAGCCGCCGCCGTCGCGCAGCCGCAGGACCCAGACGCCGTAGCCGTGACGGGCCCAATGGTCGATCATGCGGCGGGTCAACGCCTCCGCCTCGTCCCAGCTGGCGATGGCGCCGCCGATCGGTGCCATGACCCGGGGGTCGGTGTGCAGCCGGTGCATGTCGACGGCGTCGTCGGCGCGGACGCGGCGGGCGGCCAGCCGATCGGTGTCAAAGGTCTCGATCACGCCGACACTCCCCGCTCAAAATCCGGGCTCATAGACGCACACCCGGTTGCGTCCGTCGCGCTTCGCGCGGTAGAGGGCGAGGTCGGCCCTGTGGATGGCCTTCTCCAGCGTGTCCATCGCCGATTCGATGCAGGCGATGCCGATGCTGGCCGTCAGGTGGAAGCGCACGGCCGGGCCGGGGATCGGCATGCGCGACAGGTGGCGGCGCACCCGCTCCGCCACCACGATGCCCTCGTCGGGTGTGGTGCCGGGCAGCGCGATCACGAACTCCTCCCCGCCCAGCCGTCCGAGCAGGTCGTACTCCCGCAGCACCGAGGTGCAGGCGCCAGCCACCATCCGCAGGGCATCGTCACCGGTGGCGTGGCCGTAATTGTCGTTGACCTGCTTGAAGTGATCGACGTCCAGAACCATCACCGACATCGGTTCCTGGAACCGGTTGGCGCGGGCGAGTTGCTGGCGCGCCATCTCCATGAAGGAGCGGCGGTTGTAGATGCCGGTCAGCGGGTCCTTGGAGGCCATCTCGCGCAGCGCCTCCTCCATGTTGCGCCGCTCGGTGTAGTCGTAGATCCAGGCGAGGTTGACCTGCACCCCCTGGATGACCGCCTGGTTCACCGTGAACAGCGTCCAGAAGGGACCGCCGTCGGCCCGCTTGAACTGCACCTCCATGTTGACGACGGAGCCGGACGTGCGCAGCCGTTCCAGCACCCGCAGCCGCTGCTGCTCGTCCACATAGTAATCCCGCGCGTGCGAGCCGATGACGCGGTCGCGCGGCAGGGCGATCAGCTCGGCGAATCGGGTGTTGGCGAAGATGATGATGCCGTCGCTGCGGCGGGAGACGGAGACGCCGATCGGGCTCTGCTCCAGGATGGTTTGCAGCCTCGCCTCGTCCGGCATGCCCTTGGACAAATCGTGGATGACGCCGACGATGCCGCCGAGCTGCCCCTCGCTGTTGCAGAAGGCGGCCTTGGAAATGCGCGCCGGCTTCAGAGTGCCGTCGGAGACGGGGACCGCCTCCTCATAGGTCCGCTGGCCCCAGTTCACCACGAGATCCTGGTCCATGGCGGCGTGCGCGCTGGCCACCCGCCGGTCCATCACCGCAAAGGCCGTGCGCTCGATCAGCCGCTGGCGGGGCAGCCCGGTGAAACGCTCGAACGCATCGTTGCAGTCGACGTAGCGCCCCTCCGCGTCCTTGAGGAACACCGGAACCGGCAACGTCTCGAACAGCACCTCCTTCATCAGGAGTTGGTCGCGCAGGACCGCTTCCACCCGGTGGTGCCGCGAGACGTCGGTGACCGTCAGAAGGCGCACCGGCTCCCCGGTCGGGCCGTCGGTCTCCGTCGCCGCTTCGACCACCCACATCCAGGCGCCGTCGCGCCGGCGGTAGCGGCATTCGCGGGACTGCACGCCCGGCAACGCCATGGCCGCCATCTCGTCGCAGTCGAACGCGCTCGCCGGCAAACCGACCAGGGTCCCCGGCTCGTACCCGAGAATCCGGTGAAGATGCGGGTTGGCGTACAGGATCATGCCGTCGCCGTCCGTCACGCAGACGCCGGACGGCAGTCCATCGTACAGCCTCCACATCACGGGTGTTCCCACCACCTCCCCCACCTGGACCGCTCCGTTGGCGTTCGAGTCAAACATACTGTCCGTTCTACCGCCCGTTTAGCATATCATTTCATTGCGTCGCAATCAGAGCGTTTGCACGGATCGTACGGAAGTCAACGGCGGGTGATCGTGTGCCATCTTGTCGCGCATCGATGGTCATAGACTGGTTGCATCGTTCAGCAACGCGAGCAGCCTCGCCTCTTCTCTTGTGCAGCGCAGCAGACCGAACCGCAACCATTTGGGATTCCAATCGAACCGCCGGACGAGCACGCCGCCGCGCGCCAATCTGACGTAGAGATTCTGGGTTCCGGCACCGCCGTCGGCCAGCCGGAACAGGTCGGTGCCGCCGATCACCCGCAGCCCGCCCGCCGCCAGAATGCCGTCCAGACGCCGCGCTGCATCCGCCACACGATCGCGTGTGTCGGCGATCCACCGCGAATCGCGCAGCGCCGCGGTCGCCACCGCCAGCGCCGGTCCCGCCACCGCCCATGGCCCGATCGCGGCGCGCAGCCGGCCGGCCAGCCCCGGCTCCGCCACCGCCAGCCCCAGCCGCAGCCCGGCCAGCCCGAAGAACTTGCCGAAGGACCGCAGCACGACCAGCCCCGGCCGGACGTCGCCGCACAGGCTCGCCTCCGGCAGGGTGTCCACGAACGCCTCGTCCACCACCAGCCAGCCGCCGCGCGCGTGCTGCCGTTCGGCAACGTCGAGGAGAACGTCTCGTCGCAGGACCCTCCCGTCGGGGTTGTTGGGGTTGACCACCACGATCACGTCCGCGTCGGCCCCGGACAGCGCCGTCACCGCGTCCACCGCGTGCCCGGCCAGCGCCCAGCAGCGCGTGTGCTCCGCGTAGGTCGGCCCGAGCACCGCCACGCGGCCCGGCGGGCGCAGCAGCGGAAGCAGCTGGATCAGCGCCTGCGACCCCGCCGCCGCGGCCAGATGCTCCGCGCCGGCCGCGCCGTAGGCCGCCGCCGCCGCCTCCCGCAACCGCCGCTCGGCACCCGGAGCCGGCAGCCGCGTCCACAGATCGGGTTCCAGCGGCGGCAGCGGGTAGGGCCACGGGTTGATGCCGGTGGAGAGATCCACCCACGGCTCCGGGGCGTCCGGAAAGGCCGCCCGCGCCGCCTCCAGATCGCCGCCGTGCAGGATCGGCCCCACGGCGGGCTTGGTGCCGTCCGGCGGATGCTGCATGTTTGCGCCCATCGCGTCCTCTCCTTCCGGAACCAGTCCTGTGAGCCTCGACCTGTCCGTTCTCGCCGCCGCCCTGGTCATCGAGGCCGCGGCCGGTTACCCGGATGCACTTTACGCGCGGATCCGTCACCCGGTGGTGTGGATTGGCGCGGTCATCGCATGGCTGGACGCGACGCTCAACCGCGAGCATGACAGCTGCGGCCGGCGGCGGGCGATGGGGGTGGCGGCGCTGCTTGTGTTGCTCGCGGTGGTGTGGCTGGTCGCCTCGGCGGTGGCGGGTGCCGCGCGTGCCCTGCCCTTCGGCTGGCTGGTGGAGGGGCTGCTCGCCTCCACCCTGCTGGCGCAGCGCAGCCTGCACGACCATGTGCACGACGTGGCGCACGCGCTGACGACCGGCGGCCTCGACGCCGGCCGGCAGGCGGTGTCGCGCATTGTCGGCCGCAATCCGCGGACGCTGGACGAGCACGGGGTCAGCCGGGCGGCCATCGAATCGCTGGCCGAGAACTTCTCGGACGGGGTGGTGGCGCCGGCCTTCTGGCTGTTCGTCGGCGGCCTGCCGGGGATCGCGCTCTACAAGGCCATCAACACCGCCGACAGCATGATCGGCCACCGCACACCCCGGCACGAGGCGTTCGGCTGGGCGGCGGCGCGACTGGACGACGTCGTCAACCTGCCCGGTTCGCGCCTGTCGGCCCTGCTGATCGCCCTGGGTGCGGCGCTGACGCCCGGCGCCTCGCCGGAGGACGCGCTGCGCTCCGCCTGGAAGGACGCCGCCCGCCACCGCTCCCCCAACGCCGGCTGGCCGGAGGCGGCGATGGCGGGCGCGCTGAACCTGCGCCTTGGCGGTCCCCGCACCTACGGCGGCGTCCGCATCGACGACGTGTGGCTCGGCCCCGGCCGCACGGCCGCCACCGTCCACGACATCGACCGCGCCCTGCTGATCTACCGCCGCACCTGCGCGGCATTGATCGGCGGTGCGGTTGTGTTGGGGATTCTGTTCTGATCCCGGGCGCCGGGCGCGGTTGACAGGATGCTCCGGCACCGGCAGCCTTTGCCTGATAGGGATGCGAGCGCCTTTCATCGACGTCGTGCACAGGCGGGGACCGGGATGAGCGCACGCGCCGGAAGCGGGATCAGGGCCGGCATCCGGTGCTGGGTGATCGTCATCCTGCTGCTGGTGCCGGTCCATGCGCACGCCCAGACGGCAACCGACGGACCGGCCGGCGGCTGGCGAAGCCTTGAGAAGGCGTTGACCTACCAGTCCATCGTCGTCACCACCGACCAGCTCCTTTACTGGACGATCATGGCGGGGGCGGCGGCCTCCGACACTGGATTCCTGATCGCCAACGCCGTCTCCGGCGTCGCGTACTACGTCGCCTTCGACCGGGTTTGGACGTCCCTGAGCCTCGATCCGCCACCTGGCGGCACGGAGGTCAGCGTAACGAAGGCGGTCGCCTATCGGGTGTTCGACACCGCCCGTGCCTTCGCGGTGACCCTGGCGGTCGGGACACCGCTCGCGGCGTCGGTCGAGATCGCCGCGGCCATCGCGGTCACACGGACGGCCATCTACATGCTCCACGACGGCCTGTGGTCCCATTTCGCCCCGGCTGCCGCGACACCGGCATCGCCGGGGTGACCCCCCGCTGCGGCGCCGGCTCACCCCGGCCCCGCCACCGCCAGCAATCCGGCCACATCGACGCACCCCTCCAGCCGGTCGGCCAGCGCGTCCAGCGTGCGCTCGACCGTCTCGTCGTAGGCGAGCCCACCGCCGGTGCCGCCAAGACCGCGCAGGAAGGCGGCGCGGAAGGTGTCGGCGGTGAACAGGCCATGCAGATAGCAGCCGGCGACCCGCCCGTCGGCGGACACCGCGCCATCGGTGCCCTCCCCCAGTTCCAACATCGGGCGGGCGCGGTCGGGGCCGTCGGTGCGGCCCATGTGCATCTCGTAGCCGCGCACCGCCTCGCCCGTGGTTCGCTCGCGCCCGGCGGCCTCGGTCAGCACCTTCGGCCCGCTCATCACCGTATCGACGGCGAGCAGCCCCAGCCCCTCGGCCTCCCCCGGCGGTCCCTCGATGCCGTCGGGGTCGGCGATGCGGCGGCCCAGCATCTGGTAGCCGCCGCAGACGCCGAGCACCCGCCCGCCGCGGCGCCAGTGGGCGCGCAGGTCGATGTCCCAGCCCTGGGCGCGCAGGAAGGTCAGATCGGCGATGGTCGCCTTGCTGCCCGGCAGGACGATCAGGTCGGCGTCGCCCGGCAGCGGCTTGCCCGGCGGTACCATGCTCAACGACACTTCCGGCTCCAGCGCCAGCGGGTCGAAGTCGTCGAAGTTGGCGATGCGCGACAGCATCGGCACGGCGATGCGGATCGGGCAGCCGGCCCGCGTCCGCCAGGTGTCGAGCGCCACCGCGTCCTCGGCCGGCAGCAGCGCCGCCTCGCGCAGCCAGGGCACCACGCCGAAGCCGCGCCAGCCCGTACGCTCCTCGATGATCCGCAAGCCGCCGTCGAACAGCCGCACGTCGCCGCGGAACTTGTTGATCAGGAAGCCGCGGACCAGCGCCCGGTCCTCCGGCTCCAGCAGCGCGTGGGTGCCGACCAACGCCGCGATCACGCCGCCGCGGTCGATGTCGCCGACCAGCACCACCGGCACGCCGGCCGCGGTGGCGAAGCCCATGTTGGCGATGTCGCCGGCGCGCAGGTTGACCTCCGCCGGGCTGCCGGCGCCCTCGACCACGACAAGGTCGCACTCCTCCCGCAGGCGGGCGAAGCTGTCGAGCACGGCGCCGAGCAGCCGCCCCTTGCGCGACTGGTAGTCGCCGGCCTGCGCCGTGCCCATGACGCGGCCCTGCACCACCACCTGCGCGCCGACGTCGCTCTGCGGCTTCAGCAGCACCGGGTTCATGTGGACGGACGGCGCCACGCCGCAGGCCCGCGCCTGGAGCGCCTGCGCCCGCCCGATCTCGCCGCCGTCCGGGGTGACGGCGGCGTTGTTGGACATGTTCTGCGGCTTGAAGGGTCGCACCGTCAGCCCGCGCCTGACGAAGGCCCGGCACAGCCCGGCCACCAGCAGCGACTTGCCGACGTCCGACCCGGTGCCCTGGAGCATCAGCGCGCGGGCGGCCATCAGAACTCGATCCCGGCTTGTGCCTTCACCCCGGCCTCGAAGGGGTGCTTGATGCCCTTCATCTCGGTCACGAGGTCGGCGGCCTCCACCAGCTCCGGCTTGGCGCCGCGGCCGGTGACGAGCACATGCAGGTCGGGCCGCCGGGCGGTCAGCCCGGCCAGCACCTCCTCGATGGGCAGGTAGCCCATGCGCAGCACGATGTTCAGCTCGTCCAGCACGATCAGCCGGTAGCGGGGATCGGCCATCAGCTCCTGCGCCTTGGCCCAGGCGGCACGCGCCGCGGCGATGTCGCGCTCGCGGTCCTGCGTGTCCCAGGTGAAGCCCTCGCCCATCACGAAATGGTCGACCAGATCCTCGAAGCGGTCGAGTGCGAACTGCTCCCCGGTGCTCCAGTTGCCCTTGACGAACTGGACCAGCCCGACCCGCATGCCGTGCCCGGCGGCGCGCAGGATCAGGCCGAAGGCAGCCGTGGATTTGCCCTTGCCGTTGCCGGTGTGGACCATGAGAAGCCCCTTCTCGATGGTTTTGGAAGCCACCAGCCGGTCCTGCATCTCCTTGCGGCGGCGCATCTTCTCGGCGTGGCGCTGGTTGATCTCGCGGTCGTCCGTCATGTCCCTATCCCGTTATCCCTTCAGTGTCATCGGAAGCCCGGCGACCACGAACAGCACGCGGTTGGCCTGCTCCGCCACCCGCTGGTGCATCCGCCCGGCGTGGTCGCGGAAGGCGCGGGCCAGCGCGTTGTCGGGCACGATGCCTTGCCCCACCTCGTTGGAGACCAGCACCACCGTACCAGCCGTGTCGGCGAGCGCGGCCAACAGCTCGCCCGTCGCCGCGTCGATGTCGCGCTCGGCGAACATCAGGTTGGAGAGCCAGAGGGTCAGGCAGTCCACCAGCACCGCACGCCCCGGCCCGGCCTGGGCGCGCAAGGCGCCGGGCAGGTCCAGCGGCTCCTCCACCGTGGTCCAGACGGGGCCGCGGTCGAGCTGGTGGCGGCGGATGCGCTCGGTCATCTCGCCGTCGCCCGGCTCGGCGGTGGCGAGGTAGACCCAAGGCTGCGGCAGCGCCCGCACCAGCCCCTCGGCGTGGCGGCTCTTGCCGGAGCGGGCACCGCCCAGCACCAGCGTGACGCGGTGATTCATGATTCCGTCCCCCTTCGTCGCCACGGGATCGCCCAGCCGTCGCCACGCCGCAGATCGACGGCGAAGACGCGTTCCGCGGTGCCGCCATCAAGCACCGCAGACGGCTCGCCGGTCGCCGCGACGCGGCCACGCTCCATCAGGCAGAGCCGGTCGCAGAAGCGCACCGCGAGCGACAGATCGTGCAGCACCACCACCACCGCCATCCCCTCCCGCGACAGCTCCCGCAGGAGCTCCATGACCTGGAGCTGGTGGTAGGGGTCGAGCCCCGCCACCGGTTCGTCGGCCAGCAGGATGCGCGGTTCCCCGGCCAGCGCGCGGGCCAGCATCACCCGCGCCCGCTCGCCGCCGGACAGGGTGTTGACCGCACGGGCTGCGAACCCCGCCACCCCGCAGCGTTCCAGCGCCCGCGCCACGATGCGCCGATCCTCCTCCGTCTCGCCGTGGAAGGCGGCGCGGTGCGGCGTGCGGCCCAGCATCGCCACCCGTTCCACCGCCAGCGGCCAGTGCGCGACCGGGTTCTGCTCCAGATAGCCGACGCGCCGCGCCCGCTCCGCCGGGGTCAGCGCCCCGATGGCGGTGCCATCGACGCTCACCGTCCCCGCCTCCGGCACCGTCAGCCCGGCCAACGCACCGAGCAGGGTGGTCTTGCCGCTGCCGTTGGGACCGATGAGGCCGACGACCTCCCCGGCCGCGGCGGTGACGGAGACACCGGTCAGCACCTCCGTTCCGCCCAGCCGGACCCGCAACCCGTCGGCCTCGATGCGCGTCATCCGCTGCCTCAGAACGTGGCCCTGACACCGGCGAAGAAGGAACGGCCGGGAGCGTCGTATTGCAAGCTTTCCTGATAGTCGGCGTTGAACAGGTTCTCGATCCGCCCGAACACCGCCACCCCCTCGGTCAGCGCGTAGGAGAGGTTGGCGTCGAGCACCGTGTAGGCGGCGTTGTCCTGGTTGGAGAAGTTGCTGTCGAGCTGCGGCCCGACGAAGCGCAGGTCGCCGCCGACGTTCAGCCGCTCCGTCGCCTGCCAGTCGGCCCCGAACGCGGCGGTATGGCGGGGGCGGCGCGGCAGCACCCGGCCGGTGTCGAGATCCTCCGAAGAGAGGTAGGTGTAGCTGCCGGTCAGCCGCAGCCCGTCGATGGGGCGGTAGCCGACGGCCACCTCCACGCCCATGGTGCGGGCGCGGGCGATGTTGACGTAATGGTCGTCGAAGGCGATCAGGTCTTCGAAGCGGTTCCAGAAGCCGGTGACCCCGGCCGTGGCCCGCTTGCCCCAGAAAGCCTGCTCGACGCCCAGATCGGCGCCGACGCTCTGCTCGGTGCGCAGGTTCGCGTTGCCGTAGTAGGGAGCGTAGAGCTGGTAGACGGTCGGCGCCTTGGCGCCGGTGCCGAGGCTGCCGCGCAGCGTCGTCCCGGACTCCTTCACGAGATAGGCGGCGGTGACGCGGACGGTGTTCTCGGTGCCGAAATCCTCGTTGTCGTCGTGCCGCGCGCCGAAGGTCAGGAACAGCCGGTCATCGTAGCCGAACAGGTATTGCCCGTAGAAGGCGTTGGTGCCGACCGTGCGGTCCACGTCCACCGTGGGACCGCTGCCATAGTCGCTGACGATGCGCGCCGTCTCGAGCTTGCGCTGGGCGCCGAGGGTGAGGGTGTCGTCCTCGTCCACATGGATGTTGGTGCGGTATTCCAGGGTGCTGCGGGTGCCGTCGTAATTGCTGCGCGGGATAAAGCCGCCCGGCTCGTCGTACGAGCGGCTGGTGTCGACGACGGAGACGGACAGGATGGTCTCCATCCGCCCGTCGAACAGCAGGACCGTGTTGTCGACCTTGCCGTAGCGCAGCACATGCTTGCCGAAATAGGGCGCGTCGGCGCCGTAGCCGTCATACGCGCTGCGCAGGTCGAAAATGCCGCCGGCCACATCGACCGTCCAGGTCTCGGTCAGGTCCACGCCCGCCTTGCCGGTCAGCGCCCGCTGCTTGGCGCCGTCGTCCTCCGTGGTGTCGGTGACGCGGGAGATGCCGTCGGTGCGCAGATAGGCGCCGTTCAGCGCGTAGCCCGCCCGCTCTGTCCCACCGGTGACGCCGGCCGCACCGCGGTACGTGCGGTGGCTGCCGGCCTCGGCGAGCGCCGTCACCGACAGCGGCCCGCGCCCGCGGCTGGTCACGATGTCGACCACGCCGCCCATGGCGTCGTTGCCGTAGAGCGCGCTCTGCGGCCCGCGCAGCACCTCGATGCGGTCGATGCCGGTGGCCAGCAGCGCGTCGAAGTTGAAGGAGTTGTCGTTGCTGGAGGGGTCGTTGACCTGCACCCCGTCGATCAGCACCTGCGTCTGCCCCGGATCGGCGCCGCGCACCCGGATCTGCGAGATCGCGCCCACCCCGCCGTTGCGCGTGATGGTGACGCCCGGCACGGACTGGAGCGCGTCGAGAAGCTGGCTCTTGCCGCGCCGCTCGATGTCGCGGCCGTCGATGACGGTGACGGAGCTGCCGACCTGTTCCGGCGGCGTTTCGATGCGGGTGGCGCTGACGACCACCTCCGGCGCTTCGAGCACTTGGGCGACGGCGATCGCGGGAGACAGCGCCGCGAGCGCAGCCCCGGCGTGGAGAAGGGAACGGAATCGGTGATGGTGTCGGTTTGGCATCGGACGGGTGGTCCCTGACGACGGCGTTGCGGTCCCAGGGGTGGCGCCACGATGCGCCCGCGCATCCGGTCCTCGGACTCCACACGGCACCGCACACCACCCATGGTGGCGTCACCGCACAACGGAACCCCGTCCCACCTGGACACCCCGCCCGGCGGTCGCGTGACGCGCTCGACGGCAGGTCTCCTGGCTCGCGCCTCACCGCGCCCCGCCGCCTTCCCAGTTTCCCAGTGGCGTAATGGCGGAGCGCTCAGCGCCTACAGTTGCGGGGACAGCCACGGCATGGGGCCAAAGCCCGCACCGTGTTCCCTTTTCATCCGCTCGCGCGGAACCGTCGGGGAGGGTGTTAGCGCAGGATGGGGGCGGGGGCAAGGGGGCGTGTCGGTCGATGCGTGTCCGACCGCTGCCGATGTCCCCCGCTTGCCAGCACAGGCCGTCAGCGCATGGCCACGGGCCGCAGCGCGGTTCCGGCGACGGTGCCGCGGATCGCGTTGGTGGTCAGGAAATAGGCGAACTCGTACACCCGGTCGGCCGCCAGACCCTCCAGATTGTTGAACTCCATGACATGCACGCCCTGCTCCACCAGCAGGTAGACGTGAACCGGAACGAAGCTGCCGCCATAGGCCTGGGAATCCGCGGGCTTCGCCGGCCCGCACTCCAGGCTGGAGGTGTCCGACCCGATGACCAGCGCCCCCTTCTGCTCGACCAGCCATTTGGCGGCGGCGAGGCCGATCCCCGCCGTGTCGTGCGCGGCGAGCTTGGCGTGGTCGCTGCCGTTCTCGCCCCAATAGCGGGCGGTGCCGGTGCGCACCAGGACCACGGTGCCCGGCGTCACATCGACGTTCTGGGCGCGGAGCGCGCCCTCGAGATCGGCGACGGTGATCTCGTAGCCGCCGGGCAAGGCCTCGACGTTCTTGTAGGTGGCAACATCGATCATCACGCCCCGCGCGATGATCGGCGGGATGGTCGTCACGTCGGTCTTCCGCAGCCCGAAGTCACCGCCCCACTCGTCGGCCTTGAAGCCGTTGTAGAAGTGGTTGTCGGGACCATGGGTGATGTGGCCGAGACCGTCGATCTGGGTGGCCACGTTGTCGTTCATGAAGATGGCGTTGCTGTGCCACGCCGTGCCGCCGCCATTGCCGCCCTCGGGCGTCGTGAAGGGCAGATCCTTCTGGGTGTGGACGCCATGCGGCGACCGGAAGCTGATGATCTCGCCAGGGCTGTGCCCCGGCCACCGGAACGAGTTGCGGTCGTAGGGAAGACCCAGATCATACGCCTTCCCCTGGCTGACCAGCTTGAGCGCGGCGAGACGGGACGCGTCGGTCATCTCGTTCAGGTTCCCGACCTCGTCCTGCGGCCCCCAGACCCACCCCCAGCCCTTGCCCTTGACCCACGCCTTCATGCCCGCGTCCTGAGCCGCGGCCTCCCCCACAAGGAACAGGAGACCCGTCGCGAGAATCATCGTTCGTAGCGTTTCCATGCCTACCTTCCCTTTGGTTCTTGGATCAGTGTCCTACCGGTGCTGCGGACGGCCCTTGACGGCGGGAGCCGTTCGGAGGGCACTCCGCGAAATGCGGTCGCAGGTGGGGGGAAAGGCGCATCGGCGCGGCACCCCGCGAACCCGCCGCCATCGTGCCACGGCGCCAAACGCAAACCCCTCGAACCATTTGCATTGCCAACATTTCGGCCGGCGCCTAGCAAGCGGCGGGCCAGGGATGGGGGTGCTGGGTTTTCAATGGGTTGGCGGTTGCGGGCGCCGAGCGCCTGTTCCCGTTTCGGGACGACAGTCCGGTGTTTTCGAGAAGTAGCATTAGAAACAATGGGTTGGGGTGTGCCGGTTCGCGACAGGTACTGTCCAGAAAATTGACGCGGTCCGATGGTGGGAGTGGTTGATGGTGAACAGTGGCGGAAGCGTTGGCGGCCGGATCCCTGGGCGATGCCGTTGCCGTCGTCCGCAGCAGTTAATGCCGTCTCTTCGTCCGGACCTTGGCGGCCGGATGGGTGTTCAAAAACGACAACGATGCAAGCATATGGGGTGGCGCCACGATACGCCCGTGCATTTCGTCCTCGGACTCAGCAGGGCATCGCACACCACCCATGGGGCGTCACCGCACAACGGAACCCCGTCTCACTTGGAACCCCCGTGCGGCGGGCGTGTGTTGTCCAAGGCGAAAGGTGTCCCAGCTCACGTCTCACCGCGTCCCCTCCGGCAGGTGAACATCTAAAAAATTACATCATCCTCCCGCGGCGCGTTCCCCAACCCCGACCGCGCCAGGATTTCCATCGCCCGCCCGTGCACGGCGCGCGCTCCGTGGGCGGCGAAGTACCGTTCGGCCTCCGCCTGCGCGGCGGCTTGCTTTTCCACGTCGTTGGGAAGGGGCAGGGGGAAGGTGCTCATGGGCGCAGTCTCCTCAACACGTCTCTCGGGCGCTAGACGGCGATGCCGAACGGTGCGGCACCGGCGCGCGTGTCGGCAAGGTTGAAACCGGCGATCGCGTCCGCTTTGCCGCTGATCGCTCCTTCCCCCTACCCCTCCCCCATCCGCCGCGGAAACCGCACCGTAAACCGCGCCCCCTGCCCCGGCACGCTCTCCACGTTGATGCGTCCGCGCAGCTTCTGCTGGACGATGTTGTAGACGATGTTCAGACCCAGCCCGGTGCCGCCGCCCGTCCGGTTGGTCGTGAAGAAGGGGTCGAAGATGCGGGGCAGGATGTCGGGGGGGATGCCCTTGCCGTCGTCGGCGTAGGTCAGGACCACCTCGTCGTCGGGGCCCTGGCGGACGGCGATGGTGATGGCGCCGCGGCGGCCGGGTTCGAAGGCGTGGACCAGGGAGTTCATGACGAGGTTGGTCATCACCTGGGCGACCGGCCCGGGGTAGCCGTCGACCTCCAGCCCCTCGGGGCAATCCACCCGCACGGTGTGGCCGACCGGGCGCAGGCGGGGGCCGAGGCTGACCAGGATCTCGTTGATGTACTGGCCGAGGTCGAAGACGCGGCGGTCGTCGCGGGTCTGGTCCACCGCCACCTGCTTGAAGCTCTGGATCAGCTCCGCCGCGCGGTGGGCGTTGGCGAGCAGGCGCTGCGACGCCTCCTCCGCCACCGCCACATAGCGGTTGAGCTCGCTGCGGCGGATGTTGCCGCTCTCCAGGCAGGCGCGGAGCGAGGCGGTCTCGTCGGCCAGATGGCTGGCGGCGGTGACGGTGATGCCCACGGGGGTGTTGATCTCGTGCGCCACCCCGGCGACGAGGCTGCCGAGTGCGGCCATCTTCTCCGCCTGGATCAGGCTCTCCTGCATCTCGCGCAGCTCGACCAGCGCGCGCTCGGCGCGCTCCTTGGCGGCGCGCAGCTCCTCCTGCGCGTTGCGGCGAAAGGTGATGTCGTAATGCCAGACGATGTGCGCCGGGCCGCCGTCGAACTCCATCGGCCGCACGTCCAGCAGGCACCACCAGGTGGTGCCGTCGGCGCGACGGCGCAGAACCTCCATCCCGCTGATCGGCCCGTCGGTGCGCAGCGCGTCGAGCAGGCGGCGGGCGTCGGCGTGATCCGCGAAGGTGTCGGCGATCGGGACGCCAAGCACGGCGTTCGACCCCACCAGCCCGAACATCGCGTCGAACTTGGGGTTGGAATAGAGCCGCGTGTGGTCGTGGGCGGAGATGATGGAGATGCCGACGGGGCTGGTCTCCAGCATCATGCGCCAGCGCCGCTCCTGCACGTCGCGCTCGCGCTCCATCGCCTGCTTGGCGATGGCGTTGTCCTTGAACACCTCCAGCGAGCGGGCCATGGCGCCGATCTCGTCGGTCACCGCGGTGCCGTGGATGGGGCGGCTGTAGTCGCCGCCGGCGATCGCCCGCATCGCCTCCATCAGGCTTCGCAGCGGCCGGCGGATGCTCTGTCCGATCAGCCAGGACACCGCCGCGCTGGCGGTCAGGAACAGCAGGCCTGTGACGCCCAGCAGCACGCCCACCCGCCAGATGGCGGTGTCGAACCGGCGCTCCGCCTCGGTCTCGCGCTGGCGCACGTGGGACAGCAGCCGGTCGATGATCGAGGCCATGGCCCGCTGGCCGCCGTCCACCTCGTCGATGACCAGCCGGTTCTGCCGCTCGATGCTGTGGCGCATCACCGACATGGCCTGACGCAGCAGCTCCACCCGCCGGGCGACGCCGTCGAGCGCGCCGTCCAGGACGGAGTCGCGAGCCATGGCGCGCATGCGCGGGATGGCGGCGACGATGCTGTCCAGGCTGCGCTCCGCCCGGTCGGCCGAGGCCTCGTCCGCCGACAAGTAGAAGGCGGTGGCCGCCAGCAGCGCGTCGGCGAACGCCTCCCGCGCCTTGCCCAGATGGCCCAGCATCGCCGGATTGCGCTCCCGCGCCGCTGCCTCCAGCGTGGTGTAGAGCACCGGCATCTCGGCCCCGGCGTTCAGGATCGCCATGTCGTAGGTGCGGCGCAGCCGGGTCTTGATGTCGCGCAGTGCGTCGAAGCTGCCGAAGAAGCGGTTGGACGCCGCGGTCAGCCGGGACACGTCGCCGGCGATCTCGGAGTCCGGCGCGCCGCTCGCCGCCAGCTTGTCGAGCAGCGCCTTCTGCCGCCCGTCGATCTCCACCAGCAGCGGGTCGGTGGGGGTGTGCAGGTAGCGGTGCACGAGGTTCTGCAGCCGGCCGATGTCGCTGTCGATGCCGACGAACAGGCGGTCGAGCTCCCGCGCCTTGCGGACCTCCTCCCACTGGGTCTGGACGATCCCGGCGCCGCCGATGATCAGGCCGCCGAACACCGCCATCACCAGCCCGTTGAGCGCCACCATCAGGAAGATGCGCCGCCCCACGGGGATCGAGCGGATCGAGCGCGCCCACAGCCAGATGCGGGCGGCGACGCCGCCGCGGGGCATCGTCATCATGCTGCCGGAGGTGTCACCAGCGCTCATTCCGGGCGTGCCATCAGGCGTCGCGGGCGGTTGCGGGGACCGGTCGCGACGCCGTACCGTCGGTCACCATCGCGCTTGCGCCGCCTCCCGCCCCCGGACGCGCGGCACCCCGCGCGCCCCGCGTCCGCAAGGTAGCGGAAACCGCGAAGTTTTGCACCATCCGGCCGGTGGGATTGCACCGTTGACAAGCGGCACCACCGCAACATTCTTTCGGCGACACGACCCTGCTTCCGGAATGGCGCCCGCGCATGAGCGTTCTCGACATCATCACCCGCCGGCCGCCGGTGCCGGCCCACCCGACGCCGCTGCTGTTCGTGCACGGCGCCTATTGTGGCGGCGCCATCTGGGACCTGCGTTTCCTGCCCTGGTTCGCCGAGCGGGGGTGGGAGGCGCACGCCGTCTCGCTGCGCGGCCATGGCGGCAGCGACGGCCATGACCGCCTCGCTTGGCACAGCCTCGCCGACTATGTGGAGGACGTCCTGCGCGCCATGGACGGGCTGGACCGCCCGCCGGTGCTGATCGGCCATTCCATGGGCGGCATGGTGGTGCAGCGGGCGCTGCTTCGGCGCGGGGCCCCGGCCGCCGTGCTGATGGCGTCGGCCCCGCCGCAGGGGCTGTGGCAATCGACCCTCGGCCTGGCGGCCCGGCACCCGCGCGTGCTGGCGCAGATGTCGGTGCTGATGACGCTGGGCGTGGAGCATGTGGATCTGGAGGAGATCCGCCCGGCCCTGTTTTCCGACCGCATGGATCGGGCGGAGATGGAGCGCTTCGTGCCGCTGCTGCAGCCCGAATCGCGCCGCGTGCTGATGGAGATGCTGGCCTGGACGCCCTTCCCGACCCTGCCCTCGCCGTCGATTCCCATCCTGGTGCTGGGTGCCGAGGAGGATCTGCTGATCCCGCCGGAACAGGTGCGCATGACCGCCCGCGCCCTCGACACCGCCGCCACCCTGTTCCCCGGCATGGCGCACGCCATGATGCTCGAACCGGGCTGGGAGCAGGTAGCGGCGACCATCGACGGCTGGCTGACCGCGACCCTGTCCGCCCCGGCGCCGTAGGGCGCGGTCAGCCGCCCGCCGGCAGGGTCAGCGTGACCCGCAAGCCCCCCATCGGCGACTCCGCCAGCGCCACCGCGCCGCCATAGAGCCCGGCCAGCTCCTGCACGATGGCGAGGCCAAGGCCGCTGCCGTCGACCCGTTCGTCCAGCCGGACGCCGCGGCCCAGCACGTCGTCGCGGCGCTCCGGCGGCAGGCCGGGGCCGTCGTCGTCCACATGCACGGCGAAGCGGCCGCCGGCCGGTGACCCGACGGTGACCGCCACGCGGGATGCCGCCCATTTGCAGGCGTTGTCCATCACGTTGCCCAGCATCTCCTGGAGGTCCTGCACCTCGCCGCGGAACAGGGCCGGCGCGCCGTCCACGGCGAGGACGACGCCGCGCCCGGCGTACAGCCGGCCGAGTGTGCGGGCGAGCGCATCGGCCACCGGGCGCACCGGCGTCGCCTCCCCCAGCGTGCCGGCGGTGGCGGCGGCGCGGGCGCGGGCCAAATGGATCTCCACCT
>OFDN01001010.1_pt1 | contig 20348 bp, 15 predicted proteins | sample 1520971 | NCBI WGS metagenome assembly OFDN01 (sample SAMEA94257418, study PRJEB24077) | hot springs metagenome | biome: Aquatic biome; feature: Geographical feature; material: Water | place: India | collected 2012-06-12 | depth 5 m
TGCCAGTGCCTGCAGGCCGGCCTGCGGCGCCAGGGCCTGCCAGGCCTGCGTCAGCGGGTCGCTGTGGAGGTGCTGGCACCACACGGGCTGGCCGCTGCGCAGGGCCTGGTCGCCGGGGGTGGGCATGTCGCCGTCGGCATGCAGCCGCGGTGGCAGGTCCTCGGGCGCCCCGGCCTGCGCCTGCAGCTGCAGCCGGCCGTGCGCGTCGGCCAGGCTCACCCAGGCCAGGCGCATGCCGGCGGCGTCGATGATGGCCTGGCACACCGCGTCGAAGAGTGCCTTCTGGTCGGTGCAGCGTGCCACCGCCGCATTGCACTGCGACAGGCAGCGGTACAGGCCGGCCTGCCGCACCACACGCGCCCGCGCCGCCACCGCATCGGTGACGTCCAGCGCCACGCCGTCCCAGAAGGTGGCGCCGTCGGGCGCGCGCTGCGGATGGGAGCGCACGTCCAGCCAGCGCTGGCGCCCGTCGGGCAGGTTGAACAGCAGCGTGGCGTGGAAGTCGGTCAGGGTGGCCGCACTGTGTTGCTCCGCGCTCAGGTAGCGGTCGAGCGCCTGCGGCGCGAGCATGGCGAACAGCGGGCCGGCGTCATGCATCACCGCGGCCGGCGTCAGGCCGAAGGTGCGGGTGATGCCGCTGCTGACGTGGTGGAACAGCCGTTGGCCGCCGGCCAGCACGTAGCGGTAGATGAAGCCGGCGGGCAGGTTGTCGCCGATCAGGCGCAGCTGCTGCTCGCGCGCCTGCAGGTCGGCGGCGCTGACGCGGTGGTCCCACTCGATGCGCTGTGAGTTCATGCTGACCAGCGTCAGCGTCACCAGCTGCACCGACAGGATCTGCGCCAGCGCATACACGCTGCCAAAGCCCTTGATGCTCTCGAAGGCGGTGCTGATGTCGGCCAGCTCCTGCGCGGCGCGCACCAGCGTGATCAACGCGAACAGCAGCAGCCACAGCGCCAGCAGCCGGTCGTTGGAGCCGAAGTGCGGCGGCCTGCGGCGCAGGGTCACCATCACCGTGGCCCCGTTCACTGCCGCGGCGAACAGGCAATAGCAGACGATGCGGTCGGCCAGCCGCGCGCCGTCCAGGCTCAGGTAGCCGAAGGGCAGCAGGAACGCCAGCGCGACGCCGGCCTCCAGGCCTGGCCCCACCCGCCAGCCGCGGAACACCAGCATGCCCCGCAGCAGCATCAGGTGCCCGGCCATCAGCACCCCATTGCGGCCCACCCGGGTGGCCCAGGTCGGCGGCAGCACGCCAGGCACCAGCAGCGCCGCGCCCAGCGCCAGGCAGGCGATGCCCGCGGTCCAGTAGCCGAAGCCGGGATAGGTCCTGCGGGTGACCAGCACCACGCCCATCACCATGGCGGCTGCCGAGGACAGCAGTGCGTTGGTGATCAACAGCGTGGTTGCATCCACAGTGGGCGGTCATCCTGAAGCCGGTAGAGGCCGATCCTAAGGCGCCCCGGTGCGTCGGCACGTGCGAGCCATGCCGCTCCAGCCAGGCACGGGCGTTGCATTCACCGGGCCCCTGCCCGTGTGACGGTCTTCCTCATCGTGAGGCGCCGGCGCGGGCAGCAGGAGCAGTACCCCGATGACCGACCCCAACGAGACAACCCTGTTCGCCGGCCGCCGCCGCTGGCTGGCCCTGGGCACCAGCGCCGTGATGATGGCCGTGCTGGCCGCCTGCGGTGGCGACGACGACGGCGTGATCCTCGACCCCGGCCGCAAGCCCTTCCCGCTGGTGGAAACCAGCGTGGCCCAGTTCCACGACGCGATGAGCAAGGGCCAGGTGTCCTGCCGCGACATCGTGCAGGGCTACCTCAACCGGATTGCCGCCTACGACAAGGACGCCAGCGCCGCTTTTCCGTCCAGCCCCGCGCTGCGCAGCGTCATCCTGGCCAACCCGAACGCGCTGGCCGAAGCCGATGCGCTGGACCGCCGCTACTTCGGCAGCGGCCGCCTGGCGGGCCCGCTGCACTGCGTGCCGGTGATCTTGAAGGACAACGTCGACACCGCCGACATGCCCACCACCGCGGGCTCGCTGGTGATGGCGGCCAACCAGCCGCCCGACGATGCCTACATCGTGAAGAACATCAAGGCCAAGGGCGCCATCATCATCGCCAAGGCCAACCTGGACGAGTTCGCCTTCGGCTTCGGCGGCGCCTCCGCGCTGGGCGGCCGCGTGGCCAATGCCTACATCCCGGCCAACAGCCCGGGCGGCTCCTCCTCGGGCACCGGCACCGCGGTGGCGGCCAGCTTCGCGATGATCGGCGTGGGCACCGACACCGGTGGCTCGGTGCGCGTGCCCTCGGCGGTGGAAGGGCTGTTCGGCATCCGCCCCACGCTGCGGCTGGTGAGCCAGGACGGCATCGTGCCGCTGGCCCATTCGCAGGACACCGCCGGCCCGATGTGCCGCGCCGTGGCCGACTGCGCGCTGCTGCTCGACGCGATGGTGGGCTACGACGCCAGCCCCTTCAGCGGCCAGCGCACGGCCAAGGCCTTCGATGCGCCACTGGTGGCCAATGCCGCCGAATATGCCGCCGTGGCCAAGGTGCCCGCCAGTTACACCGCGGAGCTCAAGGCCGACGGCCTGAAGGGCGCACGCATCGGCGTGGTGCGCGCGATGTTCCCGGCCGCCACCGCGAGCAACCAGGCCTTCCTCGACACGCTGGAGGCCGCGCTGGCCAAGATGCGCGAGGCCGGCGCCATCGTGGAGGACGTGACCATCGAGGACAACCGCGCCGTCATCGGTGCGGCCTCGGCGCCGATCGAAGGCAACCCCGGCAGCTTCGCCAGCCTGTCGGCCTATGAGTTCACCGCCGACCTCACGGCCTACCTGTCGTCCTGGGCCTCCACCACCGACAACCACCTGCGCAGCACCCAGGCAGTGGCTGCCGCGCTGGCCGCCTACCCGGCCGAGGCGGTGGTGCTGCGCTCGTTCCAGAGCTACCTGGCCAACGACGCGGCGATGGCCGACACCAGCACCGCCGCCTACCGCACCTGGCAGCGCAACTTGAAGCCGCGCGACGCCTATGTGATTCCGCGCGTGCAGGCCGCGCTGGACAACGTGGACTTCAGCACCGGCACCGCCAAGGGCACGGCGTACGACGTGCTGGTGTACCCGGTGCTTCAGGGCTTCAACGGCGCCAGCGTCAACTCCGGCAGCAACAACCGGCTCAGCCCGTTCAGCGGCTTCCCGGCCATGGCCTTCCCGGCCGGCTTCGCCAAGGCGACGGCCGCGGCCCCGGTGGCCGAGCCGGTGGCCTTCGAGATGCTGGGTCGCGAGTTCGCGGAAGGCACGCTGATCCGCCTGGGCCATGCCTGGGAAATGGCGGCCAGGCCGCGGGTGGCGCCGCCCACCACGCCTGAGCTGTAAGGCGGCGGCACGGCAAAGGGGCTGTCATGCATCCGTCATGCGCATGTCATGCCCCTTTCATCGAGCGTCCACAACATCGCGGGCTTGTCTGTCCCAGCACCCGCGAGGTTCCTCTTGAACAAGCCGAACGACTTCGAACTGCGTTACGTCGATCCCGACACCATCGACCACAACCCGACCCGCAACGCCAGCTTCGACGCCGTGCTGCAGACGCGGCTGTCGCGTCGCTCCCTCCTGCGCGGCAGCGTGGGCACCGCGGCCACCGCACTGCTGGGCGGCATCGGCCTGTCGGCCTGCGGCGGTGACAGCGACAACGACAACGACGACGCCCTGCAGCCGCTGACGGCCCTGGCCTTCACCCCCGTGGCCAAGAGCGTGGCCGACGTGTGCAGCGTGCCGGCCGGCTACACCGCCAGCGTGATCTACGCGCTGGGCGACCCCATCACCGCCAGCGCCACCGCCTACAAGAACGACGGCACCGACGGCGACTTCGACAACCGTGCCGGCGACCACCACGACGGCATGGAGTACTTCGGCCTGTCGGCCGACGGCACCCGCCGCGACCCCAACGGCTCCGAGCGCGGCCTGCTGGCCATGAACCACGAGGCCACCAGCCATGCCGGCACCGAGCGGGCATCGGCCTTCGTGCATGCCAACGGCGGCACCAACACGCTGCCGCGTCCGGCCGCCGAAGTGGACCGCGAGGTGCCGCTGCATGGCGTCTCGGTGGTGGAAGTGCGCAAGGTCAACGGTGTCTTCGGCACCGTCCAGGCCTCGGCCTACAACCGCCGCATCACGCCGCTCACGCCGGTGGAGATCTCCGGCGCGGCCCGTGGCAATGCGCTGATGAAGACCAAGTACTCCACCGCCGGCACCGCCGGCCGCGGCACGCTGAACAACTGCGGCACCGGCATCACGCCCTGGGGCACGATGCTGACGGGCGAAGAGAACTGGGCCGGCTACTTCTTCCGCTCGTCCACCGACAACGCCGCGCGCGGCGACAAGAGCGTGGCCTCGCTCAACCGCTATGGCCGCACCCAGGGCTCGGCCAGCCGCCACGGCTGGGAAACCGGCGGCACCGACGACAAGTACGCCCGCTGGAACATCAGCAAGACCGGCGCCTCGGCCGACGGCAGCGACGACTACCGCAACGAGCTGAACACGTTCGGCTACCTGGTCGAGATCGACGCCTACGACAAGTCCAAGGCCATCAAGAAGCGCACCTCGCTGGGCCGCTTCGCGCACGAGAGCGCCGCCTTCAGCAAGCTGGTGGAAGGCAAGCCGCTGGCCGTGTACATGGGCGACGACTCGCGCGGCGAGTACATCTACAAGTGGGTGTCGGCCGCCAACTGGGTGGCCGCCGATGCCAACGCCGCCGACCGCATCGCCACCGGCGACAAGTACCTGGACAGCGGCAAGCTGTATGTGGCCAAGTTCAATGCCGACGGCTCGGGCCAGTGGATCGAGCTGAGCATCGACAACGCGGCGATCAAGGGCTACGCCGCCTATGCGTTCGCCGACCAGGCCGACGTGGTGGTCAACGCCCGCCTGGCCGCCGACGCGGTGGGCGCCACCAAGATGGACCGCCCGGAGTGGTGCGCCACCCATCCCACCACCGGCGAGGTGTACTTCACCCTCACCAACAATAGCAACCGCAAGGTGGAAGCCTCGGGCAGCTCGCAGGCCGCGGTGGACGCCGCCAACCCGCGCGCCTATGCCGACAGCTACGGCGGCGCCGCCGCCGGCTCGCCGGGCAACATCAACGGTCACATCGTGCGCCTGGCCGAAACCGCGGGCGAAGCGGCCGCGACCGGCTTCAAGTGGGACGTGTACCTGTTTGGCGCCGAGGCGGGCAGCGATGCCGCCAAGGTGAACCTGTCGTCGCTGACGGCCGACCAGGACTTCTCCAGCCCCGACGGCCTGTGGTTCAGCAAGGCCACCGGCCTGTGCTGGATCCAGACCGACGACGGCGCCTACACCGACGTCACCAACTGCATGATGCTGGCCGGCATCCCCGGCACGGTGGGCGACGGCGCGGCCCGCACCCTGGCCTACAGCAAGGCCGACGGCAGCGCGCTGAACGTGACCACCTACGTGGGCAAGGCGCCCACCCCGGCCACGCTGCGCCGCTTCCTGGTGGGCCCGAAGGACTGCGAGATCACCGGCTGCGCCGAGACGCCGGACGGCCAGGCGCTGTTCGTCAACATCCAGCACCCGGGCGAGACCATCAGCTCGGCCACGGTGACCGACCCCAGCAAGTACCTGAGCCACTGGCCCGGCAACGCCGGCTACGGCGCCGGCGGTGCAAACGCCCGGCCGCGCTCGGCCACCATCGTGATCACCAAGACCGGCGGCGGCGTCGTCGGCAGCTGATCGGCGCAACCCGCCAAGTAGAAGGCCGGCGCAAGCCGGCCTTTTTTCGTTGGCGCCGCGGTGGGCTCAGTCCGGCTGGCCGAAGGTGTCGACGAAGCTGAAGTACAGCGATGCGTAGAAGGCCACGGTGAACATCAGCGCGGCCGGCATCGCGGCCACGCCCACCAACTGCCGCGCACCCAGCAACGAGAACACGGTGGCGGTGACGATGCCGAACACGCCCACCACCAGCGCCCACGCCAGGCCGTACATGAAGAAGGCGGCCTTGGTGCGCCACACGGCCACGGTGCTGGAGAACAGCGCCTGCGCCACGCCCTGGCCGCCCCACCACACCAGGGCCGGCGCATGCCAGAAGGGCACCGCCAGCAGCGCGGCCAGGCCGAAACGCACCAGCAGGCCGTTGACCAGCGCCGGATCGGCCAGCAGCTGCTGCATCTCGGCCTCGGCGGCGTCGGTGCTCTCGCCGCTGGCCATCAGCACCTGAAGGCGGTCGAAGCGGCCGCCGTCGATGCTGCCGCTCAGCCAGATGATCAGCAGCGTGACCAGCGCATACAGGCCGCACAGCACCAGCAGCGCCTTGCGCCGGCGCTGCGCATCCACCTGGCCGGGCAGCGTGCGCAGCGGCTCGATCAGCTGGCCGGGGTGCACCGGCCCGCCGGCCAGCGCCGAGCGGGTGGCGATCATGTAGCCCAGCGACAGCAGCGGCAGCGCCAGCACCAGCAGCACGCCGCCCGCAGGCACGGCCATCACCAGCACGCCCACGAACATGAAGGTGATGAACAGGCTGGCCAGCGCCATCGGCCGCTTGAAGAAGGTGCGGAAGCCTTCGCGCGTCCAGGCGATGCCCTGGCGCGGCGCAACCGGGTGAAGATGAAACGTCATGGGATGTTCACGCGCGGTGCGCGGGTTGGGTGGGGCCGCGGCGCTGCTAGCGCGCCGGGTGCCATGGCCGTTCGACCCGCGCCCGCAGCACCCGTTCGAAGTGCGTGGGATCATGGGGCTTCAGCAGCGTGGCGTCGCGCGGCAGGTGGAAGTCCCACAACCGCGATGTCCAGAAGCGAAGGGCCGCCGCACGCATCAGCGCGGGCAGCAGCCGGTGTTCATTGCCGTCCAGCGGGCGTTCGCGCTCGTAGGCGGCCACGAAGGCCGCGGCGCGTTCTTCCACCAGCGTGCCGGTGTCCAGGTCGATGCACCAGTCGTTCAGGCACACCGCGATGTCGAACAGCAGCGTGTCCACGCCGGCGAAGTAGAAGTCGAAGAAGCCGGTGAGCTTCTCGTGGCCGGGCAGGCCCGCGAACATCACGTTGTCGCGGAACAGGTCGGCATGGATGGGGCCGCGCGGCAGGCTCTGGAAAGCGGCCGATTCGGCCAGCGCCTGCTGGAAGGCCAGTTCCTCGCTGATCAGCGCATGCTGGCCGGGCGCCAGGTGGGGCAGCACCAGCGGAATGGTGTCGGTCCACCAGGCCAGGCCGCGCAGGTTGGGTTGCTGGCGCGGATAGTCGGCGCCGGCCAGGTGCATGCGCGCCAGCATGCCGCCCACCTGGGCGCAGTGGTGCAGGTCAGGCGCCAGCTGGTGCTCGCCTTCCAGCTTGTCCACCAGCGCGGCGGGCTTGCCCTTGAGCGTGTGCAGGATCTGGCCGGCCGCGTCGGCATGCGGGTCGGGCACCGGGATGCCGCGCTGCGCCAGGTGCTGCATCAGGTGCAGGTAGAAGGGCAACTGCTCGAACGTCAGGCGCTCGAAGATCGTCAGCACGTATTCGCCACGGTCGGTGGTGACGAAGTAGTTGGTGTTCTCGATGCCGGCGCGGATGCCGCGCAGCTCAAGCAGCGTGCCGACGCTCAGGCCGGCGATGAAGGTGCGTGCCTCGTCCGGGGAGACTTCGGTGAAGACGGCCACCGCTTCAGAACGACAGCACGTTCCACACCCGCTGGCCCGCCGCGCCGCGGCTGGCCCCGGCGGCCTGCGACATGTTGCGCGCGCCGTCGGCCGGGATGATCTCGTACTCCTTGCCGCCGGCCTTCGGCCGCACCACCAGGCGCTGCGTCTGGCCGCGCACCTTCAGTTCCTCGATGCGAACGCCGTCGTCCTCGACCACGGTTTGTTGCACCTTGGGCTCGATCGGCTCGGCCGACACGGGGCCGTGCAGGGCCGCCAGGGCAGCAAACGGCAGGAGAAAACGGGCGGGGCTCATGGCGGCGATTCTAGCGACGCACAATCACCGCATGACCGAGACGACATCCGCCCCGGGCAGCGACGCCCACCGCACCACCGAGCCCGAAGCGGCGCCGCCCACCACGCTGCTGCTGGTGGACGGCAGCAGCTATCTCTACCGCGCCTACCACGCGCTGCCCGACCTGCGCGGGCCCGACAACTTCCCTACCGGCGCGCTGCACGGCATGGTGTCCATGCTCACCCGGCTGCGCGCGCAGTTTCCGGCGGTGCATGCGGCCTGCGTGTTCGACGCCCCCGGCAAGACCTTTCGTGACGACCTGTATCCGCAGTACAAGGCGAACCGCGCCGCCATGCCCGAGCCGTTGGCACAGCAGATCCGGCCGATCCACGAGGTGGTGAAGCTGCTGGGCTGGCCGGTGCTGGAGATCCCCGGCATCGAGGCCGACGACGTCATCGGCACGCTGGCGCGCACCGTGGCTGCGCGTGGCGGCAAGGTCATCGTGTCCACCGGCGACAAGGACATGGCGCAGCTGGTGGACGAGCAGGTGGTGCTCATCAACACCATGAGCAACGAGTCGCTGGACATCGCCGGCGTCCAGGCCAAGTTCGGCGTGCCGCCGAACCGCATCGTCGACTACCTCACGCTGATCGGCGACACCGTGGACAACGTGCCCGGCGTGGACAAGGTGGGCCCGAAGACCGCTGCCAAGTGGCTGGCCGAGCATGGCTCGCTGGACGGCGTGGTGGCCGCGGCCGCCGGCATCAAGGGCGTGGCCGGCGAGAACCTGCGCAAGGCGCTCGACTGGCTGCCGCTGGGCCGCGAGCTGGTGACCATCCGTACCGATTGCGACCTGGCCGCGCATGTGCCCGGCTGGCCCGCCGACGAGTCGATGACCGCGCTGCATTTCGCCGAGCCCGACAACGCCGCGCTGCTCGACTTCTATGCCCGCTATGGCTTCAAGAGCCTGCGCCGCGAGCTGGAAGCGCGCATGGCGGCCACCGCGTCGATGTTCGCCTCGCCCGACGAGCCCTTCGCCGAGGGCCGGGGCGATGCCGCCCAGCCCGCCGCCACGGTGTGCGAGCCGGTGGCGGTGCAGGGCGTGTACGAGGCCATCACCGACTGGGAACGCTTCGACGCCTGGCTGCAGCGGCTGCAGGCCGCGCCGCTGGCGGCCCTCGATACCGAGACCGATTCGCTGGACCCGATGCATGCGCGCATCGTGGGCATCAGCTTCGCGGTGCAGCCGCACGAGGCCGCCTACGTGCCGCTGGCCCACAACTATGCCGACGCGCCCGCGCAGCTGCCGCTGGACGAGGTGCTGGCCCGCCTGAAGCCCTGGCTGGAAGACCCGGCCGCCGGCAAGATGGGCCAGAACGTCAAGTACGACACCCACGTGCTGGCCAACCACGGCATCCACGTGCGCGGCTGGCGCCACGACACGCTGCTGCAGAGCTATGTGCTGGAAGCGCACCTCAGCCATGCGCTGGACAAGCTGGCCGACCGCCACCTGGGCCGCAAGGGCCTGACCTACGAGGACATCTGCGGCAAGGGCGCCAAGCAGATTCCGTTCGCGCAGGTGGACGTGAAGACCGCCACCACGTACAGCGGCGAGGACAGCGAGATGGTGCTGGACGTGCACCGCGTGCTGTGGCCGCAGCTGCAAGCACAGTCGGCCGACGCCCCCAGCCTGCGCTATGTGTACGAGCGCATCGAGCTGCCCACCAGCGAGGTGCTGCAGCGCATCGAGCGCCATGGGGTGCTGGTGGATGCGCAGGCACTGGCCCGCCAGAGCCACCAGCTAGCCGAGCGCATGATGGCGCTGGAGCAGGAGGCCTACGAGATCGCCGGCCAGCCCTTCAACCTGGGCAGCCCGAAGCAGATCGGCGAGATCCTGTTCAGCAAGCTGGGCCTGCCGGTGGCCAAGCGCACCGCCAGCGGCGCGCCCTCCACCGACGAGGAAGTGCTGGAGAAGCTGGCCGCCGACTACCCGCTGCCCGCGCGGCTGCTGGAGCACCGCAGCCTCAGCAAGCTCAAGGGCACCTACACCGACAAGCTGCCGCTGATGATCAACCCCAACACCGGCCGCGTGCACACCAACTATGCACAGGCGGTGGCGGTGACGGGGCGGCTGTCCAGCAACGATCCCAACCTGCAGAACATCCCCATCCGCACGCCGGAAGGCCGCCGCGTGCGCGAGGCCTTCATCGCGCCCGAAGGCCATGTGATCGCCAGCGCCGACTACTCGCAGATCGAGCTGCGCATCATGGCCCACATCAGCGAGGACCCCGGCCTGCTGGGCGCCTTCGCCGAGGGCCGCGACGTGCACCGGGCCACCGCGGCCGAGGTGTTCGGCGTGGCGCTCGACCAGGTGAGCAGCGAGCAGCGGCGCTATGCCAAGGTCATCAACTTCGGGCTCATCTACGGCATGGGCGCCTTCGGACTGGCCAGCAACCTGGGCATCGACCAGAAGGCCGCGCGCAACTACATCGACCGCTACTTCGACCGCTTTGCCGGCGTCAAGCGCTACATGGACGAGACTCGTGCCAGCGCGGCCCAGCGCGGCTACGTGGAAACGCTGTTCGGCCGCCGCATCGTGCTGCCGGAGATCCAGGGTGGCAGCGGCCCGCGCCGCGCCGCGGCCGAGCGCCAGGCCATCAATGCGCCGATGCAGGGCACCGCGGCCGACCTGATCAAGCTGGCGATGATCGCAGTGCAGGCCGAGATCGACCGCGCCGCCAAGGCCACGCGCATCGTGATGCAGGTGCACGACGAACTGGTGTTCGAGGTGCCCGAGGCCGAGGTGGACTGGGTGCGCAGCGAGGTGCCCCGCCTGATGGCCGGCGTGGCCGCGCTGAAGGTGCCGCTGCTGGCCGAGGTGGGCATCGGCCCCAACTGGGACCAGGCGCACTGACCGCGTCTGTCACATTTCTTTCGCACAAGGTTCATAAACTGGCTTCATGCCGGATGTCTCAGATCAGCCGTATCCGAACGCCGCCGAGGCGGCGCCGGCCGCTGCCTTGCCATTGCCGCCTGGGGCCGCGCCGGTCACCCTGGCGCCGCTGAACCGCGAACAGGCGATCCTGGAGTTCAACCGCCGCGTGCTGGCCCAGGCCAGCCGGCCCGACGTGCCGCTGCTGGAGCGGCTGCGCTACATCACCATCGTCTCGTCCAACCTCGACGAGTTCTTCGAGGTGCGGTATGCCGACTACCTGGAGGCCGCGGCCGCCATGGGCTCGGCGGCCGATGCCGACCTGCAGGCGCTGTCGGCCGATGCGCACACGCTGATCGACGAGCAGTACGCCCTGTTCAACGAGCAGGTGATGCCGGCGCTGGCCGAAGAAGGCATCGTGGTGCTCAACCATGCCGAGCGCAACCCGGCGCAGCGCCAGTGGGTGGCCCGCTTCTTCGAGCGGCAGGTGATGCCGCTGCTGGTGCCGGTGGGGCTGGATCCGGCGCACCCGTTCCCGCTGGTGGCCAACAAGAGCCTGAACTTCATCGTCCGCCTGAGCGGGCGCGATGCCTTCGGGCGCGCCAGCAGCATCGCCATCGTCAAGGTGCCGCGGGTGCTGCCCCGGGTCATCAAGCTGCCGGCCACCGTGTGCAACAAGGGCGAGCAGGGCTTCGTGCTGCTGTCCAGCGTGATCCGCGCGCACCTGGGCGACCTGTTCGCCGGACGCGAGGTGGAGACCTTCTCGCAGTTTCGCGTCACCCGCGATTCCGACCTGGAGGTGGACGAGGACGACGTCACCAACCTGCGGCAGGCGCTGCGCTCGGGCCTGACCACCCGGCACTTCGGCCAGGCGGTGCGGCTGGAGGTGGTCAAGAGCTGCCCCGAGGAGCTGTCGGCCTTCCTGCTGCAGCAGTTCGCGCTGCCGGCCGCGGCGCTGTACCGCGTCAACGGGCCGGTGAACCTGGTGCGGCTGAACCAGTTGATCGACCAGGCCGCGGCCGACCGCCTGCGCTTTGCGCACCATGAGCCAGCCTGGCCGGTGCACCGGCTGCCGCGCTCGCAGTCCATCTTCGCGCGGCTGCGCCAGGGCGACGTGCTGCTGCACCATCCGTTCGAGAGCTTCGAGCCGGTGGTGCAGTTCCTGCGCGAAGCGGTGAACGATCCCGACGTGCTGGCCATCAAGCAGACCATCTATCGCACCGGCAGCCAGAGCGTGCTGATGGACCTGCTGATCGAGGCCACCCGCCGCGGCAAGGAAGTGATGGTGGTGGTGGAGCTGAAGGCGCGCTTCGACGAGGAGGCCAACATCAACTGGGCCGAGCGGCTGGAAGCCGTTGGCGCGCAGGTGGTGTACGGCATCGTCGGCCTGAAGACCCATGCCAAGCTGCTGCTGGTGACGCGGCGCGAAGGCGTGCGCCTGCGCCGCTACGGCCACCTGTCCACCGGCAACTACAACCCGCGCACCGCGCGGCTGTACACCGACATCGGCTACCTCACCGCCGACGAGCACCTGACGGCCGATGCCGACGCGGTGTTCCATCAGCTGGCCAGCCTCACAGCGATGAAGCCGCCGCGCCACCTGCTGACCGCGCCCTTCGTGCTGCACGGCCGCATGCTCAAGCACCTGCACCAGGTGGCCGATGCGGCACGCGAAGGCCGGCCGGCGCGGGTGGTGGTCAAGTGCAACGCGCTCACCGACCCGCAGCTCATCGCCGGCCTGGTGGCCGCGGCGCAGGCCGGCGCGCACATCGACCTGGTGGTACGGGGCGCCTGCATGCTGCGCCCGGGGGTGGAGGGCTTCACCGAGCGCATCCGCGTGCGCTCCATCGTCGGCCGCTTCCTGGAGCACACCCGGGTGCTGTACTTCCGCTGGGGCGACGACGACGACCACGAGGCGCTGTACCTCAGCAGCGCCGACTGGATGAGCCGCAACATGTTCCGCCGCATCGAGGTGGCCTGGCCCATCCACGACCGCGCGCTGCGCCAGCGTGTGATCGACGAATGCCTGGTGCCCTACCTGCACGACACCCGCGAAGCCTGGCTGCTGCGCTCCGACGGGCACTACGAGCCGGTGGCCGCCGCCGATGGCGGACCCGGGGTGAGCGCCCAGCAGGCGCTGATGGGCCGCTTCGGCGGTTGAGGAAAGGCGACGATGGACCTGATCCTGTGGCGCCATGCCGATGCGCTGGAGATGCGCGAGCTGGACGACGACATGGCCCGCAGCCTGACGCCCAAGGGCGAACGGCAGGCGGCGCGCGTGGCCAGCTGGCTCAACCAGGTGCTGCCCGACAGCACCCGCATCCTGGCCAGCCCGGCCCGGCGCACGCAGCAGACGGCGCAGGCGCTGGAGCGCAAGTTCAAGACGGCGCCGGGCCTGGCGCCCGATGGCACGGTGGAATCGCTGCTGGCCGAGGCCCGCTGGCCCGACTCACGCCATCCGGTGCTGGTGGTGGGCCACCAGCCCACCCTGGGGCTGACGGCTTCCTACCTTTTGACCGGCGGTACGGTGCAGCCCTGGAGCATCAAGAAGGCCGGCGTGTGGTGGCTGCGCCTGCGCGATCGCAACGGCACGCCCGAGGTCGTGCTGGCCTGCGTACGCGGGCCCGAGCACCTGTAGGCCGCTTCAGCCCGCCGCCACCCGCAGCTCCATCGCGCCGTTGCGCTGCCAGGCGGCGGCTTCTTCCTGCAGCAGGTACAGCGTGCGCGGATTGCCGCGGGCCCAGTCCTCCGGCAGCAGCACGGTGGCACCGTTGCCCTGGCGCTGCACGTCGATCGCATGGCCCGGGAAGGCGCCGCGGGCATGGCATTCGATGGCCGCCAGCCGCAGCGCGATCACCTGCCAGGCGAAGCCTTCGTTGCCCAGCGCCGCCTCGATCTTGCGCAGCCCGCCACGCTGGCCCAGCACCAGGTCGGCCAGGCGCCGCTGCTGGTTCTGCGAGAAGCCGGGCGCATCCACATGGCTCAGCAGGTAGCAGCTGTGGCGGTGGTGGTCGTGGTGGGAGACCATCATGCCCACCTCGTGCAGGTCGCAGGCCCAGCCCAGCTCGCGCACCGCCTCCGGCTCGGCCTGCGGCGCCAGTTGTCTATACAAGGCCAGGGCCACCACGCGCACCCGCTGGGCCTGCGCCACGTCGACATGGAAGCGCTGCTGCAGCTCGCGCACCGAGCCGTCGCGCACGTCGCCGCCCAGGCTCTCGCGCGGGGCATGCACCCGGTCGTACAGGTCGATGATGACGCCCTGGCGCAGCGCGCCGCGGGCAGGCTGCAGGCTCTCGATGCGGAAGTGCGCGGCCAGCGTGTACAGGATGGCCAGGCCGCCGGCGATCACCGCGCGACGGTCTTCCTTCAGGCCGGGCAGGTCCAGCTTGTCGATGTGGCCGGCGGCGATGCACTTCTGGATCAGCCAGCGCAGTCCCTTGGGCGTGATGCTGCCGTCGGTGATGCGGTTGGCCGCCAGCAGCTGCGACACCGCGCCCGCGGTGCCGGAGGAGCCCAGCGCGTCGGTCCAGCGGCGCGGTGCAAAGGCTTCCAGCGCTTCCTCGAACTCGGCGCCGGCGGCGATCTGCGCGGCGCGGAAGCCGGCCTCGGTCAGCCGGCCGTCCGGAAAATGCCGCATCGACAGGCTGACGCTGCCCACGCGGAAGGATTCGGCCGTGGTGGCCAGGCGGCCGGTGCCCAGGATCATCTCGGTGGAGCGGCCGCCGATGTCGATCACCAGCCGCGGCGCATCGCCCGGCTGCAGGTGGGCCACGCCGGAATAGATCAGGCGGGCTTCCTCGCGGCCGGAGATCACCTCGATGGGCTTGCCCAGCGCCTGCTGCGCACGCGCGAGGAAGGCATCGCGGTTGCGGGCCTCGCGCAGCGTCTGCGTGGCCACCGCGCGCACCTGCGCCACGCTGAAGCCTTCCAGCCGACGGGCGAAGCGCTCCAGGCAGGCCAGGCCGCGCTGCGCGGCGGGCTCGGTGAGCAGGCCATCCTCGTCCAGGCCGGCGCCCAGGCGCACGGTTTCCTTCAGGTAGTCGATGCGGCGATAGCGGCCGTGCTGCATCTGGCCGATCTCCAGCCGGAAGCTGTTCGAGCCCATGTCGATGGCGGCAAGAGGGCCCGAGGTCAGGGTGCGCTGTGAGTCCATGCGGGCATTGTGGCCGCTGCCCGCGGCCGGCCCGTGGCGCAAACGCATCGCCGGGTGGTGGCGTGCGCGCTCCTAGAATGCCGCTCCCCTTCAAGCGCCCGCCCCGCACCGCCTTCCATGACCCTGCTGTACATCGTCCTGGCCACGCTGGCCGGCGGCCTGCTGTCGGTGGCGATCGCAGCCAGTCTCACGGTGCATCTGCTCGGCCGGGTGGTCAAGAGCCTGGTGAGCCTGTCGGCCGGCGTGCTGCTGTCCACCGCGCTGCTGAACATGCTGCCCGAGGCCTTCGAGGGCGATGCCGATGCGCATGCGCTGTTCGCCACGCTGCTGGGCGGGCTGCTGTTCTTCTTCCTGCTGGAGAAGGTGGAGCTGTACCGCCACACCCATCACCATGAAGGCGATGGCCACCACCATCACCACCACTTCGATGCCGAGCAGGCGGGCAGCGGCGGCTGGAGCGTGCTGCTGGGCGACAGCATCCACAACTTCTGCGACGGCGTGATCATCGCCGCCGCCTTCCTGACCGACGCGAAGCTGGGCGCGGTGACGGCGCTGGCCATCATCGCGCACGAGATCCCGCAGGAGGTGGGGGACTACATCGTGCTGCTGAACGCCGGGCTGTCGCGCACGCGGGCCCTGGTCTACAACGCGCTGTCGGGCGGCGCCGCGGTGGTGGGCGGCGTGGTGGGCTACTTCGTCGTGGGGCCGTGGGAAGCGCTGTTCCCGTACCTGCTGGTGGTGGCCGCCAGCAGCTTCATCTACGTGGCGGTGGCCGACCTGATCCCGCAGATGCAGCGCCGCCTGTCCCTGCGCGACACGCTGCTGCAGGTGGGCTGGCTGGCGGCCGGCCTGGGCATCGTGCTGGCGGCCATGACGGCCCTGCACCAGCACTGAAGCGCGGGCGGCCGGCCGCCCGCGCCGTGCTCACTTGACGATCAGCACCGGCAGCTTGGTGTGGATCAGCACCCGCTGCGTCTCGCTGCCCAGCAGCAGGGCGGCCATGCCGCGCCGGCCGTGCGAGGCCATCACCACCAGGTCGGCGCCTTCCTTGGCGGCCACGTCGAGGATGGCTTCCCAGGGGTGCAGCGCCTCCACCGTGCTGCCGGTGCAGGCCAGGCCGGCCGCCGTGGCCCGGTCCACCACCGCCTTCACGCGGCCGGCGGCGATGCGCTCCTGCGCATCGAAGAACTCCTGCGGCGGCACCGGTTGCATCTCGGAGATGGCGCTGTACGGGAACGGCTCCTTCACGCTGACGGTGGTGAGCCGCGCGCCCAGCGTGCGGGCCAGGTCGATCGCCGTGTCCACCGCCTTGGCGGTGATGTCGGAACCATCGGTCGGAACCAGGATGTGCTTGAACATCGCGTACTCCTTGGTGAGAGGTCCTGTGGCACACGCAAGCGTGCCGCAGTCCGACTGTTCCGCCAATCGGCACCAGCCCTTTTGACCTGGATCACGAACCCGTGGCCACCGGCCGCGCGGGGTCGGCCGACCATTCGCTCCAGGAGCCGGGGTACAGCGTGCCATCGCGCAGGCCGGCATGCGCCAGGGCCAGCAGGTTGTGGCAGGCGGTGACGCCGGAGCCGCACTGCTGCACCACCTGCTGCGTCGCGGCGCCGCCCAGCAGCGCCTGCCATTCGGCGCGCAGCACCTCGGCCGGCTTGAAGCGGCCGTCCGCGCCCAGGTTGTCCTTGAAGAAGCGGTTGCGCGCGCCGGGGATGTGGCCGGCCTTGGCATCCAGCGGTTCCACCTCGCCGCGGAAGCGCTCGGCCGCGCGGGCGTCGAACAGCCGCACCTGGCCCAGCCCGCGCAGCAGCGTCGGCGCGTCGATGGTGGGCAGGGCCGGCTGGGCGCTGGCGGGGTAGGGCGGCTGCGCCTGGGCCTGCGAAGGGGCATCGGTCAGGCTGCCGCCGGCGGCCTGCCAGGCGGCCGGACCGCCGTCCAGCACCGCCACTTCCGCATGGCCCAGCCAGCGCAGCAGCCACCAGGCGCGGGCGGCATAGGGGCCGCCTTGCGCGTCGTAGGCCACCACCGGCACGCCGGGGCGGACGCCCCAGCGGCCGACGGTGGTGGCCAGCGCCTCCCGCGTGGGCAGCGGATGCCGGCCGCCTTGCGCCGGGCCGGCCGACTTGTCGCCGGACAGGTCGCGGTCCAGGTGGGCATACAGCGCGCCGGGCAGGTGGCCGGCGGCATGGGCCCGCTCGCCGGCGCTGGCGTCGGTGAGGTCGAAGCCGCAATCCAGCAGCACGACGGGTTGGCCGGAGGACAGCAGTTCGCGCAGCGCAGGCGCGGAGATCAGCGGGCGGGGCAGGTTCATGTTTCGACCGAGTTGTTGGACACGGCGGGCGCCTGGCGCGCCCGCAGCAGCGTGGCGCCGAGGCCGGCGCCCACGATCAGCAGCATGCCTGCAAGCGCCATCCAGGTCACGGGGTCGTCGAACAGCAGCACGCCATAGCCGAAGGCGAAGGCGATGCCCAGGTATTGCAGGCTGGCGTTGGTCAGCGCATGGCCGATCGAGTAGGCGCGGGTCATCATCATCTGCGCGCTGGTGGCCAGCAGGCCGGTGGCCAGCAGCAGCGCCGCACCCTGCCAGGTATGGCCGTGCACGCCGTTGACCACCATGGTGCCCAGGCCCACGGTGCAGCTGCCCAGCGAGAAGTAGAAGACCACGCGGTATTCCGGCTCGCCGATGCGGCCCAGGGCGGTGACCTGCAGGTAGGCCATCGCGGCCAGCATGCCCGACAGCAGCCCCGCCACGCCGTACCAGAGCTGGTGGCTGTCCATCGTGGGCCGCAGCACCAGCGCCACGCCCAGGAAGCCCAGCACGATGGTGACGATCAGCCGGCCGTCGATGCCGTGGCCGGCGCTGCCGTTGCCCTGGTTGAAGCTGACCAGCACCGCACCACCGATGAGGAACATCGCCATCCAGATGGATGACATGTAGTTCAGCGTCATGGCGGTGGCCAGCGGAAGGTTGCCCAGCGCATAGAACCACAGCACCAGCGAGGCCACGCCCACCACGCTGCGCCACAGGTGCATCATCGGCACCGGCGTGCGCAGGGTGCCGCCGCGCGCGCGGGCCACGCCGGCGATGAAGAGTGCACCGATCAGGCCCCGGTAGAAGACGATCTCGCCGGCGGGGTAGTACGCGGAAGCGAGCTTCACGCACACGCCCATGGAGGCGAACAGGAACGCGGCGGCAACCATCAACAACGGGGCGGACATCATCCGCCCCATTGTGGCAAGCGCTTGCTACCTGAGCATCTGCATCGAGGCGCGGTACCACTCGTGGAAGTGCTTCATGCCGTCTTCCATCGGGCTCTGGTAAGGGCCGTACTCGTCGTCGCCGCGCTCGAACAGCGCCTTGCGGCCGGCGTCCATGCGCAGCGCGATCTCGTCATCCTCCACGCAGGTCTCCATGTAGGCGGCCTGCTGGGCTTCGACGAACTCGCGCTCGAAGGCGACGATTTCCTCGGGGTAGTAGAACTCCACCACGTTGGTGGTCTTCTGCGGACCCTTGGGGTACAGCGTGCTCACCACCAGCACATGCGGATACCACTCGACCATGATGTTCGGGTAGTACGTGAGCCAGATGGCGCCATGCGGCGGCGTCTGCCCGCCGTTGAAGTTGCGCACCGCGTCGTGCCAGCGGCGGTAGATGGCCGAGCCCGGCTTTTCCAGCGCCTTGTGCACGCCCACCGTCTGCACCGAGTGGTGGCGGCCGAACTCCCAGCGCAGGTCGTCGCAGGTGACGAAGCTGCCCAGACCGGGATGGAACGGGCCGACGTGGTAGTCCTCCAGGTAGACCTCGATGAAGGTCTTCCAGTTGTAGTCGCACTCGTGCAGGTGCACCTTGTCGAGCACGTAGCCGCTGAAGTCCAGCGCCGCCCGCGGGCCCAGCTGGCCCAGGTCGGTGGCGATGTCCCGGCCGTTGTCCTCGAACAACATGCCGTTCCACTCGCGCAGGCGGTAGTTGTTCAGGTGCAGGCAGGGGTCCTGCGGGAAGTGCGGCGCGCCCACCAGCTGCCCGTGCAGGTCGTAGGTCCAGCGGTGCAGCGGGCACACGATGTGGCTGCGGGTGTGGCCGCGGCCACGCAGCATCACCGCCTGCCGGTGGCGGCAGACGTTGGAGACCAGCTCGATGCCGTCGCGGGTGTGCACCAGGGCCCGGCCTTCGCCTTCCTGGGGCAGCGCGTAGTAGTCCCCCACCTCGGGCACGGCCAGCGTGTGCCCGAGGTACCGGGGTCCATGCTGGAAGATGAGTTCCTGTTCCCTGCGGAACCGGTCCTCGTTGAAGTAGGTGTCAACCGACAGCTGGGTGCGGTTGCGTTCGAGCGCGGCAAGCTTGATGCTCAGGTCGGACATGATCCCCAGGATCTCCAAAAACCAATGTCAACCCCCCGCCAGACTGAGGGCGGGTTTGAAGAGCGCGGGATTGTACCCAGGGGGGTCGACCGTGGGCGCGCGGGGGCAACGGGGCGAAACAAGCGGCGTCAATCCGTCAAGGATGGGAGTCGAACCCAGATGGGGGGTGCTGGGCTGACTACAATCGCTGCCCTGACTTTTCACAAGACGAGATGGCCAGTCGAATGAATGCGAAGCCCGAGGCGGCCGACGCCGAGCTGCCAGCGCTTCGCTACGAGGACGCGCTGGCCGAGCTCGAACAATTGGTGCAGACGATGGAAAGCGGCCAGTTGCCGCTGGACCGCCTGCTCGAAAGCTACAAGCGTGGTGCCGACCTGCTGAGCCTGTGCCGTTCGCGGCTGCAGGCGGTCGAGGAGCAGGTCAAGGTGCTGGAAGACGGCCAGCTCAAGCCCTGGACCAACGCCTGACGGCGGCTCCGGCATGCACAGCGTGGGAGACACGATGAAGGTGGACGATTTCGACGTCTGGACACGCGCCGAACTGGAAGCGGTCGAAGCGGCGCTGGACGCCTGGGTGCCGGCGGATGCGCCGGCCGGCGTGGGCCTGGCGATGCGCTACGGCGTGCTGGACGGCGGCAAGCGCCTGCGTCCGCTGCTGGTGCTGGCCGCCTGCGAGGCGGTGGGCGGAAACCGGGAGGCGGCGATGCGCGCGGCCTGCGCGGTGGAACTGATCCACGCCTATTCGCTGGTGCACGACGACATGCCCTGCATGGACAACGACGTGCTGCGCCGCGGCAAGCCCACGGTGCACGTGCAGTTCGGCGAGGCGCAGGCCATGCTGGCCGGCGACGCGATGCAGGCGCTGGCCTTCGAAGTGCTCACGCCCGATGCCGGCGTGGAGCCCGCGCTGCAGGCGCGGCTGTGCTCGCTGCTGGCGCGTGCCGCCGGCCATGCCGGCATGGCCGGCGGCCAGGCCATCGACCTGGCC
>OFDN01001011.1_pt1 | contig 20341 bp, 19 predicted proteins | sample 1520971 | NCBI WGS metagenome assembly OFDN01 (sample SAMEA94257418, study PRJEB24077) | hot springs metagenome | biome: Aquatic biome; feature: Geographical feature; material: Water | place: India | collected 2012-06-12 | depth 5 m
CCGGCTGGCGGCCGACGGGCTGGCCGAGCCGTCCCTGCTCGACGCGGCCCCGCGCCGTCCGCCCAAGGACGACGCGCTGATGGTCGCCGCCGGCATCCGCGGCGCCGACCCCGGCCTCAGCCTGCGCGCCATCGCCGCCCGGCTGGAACAGCTCGGCATCCCCGCCCCCCGCGGCGGCACCGCCTGGTCCCCCTCCTCGGTCAAGGCCCTGCTCGACCGCGCGGCGCGGCGGGGGCTGGTGGGCCAGGCTCCCGCCCCGCCCCCGTGACATCCCCGCCGCCGGCCCGTTGACAGGGGATACCCCCCTCAACAGCCACGACGAGGCCCCCCCATGATGGCGCGCGCCATGATCGCCACCCACCCCGACGTGAAAGGAAGCGTCAACGACGCCCTGATCCGCTGCATCGAGGACTGCTACGCCTGCGCCCAGGCCTGCACGGCTTGCGCCGACGCCTGTCTGGCCGAGGGGATGGTGGCGGATCTGCGCCAGTGCATCCGCCTCAATCTCGACTGCGCCGACCTCTGCGCCGCGACGGGCTCCATCGCCAGCCGCCGCACCGGGTCGAACGGGGCGGTGCTCCGCCTCGCCGTCCAGGCCTGCGCCGAGGCCTGCCGGATCTGCGCGGAGGAATGCGAACGCCACGCCTCCATGCACGAGCATTGCCGGATCTGCGCCGAGGCCTGCCGCCGCTGCGAGGCGGCCTGCCGGGAGGCGCTGGGCAGCCTGGGGTGAGGCTCAGAACACCTCCGACGCCGACAGGTGGCTGCTCTTCTCCAGCTCGGCGGTGCCGCGCAGGGCCCAGCCCAGCAGGGAGCGACGGAAACCGGTGCGGCGCTTGAAGGCGGGGTAGGGGAGGGTGGTGGGGTCGTAGCCCTCCTTCCACACGCGCTGCGGGCTGATGTAGCGCAGCACGGCGTGCTCGTAGACCACCGCCCGGCGGTTGGCGCCGCGGGCCAGCGGGTCGGCGGTGTTGGCGAGCAGCCGCACCCCCTGTTCCGCGCATTGCCGGCGCAGCTCGGCCACCCCCGCCTCGTAGGCCGGCAGGGAGCGGGCCAGATCCGTGTCGGTGTAGGCGGTGTTGCCGAGATCGGTGATGATCGGGCGGATCTGGATGGTGCGCGGGCGGTAGGCGGCGAAGGCCGTCAGGATCTCCGGGATCTGCCCGACATTGTCGTTGTTGGCGGTGAAGTTCAGCCGCAGCGCCGGACCCACGGCATCTCCCTTGGCGGCCCCCGCCTCCCGCCGCACCGTCTCCAGCAGGGCGAGGTTGTCGTGCAGCCGCTGCCAGCGGGCCCCCGTCATCAGCCGCTCGTAGGTGGCGGCGTCCGTGCCGTGGACGGAGACGGTGATCTCGTCCAGCCCGTACGCCACCAGCCGCTCCAGCTCCGGCCGGCGCAGGAGCTGGGCGTTGGTGACCAGCGACACGAAAGGCACGCCGCGCGCCTTCGCCATCTCGACGATGGAGGGATAATCCTTCCACATGGTCGGCTCCGACCCGCAGCCGATGTGGAGCTGGAGCGCTTCCGGAAAGAAGGCGTCGGCGACGGCGCGGATCCGGTCGGGGGTGAAGCGCGGGCCGGCGTTGCCGGCGAACCAGTCCGGGTCGCTGTAGTAGCACATGGCGCAGCGCAGGTTGCAGGCGACCGCCGGATCCAGCCGCACCACGCTGTAGCGCAAGCCCACCAGATCGGCGGCCAGCACGCCCAGGAACTTCAGCCGATTGCTGCGCACCAGCGCGTTCAGGGCGAGAAGGGTGGCGCTGTCGACCTTGACCATCCGTGCGTCATCCCGTGGGGCGCGTGGGCCGCCGGTGCGGCGGCGGCAGTGTAGGCAAGCGGCGCGGGCGGCACAACCATCGGTCCTTCACGGGGCGGTCTTTCACGGGCCGGTCGTTCATTCCCCCGTCACCATCCGCCAGACGCGTTCCGCCACCACCTCCAGCCGGTAATCCCGTTCCACCACGCGGCGGGCGGCGGCGGCCATGGCCGCCAGCTCGCCGGGGGCCAGATCCAGCGCCCGGCGGATGGCGGCGCGGGCGCTCTGCGGGTCGGGGTCGAAGAGCAGGCCGGCGCCCTCGGCCTCCAGCCCGTCCCAGGCCATGCCGCGGTTGACCAGCGCCGGCCGCCCGGTGGCCATGCCCTCGATCACCGCGTAGCCGAAATTCTCCCGCACCCCGCCCTCGCCCAGCCCCGAGGGCAGCACCACCAGGTCGCTGCGCGCCAGCGCGTCCAGCAGCCCGGCGTGGTCGACATAGCCGCACAGCTCCACGGCACCCTTGGCGGTGGCGGCCAGCCGCTCCACCGCGGCGCCGTATTCCCCGCCGCCGGAACCGGCGACGATCAGCCGGTCGCGCGGCCCCCGCTCCTCCAGCCACAGCCGCAGGAAGGGCAGGATGCCCTTCTCCGGCGACAGCCTGCCGATGTAGCAGAGCACCCGCCCGCCGTCGGGCGTGCGCGGCGGCAGCGGCGGCCAGTCCGCCGGGTCGAGCGCGTTGGGGATGTCGACCACCCGCGCGCCGGGCAGCAGCGCGCGCACCCCGTCCGCCTCCACCGCGGCGGTGGCGTGCACCGCGCGGGCGGCCCGCAGGCCGGGCAGGGTGATCAGCCGGTAGAACAGCCATTTCAGCGGCTTGCGCCGGCGGATGTGGTCGACATGGCCGGGCATCAGCCCGCCATGCACCGCGACCGCGTAGGGGCGGCCCAGCCAGCGGCAGACCAGCACCGCCAGGCTGGTGGGCCAGGTGGCGACGCCGTTGACATACACCAGCTCGGCCGCGCGGCAGGCGCGCCACAGCGCCGGCACCGCCCCCGGCCCGAAGCCCCAGCGCTTCCAGCCCCGGGCGCGGTAGAGATGGATGGGCGTCTCCGGCCGCAGCCCGAGATGGCGCGCCACCTCCGCGGCGGTGAGGGGCGGGCCCTCCGACCCGTCGCTGACGCACAGCGCGAAGGGGCGACCGGCCGCCGCCCAGGCGCGGGCCAGCCGCGCCGTGTTCTCGGCGATGCCGCCCCAGCCGAGCGCCGGGGCGGTGTGGGTGGCGACGAGGCAGACGCGCGGTTCCGGCCGGCCATCGGGCATCATCCACCTCGATGGTGCGAACTGTTGCGGGGAAGGGCAGGGATAAGTAGTTTCAGGCCCCGGAATTTGCAACCGCCATGGACCGGCAACGGCGGCGACACTCCGGGTTCGGCGACGGGGCCATCGGGCATGATCCGCAAACACCTTCCGGCGGTCCTTCTCTGCGGCCTGCTGACCGCCCTGGCGCTGCCCGCGATCCTGCTGGACATCCGGGTCGACAGCGGGGTCGCCGCCGATTCCGTGCAGGTCCATGTGCCGCAGATGAACCTGTTCGTCGCGGCCCCCGTCGCGCCGCTGGACCACAAGGCGCATGTCGCCTCGATCCCCCTCTACCACATGGCCTTTGCGGCGGCGGCGCGGGCGATGGGCATCGGCACGATCGAGCATGGCATGATCGGGCTGCGGCTGCTGAACGGGGGGCTGGGCCTGCTGCTCGTCCTGTGCGCCGTCCGGCTGCTGGGCAGGACGGACGACCCGCTGCGACCGCTGCTGCTGCTGCCCCTGACGGTGTCCTGGTTCACCGTGCAATCGACCGCCTATTTCGGAACCGACGTGGCCGGCCTGCTGATGCTGGCGCTGTTCCTGCTGGCGGTCCGGGGCAGCCGGGCCGGGCCGGCGGGGTATGGGTTGGCCGCGCGCGGGCTGGCTGGCCTGGCGATGGTCGGCACCCGGCACCTGCTGGCGCCGGTCCTGTTCGCCCCCACCCTGGCCCGCGCCTTCGCCCGCGACGGGCGCCGCTTCAGCCCGCGGGAGACCGCGGCCGAGCTGCTGCCGGCGCTCGCCCTGCTGGCGGTCCACGCCGTGGCCTGGGGCGGTCTGGTCCCGCCGGGGATCACGCCGGACATGAACGCCGCCGGGCTGTTCCCCGCCGCCGGGCTGCATGCGCTGGCCTATCTGGGGCTCCTGGCCTTCGTCTTCGGGCCGGTGCGCGCGGCCGACCTCCGCCGCTTCCTGGGCGGGCCGGAGACACGGCGGCTGGTCGTCGCCGCCCTGGCCGCCGGCACGCTGGCCTGGCTGGCCATCCCCTCCTCCTTCGATCCGGCGGCGGGGCGCTGGGGATCGGTCGTCTGGTCGATCGCACGTTACAGCCCCGGCATCCTGGACCGCTCCCTGCCGCTGCTGCCCCTGGTCCTGGCCGGGGCGCTGCTGGCCGCCTATGTGCTGGAGACCTGCCGGCGGAGGGGCGGGATGCCGCTGGAGATCGCAGCGCTCGTCACCGGCCTGGGCGGGCTGGTCTTCGTCTCGCCGGCCTACCAGCGCTACCCCGAGCCGGTGGCCCTGCTGACGCTCGCCCTGTTCTTCGGCCGCTTCCCGAACCCGGTGCCGGCCATCGGCTACCTGCCCCTGCTGCTGTTCTCCGCCGCCTACATCGCGGCCGATGCGGCGAAGCTGTACCTGCTGTAGCGGCGGGCCGGCGTCACCAGTAGGCGGCGTTCTCCACCAGGGCGCGGCGCTCCGGCGTCTCCTCCGGCACGGGGCGGACCCAGTGGGCGTTGATCAGGGGGGCGATGTGCGCCTCCGCCTCGAAGCGGCGGCCGCGGATGCCGAACAGCACCTGGGTCGCCCCGCCGGTGTGGATGCCGATCCGCCCCAGCGCCTTGGCGTGCGCGCACAGCGGAATCGACAGCGCCCCGGCGCCGATCAGCGCCACGTCGAAAGGCTCCCGCTCCAGCCGCTCCTCCAGCGCCGCGAGCCGGGCGAACCAGTCGGGCTCGGCGGGCGGCACCAGCGCCGGGCCGAAGGGAACCTCCACCACCCGCAGGTCGATGTCGGGCAGCACCGCCTGCGCCCCCCAAACCTCGTGGCGGCGGGCGTACTGGGCCAGCACCGTGCGCGGGAAGGGGGTGACCACCGCCACCCGCCGCCCGGCCAGCGCCCGCGTCCAGGGTTCGGCCAGCCGGTAGGGCTCCAGCGCGGCGAATTCGGTGAAGGTGGCGGCCGGGCCGTGGGCGCGCAGGATCTCCGCCTCGCCCCGGTTGTGCCAGACCACCAGCAGGTCGACCACCCGCAGCCGCTCCACCCACAGGGCGGCGGCCCGCGCCAGGGCGCCGTCGTCGGCGGGGAACAGGCCGGGGCCGATCATCGCCTCCTCGCGCAGCCAGCCGGGAAAGCGCGGTTCCCGCCCCCGCCGCGCGGCGCGCCACCAGCGGACCAGCAGCCGCAGCTCCGAATTGCCGATCTTGCCGATGGCCGACGGGGTGCCGTCGGCGATCCGCCGGGCGATCAGGGCGCCGGCGTCCGCGGCCGTCAGCACGGGATGGGCGGCGCGGAAGCGCCGCGCCCGCAGCCGCTGCGGCAGGCGGCGCAGCCGGCGCCCGGGATCGAGGAGGTTGGCGAGCCGGCGCAGCCGGTTGCGCAGGCGGTTGCCGAGGATGCCGCCGGTCACGGCCGCGCCTCCAGCGCCAGCTCGGGGTGCCCGTCCTGGACGAAGCGCCCCTCCTCCTCGACCAGGACGAAGGCGGGATCCCCGGAATCCCCCGCCCGGCAGCGGCGGACGCCGCGGAACCCGGCCTCCCGCAGGGCGTCGGTCAGCGACGGCTCGTCCCACATCCACAGGTGATGGCTGTTGCCGAAGGCCGCCTTGAGCCAGCCATACGGCCCCCGCTCGCGCCGGCGCAGACCGAGCATGGTGGAATCGAGGAAGCCCGCAGCGGCCCTCCGGTCGCCCGCCGCCAGCGCCTCGAGGTAGGCTTCGGCCCGCCAGCGCAGGTCGGGCACCACCAGCCGGAACACCCCGTCCGGCTTCAGCAGCGCGCGGGTGTTCGCCAGCGCCCGCAGGCAGTCCTCGTGGGACAGATGCTCCAGCACGTGGCTGGCGTAGACGCGGTCCACCGAACCCGGCGGGAAAGGCAGGCCGGCCACGATGTCGCCCCAGCGGACGTTGCCGGGAAAGCGCGCCGCGTTCTTGGCGATCAGGCGCCCGAACAGGGGAATCCGCTCCAGCCGCAGGGTGGGGGAGGCGTCGAAATTGTGCCAGCCGGCCGGCGCCGTCCAGCCGCAGCCGTACTGCACGCACAGCCGCCCGTCCGTGCCTGTGTGCGTCGTCACCATCCCGTCACGCAGCGCTTGGAGACGTCGTCGGGCGAAGTGGCGGTTCCTGCGTCCGGACCCGCCCGTGCCAGTGCAGCACCATCACCGCGACCACGATGCCGAAGGTGCTGGTTGGCCGGTCGACAAAGCCATAAGGCGAAAAAAAGATCGCCCAGCCCAGGCTGGGCAGGACGAAGGCGGTGATCGGATCGATCAGGCCGCTGTTGTACACGACGATCATGGCGGCCCGGCCGATCAGGACGAGGACGTACATCCAGAAGAACGCCGCGAACACCCCTCCCTCGACCCAGGCACCGAACAGATAGGAATGGGTCGGGATCAGGTCGTCGGCATCGGGCGGGATGTTGTCCACATCCACCCCCAACAGGCCCCAGAACTGGATCGCGTAATCCTCGTTGGTGGCCCAGGAGCCGTGACCGAACAACGGCCGGTCCATGATGGCCTGCAGCGACACCAGGGCCTCCCTCCGACCCGACAGGAGGACGCCACGCTCGCCCACCTGCATCAGGAACTTCTCCTGCTCGTGTTCGCCCAGGATGCCCCGTTCCGCCGCCTGGGCGTACAGCTCGATCACACCCGCGCCACCCAGCACCAGAACCCCGCACAAGGTCGCCACCCGCATCAGGGAGAGGCGGCGGGAGCGGCGGCCCAGCAGCATCGACAGCGCAAGAAGCAGGGCGGCCACGAAGGTGATCCCCCCCATGCTGCGGAAACCCAGGAGCAGGTTGAGGCCACACAGCAGCAGACAGAGCATGATCGCGCTGCCGCGCCACCGCAGATCCCACAGCAGGGTGGCGACGGCGATCATCAGCATCGTCGCTCCCGTCCCATAAGCGAATTTCCAAGGATCGGCCTCGACATAAATCAGCGGATTGAAATAACCGCCCAGGATCAACCCCACGCCAAGGCCGACAAACGCTGCAAAGGCGTTCAAAAAACTGTGTTTGATCAGCAAGAAGAATGCGGACAGCAGGACAGCCGTCATCACGGCGCGCGCCACACCACGGGCCATGTTCTCAATAGAGGACTGATTGATGATGTCGCTGATGAACTGCGCAAGGCACCACAGCAGAGCAAGGATGATCAGCGTCCGCATCGGCCCTTCGAAGCGGAGGCGCCGCCGCAGGAGGAGGAAGGGAAGCAGCGCGAACAGGGCGATCTCGATACCGAGAAGCCGCCCGATCAGTTCCACGTCCAGCCCGGCGGGAAGTCCGACCAGAAAGCACAGAAGCACGCCCGGTCCGACCGGCGCAGCCCGCCCGGTCATGCCTGGCCGCCTTGGCGGGTCGCCGAGGGAGGCAGCCCCAGAGCCGTACGCAGCCCCGTCACATCCGCCTCGAAGTCCCAGGCATCGATGATGTCGCGGCTGCGCAGCCCCATGCTCCGCGCCAGGCCGGGGTCGCTCAGGATGGCCGACAGGGCACCCGCAAGCGCGTCCGCATCCCGTGCGGGGACCATGAACCCGTTCTCGCCGTTCCGGACCAGGTCGTACCCGCTGCCCACGCGGTCGCTCACCACCACCGGCTTGGCGAGGTTCATCGCCTCGTTCACCACCAGGCCCCAGGGTTCGTCCACCGACGGCAGCACGAACACCTCGCACAGGTCGTAGAAGCGCCGCAGGGCCCGCTGCCCCTGGAAGCCGGCGAAGCGGACCGTGGACAGATCGGCGGCGGCGGCACGGAGCGGCGCCATCATCTCGCCCTCGCCCACAAAGACAAGATGCGGGCGGCGCGCCATCGCGGCGGGGGACAGGCGGCGGAAGGCCTCGAGCAGCACATCGGGAAGCTTCCGCTTCTGCAGCCTCGACGCGAAGAGGATGACCGGCGCATCCGGCGGCAGATCCAGCTCCCGGCGAAGCGCGGCACGGTCCGCGCCGTCCTCGGCCTGGAAGAAGGCGTTGTCGACCGCGTACGGGACCGGCACGATCCGGTCGGCGGGTATGCCGGTCTGGCGGTAATAGGCGCCATTCAGCGTGCCGATGGACAGGAAGCGGTCGGCGGCGGCGGCGAGCATGGCGAAGTACAGGGGGCGTACCGCGCGCTTGACCGGACCGCGGTGACGGCTGATCGGGGTGGCCTCGTCGCGGATCATCACCCGCACGCCCAGGGAGCGCGCCGCCAGCATGGCGAGCCAGTGGGCCGGCCGGTTGTAGCCGTGCACCAGCAGCCAGTCGAAGCGCCCCGCCGCGAGCCGCCGGCGCAACCCGCGTGCGAAGGGCCACCAGAAGGAAGGGTCCCGCCCGCCTCCCCAGGCCGGCAGCATCTCATGGCGCAGCCCGTCGACCAGCGGCACGTCCCACTCGATGCGGGCGGCGAATCCGACGTCCCGATAGGCACGCACCGTCACATCGGACCCGAAGAAGACGGTCAGGTCGATGCCCGGCTCACGCTGGATCCGGCGCAGCAGCGCGCAGGAATAATGGACGGGATGGGTGGTCAGCACCGCCAGGCGTACCGGCGGGACGGCCTCGCCGATCCGCCGGTTGCAGGCATGCGACGAGGAGGATGCAGCCATGGCGTGCTTCGGCAGGGGTATGATTCGGCTCCGCATACCAGATAAGAAGAAAAATTGCAAGATGTTGCTCGGCACGCAGAAAACAACGAGAACCGCTCCAGCCCGACAACCCTCCGGTCTTCCAAAATCCTGGTATTGCGCGACATAAGGTCATCCCGCCTCGATATCGCCTTGAATTGCGGTTGCCACACCAGAATTTTCCTCTTATAAAGGTGTCATCGGCAACTCGCCTTGCACATATTGCGGAACGCTTGCTCTTGCGCATCGTCGTTTCAGCCATCGGTCGCGCCCATTGCATCGATCTGGCGTACGGCTTTCAGAGGCAGGGCCTGCTCACCGCCGTTTTCACCGGCTATCCCCGTTTCAAGCTGCGCGGCATCGGCCTCGATCCGGCCCGTGTGCGCAGCTTCCCCTGGCTGGTCGCCCCCTACATGGGGCTCATCCGCTGGTCCTGGTTCAGCGAGCATCTGGACGACCTCTGGTCCAACTGGGCGCACCGCACGCTCGATGCCCATGTCGCGCGCAACCTGCCGGACTGCGACGTCGTGGTCACGCAATGCCGGATCGGCGTCGCCACCGGGATCGCCGCAAGGCGACGGGGCATCGTCCAGGTGGCGGATGCCGGCACCTCCCACATTCTCGTCAAGGAGCGGCTGATGCGCGAGGAGCATGAGCGGCTCGGCCTTCCCTTCACCGGCTTCGACCGGCGGGCGGTCGACCGGGAGCTGATCGAGTACGAGCAGGCGGACGCCATCTCCGTACCCTCCGGCTTCGCGCGCGACAGCTTTCTGGCCCAAGGGATACCGCCCGAACGGCTCATCCTGGCACCCTATGGCGTCGATCTCCGGTTCTTCCACCGCAGCGAGCCGAGGGCGCCGGAGTTCCGTGTGCTGTTCGTCGGCCAGCTCGGCGTGCGCAAGGGGGTGCACCACCTGCTCCGCGCCTTCCGAAAGGCGGCGCTTCCGAATGCCCGGCTGGTCCTGGTCGGCGGCTGCCTCCCGACCGATGCCGAGCTGCTCCGCCGCTTTCCCGCCGAGCCGGTGGAGTGGCTGGGCCGGCTTCCCCGGCAAGCCGTGGTGCGCGAGATGTCCCGCGCGAGTGTTCTGGTGCTGCCATCCGTGGAGGAGGGGCTCGCCATGGTGCAGGCGCAGGCGATGGCCTGCGGTTGTCCGGTCATCGCGTCGGAACACACCGGATCGCGCGACCTGTTCACCGACGGGCGGGAGGGCTACATCCTGCCGGTCGGCGACGTGGAGGGCATCGCCGACCGGCTGCGCCGGCTCCACGCCGACCGCGGCCTGCTGGACGCCATGTCGGAGGCCGCCATCGCCCGCGCCCGCGCGCTCGATGGCTGGGGAGGGTGCGCGGAACGGCTCGCCCAGGGGATCGCCGGATTGATGGCGCGGCGCGCGGGGGGGCCGTCCGCCGCGTCGCGGACGCGGCCCGAACACGCGTGAGGACCGCGGCTTGACCCACCCCCCCGATATCGAACGGCAGCGCGGGCATTATCGAACGACGGCCGAACGGTACGATGCCATGCATGTCGGCACGGCCGACGAACACGCCTTGGCCTTGCAATGGCTGGAGGGGCTCATCCGGTTTTTCGGTGTCCGGCGCGTGCTGGATGTCGGGTGCGGAACCGGCCGGGCCGTGCACTGGCTCTCGCGGCGTTTGCCCGATGTGGAGGTCTTCGGTCTGGAACCCGTCCCCGCGATGATCGCCGTGGCCATCCGCAAGGGATGTCGGCCCGACCAGTTCATCGTCGGCAGCGCGCTCGACCTTCCATTCCCCGACGACAGCTTCGATCTCGTCTGCGAATTCGGGGTTCTCCATCACATCCGCGATGACAGGAGGGCCGTTCGGGAAATGGTCCGCGTCGCGAAAAAGGCGACATTCATCTCCGACTGCAACAACTTCGGGCAGGGACGTCCACTGACCCGCCTTGTCAAACAATGCCTTCACAAATCAGGCCTCTGGCCGCTTGCCGACTTCATAAAAACCAAAGGAAAAAAATACCATTTCTCCGAGGAAGACGGTGTTGCCTACAGCTATTCGGCATTCGACAGCGTCGGCCTTATTGCGCCAAAGTTTCCAAAATCCTATTATATGAACACGGTATCGTCGCACCATAATCTTTATCGGAATGCGCCGAATGTCGCGATGTTCTTCACGCGCCACGAAGAATCGTCAGTCAACCGGTAGACGCCGCCGCCGGAGACGCCCCAGCAGCCACGCCCGCTGCCCGGGATCGGCCACGGCGAACAGCACCGGGACGGCCGCCGCCGCCCACAGCGCCGCGAAAGCGGCGACCCCCGCCGGCCCCGACGGCCCGACGGCGAGTCCGGCCAGCAGGGCCACCAGCAGCCCGGCCAGCGCCGCCGCCCCGGCGCGCAACGCAGGCCGCAGCACACCCGTGCCGAACAGCCGGCCCGCCGCCCGCAGCAGCCAGGGTCCGGAGACCAGCCCCTCGGCGACCGCGGCCGCCAGCGCGGCACCCGCCGCCCCCATCCACAGGATCAGCGCCGGGGCGAGCAGCAGCAGGACCGCCATCTCCGCCCCCTGGGCCGCGGCCACCGCGCCCGGCCGGTCGACCAGCCGCAGCGCCGCCGCCGCACCCTGCACCGGAGCCCGCAGCAGCAGCCCGCCCAGCAGCACCGCCGCCACCAGCGGGTCGAAGGGCGTCGTCCCGTGCGTCCACAGCGCGAAGACCGTCGGCCCGGCAACCCAGACCGCCCCCGCCAGCAGCCCGGTCGCGCAGCCCAGCACCGCGCTGCTGCCGGCGTGCAGCCGGGCGGCCCCCGCAAGCTCGCCGCGGGCGCACAGGCGCGCCATCTCCAGCCCCAGCACCATCGCCACCTGCTGCACGGTCTGGCGGACGAGACCGACGAGGGTGCGCAGCGTGGCGAAGACCACCACGGCGGCCGGCGCCGCCAGCCAGCCCAGCAGCAGCACCGGCGCGTTGACGAGCACCAGCACGCCCCCCTGCTGCACCGCGTAGAGCGGCGCCTTCGCGGCGATCCGCCGCAACTCGCCCCAGGTCGGCGGCAGGGGGTGGAGCGCCAGATCCGGGTAGCGGCGGCGCAGGTCCAGCAGCAGCGGCAGCCAGCCCAGCAGCAGGGCGGCGGCGAGCTGGGCGGCGGCGGCGTGCAGGGGGGCGCCCCCGGCAAGCGCCGCCAGCAGCGTGGCGCCCTGCATCCCGGCCAGCGAGACGGTGATCATCACCACCTCACGGTGGAACGCGCCGCGCGCGGAATGGACGGTCGCCACCAGCCCGCGCGGCAGCAGCAGCAGCGTGGCGCCCAGCAGCAGCAGCAGCGTCGCCCCGGCCCCGTCGGAACGCTCCACACCCAGCAGGGCCGGCCCGTCCACGCCCAGCGCCGCCACGACCGGCGCCGCCACCCCCATGAGCAGGGCCAGCCCACCGGCCAGCGCCGCGTACACCCCCAGCCCGGTTTGCAGGATGCGCCGCCCGCCCGCCTCGTCGCCGCTCGCCCAGGCCGCCCGGAGCGCGTTGCTGAGATGGCTGTACAGCCCGAAATCGGCCAGCACCAGCAGCCCCGCCGCCGCCGACAGCACCAGCCAGTCGGCGTAGACCCCGGCCCCCCAGGCGCCCAGCAGCACCGGCACCGACAGGAGCTGGCCCGCCAGAACCACGGCGCTGGCCAGCCCCTGCGCCCCGGTCCCCGCGGCGAGCCGGCGCAGCAGCCCCGCAGGCGGGGACGGGTCGGGAGGAATGCTGGTCATCGGCGCTGCGGGCGGCCCCTCGTCGGATGCCCTCGGCCGGTCAGGCCGGCCCGTCGGCGATCCGATAAAGACTCGCTCCCCGCATTGCAAGCGACGCGGGAACCGCCACCCGCGCGCCCCGCTACCCCACCGTCTCCAGCAGCCGGCGCTCCCAGGCGAGCGCGGTGGCGACGATGGTGTCGAGGTCGTCGAAGCGCGGGCGCCAGCCGAAGGTCCGGGTGATGCGGCCGATGCCGGCCACCAGCTCCGGCGGATCGCCGGCGCGCCGGCCGTCGATGCGCACGGAGAGCGGGGTTCCCGCCGCCCGCTCCACCGCGGCCACCACCTCGCGCACCGTGGCGCCGTGCCCGTAGCCGACGTTGAAGACGCCGCCGTCGCCGCCGCCTTCCAGGTGGCGGAGGGCCGCGACATGGGCGTCGGCGAGGTCGCTGACATGCACGTAGTCGCGCACGCAGGTGCCGTCGCGCGTGGGGTAGTCGTCGCCGAAGACCAGCAGCCCGGGGCGACGGCCGACGGCCGCCTCGCAGGCGACCTTGATCAGGTGGGTGGCGGCGCGCGAGCATTGGCCGGCGCGGCCCGCGGGGTCGGCGCCGGCGACGTTGAAGTAGCGCAGCGCCACCACCTTCAGCCCGTGCGCCGCCGCCGTATCGCGCAGCATCCACTCGGTCATCAGCTTGGAGCGGCCGTAAGGGTTGATCGGCCGGGTCGGCGCCTCCTCGTCCACCGGCAGCGTCCCGGGGATGCCGTAGACGGCGGCGGTGGAGGAGAAGACGAAGCGCCCGACCCCGGCCCGCACGCAGGCCTCGACCAGCGCGTGGCTGGCCAGGGTGTTGTTGGCGTAGTAGGCGAGTGGCGTCTCCACCGACTCCGGCACCACGATGGAGCCGGCGAAATGCATCACCGTGCCGATGGGATGACGCTCCAGCACCGCGGCCAGCAGCGCGCGGTCGCCCGCGTCGCCCTCCACGAAGGGCACGTCCGCCGGCACCGCGGCGCGGCGCCCGGTGGACAGATCGTCCAGCACCACCGCCGGGATCCCGGCGTCCCGCAGCGCCAGCACGGCGTGCGACCCGATGTAGCCGGCCCCACCGGTGACCAGAACATGCCCGCGTTCCACCATGGTCCCTTCCACCGCTTCGCCCCGCCGCTTCGCCCCACCGCCTTGATAGGGGGGGCCAGACGGCAGCCTACAACACCGGCGGCGGCGGGAATGATCCCTCTTCGGCCGCGGGCGGCAGGGGGGAAAGCGTCTACCCCGAAAGTTGCGCAGGGAACAGGGGGTGGGGTGGGCGGAGCGCTTGGTTAAGGATGCCTTGACGATTATTCTCTAGCGCTTTGCGGCGGGGCAGACGAAGCGGGGGGATATCGGTGCGGCCCGAGGAGGCGCTTCAAGGGATCGATGTGGTGGTGCTCGCCGGCGAGCTGGGCAGCCGCCTGCGCGGGGTGCCGGGCGACACGCCGAAGGTGCTGGCCCCGGTGGCGGGCCGGGCCTTCCTCGGCCATCTGCTCGACCATTTCGCCGGCTTCGGGGCGCGGCGCGTGGTGCTGTGCCTGGGCCACCGGGCCGACCGGGTGACCGCCTGGCTGGCGCAGGGAGGGGCGCGGCGCGGGCTGGAGGTCACCTGCTCGGTGGAGCCCAAGCCGCTCGGCACCGCCGGGGCGCTGCGCTTCGTGCGCGGCGAGCTGGACAGCGACCCGGTGCTGGTCGCCAACGGCGAGACCTTCCTGGACGCCGACCTGCGCGCTTTCGTCGCGTCGCACCGGCTGTCCGGCGCGCAGGCCTCGGTGCTGTGCGCGGAGGTGCCGGACACCGGCCGCTACGGTCGGGTGGAGATCGGCCCCGACGGCCGAATCCGGCGCTTCGACGGGCGGCGGCCAGGGCACGGTGTGGTCGGCGCCGGCATCTACCTGTTCTCCGCCGCCTTCCTCGACCGGCTGGCGGCGTCGGACGCCGCGTCGCTGGAGCGCGACGTGCTGGAGGCCGCCGCCCCCGGCACGCTGCACGCCCACGTCTCGCGCGCCCGGCTGCTCGACATCGGCGCCCCCGAGGATCACGTCACGGACCATGCCGGCGATCGGGGCGACGACGGGGACGGGCCGTGACGGCCGCGGATCCGGGCACCATCGACCTGTCGGTGGTGCTGTACCACCCCGACGGCCGCGTGCTGGCCGAGGCACTGGCCAGCATCGCCGCCGCCGCCGCGGTGCTGCGCGCCGCCACCGGCTGGGACACCGTCCTGTGGCTGGTCGATAACGCCGAGTCCAGGGGGGCCGAGTCAAGGGGGGCCGAGTCCGGGGGGGCCGGAACCGGGGAGGAAACGCGCCTGCGCGGGATCATGGCGGAGTCCGGCATCGCCGCGGCGATGCCGGTGACGCTGCTGTCCGGACACGGCAACGTCGGCTACGGCGCCGGCCACAACCGCGCCATCCGGCAGGGGCGCGGCGCCTTCCACCTCGTGCTCAACCACGACATCCTGCTTGATCCGCAAGCCTTGTTGGAAGGGTTTCATTTCATGAAATCCAGTCCGGGCGTGGTGCTGCTCAGCCCGCGCGTGTCCAACGCGGCCGGCGAGCAGGAGTTCATCTGCAAGCGCACCCCCACCCTGCTGGATCTGGCCTTGCGCGGGTTCGCGCCGGGCTTCCTGAAGCGCCGCTTCGCCGCCCGCCTCGCCCGCTACGAGATGCGCGACCTGACGGGGGAGGAGCCGGTGCACGGGATCGAGCACGCCGGCGGCGCCTTCATGCTGTTCCGGCGCGACGCGCTGGAGGCGCTGGGCGGCTTCGACGAGCGCTTCTTCCTGTATTTCGAGGATTTCGACCTGTCCAAGCGGGCGGCGGCGCTGGGCACCGTCGCCTATGTGCCGGCGGTGCGCATCGTGCACTACGGCGGCAAGGCGGCGGGCAAGGGCTGGCTCCACATCCGCCTGTTCGCCGCCTCCGCGCTGCGCTACTTCGCCAAGCACGGCTGGCGTCTGGCGTGAGGGCCCCACCCCTCACTGCCTGAGCTTCACCTTGATGGGGTTCCAGGTCATCGCCCGCATCAGGTCGAGCAGGGAGATGCAGCGCCCGTGCTGGATGGAGCGGCGCTGGCGCACCGCGTGGCGGACGCCCAGGACCGCGTCGCGGATGGCGCGGCGCGCGGTGCGGGCGCGCTGGGCGCGCCAGCGGAAGGCCAGCAGATAGGCGAGCGCCAGCCCATGCAGCGGCAGGGTCAGCAGGATGACCGGGAAGGGGACGTTCTTCACCATGGTCCAGAACAGGTTCCGGATGCCGTGATAGAGCGCGAAGTCGCCGTACTGCTTCGACACGCCGGAGCTGACATGGTGCACCACCGCGTCGCCGATCTGGTAGGCGCGCCCGCCGGCGAGACGGATGCGGAAGCCCAGATCCACATCCTCGCAGTAGCAGAAGAAGGCCTCGTCGAAGCCGCCGACCCGCTCGAAGACGGCGCGCTGGTACATCGCCGCCGCCGCGCAGGGCGAGAACACCTCGCCGGTGTAGTAGGGCGCCACCCCCGGACGGCCGTAATTGACCCGCCAGGCCAGCCCGAAGATCGAATAGCGGTCGCCCTCCCCATCGACCATCGAGGGGTCGTCGGCGAAGAGCTGGGTGGAGCCGAACATCGCCACGTCCGGATGGCGGCGGGCGGCGGCCATCAGGATCTCCAGCCAGTCCGGTCGCGGAAAGGCGTCGGGGTTGAGGGTGACGATCCAAGGCGCGGTCGCACCGGCCGCCGCCAGGTTGTTGGCCGCGGCGAAGCCCAGGTTGCGGTCGAGGCGGAGCAGGCGGAAGCGCGGATCGTCCGGCAGGCGGATGGCGTCGGCGTCGGTCGAGGCGTTGTCGGCGATCACCACCTCGAAGCGCTGTTCGGTCTGCGCCAGCAGGCTGTCGATGCAGCGGTTGACGTAGCCGGCGGAGTTGTAGTTGACGATGACGATGCGCGCAAGCGGCTCCATCGTCGGGGTCTGGTCGGTGTGAACCTGCATGCGGACTCGAGGAAATCGGGGCCGGACGGGAGCGGGATCGGCCCGGCCGTTTTGCGGTGCGAACTATACCGGCGCACTCCGGGCTTTGGAACCGGCCGTTTGGCGACCACGCGATCGGGCCGCGCGATCCGGTTGCCCGCCGGGCCGCCGGCGTGCCATGAGAGGAGCGGTCGGACGGACGGAGGAGCATATGACGGTGGTACCCGGAACACCCCCGGTGCTGGGCGTGATCGGCGGCAGCGGCGTCTACGAGATCGACGGGCTGGTGAACCGGCGCTGGGTCCGCGTGGACAGCCCCTTCGGCGAGCCGTCGGACGAGCTTCTGATGGGCGAGCTGGACGGGCAAAAACTGGTCTTCCTGCCGCGCCACGGTCGCGGCCACCGCATCCCGCCGTCGGAGATCAACTTCCGGGCCAACATCGACGCACTGAAGCGCGCCGGCGTCACCGAGATCCTGTCGGTGTCGGCGGTGGGTTCGCTGCGCGCGCATCTGCCGCCCGGCACCTTCGTGGTCGCCGACCAGTTCATCGACCGCACCTTTGCGCGGGAGAAGTCCTTCTTCGGCACCGGCATGGTGGCGCATGTGGCGCTGGGCCACCCGGTCTGCGGGCGCATGGGCGACGCCATCACGGCATCGCTGGAGGCGCTCGCCATCCCGCACCAGCGCGGCGGCACCTATCTGGTGATGGAGGGGCCGCAATTCTCCACCCTCGCCGAGTCCAACCTCTACCGGAGCTGGGGCTGCGACGTCATCGGCATGACCAACATGCCGGAGGCCAAGCTGGCCCGCGAGGCGGAGCTCTGCTACGCCACCGTCGCCATGGTCACCGACTACGACTGCTGGCACCCCGACCACGACCATGTGACGGTCGACGCCATCATCAAGGTGCTGGTGGAGAACGCCGCCAAGGCCCGCTCCCTGGTGACGGACCTCGCCCCGCGCCTGCGCCACCGCGACGCCTGCTGCCGGCAGGGCTGCCACACCGCGCTCGACAACGCGCTGATCACCGCACCCGACAAGCGCGACCCGGCGCTGCTGGCCAAGCTGGACGCGGTCGCCGGCCGCGTGCTGGGCCCGCGCGGCTGATCCCCATGGCGGCGCGCGCCCTGCTGCTCGACCGCGACGGCGTGGTCAACGTCGATCACGGCTATGTCGGCACGGTCGACCGCTTCGCGTTCATGGACGGCATCCTGCCGCTGGCTCGCCGGGCGGTCGATCTCGGCTACCGGATCGCCATCGCAACGAACCAGTCAGGCATTGCCCGCGGCCGCTACGACGAGGCGGGCTTCCAGGCGCTGACCGGCTGGATGGCGGAACGCTTCGCGGCGGCGGGCGCGCCGCTCGCCGCGGTCTTCCACTGCCCCTACCTGCCGGGTGCCGCCGTTCCCGCCTATGACCGCGACAGCGTCTGGCGCAAGCCGGCGCCCGGCATGATTTTGGATGCGCAACGACATCTCGGCCTCGACCTCGCGCGCTCGGTCCTCATCGGCGACCAGCCCACCGACATGGCGGCGGCGCGCGCGGCCGGGGTGGGGCTGCGGCTTCTGCTGGGCCACAGCGCCGGGTCATGCGTCGACGCTCATGTCACCATAAGCACCCTTGCGGAAGCGGAACGATTCCTGGTGCCGCCCGCCGCGTCCCGTCCGGCCTGAAAGGACCCGCCATGCCCGCCGCCCCCTCCCACGGCCGCCGGATCTCCGTCATCGGGCTCGGCTATGTCGGGCTGCCGGTGGCCGTCGCCTTCGGGCGCACCGGCGTGCCGGTGGTGGGCTTCGACATCAGCGAGCGGCGCGTGGCCGAGCTGCGGGCCGGCCACGACCACACCGGCGAGGTGCCGGCGGCCGACCTCGCCGCCGCCCGCCTGACCCTCGGCACCGACCCGGCGGCCCTGCGCGACGCCGACGTCCACATCGTCACCGTCCCCACCCCCATCGACGACGCCAAGCAGCCCGACCTGCGCCCGCTGATCGCCGCCACCCGCACGGTGGGGCGGCAGCTCAAGCGGGGCGACATCGTCGTCTACGAATCGACCGTCTATCCCGGCGCCACCGAGCGTGACTGCGTGCCGGTGCTGGAGGCGGAGTCCGGGCTGCGGCTGGGGCGGGACTTCGCCGTCGGCTACAGCCCGGAGCGCATCAATCCCGGCGACCGCACCCACCGGTTCGAGACGATCACCAAGGTCGTTTCGGGATCGGATCAAGCCGCTCTCGAAACGATTGCGGCTGTCTATGGCAGCGTGGTGACGGCCGGCGTGCACCGCGCCCCCTCCATCGCGGTGGCGGAGGCCGCCAAGGTCATCGAGAACACCCAGCGCGACCTCAACATCGCGCTGATGAACGAGCTGGCGATGATCTTCCACCGGCTCGGCATCGACACCCAGGACGTGCTGGCCGCCGCCCGCACCAAATGGAACTTCCTGCCCTTCGTGCCGGGGCTGGTGGGCGGCCACTGCATCGGCGTCGACCCCTATTACCTGACCCACCGGGCCGAGCAGGCCGGCCACCACGCCGAGGTGATCCTGGCCGGCCGCCGGATCAACGACACCATGGGCCATTACGTGGCGCGGGAGACGGTGAAGGCGCTGATGCGCGGCGGGCTGCCGCCGGAGCCGCGCGTCACCGTGCTGGGCCTGACCTTCAAGGAGGACGTGCCGGACCTGCGCAACACCCGCGTGGTCGATCTGGTGCGCGAGGTGGAGGGCTTCGGCATCCCGGTCGCCGTGCACGACGCGCTCGCCGACCCGGCCGAAGCGCTGGCCGAATACGGCCTCGCCCTGCAGGGGCCGGACGCCCTGCCGCCGGCCGACGCGGTGGTGCTGGCGGTGCCCCACGCCGCCTACCGCGAGGGCGGCTGGCCGCTGGTCACCGGCCTGCTGAAGGGCGGCCGCGGCCTTGTCATCGACCTCAAGGGCACCCTCGACCGCGACGCGGTTCCGGACGGCGTGCGGCTGTGGCGGCTGTAGGGCAGGGTTTACGGCACCCCGTCGGCCGGCTCCAGGTCGATGACGAGGCGGTGGCCGGCGTTGCCCTCCGGCGGCAGGCGCATCACGTGCCGGAGGAGGATCGGCTTGGCCGCGTGCAGCACGAAGCGGCCGGCACCGCCCGCCCCCTCGACCTCGTAGCCGGTGAGCAGGGCCGCCGGGCCGCCCGTCCAGCGTCGCGGCGCCGCCCAGCCCACCCCGTCCAGCGCCAGCGTCAGACCCCGCCCGTCGGGCGCCAGCCGCGGCGGTGCCGGCAGCCGCCCGGAGGATTCCAGCACCATCCGCAGGAAGCCGGGGTGCCGGCCGAAGCGCACGGCCTGCACCACCGTTCCCGCCTCCGCCACGGCCGTCGCCGGCGCGGACGCGGACGATGGTGACGGCGACGGTGACGGTGACGGCGCTGGGGCCGGCAGCGGAGCCGCGGCGGCGTCGAGACGGGTGAAGGCTTCCATCAGGGGTATTCCGGCGGGGTTTGGGTGATGACCCAGCGCTCCGTGCGCTGCGACAGTTGGCCTTTGAGGCCGGTCTTGATCTCGACGGTGCAGTCGGTCGTCGTGGCCAGACCGGTCTTGATGTCAATCTCGTAGTGGCAGCCCTCCTCGCGCTCCATCGTCATGGTCGCGAACTGCGCTCTGGCCTCATCTTGCTTGTCCGGCGCCATCCGGGCGAGCATCGCGTCGATCGAGATCTTGAGGCTGGCGGCTAGCGAGGCCGGATCGGGGGTCTGCGCCCATGTCACCCGCGCCACGCCCTTGGCCTTGTCGATCGACTCAAGGCGGAAGGCGCCCGACGCCTTGATCGGCGGACCGCCCATGGTGTTTGGGACCTCGCTGTCGTAGGTGCGCGCCGTCCCGATCTCCAGGTCTGTGCCCTGGCCCAGGGCGACGAGGCCCTGCTCGCGGAAGAGCGTGGCGGCCTGAGCATCCGTCATGCCGCCGAACATCGCCCGCATGCCCTCGACCACGCGGGGATCCTGCGGGCCTGCGGCC
>OFDN01001013.1_pt1 | contig 20327 bp, 31 predicted proteins | sample 1520971 | NCBI WGS metagenome assembly OFDN01 (sample SAMEA94257418, study PRJEB24077) | hot springs metagenome | biome: Aquatic biome; feature: Geographical feature; material: Water | place: India | collected 2012-06-12 | depth 5 m
TAACCCATCATTCAAGCGGGACGCCTAACGGCGCCCCTTAATTCAAACGTTAGGTGTCTAAACCATCTTGTCTCAAATTGAATCTAATGTGAATCCATATAAAGCCATCACTATTTTTGGCAGCGGCTTTGCTGTTGGTACACTTGGAGGCCTTATTGGTCTTGGTGGCGCTGAGTTTCGTCTGCCTTTGCTTATTGGCCTATTCGGCTTTAATGCACTCTCAGCCGTTATTCTTAACAAAGCCATTAGCCTTGTTGTTGTAGCGTCGTCTCTGCCCTTTCGGGCAGTTGCTGTGCCTCTCTCAAGCATTCTCGGGCGCTGGGATGTAATACTTACTTTGCTCGCTGGTAGTTTAGCTGGCGCATGGCTTGGTGCCGGCTGGGCAACTAAACTTAAATCCAAAACCCTTTATCGTGTGCTAGCCGTTTTGCTCTTGGTTATTGCAGCAGCTTTGTTATTGGGTCACGAGCCAAGCTCGGGTAGTGCACCCTTATTAACTGGGGTGTCTTTAGCCATCGCTGGCGCTGTAGCTGGTTTTGCTATTGGTGTGGTTGCTTCACTTATGGGGGTAGCAGGTGGCGAGCTGCTCATCCCCACTATTGTTCTGTTGTTTGGCGCTGACATTAAACTTGCTGGCAGCCTTTCACTTGCCGTCAGTCTTCCCACCATGCTTGTTGGTTTCACTCGTTATAGCCAAGACCAAAGTTTTGGCGTTATACGAGCACAACGCCATTTTCTTTTAGTTATGGCTGCTGGGTCTTTGCTGGGTGCTTTTATTGGTGGGCGTTTGTTGGGTATCGTTCCTCCAGCAGTGCTTCTACCCATCCTCGCTGTCATATTGGTCGTTTCATCAGTAAAGGTATGGGGTCACTCATAAGTGTCTAGGCCACCTAACCCATCATTCAAGCGGGACGCGCTAAAGCGCGCCCCTTAATTCAAACGTTAGGTGTTCAAGGATATGAAGCTACGCTCTGACTCAAACTCCTACTTGGAGCAGCAAGAGGTCTTTACTGGCGAAATAATCGCCCGTATAGCAGAACATCTTGAGGATGCTGGAATAAAATGAACAACTCAAAGAACTAACTGGAAAACTAGCCTTTGAGGTCGCATGTATGATTGATGATGTATCGGGTATAGAGTTTGACGGTATAGAGGCGCATCCCTATTTGACTTTTCTTTCAAAAGATAATGAAATAATTCATATGGGCGGCAATTCAACTACACATGAAATGGTTTATGGAATACTCAATGAAATGTTTAACAAAAACACCTAACCCATCATTCAAGCGGGACGCCTAGCGGCGCCCCTTAACTCAAACGTTAGGAACGCATGATGTGCGGATTATTCGAGTTTATTAAAAGCAATATGTTTTGCGTCACTTTATTAGCAACTGCTCTTCAAGCAGTGGGCACTTTGGTTTTAGCTCTGTTCTCATTTTATGGTCTAAGCATCACCGAAGATAAAGACGCTTACATGGAGGGTGTTCCAAAAGTCGAAATTAAAAACGGTTGGCTTCGGGCATCACAAGTTGCTTTAGTGCTTTACAAGTTGCTTTAGTGCTTTTGTTGCTGGGCATTTTACTTTCAGGGTTAGCTTCTCTTGCTAGTGCTTCCTAACCCATCCATCAAGCGGGACGCGCTAAAGCGCGCCCCTTATGTCAAACGTTAGGCATTATGAACAATCGAATCGGTGATAACTTGATTCACTTCGGCACGAATGAGGAACTTGTTAGCGCGTTAGTCAGCGCAAATGTAAGGTTCATTGTAATTGGTGGCCTTGCCGTAGCTTGGCACTGTCTTACAAGGCAGGCTGACGACATGGATCTTCTAGTAGAACCTAGTGCCGAGAACTCAAAGCAAATCTCACTGGCTCTAACGAAGCTGCAATTAAATGGTTTTTCTGATGAATCTTTCGCAAAGCCAGGGCTTCAGGTACCACTAAAGAACCACTACTACGCTGAGTTACTAACGCCAAGCGACGACGGGCCAAAATTCTCCGAGCTCGAATCACAAGCTGTTGACGCAAAGCTTTTCAACATTCCAGTGCGTGTTGCCTCAATCTCAACACTTATAGCCATGAAACAGCGTGCAGCTCAAATCGAACCAGCGCAGAGTGAGAAGCATCTCAGAGACATTAGATTGTTAAAAGAACATGATGCCTAACCCATCAATCAAGAGGGACTGGCGAGAGCAATCTTCGATGAACCAATTTTCAATAACGAGGGTAGGCAATGCACTGTCGCCAGCCCCTTATCTCAAACGTTAGGGAATAGAAATGCTCAATCCGTATGTCACGTTACTTTTAGGTCTCGTATTTCTTTTGGTGTCTCTGGCTCCGTTTTTTCTAATTGCTACATCCGCTCATCTATCAAAACAAAAGCGGGTTTATTGGTTTTTCGGTGGCCTTGTCACATATGGTGTACTTAGTTGGCTATTTGCTTACGAAGGCTATCGTTTAATCCAATTCAATGCCATCGCTGGTGTGGTTACAAATTTACTATTTCCAGTTCTGTTGCCATGGGTAATTTATCTCTTTTTCCATCGTGCAAACAAGCCCTAACGCATCCATCAAGCGGGACTGGCGAAAGCATTGTTCGATGAACCAATTTTTAATAACTAGGGTTGAGCCACCAATGTCGCCAGCCCCTTATGTCAAACGTTAGGTTTTATGTCGCCCTTGTCATTACTTACAACACGTCAATTAGTCCTAGGGCTTAGCTATAGTGCTATTTTTCCCATTACCAACCTTATTGGGGGTGGCATCATGCTTTTTGGCATAGTTGTAACTTATCCATTTATGCCTCTTGCTTGGGTTGGTGGTATGTTAGCTGTAAGTTTGATGGGCTCAGAAAGTGCTTACTTATTCGGGGCTTTCACTATCATTCTCTTGCAAGTGTTTCTCTGCATGGTCATATGGTCAACCTTAAAAGCGCGAGGTAAAAAAATTGAAAAAACCTAACCCATCATTCAAGCGGGACGCCTAACGGCGCCCCTTAATTCAAACGTTAGCCATATATGCAATCAAACGCTTTAGTTTTGCTTGGTCTGTCGGTGCCTTTAAGCATTCCTGTATTTGCTCCATTTTTGGCGTCGATTGAAAGATTTAGGTATTTTGGTGTTGTGCGAAACATAGTACAAAGGTACGCACTTATTTCAACCTTTGTTATTTTCATTGCTGCTGCTTATTTTGTTGGGCTTCGGTTTCAATCCAATGCCGCAAATATCGTTTTACAATTTATTGCTATTGGCTGTTACTTAAATTTAGCAGGTTTTGTTTTTACTATTAAGCCTCGCTCACTCGGCTTAATACTTGGTCTTGCAATTCTGGTATTGTCATTATTAATAGCTCTAGGCGGTATTTTGTCTTTTGCCATTGATGGAAAAACAAACCAGATAAAATTAACGCCTACTTTTTACTGTGAGGTGAATCAATTTGGCTTTGCTGGTAGCCAAGGTGGTCTAAGTGTAAGTATTTATCGGTATTTAGGTTTTGGCATAAGCCGTAGATTGCTTCACGATACTTACCTAGACGAGATCAAATACCCATTTCAAAACCAAGAGGGTGCATGCAGTTATGCAATGGCAAAAGTTAATGGCTAACCCATCATTCAAGCGGGACTGGCTAAAGCCAGCCCCTTACTTCAAACGTTGGGCGTCTTAAACCAAATGAACATTCACCTCGCCGCGCTTGGAATTTCAGGTGAGCTGATAGCAGCTCGTGGCTTACGGGAGTGCGAAGAAGCTACGACACTTGAGGTCGCTGAAGTTGGTGCGGATGGAAGAGAACATTTTCTAGTCCCTGTTGCAGCAAAGGCATGGCGCAACCTCAAGGAGACAGCACTCGTGGATGGCATAGACCTATTCATTGTTTCTGCTTTTCGCAGCATCGACCGGCAAGCCGAGATAGTTCGCCGTAAGCTTGAAAACGGCGCTGCGATTGAAAGCATCCTCACTGCCTGTGCCCCTCCTGGCTTTAGCGAACACCATACAGGTAGAGCTGTCGACATCTCCACTGCTGGAAGTCGCGCACTTGAAACCGAGTTCGACCAAACCCCAGCATATGTGTGGCTCACGGAGCACGCTATTAAGTTTGGCTACTCACTTTCCTATCCCAGTGGCAACTCTTATGGTTATCAATACGAGCCTTGGCATTGGTGTTTCCAAGGCGCCCAACCCTCCGGTCAACCGGACTTGCGCATAAAGCCGCGCAAGTCCGCTTACCTTGAACGTTAGGCTGGAGTCAAATTGTCCAAGATAATTCTCATAGTGATTGCTGTGTTTTCTATTTCTCAATCTTGGGCTGGCGAGAATTTGAAGTGCAATTCTGGAAAAGGGCATTTCACTGACTCGCTGTCACTCGAGATAGAAAGCGAAAAGGTATTAGGACTTAAGTATTTCAGCACTGCCGGCGAATATAGCTGTGACGTAAGCGCTCGACGTGGAGACGAAGACACGAAGTGGTCTGATCAAGGAAAAATTACAACGATTAATTTCGACGAAGGGGCTGCGGTAATTGAACAAAGAGGTAACACTTATACGGTTCGGTTCGTTGATCTTTCGCACGGCTATCATTGCGGCATGAATGGTCAACTGGCCGAGCAAATCATAATTTCCCGTGGCAGTAATAAATGCAAAATCAAGTGAGTGGTATCGGCCTAACCCATCCATCAAGCGGGACGCCTAATGGCGCCCCTTATGTCAAACGTTAGGCTTCTACATGCACAGAGGTAAGTCAGCCATCTTAGTTCTAATGATGTCTACATGTACTGTAAATGCTGCAGTCAAATCAGAGACCGAAGCATGCACCATGCTGACTGACGCTGCCAAGAAAAAGCACCTTTCAGCCATGGAAGACCCAGAAGGCAAATACTATTGTTGGCTTTATTCCACTTCAAAAAAATATTTTGTTTTTCAATTGCATTACCACTTTGACGTGCCAAGAGATTGGGTGGGAAGTGATCTTGTTGGGTACTATGCCGTGCGCAAAAATGATGCTGCAATTTTCGAATGGAATCTAGGTGATGATTCGCTAGGAAAGAATCTAAACAAGTTCAAGGTAAGGCAATAATAAATGAGGCAGCCTAACCCATCCATCAAGCGGGACTGGCTTTTAAACGTTAGGTGTCATGAAACATCATCCACAGTTGCTCTTGTACTTTCTTCTACACACCAGGGTGGACGCCTGAAAGCATAGGCTTTACTATTGGTGGCTATTGTATTTGTGCCAATCATTGAGGTGTTGTGTGGCTATTCAGTTTTTACCCATTCTAAAGGCGGTGGCGCCTTATATTGCGCAGGTGGCGACGGCGGCAATCCCTGCATTTACTGCCAAGCCTGAGGCCGCCAAGGTGGATCCTGTATTGACCAGCCAGATCGAGGAGTTGCAGGCAGCGACGATTCAGAATGCGGAGTCTATCCATTTGCTGGCAGAAAAAATGCAGCTGGCGATTCAGGCGTTGGAGGACACAGGGCAGGCGGCAAAAAAACAGGTGGCGGCTTATAAGACGATGCTGTTTGTTTCGTTTGGCTTGTCGATGACGTCGGCGCTGCTTTGTATTTATTTGTTATTGCGCTAGTTGCAGATGATTTAATGGCTTTTTAAACTATGTCTAATCTCACAGTCACCGAAATCAAGGCCTTTGTGCCCGCCAAAAACTTCGCGCTTTCCAAGCAGTTTTATCAAGACATGGGCTTTACCATGGCGTCAGAAGGCGGCGGTGTGGCTTATTTTCACTATGCACACGCGAGTTTTCTGTTGCAGGATTTTTGTGCGGAGAACCTGGCCGAGAATTTTATGATGCATTTGCTGGTGCAGGATGTGGATGCCTGGTGGGACAACATACACCATAGCGGCATTATTCAGACTTATGGCGTTAAGGTATGGCCAATTCAGCTACAAAGCTGGGGCATGCGTGATTTTTGTATCACTGACCCCTCAGGTGTGTTGTGGCGCATTGGGCAAAACGTAGATTAATCGCTTGGCGCAAGGTGCAAGGTCGGCAATTGCCGACCTTTTTTATTGCGCGGTTTTTGGGGCATGGCAATTATCGAATAGTAGCACTATTAATATTTTTTAACAGGTGGATGTTTAAGCGGCCATAGTTTGCTATATTGGGCGCTCATGCTGCTTGGGTAGGGCCGCTTTAGAACTAGCCCACCGCGCATTTTGATACTCACAACAGGCTATTTAAAAAAGGAGAGGGCGCAATGAAAAAATATGTCGCAGAGTTTTTTGGCACGTTTTGGTTAGTGATTGGGGGCTGTGGTAGCGCGGTACTGGCGGCGGCTTTTCCTGAGGTGGGCATCGGCTTGCTGGGCGTGTCGTTGGCATTTGGCTTGACCGTGCTCACCATGGCCTTTGCCATTGGCCATATTTCTGGCTGCCATCTCAACCCGGCGGTGTCTATCGGGCTATGGGCAGGCGGCCGCTTTCAGGCCAAAGAGTTGCTGCCGTATATTGTGTCACAAGTGTTGGGGGCGATTGTCGCTGGTGGCGTGTTGTATATCATTGCCAGTGGCAAGGCGGGGTTTGATGTGACCGCAGGCTTTGCGTCTAATGGCTATGAGGCCCATTCACCTGGGGGCTACAGTTTGCTGGCGGCGTTTGTGACTGAAGTGGTGATGACCATGATGTTTCTGGTGGTGATTATGGGCGCGACTGACAAGCGTGCTCCGCAAGGCTTTGCGCCGATTGCCATTGGCTTGTGCCTCACTTTGATACACTTGATTTCAATCCCGGTCACCAATACGTCGGTAAACCCGGCACGTAGCACCGGCGTGGCGGTATTTGTCGATGGCTGGGCGATTTCACAGCTATGGTTATTCTGGCTGGCGCCGATTATCGGTGCGGTATTGGGCGCGGTGATTTACCGGTTTATCGGTAGCGACAAGGCGTAATCGCTACCACGCCCGTCATCAGGCGTTCAACCTTGACAAGACTGGCTGCGGCCAGTCTTTTTGCTTTTAAAGTCCGTGCGTGCTGATTGAGTCATGCAACGTTTAACACGCTAGCTGCAATTGTTATACTGGGCGATCAATTCAATCTTCCTATTTAATCTTATTGGGGCGAAACTATGGAGAGTCAATGGTTGTTCTGGGCACTACTGTCGGCCTGCTTTGCTGCGTTAACAGCGATTTTTGCCAAAATCGGCATTCAAGGTGTCGACTCTGACTTTGCCACCTTGATTCGTACTGTGCTGATTACGCTGGTGCTGGCGCCTTTTGTCTGGTTAGCGGGTAAGTGGAGCAATCCTCTTATGCTGCCTACGCGTTCGCTGGTTTTTCTGGGCTTGTCTGCGCTGGCCACTGGTGCCTCGTGGATTTGCTATTTTCGAGCGTTGCAGTTGGGCGAAGCCTCTAAAGTTGCGCCGGTGGATAAGCTCAGCCTGGTGCTGGTCGCCGTGTTTGCCTGTCTGTTTTTAGGCGAACGCTTAAACGCACGCGAATGGCTGGGGCTCGCCATGATTGCGAGTGGCGTCTTGCTATTTGCGATCAAACGCTAGCAGTGGCACGGGTATAGCTCAAACTGACTATTGCAAAGCGGCCAGATTCATTTATAAACAGGATTGGCTTTTTCAAACCATCAGGCCCCATCGGGGCCTTTTTTGATGATATCTATCCGCTTGATGACGAAAGGGAGCAATCGGTTTGCACAGCGTAGAAATAAACCAGCGGACGCCACCGCATCCATTTAAACGAGCACTGCTGGCCGCGTGTCTGCCGCTATTGCTGGCGAGTTGTTGCGGCAGTGTGCCTAGCACCATCACCCAAGCACCTGTCATTAAGCCTAAATCGGCCTCGCAAGCAGCTCTGCATGTGATCGGCGTTTATCAGGGGCAACTCCCGGAAAACGCGGATAAACGGCCATGGTGGGCACAGTGCCAGGCCGCGCAAGAGGCAGCCGGTAAAGGCGAGCCGATGACTCCGCAGGCTTGTCAGTCATTTTTTAACGCTGGCCGCGATCAGCGCACCATTAGGGTGAACGTGAGTGATGAGTCAACGCCGATTATTTTAGGCCTGATGTCTTATGAAGCCGTCACCTGGGAGATTAAAGCCGCACCCGGCGTGGTGATAGAGAAGGTGATTCTGGCGGGTTATCATCAACAGCGCATTCAAGGTGTCGGCGATGCGCAGGTTGACGTGTATAGTTATGACAACAGCCCGTGCGACCGTTGCGTGCAAAAAGGGCGTTATTTTTATGCTTATGAGCGCGTGCCTGTGGAGATGGAAGTGGCTGCGGGTGTGCGGGCTACGTCATTTCAAGGCAACTACACCGGCGGCACTTACCAGATATTCAAGGGCATGCACTAGTGGCTGCTGTGCTTGAAATGATTGCTGGATGTTTACATTTTCGTGTTGGAGTCTGTGTTGTTACGTGGTTTGATTTATGGGTTAACGATTTTGCACCTGGGGCCGGGCTTTGCGTTTGCAGTGGTGGCCTTTGGCTGTGAGGATGCCTTTTCTTTGTTGCAAGTGGTTTGCCAGCAGGATGCATTTGCGGCGTTTATCAAGCTGACACTGGCGGCCTGGGGCGTCATGATTGCAGCGTTGGTATTGAAAATTTTAGTGACAAATTACATTAATAAAAATAAATAAGTGAATGATTTGTTTGAAAATAAAATATTAATAAATAAGATGGTATAAACTTTTTTTGGATGGGGGACTCGAAAAAAAAGCCAGCTAACGGAGAGTCTTGTTTTGCATTATTCTAATCAGCGATGTTCAATCGCAGCCGCTGCCCTGAGGGCGTTTCATGTTGTTGTTACCTTGTGTTTAAGTGCTGTCGTGACCGTGACCGCATTGGCAGCTGACGATGTGGTGCCTAGATTGCTGCTGTCTGGCAGTGAGGCAGCGGAGGCCGATAAAGAAGCTAACAAAGCGCCGGAGCCCCCCAGAATCACTTCTGTGTTTGGTACGCAAACGCTCAAGGAATACAAATTACCGTTTGAAGATCAGTATCCATCCGGCCCGTTTGAGCGGCTGGATAAAAAACTGTTTTTGTTTATCAGCAAGTGTGGCGAGGTATTTTTTGTGCGCCAGAACGACAGCATGGAGCTGGTGAAGCCTGGTAAATCCCTGGCGAAATTTATCCCTGGTGGTGAAACCTCAGCCGATGAAAGCAGCAGCAAGCAATTGGTGTATTGCCGTGAATTGTCTGGCGTAAAAGATTCTTTGCTGATTGGCAAAACCCTGTATGTGGCTTATACCGCCTGGGATGAGGCGAATAACGGGGTGCGGCTGGCGGTGAGTGAGTTTGAGGTCGATGTGGAAAACAGCGAAGTCAGTTTTAATCGCGAGATTTATATCAGCCGCCCGGCGATTAAAGAGCCGATTTTGGGCCATCAGGTTGGCGGCAAGTTAGCGCTGGGCGAGAACGAGCGCACTTTGTACTTCAGCCTAGGGGATTTTTCCAAGCCTGACCGCGTGCAAGATAAAACAACCTCCTTAGGTAAAGTGGTGCGCATTGATTTGCAACGCCTCAATGCCGAGGTCTATGCCTCAGGCTTTCGCTCGCCTTCTGGCGGCCTGTATTTTGACCGTGAAAGCAATGAGTTGTGGCTCACCGACCACGGCCCGCGCGGCGGCGACGAAATTAACCTGATCAAACGCGGCAAAAACTACGGCTGGCCGATCGTCAGCTATGGCACGATTTACGAGCGCGATGGCATGAGCGGCTACTACGGCAACAAATTCAATAGCCATGAGGGTTACGAAAAACCGGCGATGACCTTCGTACCTTCCATCGGCATAGGTCCGTTGGTGAAATATCCTTCTACCGGCCGCAATGATTTTTGGGATAACGACTTGTTTGTGGCTGGCATGGGTAATACCACGCTTTATCGCGTGCGTAAGGAAGGCAGTGCGCTGGTGTACGCCGAGCCGGTGTTGAGTGGCTATCGCATACGTGCAATTCAGATTGACCAGAACGGTACTTTTTACCTTAAAACCGACCATAATCAACTGCTGATTTCAGAACAGGAATAATCTGTAAGCGTTTGTTTTTGCAAGCCTTGCTTGCCGCTGAAGGCAATCTGGCATACATTGTATGGCAGGCAGCTTCACACGTTTTTCTGAATCATAAGGAGTTCATATGGCAAAGTTTACGACTGGGCAGGAAATCAGAACCAATACGCCGACCATTGAAGTCACGATTGATGCAGCCAACCCTTTGCCGCCCGGCAGGCACCGTTTTCAGCTGATTGTAGAAGATGACGCTGGCAATCAGTCTGATCCTGCGATGGTAGATGTGATTGTGGTCGATCAATCCAAGCCAACTGCTGTGATTGATGCGCCAACGTCTGTGGCCACTGGCGCTTCTTTTACTTTGTCTGGCACACGCTCGTTTGATTTGCCGCCGGGTAAAATCAAAAACTATCGTTGGGTACAACTTTCTTAAGGCCTTATGCGCATTCACCACGCTATTTCGTTAACTGCCCTGGCCGGTGCGCTGATTGCCATCAGTTTTGAGGTGTATGCCGCCAGTGGTTTGCGATTTCTCAGTCATCGTACCGGGTTGCTGATGACGCTATGGACCGTCCTGCCTTATGTGGTGATATTTGCCGGGCGCTTCTTTTTTGACTGTATAGATGTTCTTAAACGCTGGCTGCGCTTTAGTTTGTTTGAGGTGCTGGTGGTGGCCTGGATCTACTGGCAAACGCTGGTGATGTACCCGGACGCCCAGGGGAGCCTGATTTTTCTATTTTTGCCATTGCTGCAGGCAAGCCTCAACTTGCTGGTTGGTGCGATCTTTTACTGGTTGCAATATCGTTTAAAGCAAAAAAAGTGAGTCAAAAACTTTTAAGGCATAAAGTATGATCATGCGACTATTACCCTTAGTCTGAAACCTATACCGTTGGTTTCCCCTTGAGAGGCGTTTTGTGCTTAAAACATTATTTTTATTTGCCTTGACCGCCGTGGCCGAAATCGTCGGCTGCTATTTGCCTTATCTATGGTTAAAAGCAGGCAAGAGCGCATGGCTGTTATTGCCTGCCGCTGCGAGTCTGGCGTTGTTTGCTTGGTTGCTGACGTTGCATCCAACGGCGGCTGGCCGCATTTATGCGGCTTATGGGGGTGTGTATATCGGCGTGGCGATTCTGTGGTTATGGGTGGTGGACGGCATCAAACCGACCGGCTGGGATCTGTTAGGGGCTGGGGTGGCGATGCTCGGCATGGCCATGATTATCTTTGCACCGAGGTCAGCATGAGTAGGGCGATGGTTGTGCGACCTCATGCCTGTTTAGCCTTAATGCTTGCAGGCTGTATCGCCAAGCAGCCCTTAGCAGCGCCAGAGGCCGTGGTGTTTGATTGCCAAAACGGTGAAGTGATGCGCGTACGCTTTGAGGCTGCACCTGCCAGCGCTGTGCTGATCCGTGGACAAAACGAAATCAGGCTGCCACAACAGCCCAGTAGCTCAGGCTTTATCTACAGCAACGGGCCGAATACCATCCGTGGTAAAGGCGATGCCTTGACGGTGGAGATTGGTCGTATGGCTGCAATACAGTGTCAGGCCAGGTCATAGTGTTGCTCAAGCATTGGTTGCGTTATGCCTGGGCATCGCCCACCAGCGTGCTGGGGCTGCTCTTTGCGAGTGTGTTATTGCTCACCGGCGCTAGTGCGCGAACCGTGGATGGCGTATTGGAAGTCTCGGATGGTTGGCTGGCGAATAAGCTGACACGCATCAGCGGTTTTGCGGCGTTGACCTTGGGCCATGTGGTGCTTGGGCATTCAGCAGAGTGCTTGCGCCGCTTGCGCGCGCATGAGCACGTGCATGTTCGCCAGGCAGAGCGTTGGGGGCTGTTTTTTGTGCCAGCGTATTTGCTGGCGGGTGTATGGCAATGGATGCGTGGTCGCCATATTTATGATGATAATCCATTTGAGCTGGAGGCTTTTGCGGCAGAGTCCGCGCAATGCACTGCCGACGAAATGTAACCAGACAATAAAAAAACGCCAGATTGACTGGCGTTTTTTATATTTTAAATCATCAAGTGAAATGATTTTTTTAAACCGTTGTTTTAATACAGGCTTTCCCAGAACTTCCACCAGATTTTTTCGTCTTCATTGATCTTGCCGGTGACCATCGGGTTTTCAGGATAGTTAGTTTTGAGAATACGCAGCGTATCGCCTTTGAGATCAGTCATGTCCATGGCGTCATAGGCGCTGATCATGGTCACCAGGGCGTCTTCAACTGCGACAGAGTTGGGATAGGTTTCCAGCACATATCTGGAGCGGTTTAACGCAGCCACATAGGCTTTACGTTGCATGTAATAGCGCGCAACGTGCATTTCGTGCATGGCCAGCGTATTGACCAGGTAAATCATGCGCTGCGTTGAGTCTTTGGCATAACGGCTGGTAGGAAAACGCTCAACCAGCTCTTTAAAGGCGTTAAACGAGACGCGCAAGGTTTTTGGGTCGCGGTCGTTGATTTCCTGTTTGGTGTATTTCTCCATGATGCCGCGCTCGTTAAAGGTAGCCAGGCCCTTCAGGTAGTAGGCGTAATCAAGGTTAGGGTGGTTAGGGTGGAGTTTGATAAAACGGTCAACGGCGGACAAGCATAATACCGGCTCAGTTTTTTTATAGTAGGCATAAGCGACTTCTAGCTGCGCTTGTGTGGCATAAGCGCCATGCGGATAGCGCGCTTCCAGCTTCTGAAAATACTCAATCGCCTTGTCATAGTTTTTGTCGGCCATCTTTTCCTGGCCAGCAGCATAAAGCCGTTGTTCTGCCCAGCCTTTGGTCTCATCCGGTGGATTCGGGTTGCCGAAAATGGCACAAGCACTCAAGGTCAGCGCGGTGATTAAAATAAAAGCACGCGTGAACAGGGTGTTAAGCGGTAAAATGCGAAGCATGTTGTTTAATGTTGTTTTATCAAAGGAAACTCAGGGCATTATAACTGATGCTGTTTGAAAATATGAAAGAAAGCGCCTCCTTACATCTGGTCGTTCCCGGCAATCTCGGCGGGCAGCGTCTCGATCTGGCTTTGCAGCAAATGTTGCCAGATCATTCTCGCAGCCGATTACAGGCATGGATCAAAGAGGAACTGGTCTTGCTGGATGGCAAGGCAACCACTGCCAAAACCAAGGTTTGGGGCGGTGAAAAACTGGACATCACGCCGCCCAAAAATGCGCAGGAAAATGCGTTTGAACCTGAAGATATCCCGCTGGATGTAGTCTACGAAGACGATACGCTGATCATTATTAATAAGCCCGCCGGGCTGGTGGTGCATCCGGCCGCCGGTAACTGGAGTGGCACTTTGCTCAATGCCTTGCTGTTTCATTGGCCAATACTCAAAAATGTGCCCCGTGCCGGGATTGTGCATCGGCTGGATAAAGATACCAGTGGCTTGCTGGTGGTGGCCAAAACACTGGAGGCACAAACCAGCCTGGTGCGCCAGTTGCAGGCGCGTACGGTCAAGCGCGAGTACCGCGCGATTGTCTGGGGGCAATTGTGGCGTAATGGCAAGGTTGACCAGCCGGTGGGTCGCCACCCGCATCATCGCACCAAAATGGCGGTGATTCGTCGTGGTCGCCCAGCCATCACGCATTATGAGATTCTGGAGCGCTTTGGCACCAATACTTATTTGCGCTGTAATCTCGAAACTGGCCGCACGCACCAGATTCGCGTGCATTTACAGCATTTAAAAGCGCCCATGGTCGGTGACCCGATGTATGGCATCGGCAATATTATTCCGCACAAAATGATGACGCCAGAGCTGCGCGAAGTCATCGGCAGCTTTAAGCGCCAAGCGCTACATGCGATCAAACTGGGCCTGATTCACCCGGTGACCAATGAGCCGATGGAATGGCAGATTGAATTGGCCGACGATATGCGTGAGCTGCTGGAAGCCATGCGCGTGGTCAAACCGGTAGAAGAGTTGCCGCCGCCAGATTTTAATGTCGATGAAAACGGCCTGTTTGTCGGTGACGATGACGAAGATTGGGGCGACGACGACTTTGATGCGTCTGAGGATGACCTGGACGAAGACTGGGTCGATGAGGACGAGTGATGGCAGCGTTGACATTCATCACGCCTGACTGGCCTGCGCCTGTCAATGTGAAAGCATTGCAGACCACGCGCAATGGCGGGGTTAGTACGGGTGTGTATGCCAGCTTGAACTTAGGTGACCATGTCAAAGACCATCCCCAGCATGTCGCGGCTAATCGTCAATTACTGAGCGGCTACCTGCCCAGTGAGCCGGTGTGGCTCAATCAGGTGCATGGCGTACGCGTGATCGACGCCGCTTTGTCGTCTTGTCTGGAAAGTGCTGATGCCAGCTTTGCTACGCGCAAGCAGGTGGTGTGTGTGACCATGACCGCAGATTGCTTGCCGGTGTTGTTGTGTGATCAGGCGGGCACGTCTGTGGCGGCGATTCATGGTGGTTGGCGTAGTTTGTGTGATGGTGTGATTGAAGCAACAGTGGCTGCCATGCCAGTGCAGGCTAGCCAACTTATGGCCTGGTTAGGTCCCGCGATTGGTCCTGAGGCCTTTGAAGTTGGCAGCGAGGTGAGGGCGCAGTTTATGGCGCAAGACGCGCAGGCTGAGCTTGCCTTTCAACCCAAGGGTGACAAATGGCTAGGTGATTTATATGCGATTGCCAGGCAGCGCCTGCAAACCCTCGGCATCACGCAGGTGTATGGCGGCGGACGCTGCACATTTAATGAACCTGAGAACTTTTTTAGCTACCGCCGCGATGGTGATACTGGCCGCATGGGCTGTTTCATCTGGCTGGAATAAATATTTTTGCCACAGAGAACACAGCGTTCACAGAGAAAAGCATTGTGAATGATGTTTTTTTGTTTCCTCTGTGTGCTATGTGACCTCTGTGGCTAACAATTAAAAAGTCATTCCAAAGACTCAATAACCTTATTTATGAAACAGCATTTAATTTTTGATTTAGATGGCACATTAATCGATTCTGCGCCTAGTATTTTGCATTGTTTTGGTCTGGCATTTAGCACCACCAATACGCCTTTAGCGGCACCGTTAACGCATGATGTGATTGGCCCGCCTTTAATGGAGACCTTAAAACGGCTTTCTGAAAGTGAGGATGCTGCGTTATTGAATATGCTGGCCTCAGCATTTAAGCAGCATTACGATACGACCGGTTGCCTGGAGTCGGTGGTGTTCGACGGTGTGACAGCCATGTTGCAGCAACTCAAAGACCAAGGCTACCAGTTGTATATTGCGACCAACAAGCGCTTTTACCCCACGGAAAGAATCATGGCGCATCTGGGTTGGCAGGCATTTTTCACTGGCGTGTATGCATTGGATTACTTTAACCCGCCACTCAAATCCAAAGCCGAGATGATAGGGCGCGTGGTGGCCGATAATGCGCTAGCCGTAGAGGACTGTTTGTATATTGGCGACCGCCTGGAAGACGGCATCTCGGCTGATGCCAACCAGATGGATTTTGCCCTGGTGAGCTGGGGCTATGCAGGCGATGTGGCCATGCGCAAACCGCATTGGCAAAGCTGCGCCAAGGTGCAAGACCTGGCTGGTTTAATCTCAACTTTATAGACGCTTCTATCATGCTCAAACGATTACGTATCAGGCGCCATCCGGCCAACTTTAGTACCGGTATCGACCCACTGATGAGTGGTCAACGGGTCTGGCCGAATATCGTGCTGGTGATAGGCCTGACAGCATTAATCGCTGCTGGTATTTATCTGAATTGGGACGCCCGCGTATTAGCAGGTGTGGCCGTGCTGGTTGGTTTGGTCACTGGGCTATTTGTCTGGCTGGTCGGCATGATCGGCCTGGTGCCACTGATCGGCCCCATTATTGTCAAGATATTGAGTTTCGGCTTTATCTGGTTGCTCAATGCCATGGGCTATCTGGTGTCTTATGTCGCCATCCGCCGTGGCTATTCACGCGATGTGTTGACCTATCGCGGCTTGACCATGGCCTTACTGGTCGGCATCGTGATTGGCTATATTGTGGCGCAGTTTATTTAGTGCGCTTAGCGCTTTTTAAACACATGGTTCAAACACCTGGTGTTAAAGGATAACTGTTTGTTTATGCTTTGTTTTTTTGATAACTCACGTATAATGCGCGCCTTTCTCTCATAAACTCGGCATGTCTCATTTGTCCACATTACTCTCAAATATTTCACCGTTCACCGGCATGGTGCTGGCTTGCTTGCTGGGTGGTGTGTTGAGTGTGTGTGTGGCAGCCGTGTTCGCGCTCAACGCCAGAAAGCATTGGGTGCCTTTGCTGGTCAGTTATGCGATTGGTGCCTTGCTGGCGGCGGTGTTTCTCGAAATCCTGCCGCATGCGATTGAAACCAGCCCCAATATCGAGGCGATGACCGCCACCATGTTGTTTGGCATCTTATTGTTTTTTACTTTGGAAAAACTGGTGCTCTGGCGTCATTGCCACGGTGAACATTGTGAAATGCACGCCATGCATGACGAGGCGCATTGCCCAGAGTTACACCCTGCACAGCAGGCAAACAAAAAGCCGCAGGGCGCGATCAAGTTTAAATTGCCGCAAGCAGCGCCAGCGCGGGTTGTTGGCCATCATCATGGCCATGCGCATGATGGCGGTCGCAGCGGTCTGATGATTATAGTCGGCGATACCTTTCACAATTTTGTCGATGGTATCCTGATTTGTGCGGCGTTTATGGTCGATATGCAGGTGGGCCTCGTCACGGCATTGGCGATTATTGCGCATGAAATTCCACAAGAAGTCGGTGATTTTTTGATTTTGCTGCACTCGGGCTACAGCAAGAAAAAAGCATTCTTATTTAATATCGCTTCTAGCCTGGCCACCTTGGCAGGCGGGCTGTTAGCCTATATGGCGTTGAATCTGGTACAGCAGTGGGTGCCGTACATTCTCAGCTTGGCCGCGGCCAGTATGCTGTATGTGGCGGTGGCAGACTTGATCCCTGGCCTGCATAAACGTACAGCATTGCGCGATACCCTGAGTCAGATATTGTTAATTGTGTTGGGCGTGGCATCGGTCGCCCTGACCAAATGGTTGGTAGAAGGTTAAGAGAGAGTCATTATGCAAAGTTCGCCTAAAGTCGGGTTTGTTTCCTTGGGTTGCCCAAAAGCCGGGTCTGATTCCGAGCGTATTTTGACCCAGTTGCGTGCCGAAGGGTATGAAATCAGTAATAGCTATGAGCAGTCAGATCTGGTGGTGGTGAACACCTGCGGTTTTATTGATTCTGCTGTGCAGGAGTCACTGGATGCGATTGGTGAAGCCCTGAATAAAAACGGCAAGGTGATTGTCACCGGCTGTCTGGGCGCTAAAAAAGATGTGGTGACCGGTGCGCACCCCAGTGTATTGGCTGTAACCGGCCCGCATGCACTCGAAGAAGTGATGGGCCATGTGCATACGCATTTGCCCAAGCCGCATGATCCTTATACTGACCTGGTGCCGCCACAAGGCATCCGCCTGACGCCCAAGCACTATGCCTACCTCAAAATTTCAGAGGGCTGTAACCACCGTTGCAGCTTCTGTATTATCCCTAGCATGCGTGGTGACCTGGTCAGTCGCCCGATTGGTGATGTGCTCAACGAGGCTGAAAGCCTGGTCAATGCCGGCGTGTCAGAAATCCTGGTGATTTCACAAGATACCTCGGCTTATGGCGTAGACATGAAGTTTCGCAAAGGCTTCTGGAATGGCCGCCCGGTGAGAACGCATATGACAGAACTCAGTAAATCGCTGGGTGAGTTAGGCGTATGGGTACGTTTGCATTATGTCTATCCGTATCCACATGTGGATGATGTGATTCCCTTGATGGCCGAAGGCGCGATTTTGCCGTATCTCGATGTGCCATTGCAGCACGCCAGCCCACGTATCCTCAAGTCCATGAAGCGCCCGGCCAGTAGTGAAAACAACCTGGCACGTATTAAAGCCTGGCGCGATATCTGCCCTGAGATTGCCATCCGCAGTACCTTTATTGTCGGCTTCCCTGGTGAAACCGAAGATGACTTTAAAATGCTGCTCGACTTTATGGAAGAAGCTCAGTTGGACCGCGTTGGCTGTTTTGCTTATTCAGCAGTCGATGGTGCAGCGGCAAATGCCTTGCCTGACCCTGTGGCAGAAGAGATCAAGCAAGAGCGTTTAAGCCGCTTTATGGAAGTGCAGGAGCGTATCAGTGCCGCTAAAGTCGCCGCCAAGATTGGTAGCCTGCAAACCGTGCTGGTGGATGAACTGACTGAAGATGATGACGGCAATGTGATTGCCATTGCACGGACCAAAAGTGATGCGCCGGAAATTGACGGTATTGTGTACTTGCAAGATGCCGATGGCCTGAATCCGGGCGATTTTGTCGATGTGCAAATCGTCGACTCACAAGGGCATGATTTGATTGGTGCGCCGCCAGAGTCTTAAGCTGTCTGGATTTATAACACGTAAAAAATGCCGCAATCGCGGCATTTTTTATTGCTCATTTTGCTTAGGCGGTCACTGCTGGTCGCTCGCAGTCGGCGCGCTCGGCAAATACATCTAGGGTAAAAGGGCAGCGTTTGAGTTTTTGCTGTGCTGATTTGCGTTTACCTGTTTGTTGTAGGTTGACATAAGGGGTTTGGCTTAAGCGCACATAGCCGGATTGCAGCAATTTGCTGGCGGTGGTCTCAAACTGGCTCAGCGGGTTATCCATATTTTGCAAGGTAATGCCTAGCTTGTGCACGGCAACCACGTGATAAATCGCACTGGTTTGGCCAGGTGCGGCAGGTTTGCCGTAAAGCTCGCCGACATGAATATCGCCGCTGGGAGAGAGGAGTTGCGTCATGGCGGCATCATAGCGCGTTTGCGTGCGCGCTTCAATCTAGGGGCCGCCATTTTGCCGCAAAGTTGGATGCAGGCAGGAGTAGGGCTACCATGTTAAAATAGAGGGCTTGAGCGTTTAGAGATTCATTATGTCACAGCCTGTTAAAACCCGTTTTGCCCCTAGCCCGACCGGATACCTTCATATTGGTGGCGCACGCACTGCCTTGTTTTCATGGGCGTATGCCAAGCGCCATGGCGGGCAGTTCATCTTGCGGATTGAAGATACCGATGTCGCGCGTTCAACCCCAGAGGCGGTGCAGGCGATTCTGGATGGCATGGCCTGGTTGCAACTGGACCATGATGAAGGCCCGTTTTACCAGATGCAGCGGATGGATACTTACAAAAAGATCATCCAGAAAATGCTGGATGACGGTCACGCCTACTATTGCTATTGCAGCAAAGAAGAACTGGATGCCTTGCGTGAAACGCAAATGCAGCAGGGCGTGAAGCCGCGCTATGATGGCCGCTGGCGGCCTGAATCTGGCAAGACCTTGCCAGACGCCCCTAAAGATATCCCACCCGTCGTACGTTTTAAAAATCCGACCACTGGCGTCGTGGCCTGGGATGATATGGTCAAAGGCCGTATTGAAATTGCCAATGCCGAGCTGGATGACCTGATTATTGCGCGCGCCGATGGCACGCCTACCTATAACTTCTGCGTGGTGGTGGATGACTGGGAGATGGGCGTGACGCAGGTGATTCGTGGTGATGACCATGTGAATAATACGCCGCGCCAGATCAATATGTTGCAAGCCTTGGGCGCACAAGTGCCGCAATATGCGCATTTATCCATGATTCTGGGCGATGACGGCCAAAAACTCTCCAAACGCCATGGTGCCGTGAGCGTGATGCAATATCACGAAGATGGTTACTTGCGTGAGGCGGTACTGAATTACCTGGCGCGTTTGGGCTGGTCACATGGTGATGATGAAGTATTCAGCATGGCGCAGTTCTGTGAATGGTTTGATCTCGACCATATCACGCCTTCTGCGGCGCAGTTTAATACTGAAAAACTCAACTGGCTGAATGCACACTACATTAAAACGCTGCCATTAGAGCGTATTGCCGACGAAGTGAAGCCGCGCTTGGCTGCCTTGGGCGTGACCGAGACGCAATCACCAGACTTACTGGCAGTGTTGAATTTATACCGCGAGCGCACCAATAATCTCAACCAACTGGCCAAAGAAATTGCGTTCTTCTACCAGGTGCCTGCGATCAATGAAGCCGATGCCGCCAAGCATATTCAGGACGAAACTGCGGCCTATATCGAAAGTTTTTTGCAAAAGACTCAAGATTCGGCCTGGGTTGCCGATAACTTACACGATGCGCTAAATCAGGTCGTGGCTGAGCAACAGATTAAATTCCCCAAACTGGCGATGCCATTGCGGGTGGCTTTAATCGGTATTGCGCAGTCGCCCAGCATCGATCAAGTGATGTCTATTCTGGGCAAAGAGGCTTGTTTGCAGCGTATTCGCGCATTATTTCCAAAAAAATAAGGTGCGGGGATTGAAATTGGAACAAATTAGTACAATCATAGTCACTATGAGGGATTG
>OFDN01001015.1_pt1 | contig 20323 bp, 18 predicted proteins | sample 1520971 | NCBI WGS metagenome assembly OFDN01 (sample SAMEA94257418, study PRJEB24077) | hot springs metagenome | biome: Aquatic biome; feature: Geographical feature; material: Water | place: India | collected 2012-06-12 | depth 5 m
ACGCTTCGCGCCGTCGAGACCGGGGATCCGAACACTTCAATTGGCTTGTACCTGCGCGTGATGTCCGTGCTAGGCCTTAGCGGGGAGTTGGCGATTCTGGCCAGCGATGCCTTGACGCCCTCCGTTTCCAATGCCGCGGCCGCTCGATCACGCAGGGCCCAGCCGGTTGTGACTGTCATGGTATCGGCTGATCGCAGTTCCAGCGACTTGCATGACCTGCAGAGCCTGGCGCTACACAGGGCGGCCTATGAACTGATGAAAAAGAAAGACGAGCTGCGCACTCGCGCTCTTGAGATCGTGCTCAGCTGGCAGCGGAACAACCCGAACTCACGGACTGCGCCGCTTTGGAGTGAATGGGAACGGATCCTGACCAAGAAAACATTTAGCCGCGTCCTGGGACGCAGTGCTCGCGCTCAGCAGTTGCGGCAAGCATCACCTCTCGCAACGATCCTTCCGGCAGACCTGCGTCAATCGATTCTTGAGGAGGTCAGCCGGCTCAAACGAGGCATCGTCGTTGCCGGGCCTCCCCACTCCCCCAGTTAGTGGTATTCCACCTGCCGTCTCCATACACGGAACTGAGTCGCCATATGGCGTGGAAGTAGTTCTAGAAGTACCTCACAGTTGCGATGCCACTCGTCCATCGCTTTAACTAATAGCCTTCGAACATACTTCTCACTATCTTGCAGTGCGGGTGGGTCAATTAGGAATCTTCCCATCTCCTGCAGCCAGATGCCCTTAACGATAAACAGCGCGGACTTCATCCTAAGCGTCTGGAACAGCTCGGATTTACTTGCGGTGGACAGTTGAATACTTACTTCCATCATCGCGTCCAAATAGTCACCACGGTCCTGGGCAAAGTATGCCATCCGAGCCTCAATTAAAGCGGCTGCGACACCATCAAGTGTGGACATAGACCGAATTTTCAGTGACTGCTCTTCTGATAGTTCGCGATCTCGCCAGAAGTGGAAAACTTCCTTCTGTAACCCAGGTTCTCCCCCGGTCTGAAGGTCCACCATTCCACTCCAGACCTCCTCGCCCATCGAAAGGTACAGATCGCGTAGATCGTCTGGTCCGATCAGTCTACGGAAGTCCAATAACTGCCATACCGGGTGATAGAAAGTTGATGCGGTCCCAGGGAATGCACGGTCAATCCGAGCCACGAGCGACAGCCCCGCCCTGCCAACACTGCCCTGCGGTAGGACCTCACCCCTGAGGTAGCGCCCCCACAGTCCGCCAGAAAGGCGGAGATGACCAGGCATTGCAGCCAGTGCTGCCTCGAATTCCTGCGCAGTCATAGTTCCAGAAGCCGCCATTGCATAGTGGCTCCAGAAAACAACTCGGATTCTGTGAAGTAGCGGCGTTGCCGGTCGTCCACGCCGTGAAGAAGGCTTCGCAATCACTTCATATGCAATTAAATATTAATTTGTTTCCTATTATGCACAGTGGATATTGACGAGCAAAAGATTGGTCGTAGCGTGGTTTCATGTCCGGCATGGTGCTGGGCGCCGCACAGAAATGCGCGGGTAAACCACCGTCTTCGACAGGAACACAGACACACACAGAACGAACGGCAATAAAAAAGCCCGGGTCTTGCAGGACCCAGGCTTTTCCCTTAGCAAACGTTGCTTCGGTTGGACTAACGAACCAAGTATACGGTCAGCCGCCCTCGCGTCAAGTGCGTGGGTCTGGGGATTCTTTTGCCTATCGAATTCATGTGTGCCGTCGCTTCTGCCGGGGCATTCAGGAGTTTGAAAATGCTGACTGAAAATGAACTGTTAGAACTGTGCCATCAACGGCATCTGAGCGGCGAGGCGATTGCCGCTGTACGCCACATACGCAAGAGTCCACCCTCTCGCATCGTGCGCAGCGGCGTACGCAACGTGGTCACCCATTACGCCAGCCGCAAGATGGGCTGCGTGATCAAGGCCGAGGCTCGGCGGACGGAGTTAGCCGCCATTTACGAGTGGGACCACGACCGGGCTACCTATGAGTTCTATGACCAACCGCCGCCGATCAAGAAGATCCACATCCGGGCGAATGGGCGCACCAGTGGCTCCATGTACACCCCGGATTTCTTCCGCATCGCCGAGAATTTCATCGGCTGGATCGAATGCAAACCCGAAGGATGGCTCCAGGAGCAGGCCTCTGAGCCCTCCCCTCAGTACGTCAGGGACGACGCAGGGGTCTGGCGTTGCCCGGCAGCGGAGCGCTACGCCGCCAGCCTTGGGCTGGACTTTGCTGTCCGTTCTTCCGCCGAATCCGATCCGATCGTCACCCAGAACATTGCTGATCTGAGCGACTATTTTCGGGAAGACTGCCCGGCGCCGACCCAGCAGGATCTGCGTCTGTCCCAAGAGTACATGGGTGAGGTCGGTTGGTGCTGGCTGAGCGATCTGCTGGCCAACGATGCCGGACTGAGTGCCGATGTCATCTACAAGCTCATCGCCGACGAGCATCTGCATGTCGATCTGCATGTCGCCTGCCTGGTGAAAGAGCCGCACCGGATCCGCGTCTTCCGCACCAAGGCGCTGCTGGACTCCAGCGATCTCTGGCTGCCGTCCATGCTGGCAGCGCCGTCGTTGGCCATCCATCACCTGAAACCTACGCCAGGCACAGCCCTACTCTGGGACGGCAAACCCGGTGCAATCCTCAACCTCGGCGAAACCAGTGTCTTCCTTCGCATGGGTGAGAACGGCCCGATCTTGGAGTTGCCGATCACTGAGTTCGAGCATATGGCAGGTCTCGGAAGGATCGTCGGCACGACCCTGCCGGTCGATCCGCGTGCGCAAGAGGCGGCCGAGCTGCTGCGCCGGGCCAGCGCTGAAGACATGCAATCAGCCTTGCACCGACATAAGAGCATCCATCCGGATCATTACCCAGATGAGGAGAAGACCTGCGCGAGTCCTCGGTCCATCCGGAAGTGGAAGCAACTGGCTAGACAAGGTCTGAGCAGGTACGGCAATGAGTTCATCGGTCTGATTCCGTCTATCCGTCTACGCGGCAACCGCAAGCGCAGACCCTCCCCCAGGGCATTGGAGATCATGCACAAGGTGATTCAGGAAGAGGTCAAATCGAAGGCCGCGCCGGGTATCGAAACCTCGTGGTCGATGGTCACGTCCTTGTGTGCAGAAGAAGGCGTGATGGCTCCGTCCCTCAAAACTTTTCGAGCCGAGATCAAGCGCATCACCAGTCCGGAGGAGCTCAAAAAAGCACGCGAAGGGGACAAGGCCGGCTACAACCTGGAAGTCCCTTACATCAGTATTGAACGAGAGACGCCCAGGCACGGCACCCGACCATTTGAGTTGGCTCACATCGACCATACCCAGCTGGACCTGCAATGCGTCCATGAGGGAACCGGCATGGAGATGGGGAAACCCTGGCTGACAGTCCTGATCGACGCCTTCACTCGGATGATTCTCGCCTGGGTCATCACTTTTGATGAGCCTAGTTACCGCTCCTGCATGCTGGTCATCCGCGACTGCGTGCGTCGTCACCATCGGATTCCGCAGACGATCGTTAGCGATCAGGGCCCCGAGTTCAAGAGCACATACTATGACCAGTTGCTGGCTTTCCTGGGTGTCCACAAGCGTCTGCGTCCAGCCAGTAAGCCGCGCTCGGGTAGCCTAGTCGAACGATTCTTCGGGCTAAGCAATACCGCCTTTATTCACGCCCTGCGTGGAAATAACAAGGCGTTGCAGTCACCTCGGAGCATGTCGCCAACCCACGATCCGCGTGAACTGGCAGTGTGGAACCTGCGCGCCCTGCGGGAAGGGTTTGAGGGCTATCTCGCCAGCGTCTACCACGCTGCGGATCACTCGGCTCTCGGCATCAGCCCCTCCAAGGCCATGCAGATCGGGATGTTGCAAGCCGGCGCCCGCAGCCACACCCTGATTGCATACGACCGTGACTTCTTGATCGCGACCATGCCCACGACAGACACGGGAAGCGCCAAGATCCAGCGCAATTGCTCCTTCAAAGCGAACTCTATCGAGTACTTCTCGCCGTCGTTGGCCGACCATGTCGGAGAAAAGCTGGATCTGCGCTACGACCCGTTCGACGTTTCGCGCGCCTATGTGATGGGTGAATCCGGCTGGCTCGAAGCCCACAGCACCTTACACGGCGAACTCCTCGGCCGTAGCGAAAAGGAAATCGAGATCATCTCCCAAGAGATCGCGGCCATCAAGCGGCGCCAGGGCATCCGAGATAAGGGCAACGCGCAACTGCTGGGCGACTACATGCAGTCCGTGCGTAAGAAGGAGTCCCTGCTGGCTATCGAACGGCAGCAAGCCCGAGACCAGGAACTGCACTCCTCTGATCGGCAGGCCGGCCTGGTGGCCTTGCCGTCGGACGACGCTGACACACCGCTGCTGCCGGGAGCGCCCTCCACCAAGCGCATCAAGACCCCCACCAAATCCACGTTTGAGCTCGCTTTCGAGGCTCTTCCCCAGTAACTCAGTAAAGACTTTCTAACATGCATATCCAACCTAAATTCGACCTCGCCCTGATCGATGCCAGCCACCAGCAACAACTGGAGTACTTTGAATCCCAGGTCATCGACCACCCGCACCTGGTCCAATCCTTCAACCTGGCGCTGGACTGCATCGATTTCAGCAGCCCCGGCGAAATCGTGCCCATCGTCGGTCCGACCGGTGTCGGCACCACGGAACTGGCGCGCCAACTGTGGCGCCAGTTCAAATCAGCGCCGACCACGGTCGAAGAGGACGGCAGGATTGTTCCAGTCACGCCGGTAATCGGCCTGGAGGCCCCCAGCCAGGCTGGAAGGATCGATACGGACTACTGGAAACGTCTGCTGGCAGAGATCCTGCGGCACGGCGGCGATATCCTGATCGACCGCAAGATCTACGTCCCGCCCAGCCATTTCATTCTCACGCATCCGATCCCCTACGCAGATCCGCTCAAGCGGGGTGTCGACACGCTGGTTAGCGCAACTGCCAGCATGCTGAACCGCCGGCAAACGCAGGTGGTTCTCATCAACCAGGCCGATCGCCTGTTTCCGGAGCTCGATCCGGCCGGTTGCATCCGCAGTCAGCAGATCCTCATGGACCTTGCGGCACGGACCTCGGCTCGCTTCGTTCTCATAGGGGACTACCGACTGACGCGCGCATGTAGCCACCGCAACAACTGGTTGCGCAGGCAGAACATGGTGCATTTCCGGCGCTACGATCAGAACAGCGCGGACGAAGCTGGCGATTTTTCCAAATCGCTACTGGAACTGCTTGGTCACATTCCGCTGGCCCAGCGTCCGCAGTCGTTAAGTGTCCAAGGTGCGCACCAAATCTACCTCAGGACGGTGGGCTGCTTCGGCTCTGTCAAGCGTTTCCTGTTGCAAGCGCTCCAGCACGCGCAGCGCACGGGGGAGGAGATGACAGAGGAATTCCTCCTCGAGTTCGCACCGCCCAGCGTGGTTGCACTCGAGATCGCCAAAGAGGCTCTGATCGGCGAGCAGCTGCTGCTGGACGTAGATTCCTCGGAAATCGAGCGGTTGCTTACCTTGGGCAGGGCGCCAGGATCGGAAGGCCCCAGCCGGACTCAGGAGACTGGCCATAACGGCACCTCCAAACCGCCGGCGCGCAAGCCAGGTACCTTCTCCGGAGCCCGCCGAGTGGGCGAGCGCAAGCCTAGCCGTGATCCTGTGGGGAAGCGTCGTGGCAAAAAACAATAACCCCTTCGCCGCGGACTACGCGGAGCACACTCCGCCTACTCTTTACCCTTTGGAGATCGAAGGCAATAGAGAAGCACCTGAAGGCCTGTTGTCTTGGGTAGTGGGGTTGGCGCAGGCGCATTGCGTGGGGCCGCGCACGCTGGTGAAGCACCTGGTCGACCAGTCCCAGACCCATCAGCATCTATGGAGCGATGCGGCTTTCTTCGAAAGGCATTGCAGCACGGTGAATGGGCTTGGTCGATACGCCAGGATAATGCTGGAGCTGGTGGGCAAGCCCTACACCCCTGCGGTTCAGGGCATGACCCTGCTGGGGCTGGACAACTTGTTCCCGGCCAATGGCGAGGGTTTGCTGGCCAGGAATCCTCGCTGGTGCCATGCCTGCCTGTGCGCCCAAGCGCGGAGAGGGCAACGGCCGCACCACCCGCTGGTGTGGTCGTTTGAGTACTACCGGGTCTGTCATATCCATCGGGTCAGCATGGCCGAGCATTGCCCGGCCTGCGGCGCGACGCAGGGTTTCTTGCCGGTTTATCCCAGCTTGCTGCATTGCGGCACCTGTGGGGAGTCGCTGATCGCCCGGCCGCCAGGGGATTACTGTCCTCAGGAACCGGAGATCGGAGATTTCGAGCAGTGGTGCGCCCATGCGCTGGCCGACCTAGTTGCGCGCATTCCGGACTTGCTGAGGGCTGGGAGCCTGCCGCAGATGCAGACCAACCTGCAGGGCATTGCTAACCGATTAACTGGAGGGAATCGGAAAGAGCTGTGCGAGGCGATCGGGCTGCAGCCGCGGGCGATCAATGGATGGATGGGCAAGGAGGAAAGGCCGTCGCTGGCGCTGCTGCTGCGGCTTTGCTATGGGGTTGGGCTGTACCCTGCCGGCGTGTTCCTGCCGGATGGGCTTGATAGGCTGGCTGGTGCGAAGCTGATCAAGGCTCCGTCGGGGGTACGCCAAGAGCGGCCGCTGCTAGGGTATCGGCAGCGGGAGCGGATCGAGAGGCAGCTGGAGATGGTCTTGGGACAGGCCGACCGGCATCCCTGTCTCCAAGAAGTGGCCCAGGAAGTTGGGCTGTCGCGGCATGCGCTGAAGTACTGGTTCAGGTGGCAGTCAGAGGAGCTCGTGCGGAAGAACCGGTGGAGCAATGATCGCGCGCTGGCGATCAGGTACCAAGAGGATCACCGGTTCTTGAGCTCCGTCGTTCACAGGCTGCAATCGGAGAACGTCTATCCGAGCCGACGCAGGGTCAACCAGGAGCTATCACGGAGAAACCTGTCGTTGATGCGGCCCGATTTGATTCGGGCCTATAGATTAGCACTCGTGAAAGGTGGTTGGCTCGAATAGCCTACTTCCGCGTGCTATTAATAAATCTTCCTCTTTAAAACAGGAAAGTACGCTGCGACGGCAGCTGCAAAACATGGTTGGCTTTCAAGCTGACACGAGATTTCGATGCCTCTCCTTGTTCGTCCACAACGAGAATACTGCCTACTTTGTGCAACTCTAATAGACTTTCTTCAACCATATTGCGTGTAGCTGGTGTCGTATTAATCAGCTTCAAAAAGAACTGCTCAAACGTCATGCCCTCTGCGCCATCGAACAACATCTGTGGAATCTGCTCCATCATGGTGTCTTTACTGATGGTTGCTGCAACCTCGCTAAAATCAAACCCCATTTGAAGCTTGCTCTCGTCATCCAACTTGCTGATGTATCCTGTGCTGAACATATTGAAACCCGCCCGGCCGTAGTGCGCAAAATGATTGTGATGCGACCAGTGAGTGGTTGCCATGACGTCGCGCGCCTTCCAATGCTGAGACAGATGTAGCAACCAGAAATCGCCATATCCTCGCTCAGGCCGAATGAAAAATGGCGTATAGAACTGCGCTGAACATTGGCTTGTCAAGCTCTGGTACAGAGTGGATTGCAAATGAACACGCCAAGAAGGCGACTTCTTCATTGCATCGATTTCAGCTGCACTCACCGACGTTTCAATCCCTGTCGCCTGCTCAAATGACTCTAAATTCGCCTGATTAAGATACTGAAGCAAGGCATCGATGTAGAAGGTAAGGATGACCTCAGCATGTTTGAGCTTAGCGAAAATACTCCGTAGACAAACCATAGGGACGGCTGCATAGCCGTACTGATCCAGTACGAACAGCGCGCGTCCTGATCTTGGACTACGATCTCGAGCGCGCTGAATCGCGGCATCACAATGATCCGCGAACTCGCCAGGAACTAGTCGAATCTTGTTCTGAGCCAATGATGCGCCATACCCTCTCACCTCGAGAAGACGGCGCAAATAATCTAACGCAGAACGACTCGCGTCAATGCAGATGAGCTCGACATTGATCAGTATGGGCTTGCGGCGCTCTTGTCGTAGATTTACTAACGCTGCAGCCTCTTGTATCGCTTCCAAGATCACAATCGGTGACCCAGGAACTTCCTGACCGGCCTCGTCGATGTATAGACCCCCACCACAGAATCCATCAACAATGGTAAGTTGGATCTTGTCCTGCTGCGGTAGCGAGACGAGTGTCAGAAAATACTGAATTAAATAGTTTCGAAGAAGCGCGTGCTTTACTTCACTATGGCGTTTCAGCTGTGGCGGGGGGCTCCCCCAAACCCAGTCGTAATGAGACATGAAATGGCGCGCTCAGCGCGTTCTTGTTTTCCCCTGCCCACAATGTGCCAGTACCGCTGGAAGTAATCAAGCACGTTGTGGCAGTTCGCCGACAGACGCAGTTCGTCGAACTACCGTTATCGGCATCTCATCCCATGTTCGACCATTGAGCTCGCGGCCATTCGCGGCCTTCGCGCGCCTCTTACCATCCGCTCCCCATCCTCCCCATTGCTTGAAGAAGAACGCGACTTCTTGCTCTTGGCATTGAGCCCGCACAGACTCCGCCCATTCCATCTTCATCGGACGAGCCTTGGGCCCAGATTCGCCGCCAACAATCACCCAATGAATATCCGCGAGATTCAGCTCGCCTACGTCAGAAAGCAAAGGCTCAACTGACAAGAAGCGAATCGACGCCGGCACTTTGCGCAAGTAATCAATGCGTGGTACTCCATACTTCCGGTCTTCGACAGAAACCCCCATCCAAGCATTACTCGGGATCGGCCGCGTCCGGAAATACCGAGCCATTCTGGCCGCACGCTTCGTCAGAATTTGGTATGTGTGGTGTGGCGTCTTTGCGATTACCTCAAAAACCTTGTCGATGTACCCATCAGGAACTCGTTCATGGAACAAATCCGACATGGAGTTGACGAAGTAAACCGTCGGCTTCTGTCGCTTGATGGGATCGGTCAAGCGCTCAGGCAACAGCGTGAGCGCAAAACCATTCTCATAGCCTGGCGTGCCCATCGCATTGAGCCGTTTCGCCATTGCTTCTGCATAACAATGCTTGCAGCCGGGAGAGATCTTTGTACACCCGACGGTCGGGTTCCAAGTCTGCTCAGTCCATTCAATTTTGCTGGTCGTAGTCATCTCACTATTTCCCTTTCGTTAGCTTAGCTCCACCTACTGCTGACGGTCTATAACTTCGAACGATTCCCCTGACGACGCCAATGACGTTCAGAGTCCTCTTAGGCTCAATGACCCGACAGCCCATGTTATGGGCCACCAAATGACCGCGGCCGCGATCTACTCGATATTCCTTGATGGTGTGACTGCCATCAATTTCAGCGACGACGATGTCCCCTGGTACCGCCTGCAGACTGGTCTCTACCACCGCTACGTCACCACCCAGAATCCCAGCGTCGATCATCGACTCACCACGCACTTTCACAAATACCGTCTTTGACGGCCTAGATACCAGCAGCTGATCCAGCGCCTGGGCCTGCACAAGACCTGTGGCTTGGTCGTTTGTGCCAAAACCCGCGCGCACCTCGTCATCGCTGATATCAAGCGTAAAGAATTGCTCCCCCGGCGCCAGCCGCCCTCCGGCAACCTTTGTCAAATGTCCAGAGGCGATCAGCCGCTCCGCCAGCCTGAATGCAGCGTTTTTTGCTTTGAATCCCAAAGCCCCAGCCAATAGGCTGTACGAGGGAAAACAACCCGTGCGCGCATAAACATCGCGCAACCGGCGCAAATGAGCCAGGTCGTTATTAGGTCGAGCCATTTCGACATATTAATGTACAATCGTACAATAATCAAGGAAATTTTTGGACGAGGCCATTTGCCTCGCCCAAAGGGCATCAAAAGCACATTGGCGTCAGTCAAACAGGGAGCGAGTGCGGCTGCGCGCAATCTCTCCCCATATGCGATCAGGCAGTGGATGACGAGAAAAGAACACCAGACGGTAGATTGAACGGCCCTTGCCATCTGTAATTAGAGGCATGTGCCCGCTAACCTTAAAGCCCAGAGCCTCTACCGCCTGGCACCAGGCATTAAAGAACCATCCAGGTAGGCTGGACTTTGAAAGCATGTCGGCTGGGACCGTAGAGCGCCAACCAGGCAAAGCGTGATCGAAGCGATCACGCTTTGGATCTAACTCCATGTCGATGTTGCGCGTCAGATCCATCAGGCTGAAGTGAACTGCAAAGTCAACATACTGCAGTTTGGCCAAGCGTTCAATGATAGAGAAAGAAAGGTGCTCGAGATTGTACGGGTCGATATAAGCCAATACCAGGGCGCCGAAAGGAACGGCTTGGACCATCTCATCGACAGTCTTAGCTGCGGGTCCAACATAGGACTTCACTGTAGCCCCAGCTGCTGCCAGGCGCAGTTCATTGGCGCGAGATCGCTCACCATCAATATCACCGACCAGCACTTGAGTGAAGGGGGCTCCTGACACCATAGACTGGCGAAAGGCGGCTAAAGAGCCACCATCGCGAGTAAAGCCCTCGCCCTCAACCTGTATTCGTCCAGGCCCACAGAAAGGGTCTATCAGAACACGCTGCCGAAACTTCTTCTGTGCTTCTCGAGTGGCGTCGAGATAGCGCGCGAGATAGAAATGCTTCTCTTCTGGAACCCAACGCCCCACACCTCGTCCATGAGGCCCCCTCTCAACAAGTAGATCGGGGTGAGAATCCATCAGATCCCTGCCATGGCTAGACAACAGCTTCATCTCGCTGACGCTCTTTACTGAGTGCCTCAAGGTGTTCGCATACGTCGAACAATTCAGAACCACTCCATTTGCGCCCAGCAGCCGAAGTAGCCCCACTTCTAACTCTGCCGGCCAATTCAGCTGACAGCTGGGACAGTAGCCTCGGGAATGCTCGGCAGTAGGCCGAGGCGACGCCCGCCAATTCAGCAAGCTCTCTATACGTAATATAGTGCCGAGGAGGAATGGCCCGTACAACGTTCAAGACCCTCTTTCGCCAATCATCACTCAACGCCGGGATCGAAGATCTCAGAATCCGCACAGAGTCGCCTTCGCGGATATCACCGCCCTGAAGAACCCTAGCTAACATACCGCGCTGCCTACCTATTGACTTCAATGTTCCCGGGCATCGCCTCTCGAGCAAAGAGCATGGCTCACAATGGAATGTCGCCCATAGGACCACATCTCTCCCAACCCATAACAAATCACCCGATCGAAGATTTTCTACAGGGAAATCGACTAGCAAGTTCTCTCTCAACGCAGCCGGAGATAGATCAAATTGCTGATATGCACCCATACCAGCCAGCAACAATTGCCGTGGAGAGTTTGGCGAAGCATGCTTATCGCCGACCAAGCCGTAGTTAGCTATGGCCTGGACCTGATTCTGAGGCCTGGGAACCGGCGCCTTCAGCGCACGAATCGCAAGGCTTTGCACCTCACCGATTTGACTCCAGTCAGCTAGACCAAAGATAGATTGCATCAATGTTGCGGGAGGAACGTGTGGTTGACCAACTACTTCGTCAGGAATCATTTTCGGCTAGAAGTTGCAATCAACACCGCCAACAGGCTCAGTGCTTGAACTCAAAAATTTTTCAGGATGACTTCAGACTGGATCAAAGGAATAATATTCGACTACCAGTCGACCCAATAATGATATTCAATACCACGGGGAGTAGCAAATGGAGATCGAGCGAGTCCTAGATGCAAACAATCGAGTTGAGATGTGGACCTATGAGTGGGACATCTCTCAAAAACCTGTCCGGAAGATAAATAGGAAGTTTGTCGGATATGAGCAACCTGTTCATACAGCTCAGCAGCAGGCCTCGGTTGTTCGCGAGGCAATATGCTGGTCTTACGGACGGACGCTTGGGAACATTACTGTCTCCAACGAGGATTTACTTGGAAAATTTCCAGGCAAAGAGGGTGACGATGCTCAACTGGCCTGCGATATCGTTGCAGCAGGGAAGATGCGCAATGGGAAAGATCGTTGGTGGTGTCGGACGCACCAGTCGCATTGGGGGCGCAAAGCAGATATCGAAGAGGCCGCGCAAAGTGGACAGATGCGATGCCCCGCTCACAGCCAGCCGATGTCATATGTTCTTGAACCATACCATCTCAAGATTCAAGACTACGCTGAGGTCGGGATCTGGTGTTCAATGCCTCCTGCTCTAACCCACCAAGGAATTCCTCCAGCAAGACGGCCGAGGATACATGTCCACGTTCGAAAAGCTCCTGGCGAGGACAAAGTCATTGATCAAGATTACCGAGCTTTGTCGCTGAACTACAACGCCGAAGATAACTTGTTTGGCAACATTGAAATCTCTAAGGTTCACCTTACTCCTCCATCAGCTTTGGAATTCGTTCTTTCGCTCGAATACAACAAGCCAATGGGATGTATTAACTGCAAGGATTGCGGCTATCCACACTTAGACCTCGGTGACTTTGCGCGCCAAGCACACTCCAAACATCTATGCGGGAACTGTGGGCGCGATAACACTTGGAGTGCAGAGCCTATTGCCTCAACTCCTCTTAAACCTCTGCATGATCAATTCAATCGAGCAAATCAATACGTAGATGTAGCGTCAGAAATTAATCTTGATGAATATGACGGGCTTCCTTTTCAGGTATGGGCTTCCACCCCTGCCGTTCTGTGGACAGCCGATCGACCTCAAGAGCGAGGAATTCATGTGCACGTCTATAAAGATAATCAGTATTTGATCGACGATACATTTGGGATCGTTCGCCACAAAGGAAAGTTATTGCAGCGTTCCGCTCTGCTTAAAACCATGATTGATAGGACTATTAATTAGGTCAAGGCAAAAGGAAATGGATATTTACCACGATGCCGAAGCAGGCTTTGAAAAACCAAGACTGCATCCGTACATTGCAATCCGGCCAGGAGAGATTGGCTTTGTTGACTTCAAGCGAGAGCCAGATCGAATTTCTCAAGTCCTTGAGGACTTCATTCCCCACAAGCTTGAACCGGCAGTTCAAGGCTTTTACAGGTTACTGACATGGATTAATGGGCCAGAATCCGTTCTGGAGAGTTGCGATTGCGCTCTTCGGGGCCCAGAAGCCCATGAGTTCGAATTCTCTCAGCACCCTTTGTGTGTGCATGGGCGTTTAATGCTGATGTACCGAGATGAGAGCGCTAACTGCGATAAGCGATTTGATCTTCTCTACGAAACATTGGCCAATGAGCTGGATGCTGTCGATCGAGGTTTCACGAAAAACGAAGGTGCTATCGGTTTTTCCAGAAGCGCTGCACTCTACGAAGAACTCTGCCCAGTCAAACCTGACAAGGATGGTTTTCGCACCATCACACTTATGACCCCTGGCAGGGGATACCAATTGCTACTTTCCTTTCTAGCCTTCGGCAGTGACAAGGACGAGGCCTTACGAAACCTGGATCGTGTATTCCAGAACCTTGGGGCAGCGTGCCAACGAGCATCTGAAATATTGAAATCTGAGTCTCGGGTGCCGTAACAATGGCAAGTCAGAGCGACTAGCCCAGCCGACAGACAGATTAGGAGCAGTTTTGCGAATAACCTAGGCTAGGTCCTCCCTAGACTCGCAGACGCCCTCAAAGTCCACGGGTCCTGCCGCTCCCGGAATATCCCCCAGAAGAGGCGTAGGACGACAGCTCGTAGGACACCCCACCTCTTCACGGCCGGAGCGTCCCCTAAAAAGCATCTCCGGTACAGTTATGCTCCCTGCAGCGGCACACTTATGGTTCCGGCGACAGGGCGCGTTTTCTTTTGCGACAGAGCCGTCCGGCCCTGCACCTTCCCGTTCACCCGCCGGCCCACCGCGCCCGTTAAGATCGCAGTCACCCCTGTTCCAAGGACCGACATGGCCAATATTGCAAGTCTCCTGAAATCAGAAATCTCCCGCATCGCGCGCAAGGAGGTCCGTGCCGAAACCCAGACTCTTAAGAAAGCCTCGGCCCAGTACCGCAGCGACATCGCGGCCCTCAAGCGTCGCCTGGCGGAACAGGACCGCCTGATCGCCCGGCTCAAGAAATCCAAGCCGGTCGCGGCGGCGGCCGAGCGCGGCGAAGACGCGCCGCAGCGGCGCTTCCGCGCCGACGGCTTTGCCAGCCTGCGCAAGAAACTGGGCCTGTCGGCCGCGGACATGGGCAAGCTGCTCGGCGTGTCGCTGCAGACGGTCTACCACTGGGAGAAGGGGCAGTCCAGGCCACGGGCCAGCCAGATGCAGGGCATTGCCGAGGTGCGCAAGCTCGGCAAGCGCGGCGCGGCCGCACGCCTGGCCGAGATCTGAGACGGCGCGGCAGGGCCGCGCCCCGCAAGCGTCAGAGGAAATAAACGGCCAGCCCCAGCAGCGTCAGCACGGCGAGCACGAAGCCGAGCCTGTAAAGCATGGGCAGGGGCCGGGAGCGGCGCGTCTGCGGTTCCAGTGCGCCCGGCAGCGTGAGCAGCCCGCGCATGGCGGTATCGTGGTCCATACGACGTCTCTTTCTTTTGGAATGCGTCGGGTCTCGCGCCCGCTGCGGGCGGTATTCTATGATGCCCACACCATGCAAATCCGTGCCCATGTCCCCGCGCTGCTGCTGAGCCTGCCCCTGCTGCTCGGAGGCTGCGCCGCGCTCAACGACGCGACCATGCGCGCACTGGCCACCTCCTCACCGGCGCTGGCCCTGATCGGTGAACGGGTGCTGACGGGCGAGGTCATGCTCTACACCGACCGCAGCGCCACCGTGCAGCTGCAGGGTCAGGGGGAACCGAGCCTGAGCTGCATGGGCAGCATGCGTTACACCAGCAGCACGGGCGGCACGGTGAACCTGCGCTGCAGTGATGGGCGTCAGGCCCGTCTGGCGTATACCGCCCTCGGTGAAACCAGCGGCTATGGCATCGGCCGCGACGAGGTGCACAGCATCAGCCTGACCTACGGCCTGGCGCCCGAGGCCGCGCGCGCCTGGCTGATCGCACCGCCCGGCAAGCGGCTGGTACCGGACGGCGACAGCCTGCGCCTGGGATGAAAAAACCCGCCGGCATCGCTGCGGGCGGGTCGGGCTGAATCAGATCAGAAGATCAGCGTGCCGGACGCGGTGCACGCTTGCCACCCTCTCGGGCCGCAAAGGGCTTGCCGCCGCCGGCATGGGCCGGCTTGGCGTAGCCACCAGCGGACTTGGCATAGGCAGGCTTGCTGCCATAGGCCGACTTGCCCTCGCCACGGTCCTGGCGCGGTGCGAAATCACCCCGCGGTGCGCCGCCTTCGCGGCGGCCGTCACCGGCGTAGCGATCGTTGAAACCACCCTTGCGTTCGTAGCTGCGTCCTTCCGGTGCACCCTCGTGACCACGGTTCTGGTAACCGCCCTCACGGACCTGATGCGGGCCGCGGGCATTGCGGTCGCCGAAGCCGGCGCGGGGAGCGCCGAAATCACCACGCGGCGCACCGAAGTCACCGCTGCGGCTGTTGCCACCGCCAAAGCCGCCACGGGGGGCAGCGCCGCCGCCGAACTTGCGATCGCGCGAGAAGCTGTCGTTGCCACCACGGCTGTTGCGGCCACCGAAGTTGGAACGCTCCGAACGACCGTCGGGGAAGCGCTGCTTGGGCTCCATGCCGGGAATGGTCTCGGCCTTGAAGGGTTGCTTGCTGTAGGCCTCGATGTCGAAGATCTTGCGACGGTCGCGGAACTCGGCAAAGGTCACGGCCAGACCATCACGGCCGGCACGGCCGGTACGACCGATACGGTGCGTGTAGTCCTCGGCCTTCATGGGCAGGCCGAAGTTGAAGACGTGAGTGATGGTGGGCACGTCGATGCCGCGCGCGGCGACGTCGGTGGCCACCAGGATCTGCACCTGGCCCTGGCGCAGCGCCATCAGACGGCGATTGCGCAGGCCCTGGCTCAGGGCGCCGTGCAGCGCGACGGCGGAGAAACCGTCCTGCTGCAGGTCATTGGCCAGGCCGTCGCACTCCACCTGGGTGCTGGCAAACACGATGGCCTGGTCGATGGAGGCATCGCGCAGCCAGTGGTCGAGCAGCTGGCGCTTGTGCTGGGCGTGGTCGGCCCAGAACAGCACCTGCTTGATGTTGGCATGCTTTTCCTGCGGGGAGTCGACCTGCACCTTCTTCACGCCCGAGCCGTTGTCGTGCATGACGCGCATGGCCAGCTGCTGGATGCGCGGCGCGAAGGTCGCGCTGAACATCATGGTCTGGCGGCGTTGTGCCGTCAGGGCATTGAGTTCGGCCAGGTCATCGGAGAAGCCCAGGTCCAGCATGCGGTCGGCCTCGTCGACGACGAGGAACTGCACCTGGTCCAGCTTGATCTGCATGGAACGCTGCAGGTCCAGCAGGCGGCCCGGCGTGGCGACCACGAGGTTGGCGTTCTGCAGTTTGGCGATCTGCACCGGGTAGGGCATGCCGCCCACCACATTGGCGATGCGGATGCCGCGGCAATGCTTGACCAGCTCGATGGCGTCATGCGCCACCTGCTGCGCGAGCTCGCGCGTGGGGCACAGGATCAGGGCGCCGGGCGTGGCGGCCTTGAAGTGGCGCGGGTTGGTGGGATCCTGGCGCTTGGGGCGCTTCGGCGCCGGCTCGCCCTTGGCGGCGGCCTCGGCAACGGCGCGCTCATAGCTGGCGCGCTCCTTCTCGGCGGCCTGGGCCTGCTGCTGCAGCAGGGTGTGCAGCACGGGCAGCAGGAAAGCCGCGGTCTTGCCGCTGCCGGTCTGGCTGGAGACCATGAGGTCGATGTAACGCCCCTCCTGGCCTTCTGTGGGCATGGCCAGGGGAATGGCGCGTTCCTGCACCGTGGTGGGCTGGGTGTAGCCCAGGTCGGCCACGGCCTGCACCAGCTCGGGTGCCAGGCCCAGCTGCACAAAACCGTTGGGCACGGATTCAGCGGCCACTTCGGCCTCGACCGCCACGGCGGTGTCGGTGGAAAGAATGGATTCGACAGGCGCAAACTCGCCCGTCACTTCAAAAGCGTCGGTCATTTAGATTTTTCTCACACGCGAACACCGCAGGGACTGCGGGTGCTTCGCTGATGGTTAAAAGACATCAACCATCAAACAAAGCCTGCGCCGGTGGTGACCGGTACCGGGGATCTATTGCGGGTTCGAAAACCCTGATCCGGTGAGTGAAGGGAGATGCACGAAAAGCGCCGCGTTTTGCAGCGCAACGCGGATTATGGCACGGATCAGGGTTTTCACCTAATCCGTCGTTTGATCCAGCCTCAGGCGAGCTTGAGGAAGTGCTCGCGGTAGTGCGCCAGCTCTTCGATGGACTCGTGCACATCGGCCAGGGCCGTATGCTTCTGTGCCTTCTTGAAGGCACTGTAGACCTCGGGCTTCCAGCGCCGGGCCAGTTCCTTGAAGGTGCTGACATCCACGTTGCGGTAGTGGAAGAAGGCCTCCAGCTTGGGCATGTACTTGACCAGGAAACGCCGGTCCTGGCCGATGCTGTTGCCGCACATGGGCGACGTGCCCTTGGGCACGTACTTGGAGAGGAAGGCGATCAGCTCGGCCTCGGCCTGAGCCTCGGTCACGGTGGAGGCCTTGACCTTGTCGATCAGGCCGCTCTTGCCGTGCGTGCCCTTGTTCCAGGCGTCCATGGCATTGAGGATGGCGTCCTCCTGGTGGATCACCAGCACCGGGCCTTCGATGCGCGGCTCCAGATTCGGGCCGGTCACGATGACGGCGATCTCGATGATGCGTTCCTTTTCCGGGTCCAGCCCGGTCATCTCGCAGTCCAGCCAGACCAGATTGAGATCAGATTTCTTCAGTAGGGTTGCGTTCTCGGTCATGGCAGGCATTGTCGCCGATGACCTAAACTCGCCCTCCATGAATGCCCCCGCTGCCTCTTTCAACCCCAGCCTCGCGTTGAGCCTGGCCTTCGCGACCGTCCTGCTGCTGGGCCTGCTCACGAAGTTCTGGCTGGCCTCGCGCCAGGTGCGCCATGTCGCTCAGCACCGCATCAGCGTGCCACCTGCCTTTGCCTCCACCATCAGTCTGGCCGCGCATCAGAAGGCGGCCGACTACACCGTGGCCAAGGTACGCTTCGGTCTGCTGGAAACGGCCGTGGGCGCAGCCGTGCTGCTGGGCTGGACGCTGCTGGGCGGACTCGATGCGCTGAACCAGGCCCTGCTGGGCTGGCTGGGCGGTGGCATGTGGCAGCAGCTCGCCCTGATCGCAGGCTTTGTGCTGATCGGCGGCCTGATCGAACTGCCGCTGTCCCTGTACCAGACCTTCGTGATCGAGCAGCGCTTCGGTTTCAACAAGATGACACTCAAGCTCTGGCTGGGCGACCTGCTCAAGTCCACGCTGCTCGGCGCAGTGATCGGCCTGCCCATCGTGGCGCTGATCCTCTGGCTCATGGGTGCAGCCGGCGGCCTCTGGTGGCTCTGGGCCTGGGGCGTGTGGATGGGTTTCAACCTGCTGCTGCTGCTGATCTACCCGACCTTCATCGCCCCGCTGTTCAACAAGTTCCAGCCGCTGGAGGATGAGTCGCTCAAGGCACGCGTGACCGCGCTCATGCAGCGCTGCGGTTTTTCCGCCAAGGGCCTGTACGTGATGGACGGCAGCCGCCGCAGCGCCCATGCGAACGCCTATTTCACGGGCTTCGGCGCGGCCAAGCGCGTGGTCTTCTTCGACACCCTGCTCAGCAAGCTGTCGCCCGGCGAGGTGGATGCCGTGCTGGCGCACGAGCTCGGCCACTTCAAGCACAAGCACATCCTCAAGCGTATCGTGACGATGTTCGCGCTCAGCCTCGCGGGCTTCGCCCTGCTGGGCTGGCTGGCGCAGCAGGCCTGGTTCTATGCCGGCCTGGGCGTCACGCCCAGCCTGCAGCTGCTGGTGCCGACGCTGGGCGCCTCACAGGCCATGCCCAACGACGCGCTGGCCCTGCTACTCTTCCTGCTGGTCATCCCGGTCTTCAGCTTCTTCATCACGCCCCTGCTCTCGCGCTCCTCGCGCCGGCACGAGTTCGAGGCCGATGCCTACGCAGCCCAGCAGGCCGACGCGCGAGACCTCAGCAGCGCCCTGCTCAAGCTCTACGAGGACAACGCCTCGACGCTGACGCCTGATCCAGTCTACGTGGCCTTCTACTATTCGCACCCCCCGGCCAGCCAGCGCCTGGCGCGGCTGGGCACGGCATGAGCGGCAGCCTGCGTCGGCCCCTGGGCCCGACCGAACTCGTGACCGAACTGGGCCGGCACCCGGGCTGGCGGCTGCAGGGCGATGGCCCGGACCTGAGCATCGCCCGCCGCTATGAATTCGGCAGCTATCCGGAGGTCATGGCCTTCGCCAACGTCGTCGCCTGGATGGCGCAGCAGCGCGACCACCACCCAGACCTGCTCGTGAGCTACCGGCATTGCACGGTGGCCTGGCGCACACACGACGCCGGCGGCATCACCCGCCTTGACTTCGAATGCGCGGCGCAGGTCGACGCGCTGCGGGGGACGGCTTGAGCCAGGCGTCCGAGCTCGACCGCGGCCTCGTCGTGGCCAGCCACGGCCGCCATGTGCTGGTGGAAACACCCGAAGGCCGCCAGCTGATCTGCCACCCGCGCGGCAAGAAGAACCAGGCCGTGGTCGGCGACCGTGTGCTCTGGCTGGCCAGCGGGGACGAGGGCAGCATCGAGAAGGTGGAGCAGCGACGCAACCTCTTCTACCGCCAGGACGAGATCCGCACCAAGAGCTTCGCGGCCAACCTCGACCAGGTGCTGATCCTGATCGCCGCCGAACCCGAGTTCTCCGAGAGCCAGCTGGCCCGTGCGCTGGTTGCCGCCGAAGCCGAGCGCATCGCGCCGCTGATCGTGCTCAACAAGAGCGACCTGGTCGAACCTTTTGCACGCGCCTGGACGCGCCTGGAGCCCTACCGTCGCATGGGCTACAAGGTGCTGCCACTCAACCTCAGGGCGCCCGGCAGCCCGGCCGAGCTCGTCGCCCTGCAGGCTCAGCTGCGGGACAGGGCCACCCTGGTGCTCGGTCCCTCGGGTGCGGGCAAGAGCACGCTGATCAACCGCCTGGTGCCCGGTGCCCAGGCCCAGACGGGCGAGATCTCCACCGCACTGAACTCCGGGAAGCACACGACCACGAGCACACGCTGGTACTGGGTGGACGAGGCGCGGCAGACCGCGCTGATCGACTCACCGGGTTTCCAGGAATTCGGCCTGCAGCACATCGAGGCGGCCCAACTGGCCAGCCTGATGCCCGACCTGCGCACGCATGCGGGCGAGTGCCGCTTCTACAACTGCAGCCACCTGCACGAGCCGGGCTGCGGCGTGATCGGGGCGGTGGATGAAAAAGCGGGAGGGGCCGGGATCAGCCCGTCTCGCTACAGAATCTATAGCGAGCTGCACGCC
>OFDN01001017.1_pt1 | contig 20311 bp, 21 predicted proteins | sample 1520971 | NCBI WGS metagenome assembly OFDN01 (sample SAMEA94257418, study PRJEB24077) | hot springs metagenome | biome: Aquatic biome; feature: Geographical feature; material: Water | place: India | collected 2012-06-12 | depth 5 m
GGGCCCCTTCCCTCTCCCGCCGGAGGCGGGCGAGGGTGGTATTTCATCAGTAAGCTGATGATCACTCCCCGGACAGGAAGCACACCCGCAGGCGGGTGCCGTCCGGATCCAGCCCGACGAAACTGTGGCCGAAGTCGAGCGAGCGGGGTGCCTGCGCGATGGGCACGCCGGCGGCGGACCACTCCCGGTGGGCGGTCTCCACCGCCTCGCGGTCGGCGACCGGGAAGAGCAGCTCGAAGCCGGTGCTGCCGGGCACGGCCGGCGGGATGGCGTCGGCGCGCGACCACAGGCCGATCAGACCGCCGGACGGCAGGGCGAACATGGCGAAGTTGGGGTGGTTCTCGACCGGCTCCAGCCCGAGCCGGGCGCGGTAGAAGGCGACGCTGGCGGCGACGTCGGCGACGTAGAGGACGGTGGTGGTGCTGTCCATGCTGGCGGGTCCTGTCCTTGGTTGGCCCTGTGATCGGGATGACCGCAGTGTGGACCCACCCACTGTCAGTTCCTGTCAGCAGTCCATGCACCGGATGCCCTCGCTCTCCCGCCACGCCGTCAGCAGCGCGGCGCGGCGGCGCGGCGGGCGCTGGTCGGTGACGGTGGCGGCGACCATGCGGTCGGTGCGGAAATGGCGGAAGCCGCCGCGCAGCTCGCACCACGCCACCAGCATGCGCATGCGGTCGAAGAAGCCCAACGCCACCGGCCACACCGTGCGCTCGGTCTCCGCCCCGGACTGGTCGCGGTACACCAGCGCCAGCTTTCGCTCCCGCCGCAGCGCGTCGCGCAGCAGGGCAAGGTCCACGGTGCCGGTCGCGACGTCGGCCTCTGGCCCGATCAGCAGGGCCGGGGTGTCGATCCGGGCTCGCAACTCGGCCGGCAGCACGGCGCCGATGCGTGCCCGTGCCTCCCGCGCCGCGGCGGCCAGACGGGGGTCGCCGCGCTCCGCCACCCAGCGGATGCCGAGCATGACCGCCTCCATCTCCTCCTCCGCGAACATCAGCGGCGGCAGCAGGAAGCCGGGGCGCAGCACATAGCCGACCCCCGGCTCCCCATCCACCTCGGCCCCCAGCCGCTGGAGGGCGGCGATGTCGCGGTAGAGGGTGCGCAGGCTGACCCCCAGCTCCCCGGCAAGCGAAGCGCCGCTCACCGGCTGGCGGTGGCGGCGCAGGATCTGCAACAGGTCGAAGAGGCGCTCGGCGCGGGGCATGGGGCGTTCCGGTGGCGGGCGGGTCCGGTAAGTGACGCCCCATGCTGCCACGCCCTGTCAGCGGGTGCGAGGGGTCACCCGCGGATCAGCTTCAGCTCCGCTTCCGCCACATCGACGCGGACGGTGCCGCGCTCCACCAGGACGCGGGCGACGCGGTCGATCTCCTCGCCCACCGCGCCGGCCATCATGGCGATGTTCTGGGCGTGCAGGGCCATGTGGCCCTTCTGGATGCCGGTGGTCGCCAGCGCCTTCAGCGCCGAGAAGTTCTGGGCGAGGCCGACCGCGGCGATGACGCGGGCGAGCCGGTCGGCGGTGGTGACGCCCAGGATCTTCAGGCAGGCGCGCGCGGTCGGGTGCAGCTTGGTGGCGCCGCCGATCAGGCCGACGGCCATCGGCACCTCGATGCTGCCGGCCAGATGCCCCTCCGGCGTCACCTCCCAGCGGGTCAGGCTGCCGTAATGGCCGTCCTTGGCGGCGTAGGCGTGGCAGCCCGCCTCGATGGCGCGGGTGTCGTTGCCGGTCGCCAGCACCACGGCGGTGATGCCGTTCATGATGCCCTTGTTGTGGGTGGCGGCGCGGTAGGGGTCGGCGGCGGCGAACTGGTAGGCGCTGATCATGCCGTCGCGCACCGCCTCGCCGGTCATGCCCGCCGCGGCGATGGACTCGCAGCTCCAGGTGGCGCGGGCGCGGGCCAGCCGGCGGTCGGCCAGGTTGGACAGGATCCGCAGGTAGGTGCGCCCGCCGGTCCAGGCGGCGATGCTGGGGGCCAGCTTCTCCGCCATGGTGTTGACGGCGTTCGCACCCATGGCGTCGCGGGTGTCGACGATCAGGTGGGTGATCACCATCGGCCCGCCGGCGGTCTGGATGATCCGCACCTCCAGGTCGCGGAAGCCGCCGCCCAGCTTGACCAGGATGGGGTCGCACTCGTCGCAGACCGCCTTGATCTCGTCCCGGCGCTCCAGGATCTTGATGCGGGCGTTGTGCGGGTCGGGCGAGTCCACGAGCTGGACCTGCGCGATCATCAGCGTGCCCGAGGACGACGTCACGAAGCCGCCTGCGTCGTAGCACTGGCGCGCCGCGTTGCAGACCGCGGCGACGACCGAGGATTCCTCGGTCGCCATCGGGATCAGCATGTCCTCGCCGTCGATGCGCATGTTGGTGGCGACGCCGACGGGGATGTTCATGGTGCCGACCACATTCTCGATCAGATGGTCGGCGAGGTGCGGGTCGAGGTTCCCCATGTTCGCGAGGTGGGCCACCGTCGCCTCGTCCAGCCCGGCGAAGGCGGCGACGAGGTCGAGGCGCTCCTGCGGCGACTTCTTGTGGAAGCCGGAGATGCGGGAGCTCTTGAGCTGGTTGCTGGTCACGGGTGTGGTCTCCGAAGGAACGCGTGCGGGTAGGGGAGGGCAGGGCAGGGGGTCAGCCGCCGACCATCAGGCGGGGCAGCCAGGTGACCAGCCCGGGGAAGGCGGCGCAGATCAGCAGGCCCAGGACCTGCAGCAGGAAGAAGGGCAGAATGCCGCGATACACCGTGTCCATGCCGATGTGCGGCGGCAGCGTGCCCTTGATGTAGAAGAGCGTGTAGCCGAAGGGCGGGCTGATGTAGCCCATCTGGATGGTGATGGCGAACAGCACGCCGAACCACACCTCGTCGAAGCCCAACAGCCGCACGATGGGCAGGAAGACCGGCACGGTCAGCAGGATGATGCCGATCTCGTCGAGCACGGTGCCGAGGAAGATCAGCACCAGCATCATCACCGCCAGGATCATGTAGGGGTGGACGTTGAGATCGCGGATGAAGCCCATCAGCGTGTCCGCACCGCCCAGCCCGGTGAAGATCGCCACATAGGCCTTGGCCCCGATGGTGATCCACAGGATCATCGCGGTGGCCTTCAGCGTCTCCACCGCGGAGGTCGACAGGTTGGCGACGCTGAGGCGGCGGCGCAGGGCCGCGGCGATCATGGCGCCCACCACGCCCACGGCGGCGGCCTCCGTCGGGGTGGCGATGCCGAAGAAGATGGAGCCAAGGATCATCACGATGATCAGCGCCGGCAGCACCAGCGACCGCAGGGCGGCCAGCTTGACGGCCACCGGCACCCGCGCGGTCGCCGCCGGCGGCACGGTGCCGGGCTTCAGGTAGGACACGGCGACGATGTAGACGATGTAGAGCGTGGCCAGGATGGCGCCCGGCATGATGCCGGCGATCAGCATCTTGCCGATGGAGATCTGCGCGGTCACCGCGTAGACGATGGTCAGAACCGACGGCGGGATCAGGATGCCCAGCGTGCCGGCGGCGCAGATGGTGCCCGTCGCCAGCCCCGGATCGTAGCGGCGGCGCAGCATCTCGGGCAGGGCCAGCACGCCCATGGCGGTCACCGCGGCCCCGACGACACCGGTCATCGCCGCCATGATCACGCAGATGACGACGGTGCCGATGGCGAGCCCGCCGCGCACGCGGCCGAACCACAGCTCCATCGCCTGGTACAGATCCTCGATGACGCCGGAGCGTTGCAGGATGCTGGCCATCAGGATGTAGAGGGGAATGCCGAGCAGCGCCTCCGACCGCATGGTGTCGAAGATCTGCAGGACCAGGATGATGACGGCGTCGGCGTTCCACAGCGTGACCGTGAACAGCAGCGACAGCCCGCCCAGCACGAAGGCGATCGGCAGCCCGGTCAGCATGAACAGGGTCAGGCCGCCGAACATGGTGACGAGAATGGCGGTGGGCGTCATGCCGCGGTCTCCGGAGCGTCATGGGAGGCCGGCTCGAAGGCCGTGGGGTCGCGGTAGAGCACGCGCAGGAACTCGGCGGCACTCTGCGCCGCCATCAGCACGACGGCGAGCGGCACCGCGAACTTGATGTGCCAGATCGGCGGGTTCCAGGCGGAGAAGGAGGTCTCCTTGAACTCCCACGCCTGCACGGCAAGCGGCCAGGAGTAGTAGAGCAGGATCGCGCAGAAGGCGATGATCACCGGCTGGTTCACCAGCTCGAAGAAGCGGTTCCAGCCCGGCGACATGGCGCGGCGCGCGAGATCCAGGTTCACGTGCCCGCGCAGATGCAGCAGGTACGGACCGCCCAGCAGGAAATACGGGCCGAACAGCAGCGTCGCCAGCTCCATGCCCCAGGTGGTCGGCGCGTTGAAGAGGTAACGGGCGATGACCTCGTACATCATCACCGGCACGACGACGAACATCAGCGCGGCGGCGATCCGGAACAGCAGCCGGTTCACGGCCGTGATCCCCCGCACGTAGAGTTGGAAAGCGGTTGGCATGGCGGGGCCTATTCATCGTTCACCCTCTCCCCTCCGGGGAGAGGGCAGGGGTGAGGGGGGAAACCCTCTCCCGCCCCGGGAGAGGGTGACGCCGCAAGGCGTCGGGTGAGGGTCCGCGGCAGCAACCTTGGACGAAGCCGCGACGCGGGCCCCCTCACCCAACCCTCTCCCCGGTGGGGAGAGGGCCTTATCAGGCCAGCAGGCCGAGCTGCTTCATGAAGGCGACCTGGCTGTCCAGCACCTTGGTGGCCAGCGCCTCGTTCTTGGTGGCGGTCACCCAGGCCTCGCGGGCCTTGGCGCGGCCCTGCTGCACGTCCGCCGGGTCCAGCGCGGTGATCTCCACGCCCTTGGACTTGTAGCCCTCGATGGCCTTGCCGTCGGCGACCAGGATGTGCTGGCGCAGCGCCGCCGAGATCTCGCGCGCGGCGACCGCCAGGGCCGCCTTGTTCTCCGCCGACAGCTTCTCGTAGGCGGCGCGGTTGGCGACGTAGCTGGTGGCCGTGGTCGGCTGGTGGACGCCGGGCATGACGATGTACTTCGCCACCTCGGCCAGACCCGCCTCATAGTTGGCGGTCAGGTCGCCGCGGTCGGCGAAGTCGATCAGCCCCTTGTCGAGCGCGGAGTAGACCTCGCCCGTCGGCAGCGGCGCCACCGACACGCCGAGCGCGCCCATCACGGTGGAGGCGAGACCGACGAAGCGGCCCTTCTTGCCGTTCCAATCCGCGATCTTGCGGATCGGGAACTTGGAGTGCATCGGCTCCGGCCCGTAGACGGTGGGGGCGATGTAGAACAGCCCGGCCTGCCCGTAGGCCTGGCGCGCCAGGTCCAGACCGCCCAGCTCGTAGAACCACGCCTCGTACTGGTCGGACTCCGGGAAGCCGAAGGGCACGGTGCTGGTGAAGGCGAGCGCCGGGATCTTGCCGGCCTCGTAGCCGTCGAAGGTCTTCATCATCTGGAAGGCGCCGCCGCGCACGGCGTCGAACATCTGGTTGGCGGGCAGGATCTGGCCGGCCGAGAACAGCTCGATCTTGAAGCGCCCGCCGGTCAGCTCGGCGACGCGCTTCACGAAGCGCTCCTCGAACTTCTGCGGGGTGGTGCCGCCGTCCCACAGCGACTGCATGCGCCAGGACACGGTGTCCTGCGCGATCGCCGGGGCGGCGATGGTGGACGCGGCGGCGGCCGCGGTGCCGATGCCGGCGGCCTTCAGGGCGGCGCGACGGGTGACGAACGACGTCATGGGTGATCCCTCCACAGTGTTTCTTGCTGACGGGTGAAGATTTTCCGCGGCTCAGCCGGCCGGTGGCGGCTGGGGCTGGGGCTGCGGCAGGATGACGACCAGGGCCTTGGCGGGCTCCTCGCCCGCCGCCTCGCCCCGGTGGTCGATGGCGGCATCGAAGTACACGCAGTCGCCGGGGCCGATGACATGCTCGGCCCCGCCGTAGAAGAAGCGGCAGAAGCCTTCCAGCATGAAGAAGATCTCCTGCCCCTTGTGCCGGTAGAACTGCTTGGGCCGGTCATCGACCGGCGGCAGGGTCAGCACGAACACCTCCGCCAGCCGGTCGGGCAGGCGGTAACCGACGGACTCGAAGACATAGCCCAGCTCCGAGCCGTCGCGGTTGATGGCGCGGCGGTCGTTGGCCCGGACCAGCGAGAAATGCGCGTTGTCCCCGGCCTCGTTGAAGATGTCGCCGGGCCGCACGCCATAGCCGGCGGCCAGCCGCTGGATGATGGCGATGGACGGCACGGCCTTGCCCTGCTCCACCTTCGACAGATAGCCCTTGGTGACCTCAGCCAGCTCCGCCGCCTCGGCAAGGCTGCGCCCGGCCTCCGTGCGGATGCGCCGCAGGGTCGTGCCCAAATCGTCCACGGCTTGGCGTCCCGACTGTTTCCTGGGTGTTTCCTTCCGGGAAACACCATGGCGTCGTTTGAACCGGCGCGCAAGCGTTTTCGCTTGTGACGCGAATTATTTGATTTGTAATCCGATGATGCAGCGCGAAAGAAAACCGCGGGTTGCGGCCTTCCGCTCGCGCCCATCCGCACCCCGCCAGGCTTGACTCAACCCTTCGTCCCGCGCATTTTGGATCGATCCAACAATTGGTTGGGCGACGCGGCGGCGTGCGGAGCGGTCGGGAGGGCCGGGCATGGCGGAGGGAGCCGGGGACAGCGGTCGGGGGCGGGTGACGTTGCAGGACGTCGCGGCGCACGCCGGCGTGTCGCGCTCCACCGTCTCGCTGGTGCTGCGCGACAGCCCGCTGGTGGCGGCGGAGACGCGCGAGCGGGTCACCGGCTCCATGGCCGCGCTTGGCTACGTCTACAACCGCGGCGCGGCGACCATGCGCGGCGGGCGCACCCGCACCATCGGGCTGCTGGTGTGCGAGATCACCAACCCCTTCTTCGCCGAGCTGACGGCCGGGGTCGATCAGGTGATGGACGCGGCCGGCTGCGCAACCTTCCTGGCCAACACCGGCGAGTCGCCCGACAAGCAGGAGCGGGTGCTCCAGCGCATGCGGGAGCATGGGGTGGACGGCGTCATCCTCTGCCCCGCCGCCGGCACCCCGGCCGCGCTTGTGCAGCGGATGCGCGACTGGGGGCTGCCCTGCGTGCAGGCGCTGCGCCACCTGTCGGCGCGCGACGGCGACTACGCCGGCTCCGACTACCGGCTGGGCATGGAGCTGATGACCGAGCATCTGGTGCGGCTGGGGCACCAGCGCATCGCGCTGGTCGGCGGCACGCTGAACCATTCCGCCTGGGCCGACCGCCGCGCCGGCTTCGCCGCCGCGCTGAAGCGGCACGGGCTGCCGGCCGACATCGTGCTGCGCATCCCGCTGACCCGCCGCGCCGGGATGGAGGCGGCGGCGGCGCTGCTGGCACGGCCCGAGCGGCCGACCGCGGCCATCGCCTTCAACGACATCGTGGCGATCGGGCTGATGCTGGGGCTGTCGGACCGCGGCGTGCAGCCGGGCCGCGACTTCGCCGTCGCCGGCTTCGACGACGTGCCGGAGGCGGCGATGGCCCGCCCGGCGCTCACCACCGTCGCCACCCAGCCCTTCCAGATCGGCGGCGAGGCCGCCTCCCTCCTGCTCCGCCGCATCGCCGATCCCCACGGCGCCCCGGAACGGGTTATCGTGCCGACCCGGCTGATCATCCGGGAATCCTGCGGCGCCGTGCCCAGGCGGGAGCGTGGCCGCGCCCCGCGAACCGCGTGAACCAGTTTCTTGTGAAAGGACGCTTCGTGACCACCACCGACAGCCTCGCCCCGCACCTCGTCCCCGCCGTGGAGTGCCTGCTGGCCGCCCGCCGCGGCGGTAAGCGCCCCGACGCCCTGCCCGAAGGCGCGCGGCCCAAGGACTGGGCCGAGGTCTACGCCATCCTCGACACGGTGCAGCGCCAGCTCGGCCCGGTCGTCGCCTGGAAGGTCGGGGCGCCGGCCCCCGACGCCGAGCCGGCCCGCTCCGCCATCGCCGCCGCCACCCTGCACGAGGGGCCGGCCCGGCTGCCCGCCTCCGCCTTCAACGTGATCGGCATGGAGGCGGAGCTGGCCTACCGCTTCGCCACCCCGCTGCCGCCGCGCGACGAGCCCTACACCGAGGCGGAGGTGGCCGCCGCCATCGCCTCGATCCACCCGGCCATCGAGATCATCGACACCCGCTACGCCGCCTGGGGCGTGGTGGACAAGCTGAGTGCGGCCGCCGACCAGATGAGCCACGGCGCCCTGATCGTCGGCCCGGCGCTCACCGACTGGCGCCGCGTCCGCCCGCTGGAGCAGCCGGTCAGCCTGCGCATCGACGGCCGCGAGCCGTTCGAGACGGTCGGCGGCAACTCCGCCGGCGATCCCATGCGCATGCTGGTGTGGATGGCCAACACCGGGGCCCGCGCCTTCGGCGGGCTTCAGGCCGGCACCATCGTCACCACCGGCTCCACCACCGGCACCATCTTCACCGAACCCGGCCGCCGCACCGTGGCGAGCTTCCCCGGTGTCGGCGAGGTGGAGGTGACGGTCGGCTGAGTCCGTCCCTCCACCGGAGTCCACGCCGCGTCAGGCGGCGTGGACGGTGCGCAGGAAGGAGGTCACCTCGCGGTTCAGCGTTTCGGCATGACCGCCGAGATGCTGGGCGTGGTCGAGGATCTCCCGCGCCGCCCGGCCGCTTTCGCCGGCGGCGTCGTTGACGCTGGTGATGCGCACGGACACGTCCTGGGCGCCGCGCGCCGCCTGCTGGACGTTGCGGGAAATCTCCGCCGTCGCGGCACCCTGTTGCTCGACCGCCGCGGCGATCCCCGACGCGATGCCGTTCACCCGCTCGATCACCTGCACCACGGCCCGGATCTCGTTCACGGCGTCGCCGGTGGCGTTCTGGATCGCGGTCACCTGGCTGGCGATCTCCTCGGTGGCCTTGGCGGTCTGGGTCGCCAGCGTCTTCACCTCGCTTGCCACCACGGCGAAGCCCTTGCCGGCCTCGCCGGCGCGCGCCGCCTCGATGGTGGCGTTCAGGGCCAGGAGGTTGGTCTGGCTGGCGATGTTGTTGATCAGCTCGACCACCGTGCCGATGCGCTGCACCGCGTCGGCCAGCCCGGCCACCTTGCCGTCGGCGTTCTGCGCCAGCGACACGGCCTCGCCGGAGATGCGGCCGGATTCGTTCACCTGACGGCCGATCTCGGCGATGGTGGCGGTCAGCTCCTCCGACGCCGACGCCACCTCCTGCACGTTGGCCGAGGTCTGGGCGGTGGCCGAGGCGACGGCGGTCGCCTGCTCGTTGGTGAGGTCGGCGGCGCCGACCATGCTGCGCGCCTGGCTCTCCATCGCCGCCGCCTGTTCGGAGACGGTGCGCACCACGCTGCCGACGCTGCCCTCGAAGGTCTCGGCCAGGCGGCGCAGGGTGGCGCGGCGCTCCTCCTCGGTGCGCCGGGCGGTCTCGGCCTGCTCGGCCTCCAGCCGCAGCTTGGCCTGGGCGTTGCGCTGGAACACCTGGACCGCGCGGCCCATCGAGCCGATCTCGTCGCGGCGGGCGGCCTCCTCGATCTCACCGTCCAGCTGCCCCTCGGCGAGGCGGTGCATGCGCGCTTCCAGGCTGGCGAGCGGGCGGCTGATGCTGCGGCCGACGAAGACCGCGACGACGGCGGCGACGACCCCAAGCCCCAGCACCGTGGCCGCCAGGGTCCAGGCGATCGAGGCGAAGCGGCGGTCGATGTCGTCGATGTAGACACCGGTCCCGATCAGCATTCCCAGGCCCGGGTGCATGCGGGCGTAACTCATCTTCGCGGCGGGCTCGGTGCTGCCGGGACGCGGAAAGTCGTAATGGATGACCACCTCGCCGGTCGCCTTGGCGCCGTCCAGCATCTCCCGCACCAGGAAGCGGCCGTTGGTCGCCACCTCCAGCCGGTTGGTGCCGATGGTCTTGGGGTTCGTGTGCGACAGGGTGACGCCGTTGCGGTCGTAAGCGAAGATGTAGTCGTTCTCGCCATAGACGAAGCCGGTCATCACCCGGCTGAAGTCGGCCAGGGCAGCGTCGCGGGTGATCTTGCCGGCCTCGACCTCCTTCTGGAGTTTGGTGGCGATTCCGCCGGCGCCCTCGACGATCGACCGCAACTGGCTCATCCGATCCTCGATGAGCTGGTCGTGCATGATACGGGCGGCCATCACGCCTGTGACCGCCACCGCCAGCACCGCCATGCCGACCAGCAGGGACAACCGGACACGCAGGGTCATCCCCCGGAAAACACCAGACATACACCACCTCCACGAGTTCAACGCTACCGACTGACTGACCGAAGTCTTCGTCGCATATCCCTGTATGGTACGCCGCGGTTTAAGAAGTGATTAAGGGAAACTTTGACTCCATTTTTTCAGTGAGGCGACGATGTATGTCATGAACATTGTCGCATTTCGTCGGATCTGATTCGCCTTACGGCAACGGTCACCGAATATTTTAATTTGTTATAGCGGAACACAGCGCTGACGGTGCCTCAGAGGCCGTGGGCACCTGGCCGGGGAGCGCCGGATCCTCCGCACCCCGACTGATGGCCACACGCACAATTCGCCCTTGCCTTTTTGGATCGATCCAAATAACCTGCCGCCAGTTCGCACACGAAACGCCCGCCGCAAGGGCGTCCCGGCCGCAGCACCCATCGCGGCCAACAGGGTGGGAGAGACGCCGTGGGATATTCCTTCCAGTTCGGACCGGTGTTCGAGCAGACGGACGCGCTTTTGGCCGGCGCCTGGCTGACCGTCCAACTGTCGATCGGCGCCATGGTGCTGGGTCTGGTGGTCGCCATCCTCTGCGCGCTCGGCCGCACCTCCGGGCCGCGGCCGGTGCGCTGGCTGATCACCGCCTATGTGGAGGTGGTCCGCAACACGCCCTTCCTGGTGCAGATCTTCCTGGTCTTCTTCGGGCTGCCGGCGGCCGGCATCCGGCTGTCGCCGGACATGGCGGCGCTGTTCGCCATGGTGGTCAACGTCGGCGCCTACGCCACGGAGATCATCCGCGCCGGCATCGACTCGATCCACAAGGGTCAGATCGAGGCCGGGCTGGCGCTCGGGCTGAAGCGGCTGCAGGTGTTCCGCTACGTGGTGCTGAAGCCGGCGCTGCGCACCGTGTACCCGGCGCTGACCAGCCAATTCATCCTGCTGATGCTGGGCTCCAGCGTGGTGTCGGCGATCTCGGCGGAGGAGCTGACCTCCATCGCCAACAACATCCAGTCGCAGACCTTCCGCAGCTTCGAGGTCTACATCGTCGTGACGGTCATCTATCTGGGGCTGGCGCTGGCCTTCTCGGCCGCCTTCGCCGCCATCCAGCGCGTCGCCTTCGGCTACGCCGACCGCCGGTGAGGGGAGGGCACCCGCCATGATCCGTCCGTTCGGGTACAACGAATTCCTGTTCATCCTGACCGCCGCGCAATGGACGCTGGCGCTGTCGGCCATCGCCTTCCTGGGCGGCGCCATCGTCGGGCTGGGCATCGCGCTGGCCCGCACCTCCACCGTCAAGCCGCTGCGGTTGGCCTCCACCGGCTACATCCAGCTGTTCCAGGGCACGCCGCTGCTGATGCAGCTCTTCCTGGTGTTCTTCGGGGCCACCGTGCTGGGCTTCGACGTCAACCCCTGGGCCGCCGCCGCACTCGGGCTGACGCTGAACGCCAGCGCCTTCCTGGGCGAGATCTGGCGCGGCTGCATCCAGGCGGTGCCCAAGGGCCAGTGGGAGGCGGCGGGTGCCTTGGGCCTGCGCTACCCCGGCCGCATGCTCTACGTGATCCTGCCGCAGGCGGCCAAGATCGCCATCCCGCCGACGGTCGGCTTCCTGGTGCAGCTCATCAAGAGCACGTCGCTGGCCGCCATCATCGGCTTCACCGAGCTGACCCGCGCCGGCCAGATCATCAACAACGCCACCTTCAAGCCCTTCCTGGTCTTCAGCATCGTGGCCGCGATCTATTTCGCGATGTGCTGGCCGCTGTCGCTGTTGAGCAGCTACCTGGAACGCCGCCTGTCGGCGCCCGCGCGCTGATCCCGCCCGCCGGGCGCACCCAAGAAACCGCCATCACCAACCGAGGAAACCACCATGCACCGTCGCGCCGTCCTCCATGGCATCACGTTCGCCGCCGGCCTCGCCCTGCTGTCGGCCCTTCCCGCCGCCGCCCAGACGGTCGAGGAGATCAAGGGCAAGGGCAAGCTGACCGTCGGCATGCTGGTGGACTTCCCGCCCTTCGGCATCACCAACGCCGAGAACAAGCCCGACGGCTACGACGCCGACGTCGCCAAGCTGATGGCCAAGGCGATGGGCCTGCCGCTGGAGATCGTCCCGGTCACCGGCCCCAACCGCATCCCCTACCTGCTGACCGGCAAGGTGGATGTGCTGATCGCGTCGCTGGGCATCACGCCGGAGCGCGCCAAGCAGGTCGCCTTCTCCGAGCCCTACGCCGCCATCGAGATCGGCGTGCTGGCCCCGGAGAAGACCGCCATCAAGGCCGCCGCCGACCTCGCCGGCAAGCGCATCGGCGTGGTGCGCGCCAGCACCCAGGACCAGGCCGTCACCAACGCCGCGCCGAAGGAGGCGCGCATCATGCGCTTCGACGACGACGCCAGCGCGGTGCAGGCGCTCCTGTCGGGGCAGGTGGACTCGATCGGCGTCAGCAACGTCGTCGCCAAGGAGATCAAGGCGATGGCGCCGGCCGCCAACTACGAGATGAAGTTCGTGTTCCGCCAGCAGCCCAACGCCGTGGCGCTGCGCCAGGGCCAGGACGCGCTGATGGGCTGGGTCAACGGCTTCATCGGCACCATCAAGCAGAACGGCGAGCTGAACGCCATCCACAAGAAGTGGCTGGGCACCGAGCTGCCGGAGATCAAGGCGCCGTAACCTTCGCACAGCCCTCTCCCCCCCGGGGAGAGGGCCCATCGACGAGAGAGGGAGCCCCCCATGCAGCCGGTCCCCGTCAACCCGGAGCTGGACCACGTCCCCGCCCACCACATCGGCGATCGGGTGATCATCGCCATGGAGGGCGTGCAGAAATGGTACGGCGACTTCCAGGTCCTGAAGGACATCGACCTTCACGTCCGCAGCGGTGAGCGCATCGTGGTGTGCGGGCCGTCGGGCTCCGGCAAATCCACCCTGATCCGCTGCATCAACCAGCTCGAGCAGCACCAGAAGGGCCGCATCGTGGTGGACGGGGTGGAGCTGGGCCACAATCTGCGCACCATCGACACCGTGCGGCGCGAGGTCGGGATGGTGTTCCAGTCCTTCAACCTGTTCCCGCATCTGACCGTGCTCGGCAACTGCATGCTGGCGCCGATGAAGGTGCGCGGCACCTCCAAGGCCGAGGCGCGCGCCATCGCCATGAAATACCTGGAGCGGGTGCGCATCCCCGATCAGGCGGACAAGTATCCCGGCCAGCTCTCGGGCGGGCAGCAGCAGCGCGTCGCCATCGCCCGCGCCCTGTGCATGAACCCCAAGATCATGCTGTTCGACGAGCCGACCTCCGCCCTCGACCCCGAGATGGTGAAGGAGGTGCTCGACACCATGATCGGGCTGGCCGACGACGGCATGACCATGCTCTGCGTCACCCACGAAATGGGCTTCGCCCGCTCGGTCGCCGACCGCGTGATCTTCATGGACCGCGGCGAGATCGTGGAGCAGGCGCCGCCGGAAACCTTCTTCGCGAACCCCAAGTCGGAGCGCACGCGCAACTTCCTCGGCCAGATTCTCCCGCACTGAACGGTCCACACCCATGAAGCCCGAGATCATCCTCGTCGAACCCATGATGGCCGCCATCGAGGCGAAGCTGGACGCCGCCTACACCGTGCACCGGCTGTCGGCGGCCCCCGACCGTGCGGCGCTGCTGGCCGAGGTGGGGCCGCGCGTGCGGGCCATCGCCACCGGCGGCGGCACCGGGGCCAGCCGGGCGCTGGTGGACGCGCTGCCGAACCTCGGCATCATCGCCATCAACGGCATCGGCACCGACGCCGTGGACCTCGTCCACGCCAAGGAACGCGGCATCCGCGTCACCACCACCCCCGGCGTGCTGACCGACGACGTGGCCGACCTCGCCATGGCGCTGCTGCTGGCCGGCATGCGCCGGCTCACCCAAGCCGACCGCTTCGTGCGCGCCGGGCGCTGGCCGACCGACCGCATGCCGCTGGCCCGCAAGGCGACCGGCAAGCGGCTGGGCATCCTCGGCCTCGGCGGCATCGGCCGGGCGGTGGCGCAGCGCGCCGCCGGCTTCGGCATGGAGATCGCCTACACCAACCGCAAGCCGGCGGACGGCGCCCCCTGGCGCTTCGTGCCCGACCCGGTGCGACTGGCGGCCGAGAGCGACATCCTGGTCGTGGCCGTCACCGGCGGGGCCGGCACCCGCAACCTCGTGGACCGCGCCGTGCTCGACGCGCTGGGGCCGGAGGGGCTGCTGGTCAACGTGGCCCGCGGCAGCGTGGTGGACGAGCCGGCGCTGATCGAAGCACTCGCCGAGGGCCGGCTGGGCGGTGCGGCGCTCGACGTCTTCGCCAACGAGCCGCATGTGCCCGACGCCCTGTTCGCCATGGACCAGGTGGTGCTGGTGCCGCACCAGGCGAGCGCCACGCTGGAGACCCGCACGGCGATGGGCGAGCTGGTGCTGGCGAACCTCGCGGCGTACTTTGCCGGCGAACCGCTGCCGACCCCCGTGGTGTGAGAGTGAGTGAATGACCGAGCGCCCGTTCGACGGAATCGTCTTCGACTTCGACGGTGTGATCCTGGATTCGGCGACGCTGAAGCTCGACGCCTTCGTCGATTTCTACGCCGACGAGGGCCCGGCGGTGCGGAAGGCCGTCGCCGACTACCAGCGGGTCAACGGCGGCGTCTCCCGCTTCGTGAAGTTCCGCCATTTCGAGGAGACGCTGCTCGGCCGCCCGCTCGGCGAGGAGCGGCTGGGGGCGCTGGTGGACCGCTTCGCGTCCCTGGTGGAGGACCGGGTGGCGGCAGCCCCCGCCATCCCCGGCGCCGTCGAGGCGCTGGAACGCCACGCCGGCCATGTCCCCGTCTTCGTCGTCTCCGCCACACCGGAGGACGAGCTGCGCCGCATCGTCGAGCGGCGCGGCCTCGCCCGGCTGTTCACCGCGGTGCGCGGCTCGCCGCTGACCAAGAAGCAGATCGTGCCCGGCCTGCTGGCCGAGCACGGCCTCGACCCCGCCCGCACCCTCTTCGTCGGCGATTCCACCCATGATTCCGACGCCGCGGCGGCCTGCGGCCTGCCCTTCCTGGGCATCGTCGCACCGGGGGTGGAGAACCCGTTCCCGGCGGGCACCGTCACCATTGCGGACCTGCGGGATTTCGAGGAGGGCGCGCGGCGGGCGATGGAGAAGGGCGCGCGTCAGCCGACGGTGCTTGCGAAGACGCGGGCGTAGTTGCCGCCCAGGATGCGGCCGATCTCGTCCGGTTTGAAGCCGACCTCCAGCAGGCTCGCGGCGAGGTCCGGCAGCCGCCGGTAGCTCGGGAAGGCCGACGGCGACAGCAGCCCCATCATGTCGCTGCCGATGCCGACATGGTCCACCCCGACGGCGTCGGCCATGCGGGCGATGCCGCCGGCGAAGGCGGTCAGGTCGGCGAATTCGCTGGTGGGCGGCCACACGCCCACCACCCCGCCGGTTCCGGCGACGATGCGCGCGTGGTCCGCGGTGATGCGGCGGCTGCGCCGCGGCGGCTGGTCGGCGAGAGAGGTGTGCGACAGCACCAGGGGTTTCGTCGTCACGTCCGCCGCCCGCTTGACGAGATCCGTGGTGCCGTGCGCGACATCGACCACGATGCCCAGCCGGTTGCAGCGGCGGACGACCTCCGCCCCGAACGCCGTCAGCCCGCCATGCACCGGCGCCTCGGTCTGGATGTCGCCCAGCTCGTTGACGCGGTAATGGGTGAGCTGCAGGTGCCGCAGCCGGTGGCCGGCATGCGCCTCGTCCAGCCGGTCGGCGACGCCTTCCAGGAAATCGGCCCCCTCCGCCGCGACCACCACCGCCGGCCCGGCGCCGCGCGCGGCCCGCAGCGTCGCGGCGTCCGTCACCACGCCGAGGCGCTGGTCGGCGATCAGGCGGTGGAGGCGGTCGAACGCCGCCCGGCCCCAGGCGTGAAGCTCGCCCGGCTCCGGCTGGCGGACGGCCCGGATGCGGCGTTCGGGCGTGATCTCCGTCGTCGGGCTGTCGGCGACGATGGCGAGGCAGACGACGGCCATGCCGCCGTCGCGCATCGGCTCGGCCAGCGCCTCGAACGGCCGCGGCCGGGAGGGGTGGCGCCCCGGCAGCACCCGTCCGGCGTGGCTGTGCAGGTCCACGGTCAGCGTCTCGGCCACAATCCGTCGCGCCGCCGCTGATGGGCCATCGTCGCCCGTCGCGCCATGGGCCGGGCCGGCGGCGAAACCGGACAGCCCGATCGCCGCACCCGCCGCCAGCATGGCCCGCCGGGTGAACGCGAAGGCGGCCGGGGGCGGGGCTTCGACGGGCACCGGCACGGCGTCGCGCAGCTGGTAGCGCCATCCCGCGGAATCGTCGGCCACCCGCCGCCACAGCCCGGCGACGCGCAGTTCCGCCCCCCGGCAGGAGATCGGTTGCGCCGCGAACACCGCGATGGTGGTCAGCGGATCGCCCGGCGGGCAGGCGGCGCAGCAGGGCGGCTCCGGCGTCAGGAGGAAACGGTCCCGCTGCCCGCCGTCATCGACCGGCCCCATCCACCCCGACACCTCGACCCGGACGCCATCCAGGGCATCGGCGACACCGGACACCAGATCGGACCATGAGAGGTGCATGGGGAGGCTCCAGGGACCATGGTGCCAGCCGGCCGTCATCTCCTATGTCGACAGGATCGCCATGGTCCGGCGGTAACGCGCGGTGAAGCGCCGCCCGACTTCCATAGCCTGATCGTAGCCCTCGTCAGCTTTGGCGATCTCGATCCGCCCGTCGCGCACGGTGATCGCGACGGCGTCGCCTGGTTTCAGCGCGGCCTCCTCCAGCACCTCCGGCGGCAGCATGACCCCCGCGGAGTCCCCGACCGGCGTCAGCGTCGTGATGTGCATGGGCAACTCCTGAACGACCGGTGGATCGTGGAAGCGCGGGGTCATGGCGTCAAGACCGTTGGAGACCCTCCAGATACGCGCAGACCATGTCGGCCATGGCGTCGGCGAAGCGCCGGATCTCGTCCTCGGATGGCGAGGTTTCGGAGAAGGTCTTGCCGACCTGGCTCAACGTCGTCTTGATCAGGGTGCCGGCGAGCGCGCGCTGCTCGTCGGTGGCGTGCGGCAGCACCTCCTCCAGGAAGTTGCGGATCACGTGCGCGCCGGATTCCTTGGCGGCCTGGGCTTCCGGCGCGTTGCGGTAGAAGGGGGCGGCGTCGTCCAGCGCGACGCGCAGCGCCGCCTCCTCGCACTCCGACCGGATGAAGGCGTGGACGACCGCCCGCAGCCGGTCGAACGGGGGCCGCGCGCGGTCCTGAAGGATGCGGCCGAGCAGGTCGCCGGTTTCCCGCCATTCGTCGCTTTGCAGCCGGAACAGCAGCGCGGCCTTGTTGGGGAAATACTGGTAGAGCGACCCGACGCTGACGCCGGCGGCATCGGCCACCCGCGCCATGGTGAAACGCGGCATGCCCTCCTTCGCCAAAACCTGAGCCGCCGCCTGCAAAACCGCCTCCACCAGCGCCGTCGAGCGCGCCTGTTTGGGGGTTTTTCGTGAGGAAATCCGGGGGGTTGCGGGAGTGGCCATGCGCGGTCTGCCCAATGCGAATTGGAAAGCTGACGGATTGTTCGTATTTTTACCCCGACAACACCCCCCCACACAACGGACATCCCCGATGACCACATTCACCACGGCGCCCGTGGCGCCGCTGCTCGACCGCCTGTTCGCCGAGGACGACGCGCTGGACCCGGCGACCATCCCGTCCATGGCCGGGTATTGGAACGGGCTCGCAGCGGACGAGCAGGCGCGGCTGCTCGGCAGCCGCACCGACTATGGCGCGCTCTACGGCCGGTTGAAGGACATCCCGCTGGCCGTGTCGCGCGAGACCGGCACGCTGCTCTACACGCTGGCGCGCAGCCTCCGCGCGACGTCGGTCGTCGAGTTCGGCACCTCCTTCGGGCTGTCGACGATCTGCCTCGCGGCGGCGCTGCGCGACAACGGCGGCGGGCGGCTGATCACCAGCGAGTTCGAGCCCTCCAAAGTTGCCCGCGCCAGGGTCAACCTCGACGCCGCCGGCCTCGCCGATCTTGTCGAGTTCCGCGAGGGCGACGCGCTGGAGACGCTGGCCCGCGACCTGCCGGGAACGGTCGACCTGCTGCTGCTCGACGGGGCCAAGGGGCTGTACACCGACATCCTCGACCGGGTGGAAGGCCGCCTGCGGCCCGGCGCGCTCGTCGTCGCCGACAATGTCGACTTCTGCCCCGCCTATGTCGCCCGCGTGCGGGACCTCGCGCAGGGATACCTGTCCGTCCCCGTCGCCAACGACGTCGAGCTGTCCATGAGGCTCGGCTGACGCCAAGCCCCCCCTGGCGCCTCTTGGCGCCCGGGGGGAAAGGGTCGGGTCAGCCCACCGCGGCGCGGGCGTCCACCCGCGCCACGCGGGACAGGAGGTAGTCGACCTCCGCCTTCGCGGCCGGCGTCAGTTTGCCGGCGGGGGTGCGTTGGGCGTCCGAGGCCAGGATGCCGCGGCGGTGCATCACGTATTTGCGGACGGCCAGACCGACGCCCTGCTGCTGCTCGTAGCGGACCAGCGGCAGGTGGGCGTCGAACAGGTCGTGGGCGGCGTCGCGCTGGCCGGCCTTCTGCAGGCGCACCACGTCCACCAGCATCTCGGGGAAGGCGTAGCCGGTCATGGCGCCGTCGGCACCGCGCTCCATCTCGAAATCCAGGAACAGGCCGCCGTTGCCGCAGAGGATGGAGAGCGGGCGCAAACTGCCGTCCTTCTGGAAGCCGCGGAGGGCGGAGATCTTCTCCAGCCCCGGCCAATCCTCGTGCTTCAGCATCCGGCAGGACGGGTTGTCCATGACGATGCGGCGGATGACGGCGGGGGTCATCACCACCGATAGGGTGAGCGGGTAGTCCTGGAGGACCCAGGGGATGTCGTCGCCGATGGCTTCCACCGCCTGCCGGAAATAGGTGACGATCTGGTCGTCGGTGCGCAGCGACGGCGGCGGGGCGATCATCACCCCGGCCGCCCCCATCTCCATCACCCCGCGCGCCAGCGAGCGCATGGCGGCGAAGCCGGGGGCGGAGACGCCGACGACGATGGGAAGGCCGGCGCGGCGGATGATGCGGCCGGCGATCTCCAGCGATTCCGCGGCCTCCAGCTTCGGCGCCTCGCCCATGATGCCGAGCACCGTGATGCCGGTGCAGCCGGCGGCGACGTAGGCGTCGGTCATGCGGTCGACGGAGTCGAAATCGATGCGCCCGTCGGGGTGGAAGGGGGTGGGGGCGATGGCGTACACGCCCTCGGCCGTCTCGTCGAGCGGCATGGGCCGCCTCCTTGCGCGTCTGGTGGTCGTTGGTGCGCAGAGTATAGGCAGCGCCGCCGCGCTGTCAGCCCTTCGCCGCCAGATGCCCCTCGATCAGCCGGGCGAGGCGTTCGCGGGCGGGGGACAGCAGGAAGCCGTGGTCGGCGCCGGGCACACACTCCAGCCGCGTGCGCGCCAGACCGGCCAGCCGCCGGGCGCCGCGGCCGAGATGGGCGTCGCGCTCGCCCAGCGTCACATCGTCGGCGGCGTAGACCAGCAGCGTGCGCACGCCGCGCTCGTCCAGCCGCCGGAACGCCTCCAACACCCCGGTGGCCGCCACATCCGCCCCGCCCCCGCGGGTCGCCAGCCGCGTCCACCATTGCCGCACACCACCCGCCGCCCGGCCGCCCAGCGTGCGTGCGACCTGGAGCACCCGCGGATCGCCGCGCAGCAGGGCGCGCCACGCCTCGGGGCGGGCCAGCATGCCGGCGTAGCGGTCGGCGGCGCGGGCGGCGGAGCGCACCGCCATTTCCGCCGTGATGCCCTCGCCCAGCAGGAAGCGGCCGGGGTTGACCATCACCTGCCCGACGATCCGCTCGTCGGCCAGCGCCGCGTTCAGCGCCAGCGCCGCCCCCGCGCACAGCCCCACCGCGACCACCCGGCCGAAGCCCTGGGCGGCCAGCCAGTCCACCGCCGCCAGCACGTCGGGCAGGCTGTCGCGGCGGTAGAGGCGGTTGTCCACCCCATCCGGGGGCGACTCGCTGTCGCCGATCCCGGCCACGTCCATGCGCAGGGACGGGAAGCCCTGCGCCGCCAGCCGCCGCGCGAACTCCACCGCCGCCCGGCCGGACCCGACATGGTGGGTGATGCCGCTGTTGAGGAAGAGCAGGGCGGGGCGGTCGGTGGCGGCGGCCGG
>OFDN01001018.1_pt1 | contig 20296 bp, 20 predicted proteins | sample 1520971 | NCBI WGS metagenome assembly OFDN01 (sample SAMEA94257418, study PRJEB24077) | hot springs metagenome | biome: Aquatic biome; feature: Geographical feature; material: Water | place: India | collected 2012-06-12 | depth 5 m
GCTCATTGAGCGCCGCGTGGCTGCCCGCATTCATCCGGTTAACAATAGGGAGTACGCACCATGCGAGGAGTAACAATCCTTAGCGTTCTGTTTGCAGGCCTCGTGGCTTCTCTCAGTCCGGCATCCGCGAATGTCGGCTCGGGTATAATCGGAAAAGCCCTGAGCGTGGATGGAAGCTTTACGAAGAGCGACGTGATCCAAGTTCGTCATCACCGTCATTGGCGCAGACACCATCGCCATCGCCGGTGGCGTCACCGCCATCACCGGCGGCACTGGTATGGGCTGCGCATTCACCGGCACCATCATCATCGGCACCACCACTAACGGCGCAAAGCCGGGTCGCCTGCACTTCCCGGCTCCCTCGCGTCACGACTGCCTTTCGATTCAAGAGGACCCGCCATGCAAGGAAGTCATCGAATCCTGATCATCGCGGCGATCGCAATGATCCCGTTGCTCGCCAGTGCGCCATCCACCGCGGCCCTATGCACGCGCACCTAGAAGGACAAACATTGAACCAGCTCCTCGATATTCTTGAGGAATGGAACGTCGAGCTGGAGGCGCATCTACCAGCACTGGATGCAAACATGTAACAATATTACATTTTTTCGTCAAGGCGCATGTTCCGCCCGGATCGGCATGAAGGGGCGGGCATACTCGCAGGCATGATGCCTGAAGACCCCTTGCCACAAGCCCGGCGCAAACCCCGTGTCCTGCTCTCCGTGCCATTGAGCCCGGAGCAGAAGGTTGAACTCTTGCGCCGTGCCGGGGCAAAGCCCGTCAGCACGTATGCGCGCGCAATTCTCTTCCCCGCCAATGACAATCCCGCACCTCGCCGCGCGAGGCGGCACAAGGACCGGGAGCAATTTGCAGGCACTCTTCTGGCGCAACTCGGCAAGAGCGAGGCCGCGACCAGCTTACGGGAAATCGCGCACGCTGTGCAGCTTGGGACAATCGTCGTAACCCCTGAAACCGATTCAGCTCTGCGGGAGGCAGCGCAGAGCGTCGCCGATGCCGCGCAGGCAGCCTTGCGCGCCTTGGGCGTGAAGCCCCGGTGAACCGCCATGATCCTCAAAGCTTCTCAGCGCGGCGGCGGGAAACAACTTGCCCTGCACCTCCCGCCGCCCCATGAGCGCGTAGAGGTCGCGACGTTTGAGAACGCTATTGCCCGCATCGAGGAACGAAACGGGCTTACAGGGCAGCCGCGCGCTATCGTTTTTCATGAAAAGGAAGGCCGCCGCCACGCCCACGCTGTCTGGAGCCGCATCGATGCGGACACGATGACCGCCAAAAACCTCCCTTTCTTCAAAATGAAGCTGCGCGATCTCTCGCGCGATCTGTATCTGGAAAATGACTGGAAGATGCCGCGCGGCCTGATGAACAGCCGGGAAGCCGACCCACGGAATTTCACACTGGCTGAATGGCATCAGGCCAAGCGCGCGGGATACGATGCGCGCGACCTCAAAGCCGTGTTGCAAGAGTGTTGGGCTGCTTCCGATTCTAAAGCAGCCTTCATGCAGGCGCTGAAAAGCCGAGGCTTCACTCTGGCAAAGGGTGATCGGCGCGGCCATGTCGCGATATCACCAGAAGGCGAGGTGTTCTCTGTGCCTCGCGCGGTAGCCAAAAAAGCGAAGGAGATTGAGAAACGCCTCGGCTCTCCCGACACACTGCCGACCGTTGAAGCGGCCAAGTCCCAGCTCGCCAAAGACCTGAGCGCCAATTTCCTGCGCCTTCGCCGCGAAGCGCAGGAGCAGAAAAAGCGCGAACTCGAGCCATTGGATAAGCAGCGCATTCCGCTGGCCCAGCAGCAACGGGGCGAGCGTATCCAGATTCGTGCGAAGCAAGAGCGGCGTTGGGCTGAGGAATCCACGGCGCGTTCTGCCCGGTTTGATCGGGGCGTAAAGGCGCTGTGGAGCCGTGTAACGGGCAAGCACACGCAGACAGTGCAACAGAACGAGCGCGAGGCACGCTCTTGCCCGCGACTGCGCTAAGAGGCAGACCTTAATCGATGCGCAGATGCAAGACCGTCAGGCGCTGCAGGCGCAAATCAAGGCTGTGCGGGATCGTCATGCCGCGCTGTTCAAGGAGCAACGAGCCGATCAGCAGGCCGTCCGGCAGATCGCTGCGCCGAAAATCGCGAAAGCCTTCACGCAGGAATCGCGGCCCGCGCCATCCGTGGAAGATCGCATCGAGCGCCAGCGCAGTGACGAGCGTTCACCCCGCACTGGTCGCAGCCGGGACATCGACAGGGAACGCTAGATCAGGCCACTAGTTGTGTGGGGGCGGCAGGTGCCAGCGCAATGCCCTCATATCTGTTCCTCTTGGCCTGAGCGAGCGTAGCATTGCCCAGCTTCCGATGACCAACCTGCTGAGAGAGAGCCGTCATCGAGCCGACCCCTGCAACGCTTCGAAAGCGAGCACGACTGCATGCCAGCATTCCCCCGCAGAGCAGACGTTGGGCTTCTGACGTACGGATCAGACACAAACTATGGTGAAACGCCCGTGCGTCCGAGCCACGCGAAAAATACCTCCTCCATGAGCGACTTCCACCTAGGCTAACCGGCGCGATCACGAGAGGTCGCGCCGGATCTTGTGCTAGCCAATCATGGCTAGCTCACCCTTCTGGATGCGCGACACGAGGTCGTTCCACTGCGCGTGCGTGAGATGCACCGTGTTCGCATCCTCGCCGATTGTGACCTCGTCGACGCTGACCTTATCAAACGTCGCGCTGCGGCTCCGGTCAAGGAATTGGTGGCGCACTCTCTGCACGAGGCCACGCAATCAGGTTCATGCCCGGCGCTCATCCTTCACTTTGCTCGACAGAAGCTCCGCCGGAAATACGTCTTGCCGCGGCGTGGAGCGCTGTAAAGTAGGCCACGGCGTGCTCTCGCTGAGCCAAAGCCGGCCGCTCGACAAAAATCCAGGATAGCAAAGAAATCGGAAGCACGACAACGATCGTGAGCGCGATAAGCGATCCAACGCCAAGCGTTGGTTCGAGAGCAAGGAGCGTCTGTGTTACGGGGAATCCGTAGACGTACGTGCCGTAGGACAGGTCATACCGGTTGGCGAGCTGGCGCAGCGGACCCAGATCGATGGACGCGACATAGATGGCGCCGTATCCAACAAATAGGGCTGCTGCAACGCTCAGCCATCTTGAGCCGAGCGCGAGAACAAAAAACAGGAAAAGCGCAGCCACCCCGTATGCGCTGAGAGGCAGGCTCGATCGAGCCAGATAGGCCAATGCACCCATGCCGAAGAAGAGCGTAAAATAATGCGCGTTCTGTACCGCAGTATGCCCCTCGCCAAGGGACGGAGGGAAAACAATCATGACTCCAATCCAAGCGCCGAGAACGGCGCGGGCGCGGGTTGATCTTGTTCCGTACCGTAGAAGGACGCCGCCAACGACGCCGACGAGCGCATAGCAGAAGACTTCGTACTTGAGGGTCCACAGCGATTGATTGACCATGCCCGGAAGCGGGTTCTCCGAGAAGAGCTGCGGGAGGCTGGCTGAGCCTGTGGTAAGAAACAACGTTTTCGCCAAGTAGGCATAGAGAGCGTCACTCGCGAAATAATCAGTGATGGCGAGAGGGCTGAGGATTGGACCGAGGAAAAGGGCGACAGCCAGAACGCAAACAACCAATCCTGGAAGAATTCGCAAAACTCGCGCGGTCGCAAAATCAAGAATCGACGTGGAACGCATCAAGCTTTGCGTCACGAGAATTCCGCTCAACACAAAGAAGACTTGCACTCCGTATGAGCCGAGGGAATATCCCGTCGACGTGCGTAGCGGCTCGCTTGTGCTCAGGCCGGACTGGAGGAGGTAGCAGTGCGAAACGAGAACGGAAAGAGCAGCAACCAAGCGGACGATCGCGAAGTTGTTCCTGGCGGGCGGCAGCATGTCCTGGAGGCGCCGCGAGCGGCCACGACGATGGAAAAGTTTGGACAAGTCGTTGGCCCTATGTCGAAGGATTGGATCGTCGCGTTCGGGCCGCCAATCGAATCCGATGCGGCGCCTGCCCTGAAAAGCTCATGGGCGCGGTTAACGAGGGGCTAAAAATTAGCTCTCTCGAGCCCCAGAAACAAAATGTAATGATCCAGCAACAAGCGAGAATCGCGAAATCTGCGCATTGGCGCCAGCAATCCCGCATTGGGGTGTGTCCGTAGTCGGCAACGGAGCTGAAACGTTTCGTAACGAATCAGACATTCGTGGGAAGCGTTCGCCTGCTAGGTTCCACATATCCATTGAACCGGGCAGCAACAGCTGAGCTGCCGGAACACGCGAACCCATGGCATGGCCTGAACGTTTGTGTCGGGTTCGCAATAGAGGCTTCGACATCTGTGGACGGAGCGCCGAGCCATGACCCCGATGCGTTTTGCTCTGCTCGTTGCAAGTTTCATTGGCGCGGCGGCGTCACTGAGTTCCTCTGCGGCGGCCTTTCCGGCGCGCGGACCCAGCTCCATAATGGAGCCTAGCCAACTGATTGCCCAAGTGCACTATCGTCGCCATCGCCATTGCTGGTGGCGTCACGGCCATCGTCATTGTCGAGGAATTCGCTACGGCTATGACTATGCACCGATCTACTTGCATTTCGGGCGCCATGGACATCACCGTCACTTCGGTCATCATGGGCACGGCCATGGCTTCGGCCATGCCTTTGGCCACGGTGGACATCACGGTCACCACTGAACCCCGAAACAGCAGGCCACGCTGAGGATGCCCGGGTGACGCCTGCTTCTCTTGTCGTGAAGGGCTACGCCGCCCCGCTGCCTAAAGGGCAGATTGAAAGGGCAGATTGCCGGCGTTTTGTTTCAACGTCCGAGCCTAATCAGGGCCTGAGCAGCGGCGGCATTCGTCGGATCAGCCGCTGCGGCGGCTCGGTAATCGTCCCTGGCAAGATCGGTATTGCCAAGCGTCTCATAAACTACGGCGCGTCCCAACAGGGCGGGCACATCACTAGGCTCAATCTTTAGACCGGTGGTGAAATCGGCGATCGCGAGATCGAAATCGCGGCGGCGCCCCCGCACGATCGCGCGATTGTAGAACACGAGGGAGGCGCTTGGATCCAGCCTCTCGGCATGATTGAGATCGTCAAGCGCCTTGTCGAGTTGACCTAAGTTCGAATAGGCGATTCCGCGATTGAGAAAGGCAAGAGCAAAGTTGGGATTGAGTTCGATGGCCGTGTTGAGATCGGGGATCGCCCAGGTGAATTCACCTAGGCGAAGATAGAAATTGGCGCGATTGTAGATCGGCACGAAGTCCGTCGGCGCGAGGTCCACGGCATGCGATATTTCCTCAATCGCAGCCGCCAACTTGCCTTCCTGAGCAAGGTGGATGGCGCGATGGGTGTGCTTTGCGACGACGCTAGCCGTGGTGTTGCTTGCGGGGGACTCTCGGAAGGTCGGAGATGAAGGAACATCCTGAGCGGGTTCGGCCGGGAACGCAAATGTGCTTGCGCCGTCCGTGGCAACAAAGCTCATAATTGCAAAAATTGTACGTGCCCACATTCCAGACAACGCAATTCTCCTCGCCAAGCCTCACAATACCGGGGGAAGAACTTCGATCGCGTATCGGCAATGTTACAAATTGTTTCGTGTGGCGCCGCGGAGGGTCAGCTCCCGCGCCCAACGCATATCAGCCGTTGGTCCGCCCAGCAGCGAAGTCATCGTTCGGCACTGGGACTGGATTTTGGGTAGACTTTTGCAGGCACGTGGCGGCGCGGATGTGCAATTGCTTTGCCGTCACGCATAACGTTCCCGGTGTGCGTATGAGGGACAGCATAGGGGGCGCCCTTGTAAGGGTAGCGCCATCTGACGTCGGCGTTGGCCGTTCCGAGACTCGCGATGCCTACGGCACCGAGAGCGAACAGCGAAATCATGAGATTGGATTTCATTTGCTCTGATCCTCAATTTAGGACGGCGCCATCGAACGATCACGACGTCCCGCAAAACTCAAAGTAGCGGCCGCAAGCGCGGGAGCACCTCGGCAGTCCTCATCTTCACGGGAGAGTTTTTATCCGCACGCTTGCATGGTGGAGACCTAAGCGTGTCCGGTAACACCGCGATTTCGGCTTCGTTACATAAGGTTGCCGTGCCTATCGCCCGACCTACCGGGGCAATGTGACGGATATGATGAGCCCTTTTTCGGGGCCATTTTCGAGGCGGAGCGCTCCGCCGTGCGAGCTGATGATCGCGTGCGCGACAGAGAGCCCGAGACCGACACCGCCCGTCTCCTTATTGCGTGACGTCTCGAGCCGATAGAACGGCCGCAACACAGCTCCGATCTCCTCCTCTGGTATTCCGGGTCCCTGATCCTCTATGCGGATCTCGGCAGAACCCTGCATTCCAGACAAGGTCACGCGCGCACGGTTGCCATACTTCACCGCGTTGTCGATGAGATTCGTTAGCGCGCGCTTCAGGGCCAGCCGCCGGCCGCGGATGACGTAGGGGCGTGCGGCTTGAAGGTCGACGTCGTGCCCCGTGTCGGAAAGATCCGAGCAAATGGTCGAAAGAAGTGGCACGAGATCGAGGGGCTTGATGGCTTCCGACAGAACCTCGCCGCGCAAGAAATCGAGGGTGCCGTCGATCATCGCCTCCATCTCGGCCAAATCTGCCTCCACAGAGCGGGCCAGATCGGGATCGGCGATGTCCTCGCTGCGCAACCGCATGCGCGTGAGGGGAGTCTTTAAGTCATGGGAAATGGCGGCCAGCGTCTGCGTTCGCTCGTCGAGCAAACGCTTGACGCGCTGTTGCATCTCGTTGAATGCGACGGCGAGCGCCTTGACCTCGATCGGTCCGGTCTCATCGACAGGCGACGGCGAAGCATTCAGGTCGAGCCGATCGGCGGCGTCGGCGAGCAACCGGAGCGAACGTGTCAGCTGCCTGATGAGCACCGCAGCGACGGCAATGACGCCCAGCACCATGATGGTCGTGGAAAGGGCGATCTGATTGAGCCCAGCCCGCGGCTCCAAATTTCGCGTTGCCGTGACGTCGACGGAGCTTCCATCTTCGAGCCGCATGGAGACGAGAAGAAAGCGCGTCGCCGAGGCGTGCTCGGGCAGGGCTATTGCCGATCTAACGGTGAGATCGCCCGCTTCGATCTCGGGGACGGCGGCGAGGACTTTCTGTTTCAGCGAGGAAAAATCTACGCCCGTAGTGTCAGGCGGGGATGCACTTGCGGTTTCGCTCCAGTGAACCTCGAGAGGTCCCCCAGACAATGCGTGCGCAAGCTCTTCACGCCCGGCCGGCGTCTCATGCGCAATCGCGCGCTTGACCGAGGCAAGCCGCTCCGCGAGACGTTGCTCGTTGGTTACGTCGAGCTCCGATTCGAGTCCCAAGTGATAGAGGCCGATGCTGCCGAGATGGAGAACCAAAAGACTGGCAAACAAGAGCGTCAAAAAACGCCCCGCAATCGAAGCCGGAAGGATCCTCATGACCACGTGACCGTGGGCACGAACATGTAGCCAACGCCGCGCACGGTCTTGATCATGGCGTGATCGTCATCACCGGTCGTGATCTTCCGCCTCAAACGGCTGATCTGAACGTCAATACTGCGGTCGAAACCTGTCGCGACGCGGTTGCGCGCGGCGTCGAGCAGTTGCTCGCGGGACAAAACCTTTTGCGGTTGCTCGACCAGGGCGAGGAGCATGTTGTACTCGCCCGTGCTGAGATCGACCACGATGCCTTCGGGATTGGTGAGCTCGCGCTTCAGCGTGTCCAGCCGCCAGGCATTGAAGGCATATCCAGAATGAAAAGTCGTTCTCGACAAGCCGCTGGGCTCGGATCCGGTTCGGCGAAGGACGGCTTTGATGCGCGCGAGCAGCTCGCGCGAGCTAAAAGGCTTGGTTACGTAGTCATCAGCTCCCACCTCGAGCCCAACGATCCGATCAGTTTCCTCGGATTTGGCCGTCAGCATAATGACTGGAACCGACGATGTTCTGCGAAGACTTCGGCAGAGTTCCAATCCCGAGGTCCCCGGCAGCATCAAATCGAGGATCACGAGGTCGATCGGCGTAGATGCGAGGGTATGCTGCATTTCAGGCGCCGTTCCCACCGAAGTGACCCGGAACCCGTTCGATCTGAGGAACTTTCCAACAAGCTGGCGCAACTGACTGTCATCATCGACCACGAGAACATGCGGGTCGGGCGGAGTTGCGAGGATATTGGTTGGCGTCAAAGCCTCTTCGGTATGGGGATGCTTGATCATGGCCGTTCTCGCTCGGCGGAGGAGAGCCGGCAGGCATTCAAACTGCCTGCCGACCGTCGTTTTCTTTAGTCGGCCTTTTCGATCTTAACAACGGTAAGCTGACCGTTCACCTTGTCGGCCTGGAAATTGATCTTATCGCCGGAGCCGAGCCCGGTTAGCATAGAGGGATCCGCGGCTTTAAAGACCATGGTCATGCCATCCATCTCCAGGTTCGGGATCGCATCGTGCTTGATGGTAACCTTCCCGGCGCTGGTATCGACCTTCTTGATCTCGCCCTTGACGCTGGGAAGTTCCGCGGCCGCTGCGGGTGCTGCCGCCATCGTGTGATCGCCCATGTGACCTTCGTCGGCCGTCACGGAGAAGGTCGGTGCTCCGAGAGCCAGCGCAGATATCGCTGCAAGTGCGACAATCCTAGTGATCATGATCATGCATACTCTCCTTTGAGCTTTGGTGATCCTCGGCGTTCTCTTTCGTGGCTGCCTCTCCGGCGACCACGACGACGACGCCGTGCATCCCTGCCTCGTAGTGGCCAGGAATAAGGCAGGCGTACTCAAATGTTCCCGGCTTCGTGAATTTCCAGACGATCTCGGCCGATGCCTTGGATTGGAGGCGCTTGCCGTTCGGATCGTCGTGCTCCATTTCCGGGTTCTTCTCCATGGCGATCTTGTGCTTGGCGTTGTGCTCCGGCGTGTCGAGCATGAACTCGTGATCGAGTTCTCCCGCGTTCACTAAGAGGAACTTTACTTGCTCGCCGAGCCTGACTTTCACGATGTCGGGCGAGAACGCCATTGCACCAGATGACTCTCGCATTTCAACTATGACCCTACGAGATGACTGAGAGTCATCGCCAGGCTCGCCTGCCGCAAACCCATCTTCATGCGCTATCGCCACAGTCGCCAAGACGCTCCCCGCCATTGCGGCGATGGCTCCGCGAGTCTTCGTAGAAATTGAATGGGACTTACTCATTTCGATGCTCCGTGGCTTTTAATGGTTCTTATGACCGCCCTGCGGTTTGATCACCTGCAACTCGATATCCTTCTTTGGGACCACGGGCGCGGCGCTAGCGTCGCGCTCGGCTCCCTGGTCTGGTGCCCGCGTTTCCGATTGCGACGCCCCGTTCCACAGAAAAGCGACAGTGCCTTCGGGATGTTTGTACCAACCTGGGTCTTTGTAATCGTTGCGCTCAAGTCCCTCGCGCACCTTCACAACGGAAAACATGCCACCCATTTCTATCGCACCGAACTGCCCGAAGCCGCTCATCATCGGCAGCGTGTTGTCGGGCAGCGGCATTTCCATCTCGCCCATGTCGGCCATGCCCGCCTTGCCCATCGCCATGTAGTCGCCTCCGACCACACGCCTGATCTTCTGCTTGATGTCGTTCTGGTCGACGCCGATGTATGTTCTCACGTTGTGACCCATGGCGTTCATGGTGTGGTGGGACTTGTGGCAGTGAAACGCCCAGTCGCCAGGGGCGCTCGCAATGAAGTCTACCGCACGCATTTGGCCGATGGCGATGTCGACTGTGACCTCCGGCCACGCTGCTTTTTCCGGCACCCATCCACCGTCCGTGCAGGACACCTCGAATTCATGCCCGTGCAAATGGATCGGGTGGTTTGTCATGGTGAGATTGCCCGCGAGATCTATATGTGGACCGTGCATTTCGATCATCCGCGCGGCAAGGGCGCGGAGTTCAAGGACGGACAACCGGGTTGGCAGAGCGATGCCAGCTATCTGACGCCGGAAGGTCTGCGCCTCACTAGGGATTTTGAGTTCGCCATGTACCTGCGCACGGTGCAGGACTGGATCATCCGGCCGCAGCTCAAGGGGATCGCAGGCGTAGCGGAGGTCGACTCGATCGGTGGTTATGAGCAACAGTTTCATGTTCAGCCCGATCCGCAGAAGCTGCTGTCGTTCGGCCTGTCATTTTCCGATGTGATCGCTGCCCTTGAGAAAAACAACAGCGGTGTTGGCGCAGGCTACATCGAGCAGAAAGGCGAGTCCTATACGGTTCGCGCTGACGGCCGCCTCGAGACCATTGCAGATATCGGGAACGTCATCATCGCCAACAAGAACGGCGTACCTGTTTTCCTCAAAGACATTGCCGAAGTCGGCATCGGACGGGAGCTCCGAACCGGATCTGCAAGCGAGGACGGAAACGAAGTTGTCGTTGGTACGGCAATGATGCTCAAAGGCGGCAACAGCCGCATCGTCTCCAGTCTTGTCGATGATAAAATGCGGTCGATCGGCAAGGCACTCCCGCCCGACATCGCAATCAAGACGGTGTTGAACCGGACCCTGCTTGTCGATGCGACGGTCAAGACGGTGGCGAAAAACCTGGCCGAAGGCGCCCTGCTCGTCATCGTCATTCTGTTCGTGATGCTCGGAAATTTGCGCGCCGCACTCATAACGGCGCTCGTCATCCCGGTAACGATGTTGATGACGCTGACGGGCATGCTGGAAGCGGGGATTTCGGCCAACCTCATGAGCCTCGGCGCGCTCGATTTCGGACTCATCGTCGACGGCGCAGTGATCATCACGGAAAACGCCCTGAGACGTCTGGCCGAGCGACAGCATCACGAAGGACGGCTCCTAACACTCCACGAGCGCCTTCATGAAGTGATGGTCGCCAGTAAGGAGATGATTCAGCCCACAGTGTTCGGTCAGGCGATCATCATCACCGTGTACCTGCCTCTCCTGACCTTCACGGGCGTCGAGGGCAAGATGTTCGAGCCCATGGGGCTCACGGTGATAATCGCGCTCATTTGCGCCTTCGTCCTGTCCCTGACTTTCGTTCCGGCCATGCTGGCGATCTTCGTCACCGGCCGCGTCGAGGAAAAAGACAACATCATCATTCGCACGGCCAAAGCACGCTACGAACCCATTCTCCGGGGTGCGCTTAGTGAGCCGCGCTTCGTAATGTTGTCAGCGGTGGGACTGTTCGTTTTTTCGCTACTCCTGTTTACCCGCTTGGGTCAGGAGTTTATCCCGCAGCTCGACGAAAAGAACTTGGCCATGCACGCCATGCGTATCCCGTCGACGTCGCTCACCCAGTCGACAGAGATGCAACTCAAGGTCGAAAGCGTGGTTAGGAGTTTCCCCGAGGTTGCCTTCGTGTTCTCGAAGACCGGCACGGCGGAAATGGCTGCAGATCCCATGCCGCCACACGTGTCGGATACGTTCATCATTCTCAAGCCGCAATACGACTGGCAGGACCCGTCCGAATCCAAGTCGTCCCTTCTGGATAGGATTGCCGAGGCTGTAGGAAAGCTGCCCGGCAACAACTACGAGTTCACGCAACCAATCCAGATGCGTTTCAACGAGCTGATCTCCGGCGTTCGCAGCGATGTCGCCGTCAAGGTATTCGGCGACGACTTCAAGCAGCTGGGAGACACCGCCAATAAAATCGCCGGCGTATTGCGTTCGGTTCAGGGCGCAGCGGACGTAAAGGTGGAACAGACGACCGGTCTGCCAATGCTGAACGTCAAGCTCAATAAGGAAGCGGTTGCTCGCTATGGGCTCAACGTTAGTGAAGTGCTCGATGTCATATCCATCGCAGTCGGGGGCCGGGAAAGCGGATTGGTCTTCCAAGGCGACCGTCGTTTCGACATCGTCGTTCGATTGCCGGACGAACTGCGAGACGATATGGCAGAACTTGAAAACCTACCTGTGCCCGTACAGGACGCGGATGGCGAATCGGGCAAACGCCCGACCTTTATTCCGCTCAAGACACTGGCAAGCTTCGTCGTGGAGGAGGGACCCAACCAAATCAGCCGGGAAGACGGGAAGCGCAGAGTCGTTGTCCAAGCCAACGTGCGCGGACGCGATATTGGGTCGTTTGTGACAGAGGCGCAGGAGAAAATCGACGCGCAGGTCAAGATCCCGGCCGGCGAGTGGCTCACATGGGGCGGGCAGTTCGAGAACCTTCAGGCCGCACGTGCGCGCCTCATGATCGTCGTGCCAGCCTGCTTCTTCGTCATCTTCCTCATGCTGTTCACCGCGCTAGGGAATGTACGTCAGGCGTTATTGGTGTTCTCGGGTGTACCGCTTGCCATAACCGGCGGCATTCTCGCCCTCTATTTCAGAGATATGCCGTTCTCGATCTCCGCCGCAGTCGGCTTTATCGCGCTCTCCGGTGTTGCCGTCCTGAATGGTCTCGTGATGGTCACCTACATCAATCAGCTTCGTGAAAAAGGCCTACCGGGAGATGAAGCAATTTTCGAAGGCGCGATGACGCGCTTGCGGCCAGTGCTCATGACTGCGCTGGTGGCCTCGCTCGGATTCGTCCCAATGGCAATCGCAACCGGAACGGGCGCGGAAGTGCAAAAGCCGCTGGCGACTGTTGTCATAGGAGGTCTGATCAGCGCCACCATCCTGACGCTCGTCGTGCTGCCGGTCCTCTACAAGCGTTTCATTCTGCCTGAAGCGCCCAGAGCCCAAGAAGATGCGCCAACTACGAAGGAGTACGCATAGATGATTATCAGAGCCAGATTACTCGCCCTCGGGACAGTCGCCACGGCAGTCCTTTCTCTTCCCGCCCTTGCCGAAGACTACGACCGTGAGCAACACGGCGTGCACGTCGCGGCGAACGAAGGGCACGACCACGGCAAGGAAGGGCATGATCATGGAAAAGATCATGGCCACGAGGACAAGAGCCACTACGATGCCAAGACGTTCGCGACCGTAAAGGAGGCATGGGCGTTTCTGGGGACCGCCACGGCAGAGGCGGAAAAGCTGGCAGCCGATGGCAAGCTCGAACCGATTCATGAGCTGGCCGAGCAGATTGGAGCGGCGGTCCATACGCTCGAAGACAAATCCGACATGGTGTCCGGCGACGCTAAGTCAAAGCTTACAGCCGCGTTGAAGCAACTCGATAAGGCTGCGGACGAGCTGCATCATTCCGCAGAAGGCAAAGACGCCGACGCTACTTCTCTCAACCTGAAAAAGGTCAAGGGACTCCTGCCGCTCATCCAAGGCCTATACCCCGCCGGAGCGCTGTAGTTTCTGGAGGATGCTGCTCTGTAAACCCCCGAGCGGCATCCTCGCCTTCATGGAGGGCGTTACTATGAAAGTAAGTTTTAACTGCTTGCTGCTCTTAGCTGTCAGCATTAGCGCCTTGAGCCCAACCGCGCCGCTACAAGCCGCGACTGGGTATCCCGATGCTCTGCGCATCAGCGATACGACCCAAGAAATCCATGACCGAGCCGTCGACGCTCTTCTGCAAGGTCGGTTGTTCGAAGCCCTGCGCGGCTTCGACGAGGTGCTAAAGCTCGAGCCGTTCAATGCTGCGGCCTACTACAATCGCGGAAACTCCCGCTATCTGCGCCGGGAGTTCGAGCTGGCGGTAAAGGACTTCACGGCCGCTCTCAAATACAAGCCTGGATTCTCCGCCGCTGCGATGAACAGAGGGGTCGCCTTCTCGAACCTAAATCGGCTCGAGGAGGCGCTCGCCGATTTGAACAGTGCGGCCGAACTTGATCCCTCAAATCCTGACGTCATTTTCAATCGGTCCATCGTACATGTTAAGCGCGGATCATTGGACGAAGCGCTTGCAGACTACGAAAAGATTGTCCTGCTCGACGGCACGAATCCTAATGTCGCAGAGGCCAGGAGCCGGCTCAAAGCTCTTCTGACCCGTGTCGACGAACTGGCCCTGGTTGGACGTGAGCGTGACCGGCGCATCATTGCAGAGATCGATCACGCCAGAAGCGTCGAGCAGGTTCTCGCCTTCACCGAGCGCACCTGCATACGTCTCGGCGACGATACGCCGGCACTTGCTGCGCTCGCTCAGGCCGACGGTTGGAGTAGTGTCAATGAACAACAGCTTGTGGAAGCCAGCACGCCGACCGTCAAGCTCACGGCGGGATGGACAGTAACAAACCGTCTCGGAAGCATTGCCATCGTGCAATCGCGGTCCGTCCAACGACCTCACCAGATGTCCTGCTCGATCACGGCGCGGCTCGGTGATCCTCATTGGTTCGATGATTTCGCGACTCTGTTCACCAGCAAGTTCGACTCTCCTAGATTAATCATCAAGGAGCTTGAGGGCAGGCGGGTCAGCAAGCAGGTCGTAGTGAGGGACGATCAGGCGCGCGTCGAAGTCACACTTTCGCAGACAAGCGAGAACCGCGTTTTCACGGTCGGCACCATCCATGGAAAAGAAAAGCATGCTCCGAAGCGGTGAAGCAAGATCGTCAATGCCAACAGGCGCGGAATGAAGCCGCACAAGAGATCGTCAAGCCTGAACCGGCCGCGGGATGCCAATTCCTATAATCTGCTTGAGCTTCGAGGACTCACGTCGAGCCATCGTCACGCTCTATGGACGGTCATTGCGATCGCGGGTTCGATGTTTGTCATCGAAATGGTGGTTGGCCATATTCACGGCTCGAATGCGCTTCGGGCTGACGCTTTGGATTTCTTGAACGACGCGCTGCTCTATGCATTGAGCCTTGCCGTGTTGGGAAAGAGCGTCCGCGCCCGTGTCGGCGGTGCCGCCTTGAAAGCGGGACTCATGTGCGCGGTGAGCGCCTGGGTTCTCGGATCGACCGTCTATCACTCTGCGGCGCCCCAGCTGCCTCACGCTGGGATCATGGGAGCAGTTGGTTTCCTCGGCATCATCGCAAGTATTGTTTGCGTCGCCATACTGGCGCCTCACACTGGCGAGCACCGTGTGTTCCGCCTCGATGAGGATGAAAAACCCGCACCCGATATCCTTGGCAGCTCAGCCGTGGTCGTCACGGCCGCGGCCGTTTGGGCGCTTCAGTCCCCTTGGCCGGACCTTTTGATTGCAGTCGTCGCGTCCGCCCAGCTCTTCTGGTCGGCGCTACGAAATATGCAATCGGGTCTACGTCTCTACATAGCGAAACAATAATGACAGTCCAAGAGTAATATTGGCCGCTTGGGCAGCGCTCGGGTGTTGTCCGCCCCTCGAACTGTTGGATCATCGGCGTCGCTTTGACCAACGAGCACGCCTCGTGCCCAAGTGCCTCTGGGTTGTGTTCAAGAATGCCGAGGGATTGGGTCAGGTTCGGGGACTCGAACGAGCACGGAGCCGCGATAAGGTCATCTATTAGGGCGCGAGCCGATGCTCATGGCATGATCTTAGAGCGGCTCCTCATATCGTAGATCTGGGCTTCTTCTTCGATTTCGATGATCTCACCCGGTTGCGAGATTGCGAAGGGCAAAGCGCCATAGCGCAGCTCGAGATGGGCCTGCAGGTCGGCAAGGGTCTGCTCGGCCACGTGCTGGGCTGGGGCGGAGGCATCGGCATAGCCTTTAAAGCGCAAGGTAATCCAGAGTTCTTGGGTTTGCGGGTCTGTCATGGTCACCTCCTAGCTTCGCTGCTTGGCTGAAGGCGGGGAGAGCACGCCCTTTTTGATCAGGCGGGTTATTTCGCGCCGGTCTTGCATGGCGATCTGCATGTGTTGGATCAGCTTTTGCATCTGGCCCAGGGCATCGGTGTCGTCGCCGGACAGGAACAGGCCGTGGATATGGTGCGCGGCGATTCCGGCGTGCAGGAGCTCGGTGGTTAGGGAATGGGTTCTTCTGTAGAGGGAGCTTCGGGGTGTGGCGGTCATGATGGGTGCTGAAAGCAATCTCCTTTTCGGTTGGTTGGTGAAAGAAAAGGCCCGCGCCCCAGAGTGTGTTGGGATAGGGTTTGAGGCGCGGGGCGTTCCAGCTAGGCGGCAGGCGGGGGGGAAGCGCCGTTGAGGCCACCTTTCAGGAAAGTCGGTATTTCGGTCTTGTTAGCTTCGGGCGCTGTGTCTTTGGCAGCGGTATCGGTCTCGAACTCCAGCGGAGCCGTGAAGGGGGCGCGCAGCAAAGGCGGGAGCCAGTTGGTGTCCTTGATGATGCGTTCGGCTTCGGCGGCCATCACGCCTTTCTTGAGGTGATCGATAAGGGCTGCCTTGGGGGGGACGGCCTCCTTCACAGCCTGGATGATCTGCTCCTTGTTGATGCGCCCGAAGTAATTGGCGGCGGTGGAGATCCATCCGGCCTGCGCCATGTCGAGCTGGACGGCTTCGGCCAACTGGTCGGAATGCAGCGCCGAGGAGGAGCGGGCCTGATTGCCATGCACCGCATCGAGGGTCAGGCTGACGCAGTGCGAGAAAAGATCGCCGCGGTCCTCGTTGGAAAGCAGGTTCAGGGCATTCCAGAGCGCATCCGAGTTTTCCGGCAGACGTTCGCGCCAGTGCTGGTGGCGCTGAGTGATCTGCTTTTGCGGTTCGAATTCATCCAGACCCTGGACGCCGCGGAACTCGGTCATCGTCGGTACGATTTTGGCGCAGGCCTTGTGAGAGGCAGTGCTTTGGTAGACCTGACCCTGCCGGTAGAAGAGCGAGAGGCAGAAGGCGTGCAGGGCGGCAAGGAAGGACGTGTTGAAGTCCTGGGCGATGGCGTTCTGCAGAGCGGCGGTGCGGTAGGAGGTGAGATCGCGCGCCAAACTGTCAGAGAGCAGCTTGCCAGCGATGTTGGCGCCGGGATTGTTATCGGCGCGGACGAAATCGCCGCTGTCGTCGTCATCCTCGTCTTCACCGGTTTCGCCAGTGTCCGTTTCGAGATCCTCCTCGCCGCCGTCTGCGCTTGAGGATTTGAAGGCGGCTTTTTTCGGCTGCTTGACGTCTTCGGGCTTAAGGATGCCGTATTCGATGCTGAGATCGCCGTCGCTATCGATGCTGATGAGGACGCCGGATCGTGCGATCTGCTTGGCCGACATGCGCGGCGGGCGGTTGCGCAGGTCGATTAGAATGGCGCGGATTTTTTCGAGCCGGGCCGCGATGCGGGGAGAGGGCTGCTCACCGGAATTTTCGATCTCATCGATCAGATTGTCGTGCTCGGTGCAGAGCTGCTCTTCCTGCGCGGCCTCCTCCTTGGTGAGGGAGGAGGGGAGGTTGGGGATGGTTGCTAGGTTGCGCTTCAGGTCCCAGATATTGCTGCCGATGAAGCAGATCTCGGCCCATTTGTAACCCTTGGCAAGGATATCATCGCGCACGGCTTCGAGCTTGGCGATGGCGAGCTGGTCGAGCAGGACGGGATCCTGCAGCCAGGGGCCACTTTCCTCTTTGAAAAGATCTTGCGTCAGGGTTCCGCCGGCGGCCGTGTAGGTCTCGAGTCCTACGAACCGGGCGCGCGGATCGTCGGCTTCGATCGAATTTTCCGTCAGTGTTTTCTTGATGTCATAGGCACCGTAGCGCTGGCCGCCCTTGATCAGCTTGAGGATGGAATCCTGGCGCTTGTGGTCGTCGGTGACGCAAAAGGCCTGCAGCTGTTCGAGGCTTATTTCCTCGTCCTGGAAGGCTTTGAGCAGTTTGGGGCTGGCTTTGGCGAGCTTCAGGCGCTGCTGCACGAAACGCTCGGTGACGTGATAGCGCTTGGCGATGGAGGCATCGGGGATGCCCTGTTCGGCGAGATCCTTGAACGCCCTGAACTGATCGAGCGGGTGCAACTGCTCGCGGAACACGTTTTCCGCCAGGCTGTCATCGGTGGCATTGCCGTCGTCCTTGACGATGCAGGGGATCGCCTGGTCGGGCTCGATGTGCTTACGCTTGACCAGAATCTGCAGCGCCTTGAGGCGGCGGCCGCCGGCTTTGACGCCGAAGCGTCCGGTTGAGTTGCCATCGGCATCGTTGGTGGTCCGCACGTTGAGCGACTGGATTAGCGAGCGATGGGCGATGTCGTCGGCCAGCATGTCGATGGTCACGCCGTTTTTGATCTGGCGGACGTTTGCTTCATCGACATCGAGCAAATTGAGGGGGATCATGCGGATCGGATAGATCTGCACGGCGTCGGGGCTGGTGGTCTTGGTCTTGGGTTTGGTCATGGAATAGCTCCTGGTGTGGGTGGTGGGTGCCGGTTGCGAGGCGATCGATCTCTTTTCTGGCGCAGCCTCCGGCTCGCCCCCTCCGGGGGGCGGTCTCGATCTCTGTTGTTGGGGGAATTGAGCGGCCGGTCAGGCAGAAAGAGTCAGTCTGAAACGGGTTCAAGGTCCGGCTCGACGATGCGGCCGGCCGCGACAGACGCCTTGATGTAGGCGGAGATCGGGCCGCGCGGGCTCCAATACAGATCGCGCTCGATCAGATGGAATCCGAATGGGTGGCGGAGTGCGGAAAGCTCCGTCAGGCTGATGGCGCCAAATTCGGCGCATCCGCAGTTGAGATCGGCCAGACCCCAGGCGATGTCGGGATCATCGGCGTCGAATTCGGTGAAGAGCCAGATTCCCGCGCCATAGGGATTGAATAGGCGGACGACGGGAAGGAAGTCGATTTCGCGTCCTGTGCCTTTGACGCGGGCCTGGGCTTTGCCGTTGGCAATCAATTGGGCGTGCTGGTCGGGGGTTAAGAATTTCATGGAGAACGCCTCCTTCGTGTTGATGGTCAGGTTGTGCGCCGCGTTCAGGCGCAAACAGGCTGCAGGTACGCGCCGCTGTGCTGATGCGTGCGCATCCAGTCCTCGGCGTCCTGCTGGTTGGCGGCGAGATGCTTGAGCTCGGGGATGTCGTTCCAGGCGGTGAGCACGGCGAAGGAGCCCGGCGGCGGCATTTGGGCGATGGCAAAGCGCAGGCTGCTGTCGAGGTGGAAAGTCTTGCGGAAGCTGATGACGACGGTATTGGCGGTGCCGAAATCTCCCTCGTGCAGGCTGAAGTGGCCGGGGTGGCCGCTTTTGCCCGGTGTAAGGGAGATCAGGCGGCCTTGGGCGTTCGAGCGTCTCCAGGTGGCATGTTTGTTTTTGAAGCGCAGGGGCGGTTCGGGCGCGAGATCGGTATAGCGAATGATGGCGCCCAGGGGCGCGGCGGCGGTGACCTCGGCAGCGGTCATGAGTTGGAGCTGGGCGATGGCGGTTGCGGTCATAAGAGTGTCCTTTCAGATCGAAGTGGCGGCACGCCTCTCAATCCTGCGGGCGCGCTTCGCCCGCCCGCGCCGGCCTCTTTCTCTGTCAGGAGGCTGGAAATAATGAAGCCCCGAGCCGGGCAGCGCTCAGGGCTTGATGTCGTTGCGGATGGCGATGCATGGTTCTGATCGAGCGTGATCGCGCATAGCTAGTCGCGTGCTTGGGCTCGCCGTCCCAAGGGTGGAGAATGGCATAGCTTTCGATTTTCGCGGTGCCGTGCTTGCTGATGCGGCGCGTGAGAACCTGGTTGCCGGCGAACTGGCCCTTGAGTGGCAGAACCTTGTGGCGGCACCAGCCTTCGACTTCGCTGCTGCATCTGAGCTTGCGTAACGACAGCGTGGATTTTCCGCGGCGGGCGACGATTTCATAGAAATCGATGTTGGTCTGCTCGTAACCCCAGGAGGTGTAAAGAATGTCGCCAACGGCGCTGTCGGAGAGTGTCATGGCTCGGGTCCTTTGCTGAGAGGTTGGGAACGGCGCGAGCGCTCTCTTTGAACCGGGACGGTTCGCTCCTCTGCCGACGGCCCTCTTTCTCTTGAAAAGCGGAAATAAACATCCGCATGAGGGTGAATGGCGTCGTGCGGGGATGCGGAATGGATCGACAGCTTTGAACACAGGTCGGGGGACGCGTTACGCGAGCGATTGAGCGCTCTGCGGTGGCGCGCTTTAAGTTTAAGAGATGATTTGGATGAGGCATAAAAAAGCCCCGAGCGCCGCGAAGCGCTCAGGGCTTGGTGGTCATCGTTTACCGCGCAACTTTCTGAGTGCGGTAATCGTTGAGCGGGATCTTGGCGGCTTTGGCCTTGTCGGCCATGTTATGCTGGACGCCGGTGCCGTCGAAGACCAGCACGCCGCGCGGTTCGAGCTTGAGGATCTCATCGTTGCGCATGAAGCCGGCGCGAGTCTTGCCCCAGCGGGCGAAGTCGGGCTTGAACGGCATATGGGTAACACCGCGGGCGGAGGCCCATTTGGCGGCAATGAGATCAGCGCCCTTGTCGGCACCGCCATGGATCAGGATCATGTCGGGGAAGCGCTTGAGCAGCGTATCGAGCTTGTCGTAGATGAGCGCGACGTTGTTGTATTCGACGCCGCCGGAGAGGGCGATCAGAGTTCCCGGAGGGGTGAGCGTGTTGGTTTCCTTGTACCGCTTGGCCTTAATGTAATCCTTGGAGTCGAGGATGGCGGCGGTCATGGTCTTGCGGTTGGCAAGCG
>OFDN01001019.1_pt1 | contig 20255 bp, 20 predicted proteins | sample 1520971 | NCBI WGS metagenome assembly OFDN01 (sample SAMEA94257418, study PRJEB24077) | hot springs metagenome | biome: Aquatic biome; feature: Geographical feature; material: Water | place: India | collected 2012-06-12 | depth 5 m
CGTCCGAGCCGATGGAAACTCAAATGAAGGTTGGATGCCGCAGGACCAGCTGCGGTCCTTCCTGGGAGGCCGCTCGTGAGAGCGGTCGTCCTTCTGAGCGCTTCGCTCGCCCTTGGCGTAGCCGCCTGCGGGGGCACAAACACAAAAGGCTCGTGGGCCTGTTCGGGCGAGCCGGGTGTGAGCTGTGCGCCGATCTCGGTTATCGACCGCGCTGTCAGCCCCGGTGGCGCTGTCTCGTCCGCCAGTCCCGGCATTGAGAGCGCCGGACCTGTTCGATGGTGGGCGCCGGAGCCTTTCGTGTTCTCGTCCGGCCAGGCCGTTCGTCGCGAGGGCGATCAGGTCTTGCGTGTCGTCATTGCTCCCTGGGTCGATGCCCAGGGGGATCTGCATCAACGCTCTGAAGTCCTGGCCGTCATGCGGCGAGGAGGTTGGTACATGCCGGCGCCGACGACTGCGGAGGCCTCTGCGCGGCTGGCCAGCGTCGGCCGCAGTCCTGCGGGGAACTAACGATGGACGGGTCGTCGCTCAAATTGACGGGTCTGCGGATGCTCGACGGGCTGTCGCGCCTGCTGGCGCCCGAGGCCCCCCCGCCGGACTCGCCGCGCGAGCGGATTGATGCACCTCGACTGAGCGATCTGCTCCCCTATCGCAGTTGGGATGAACAGAACGGCCTCTACGTGTCGAATGGGACGCTGGGGTGGATCCTCGAGGCCATCCCGATGATCGGGGCGTCCGAAACGACCAATAAGATGCTGGGCGATCTGTTCACGCAGAGCGTCCCCCACGGCGCCATTGCGCAGATTATTTCCTACGGGTCGCCCAAGATCGCGAGCGTCGTCGATACCTGGGCCGCTGAACGTGCGGCCCGCGGAGGGATATTCAAGAAGTTGGCGGAGCGTCGCAGAGAGCACTTCAGGCGGGCGGCCTGGGAATCTGCGTCCACCAAAGATCCATTCTACTTCCGAGACTACCGGATCTTCATCGCTATGGAGATGCCGGCGAACGCGCCCCTGGCGGTCGATCAGTTGGTTGAGGCTCGTGGCAAGTTTCAGTCGGACCTGAAGGCGATGCAGGAGGTTGAAAGCACCGTCGTCAAACCTCGCGAACTCATCCGCTTTCTCGGTGAGGTGTTGAACCCGAGCCCGAACATCCGCTCACGCGATGACGACTATGAGCCGGAACAATGGCTCAATCAGCAGATCGTGGATTCCGAGACTCGTTTCACCATCTTCCGCGACCGCATCGAGATCCGTAGCCGATCGGAGAGCGATGACTTTCTGATGCCGACCGAATCCGAGGAGTCGGTGGCGTTGAACCGGGAGCTCAAGGCGCGCGAGGAGCGGTTTCTTCTGCGGGGCTTCAACGTGGCCCGGTTCCCCGAACACTTCACCCAGGGACACATGTCCAGGCTGCTCGGGGACATGTTCAACGACTCGCTGCGCGTCATCGGTCCGACCATCATGTCGTTGTGCTTCCAGCCCCACTCGGTCGAGCGCACGAAAGCCGAGAGTGAGATGCGCCGGATGCGAACGGAGCAGGCGGCGAGCAATCGGATGAACCGGATGTTCCCGGACACCCGCAAGTCGGCCGAAGACTGGGCCATGGTGATGGAGCAGGTGTCCGAAGGGGCCTTGCTGGCCGACGTCGGCATGTCGGTTCTTTCAGTCGCACCAGCAGCCGTAGCCGACCGGGCGGAACGCCATCTGCGTGCGGTCTTCCGCAACACCAAATTTGAGCTTGAGCGGGCGGATGATGTTCATCTTCCGACTTTGCTCGCCAGCCTTCCGCTCACGCTCGGCCGGGGAATGATGGCGGACCTCAAGAAGCGGGGAAAAACTCGCCGGATGCCCACCACGGCGATCGCCAAGATCGCGCCGCTGCAGGGCGAGTTCATGGGCATGGACACGCCGCATATGCTCCTGGTTGGCCGCCGTGGGCAGGTTATGACGTGGTCAAATTTCGCCAACGCGGCGGGCAACCACAACACCTGCATCGTCGGCCAATCCGGATCCGGCAAGTCGGTGCTGATGCAGGATCTGATGGCCAGTTTCCGTGGCGCGGATGCGGAGGTGTTCGTCATTGATGACGGCAAGTCCTTCATGAACAGCGGAAGGCTCCTCGGCGGTAGCTTTGTTGAGTTTGATCTGGACCGGAAGCCGTGCCTCAACCCGTTCAATTTGATCGAAATCACGGATAGCCCCGGCGACAAGCCGGGGGAGTACTTGGCCGAAGGCCTGTCCATGATCCGGCTCATGGTCGAGCAAGCCGCGCGGGGCGATGAGGGCTGCAGCGCCGAGGAGCGCGGCGTAGTCGAGATGGCCGTGAAGGCCATATGGGATCGCCACGGCCAGCTCGGCGACTTCGCCCTGGTCATCAAGGAGCTGCGGGATGAACACGGCGACCTCGGCATAAGCCTGGCGCGTTCCCTTGCCGCCTATGACGCAGGCGGCACCTACGGCGGAATCTTCAATGGTCAGACAAATCTCGACATTGAGAACCCCCTGACCGTTTTCGAGATGGGGGCGCTGGAGTCCAAGCCCGATCTGCGATCGGTCATCGTGCTGGCGCTGTTCTTCCTGGTCCGTAAGCGGATGCGGGTCGGAGGCCGTGCGCGCAAGAAGGTGTTGATCATCGACGAGGCCTGGCAGCTGCTGGCCAACGGCGCCGCAGGCGCCTTCATCGAAGGGTTTGCGCGGCGGTGTCGAAAAGAAGGGGGGGCGCTCATAACGGGCACCCAATCCCTGGAAGACTACTATCGGACCACGGGCGCGAAGGCCTGCTACGTCAACTCCGACCACATGATCATGTTGCGGGTGAAGGAGGAATCCCTCGATCAGCTGCGCAAGGATGATCGTCTGAAGGTCGATGAGCCGACGATGGCGATGCTTCGCTCATTGAAGGTCCGTGACCGCGAATATTCCGAGATGTTCTGCATTGGTCCGGACGCCCGTTTCCTGGGGCGCCTGGTGCTCGATCCCTATTCGGTGACGCTCTATTCGACGACGGCGGCCGTCTTTGAGCGCATCCAGGCGATGGTCGACAACGGGACGTCTCTCGAGGAGGCCATCGAGTTTGTGGCCGAGCGACGGCTCGCCGCATGAGGGCGCCCTGGATCATAACGGCCGCGATGGATGTCGTTGGCCTGACCTTCATGGCGGCCATGACGGGCCTTGGCCTTTGCATCGTCGGGCTCGCCAGTCTCGCTGGGTTCGACCCGACCCGTGCCGCTGCCATGTGGGGCGGCTTTCTCAATCATTTCGCTGAGGCGGAGCCGGACCGGCAACTACGTGTCCTGCTCCCAGGCCTGGCCGTGTGGCTGACGATCTCTGCGCTCGTCGGCATCGGTATGGCGACTTCAACAAGGCGCGGAGGGCGCGAGGGCTAATGGATAACAAGAACGAAGAAATCCAACCTCGGCCGCCGGCGTCTAAGCAGCGCGACCGTGTGCAAACGCTCGTGGAGGGCGTGAAGGCCTGGGCTCCTACTAGGGGTCAGCTGGTCGGCGTCACGATCGCGCTGCTCGCTCTATCGAACGGCTGGTGCCTGATCCAGCTCTCGCGCCTGAAGGCCAACCCCGAGGTGATGACCGTCGGGGTCCGCCAGCTGACGCAGCAGTACATGGCCGAGATGGCGCTTTCGGACTTGCCTCCGGAGGAGGTCGCCATCCGCACGGAGCTGTTTCTGTCGGTCATGCAGGACACGCTCCGGCGGGCCGCAGAAGGGCAGAACGTCGTCCTCATCGCTCGCGAGGCGGTCCTCGCCGGCGCAGCCACGGATGTGACCGATGAGGTCAATACGGCCGTGAAGAACGCGATGCGGCAGGCAGTGGAGAGGAGGGGACCAACCCAAAAGGTCCAACCGACGAGCCCTGCCGCCACGTTGCCACGGGCGGGCCAGTAAGTGTCGGAGAAGAGCACCCTGGATGAGTCTGAGCGCAGATTCATACTGTTCCACGCCATGCCGCCGCCGGTCGAACGGTGGCTGTTGGTGCCGCCGGACAGAGACGAGGCGGGCAACGCCCGTATTGTCGCTGTGAAGTTGAGCGCAGGCAAGCGCATCACTGCGGATGTCTGCATCTCGAGCTACCGGCGCGTTGCGCAATTCCTCCTGGAGGATCTGACGGTTGATATCGTCGCCCTGACCCACTTCGAGAGCGAAGTGCTGGAGGCGATCGAGACAGAGGTGCTCGATGCGATCGGTGAATAGGGAAGGGCGCTGGACCCGCGCCCTGGCGGCCTTCGGGGTGCTCCTAGCCGCGCTGGCGATCAAGGGCGGCGAGCAACTGATGAACCGTTATCACGTGGGGCTGAACACGACCGAGAGCCTCAATGATTGGGGCTACATCGTTGATCGACGGAACCGCTCTCCCAAGCGCGGCGATCTGGTTGAGTTCGTCGTGCCCGACAATCGCTACTATCCGGCCGGCGCTTCCTTCGTGAAGCGGGTTGTCGGCCTTCCGGGCGACCTGGTCGAACGAAGGGGCGACCATGTCTATGTGGCCGGCCGGCACGTCGGGCGGGTCAAGACCCACGACCGAGAGGGGCGGCCGGTGGAAGCGGGCCCCACAGGGATCATCCCGCCCGGACGGATCTATGTCGCCGGAGATCACCAGGACAGCCTCGACAGTCGGTACGCGGTCATCGGGTTCATTGAGGCGCGCCGGGTGATCGGCGTCGGGGAGGCGATCCTATGAATAAGTGTGACATCATCGCGGCCGTGATCGTCCTCATGCTTGGGCTGGCGCCGGTGTCTGTGAAGGCCGGCGACCTGGGCGTCGTCGGGAATACGTTCGAGATCTCTGAAACCGACATCCTGTCGGTGATCGCCGACCGTCTGAGGGCGGCCGAGAGAGAAGGCCGGATCGACTCGCTGAATCAGGAGTTTGAGCGGCGGGTTAGGGAACGGGTCGAGCGGCCCAAGCCGACGCATTTGCCCTTCACGGTCGAACCGAGAAGCTGGCTGTTCGACCCTTCCATCCGTGTGGACAGGGATTATTCCGATCATCGGGGGCGGGTCTTCGCTCGCCAGGGAGACCGGATCAATCCGTTGGAGCGGTTGCCCGGATTCGATCGTGTGATGCTCTTCGTCGACGGGGATGACCGACGCCAGGTGGATTGGGCGGTCGAAGAGATGCGTCGCGTCGGCGAACATCGCGCGCGCATTGTCCTGGTCAACGGGGCTCCGCTGGAGCTGATGCGATCGAGGCGCGTGAAGCTCTATTTCGACCAAGAGGGTCTGCTGGTTTCACATTTTAAGCTGCAGCAGACGCCAGCCCGCATCCAGCGTGAAGGCGACAAGCTCCGGATCGAGGAGCTGAAGCCGTGGTGAAGATGGCGCGCGCAGTCCTCGCCGCCCTGGTGAGCCTTTCGCTGATGCTTGGCCCGACGTCGCCGGCGATGGCCCAGGAGGGAAAATGTCAGGGACGGTTCGTGAACCCCATATCCGACGTTTGCTGGAGCTGCCTGTTCCCGTTGACGCTGGGTTCGATCCCGCTGTTCAAGGGAAGCAAGCCCGACACGCCGAATCCATCATCGCCGGTATGTCTCTGCCCGACGACCCTGCCGCCGTTCGTGATGGTGGGTCTCAACGTCGGCTTTTGGGAGCCTGTACGTCTCGTTGACGTGACCCAAAAGCCGTACTGCTTTGTGAACCTGGGCGGCCTCAAGATCGACCCAGGTATCGGTGAGCCGGCGGCCTCGAGTCGGACACTGGAGAACGGCGCCGATCGCTCATCCTACCATGTGCATTGGTATATCTACCCCGTCATGGTCTGGCTGGAGCTCCTGACCGACTTTCTTTGTGTCGAGCGGCTGAGCTTCGACATCGCCTATCTGACCGAGCTGGATCCGTTGTGGAACGACGACCACCTCGCGGTGCTGATCCATCCGGAATCGCTCATCTTCGCCAATCCGGTTGCGACGGCGGCCTGCTCGGTGGACTGCGCCTCGTCTTCGGCCGGGCATATCCGCAATGAGATGTTCTGGTGCGCGGGGTGCCAGACGACGATGTACCCCATGACCGGCAACGTCTCCGGCGAGTACGGAGACGTGCAAGGTACGCTGCTGGTGGCCGCCAGGTTCGCCTACAAGATGCATCGCCAGCTCCTGGCTGATGGGACGAGCGGCCCCAAGGCCTCATGCCGCAAATACAAGATGCCGATCATGGATAAGCGGCAGTACCGCTTTCAGATGGTCAACCCGGTTCGGCACACGTCGGGACCCTTCACCTGCCCAGGCATAGGCGTCCAGAGCGTCACCTACGAGTCCGGCAAGTCCTTTCCGATCAAGGGCGAGGACTACGGGTACCTCGTCTGGCGCAAGCGCAACTGCTGCGTGACCGTGCCCACCACCATTCCCGGAGGAGACTGATGGACCAGTTCGCCATGCCCGCGTTCACGGGGTCGCTCGACTGTTGGCTCGCCTTCATCGGCGTCCTGGCGGTCTCAATCACTCTGATCATAGTCGGCTTCAGGTTCCAATGGATTACGGTGCAGATGGCCGGCTGTTTAGTGGTAGGCGGCTGCCTGCTATGGGCCGCGTCCCCTGCTCAGGCGCAGGCCCAGGATCCGCTCGGTGCTGCGGCGCGTGAGCTGGTCGATGCGGCCGAGGCCCGCGGCCGGGACGCGCAGGAGGCGCTACGGGACTGGGCGGCTCGCGCCTCGCAAATTTCTGAGGCCCACGCCGAAGAGGCCACGGCCCTGGCCGCCATGAATGAGGCCAAGGTTGCCGAGGGTATGAGGATTATAGCTCTCGACGACACTTCATTCGGCGACGCCGCTCGTCTGATCGGGGAACCGGATGAAGACGGGGGCGCGCTTTATGTCGCGGTGTCGCTGACCATGCCTGCGGAGGCTTTGCGACAGCTGTCCCAGGACGCGGAGAAGGCCGGAGCGAGGCTAGTCATCCGGGGGCTGGTGGATGGCTCATTCGAGAGAACCGTAGTTGTCGCGAAAGAGGTTTTCGGGCAAGATGCGCTCAGCGGTCTTGCGATCGAACCCCAGGTGTTTCGGGCCTACGGAGTCGATCGCGTCCCGACGTTCATTGCAGCCCAGGCCCCGGTCCAGCCTTGTCAGGACGGTGTCGACTGCGTGAGCGCGGTAACCCCTCACGACCGCATCGCGGGGAATATCAGCCTCGCGGAAGCGCTGCGGCAGTTGTCGCAGCGTGGTGATGCTGCACCAGGTGTCGCGCGAGCGGCGCTGGAGCGCTTGGAGGGGTGATGGATCGTGCGCGCGCCAACAATTTCTAAGTCGGCTCTCGGCCGCTTGAGCGGCTTTGCGCTGCTCGCCCTGGTCTCGTTCACCGGGGCGATTGCGCATGGACAGACGACGGTCTCGGGAGACGCCGGCGCCCAGGCCTGGCTCAACAGCAATCCGCCGAAAGGGGCCGGGGACCCAAGCGGCACGGTGCCGGGAATGGGCGACACGGCGGGATTTGAAGGCTATGGCGACGACCCCGAGGGTATGATCTCGGCCGGCGTCGCAAATGCGCCAGGAAACCAATATCTCGAGGTCCTCGGCGGCGGCGCGACAAATGCGGCCAGATACAATCTCTCAGACAACGACGATTGGCTGAAGAGGTCGCTGGATATTCTGAAAAGCCCATCAGACTACAGCGGCGACCTGAGCGGGGACGCCTCTTCGTCCTGTCAGACCGAGACGACACAGAAGACGAAGACGGAGACCTCGACCTACACCTGCGAAAGCGGCCGCCCGGCCGTGGACGTCGAGGAGAAGTGCACTCGCGCCTACAAGCCGATCTTCGATACCGACTATCTTTACACCTGCATCGCCGGAACGCATTGGCGCGCTGTCTCCAAGACCTGCGAGCCGGAGCGGGTTGTCGTCGTCGATGAAGACTATGTTTATCAATGCCGCACGGGGACGGTGTGGACTCATACGCCGGCGAGCTGCGAGCGGAAGCGGGTCGTGGTTGTCGATGAGGACTACGTCTATGGCTGCGTGAAGACGTGGAACGGCACAACCCACGCACCAAACCAGGCCTGCACGGCTGACGGAAAGCCGGGATGCGCGCCCTCCGGAGGGCAGACCTGTGCGGCTGCCAGCGGGCTACCCTCAAGCTACACCTGCCAAGAGGGCTATGCCGGAAGCGAGACGACAGAGTATTGCGCCATCACACAAGATGTGAGGTTTCGGGACAATCTCTCCTACACGGGGAAGGTCAGCAAGGGTGCGAACAACCCCTCTTATCCAACGACAGCATCTGTCGCCGCTTTGCTCGGTAATGGCTGTGTCGTCAGTTTCGGCTCTGACAGCTGGACAACCGGAATCATTATTGAGCGCAGTTTCACTGCAACCTGCACTTCTCCCATCAACGTAAATGCGGCGCCATGGCAGCACCTCTACCTAACCATGTACTATGGGAATTTTGGCGGCACAGAAAGTAACCCCCAAACGACGCTCACGATCAGCGCTGACGGCGGGTCCAAATCCGACGCCGGAGAAACCCGTCTGACGTCCTGCCCGACGGGCGCTGACAAAAACCCGAGTTGTCAAAAGGTTCAGACGGTCTGCGTCGAGGGTGGCGAGACGCGAGTAATTGATGGGGTCAGTGTTCACCGCGACTGCTGGCGCTGGGAGGAAATCTATAAGTGCGGATCACGTAGCAACTATGCCGGTTGCTCACCCCCAGCGGGCATGTCGAAAACGGGTGAACGCTGCATCGCCACCAATGCGAATGGCGCCTGCACAGCGACCGAACACACCTATACCGACCCGTCCGGAGGATGCTCGCGATACGAGCAAAATTTCCGATGCGAGGATCCTGTAGCGGGTGCCGGGACGCCAAGTCAGGTGCTGCGGGACGTCATCTCGGACACCTGGGATAACGGATGTAGCGCGCTTGCTGGGAACGGCGCTTGTGTGAAGCAGGGCGAGGTGGTGATCGAGGGCGAACAGACCCGCACCATCAACGGCCTGCCTGTCACGCGAAACCCCTGGACGGTCCGTGAGGACTACATCTGTTCGTCGTCCTCGAATGTGAACAGCTGCACGCCCTTCACTGGCTGCACCCAGCAGTCGCAGACATGCGCGAGCAAGGATAGATCAGGGGCCTGCACGGCCTATGACCGGACCTATCTTTGCGAGAATCCAGCAAACGGTGGCGGTTCGCCGATCTCGACGCCTCGCGAAGTCGTGGGAGAATACTGGACCGATCCTTGCGCGCCGAACCGCAATGACCCGTCCTGCAAGAAGACCGCAGACCAGGTGCTCATCGGAAATGAGACGCGGGTTATTAATGGGCTGTCGGTGACGCGGGATCCGTGGAAGCGCAGAGAGACCTGGACGTGTGACGTATCAAATCCGGTCGATACCTGCGGCCCGGTGAAGTCCTGTCAGCAAGTCGGCGAGAAGTGCGCGGGCACAGATCCGAAAGGGGTCTGCTCGGAGTTTGAACGCACTTACCGCTGCGAGAACCCGGCGGCGGGAGCCGGCAATCCGTCTGGCGAGGTGATTGATCATGTCGGAGGCGGGATGGAAGGCCCGGTTTGTCAGCCGGCCAGCAACACCGCCTGCCGCAAGACCGGTACGGAATGCACCCAGCCGGGCGGCACCCGCATGATCAACGGGGTGCCAACCACGGCGTCCTGTTGGGAGGAGACCGACACCTACATCTGCGAAACAACTGGACCTGAACAGTCCAATTGCAAACCGGCGGCGGGGTGCGAACTGCTGCGAAAAGAGTGCCTAGAAGACGGCGACCCAGCCCAGTGCCGCACGTTCGAGAACGTCTATCAGTGCAAGACGCAGACGATCGTGGAGGAGACGTCGAACACCTGCCAGACTCGAGTCTGTGTCGGGCAGTTCTGCGTGGGGCAGGATGACGCGGGCAGCACGGACATGCCCGACGCCTTGGCGTCGCTCTTGGCGATGAAGATGGCGGGCGAGGACTACGCCAAGAACCTGACGATCTTCAAAGGCCAGCCCATGCGGTGTCGGAAGGCGGTCCTGGGGTTCCGAAACTGCTGCAAGGACAGCGGCTGGGGCGTGGATATCGGGCTGACCCAGTGTTCCGTTGAAGAGGAGACTTTGATGGCGCGTCAGGAGGCCAAGGCGACCCACTACGTCGGCACCTACTGCTCGCAGAAGTCATTCCTGGGCGTCTGCCTCGAGAAGGCGATGCGCTACTGCTCGTTCGAAGGGGCCTTGCCCAGGATCGTACATGAGCACGGCCGACCCCAAATCGGCCGCGACTGGGGAACGCCGAAGGAAGCCAACTGCGAAGGCTTCACCGTCGAGGAATTCGAACGGCTGGACCTGTCGGATGCCGACTTCTCGGATTTCACGAACGAGATCATGGCGAAGTTCAACAGCCCCGATGAGAACGGGACGCTGAGCCGCATCCAGTCAAGCATCAACAATCTGCTGGGCAATCAGTCGCCGGGCCCAGGCGAGACCGACGAGGCGGGCAAGCCGTGATGACCAACCCTGAAAGACAACGGAGTGAAACGATGAGCCGATCGGCCAGTTGGGTGACGGGCGTCGCTGCGGCGGCCGCCGTTCTCCTTACGCCCGTTCTGTCTCACGCCCAGGCGGCGACCGAACATGGACCGGACAGCTATTGCGGCCGTGACCTGGGGCAATGGTTCTACTGCGACCGTCCCGCGCCAGAACCCGAAGAGGAAGAACCGGCGGCGCCGACGGCGGGGCCTTCGCGCAAGCCGCCCGAGATCCTGGAGCTGGAGCAATTTCAGCAGGAGCTGGAGGAGGCCCGGAACGTCGCTTCCTGGCGTCCGTCGCCCGAAACCGTCGAACGCTACTATCGCTTGCAGCAGGTGGCCTTGGAAAAGGGGGGCTTGTTTGCCGACTTCTATCGCCGACTTGTCTGGACGAACCCGGAACTGGACTACACCGTGCGGCGGCCCGTGGTCGAGGCCGCCAAACACGGCTGGACGGACGATCGGCTCGCCGATCGCGACCTCTTCCTCCGCGGTGTTTCGGACAAGGTGGGCCTCTTCTACGTTTATCGGGGAGGGTGCGGTCCCTGCACGATCGCGTCCCCGATCGTGCGCGCCTTTTCCGATCGCTATGGGATGAGCGTCCAAGCCATCTCGGCCGACGGCGCGCCGAATTCGGCATTTCCGAACGCGAGACGTGACCAAGGGCAGTTGGCTCAGTGGGGCGTCAGGCAGATGACGCCTGCGCTGCTCTTCTTCCAGGCAAGCGACGTCGATCCGCGGACTGGGCGGATCACGCCACGGAGGATCCGCGGTTCGAACGGGCAGGTGCTTGAACTGCTGCCGTGCCGCAAGCGTGAAGGCTGCCTCACTTACGCCGGCGCGGGTGTGATGTCCCTCGAGGATATCGCCGAACGCCTTTTCGTTCTGCTCTCCAAAGAGCCGGGCTCAGATTTCTAAGGATCTCGATCATGAAGAAGATCTATCGCGCGGCGCGGACGGTCGCTCTCGGGGCCGGCGCTCTCATGATGACCGCGTCCTGGCCCATATCGGCCAACGCCGACGTCAACGACAGTATGAACGCCTATTGGTCCAGTTCGCTGGGCTCGGCGAACGTCACCGGTCCGACGGCCTATCAGGGCCAAAGCGCCGGCTACTACACCATGGGGAATGTCGCCTTCCGTGGACCCCAGCAGACGACGCAGATCGCGTCGGTGCAGATGCCTTCGGTGAGAGCGGGCTGCGGCGGGATCGACATATTCTCAGGCGGGTTCAGCTTCATCAACTCCGACCAGCTGGTCGCTCAGATGAAGGCCGTGGCGTCGAATGCCGTCAGCTACGCCTTCATGCTGGCGCTCAAGACCCTCTCGCCCATCGTCGCCGACCAAATCGAACAGCTCCAAGGCGTCGCCGACAAGGTCAATCAGTTCAACATGAGTTCGTGCCAGCAGGCCCAGGCCCTGGTCGGAGGATTGTGGGGGCGCTCGGACACGGCGTCTGGTCAGATTTGCCAGGACCTGGCCGCCTACAAGGGATTCTATTCGGATCGGATCGCGTCCCGTCATGGATGCATGAACAATCGGACCCAACAGATCGCTGGGATTCCTGAAGCCCAGGCGATCGTTCCACAGAACACGAACATCGCCTGGGAGGCCGTCCGCAAACATCCGCTGCTCGCCGGCGACCGCGAACTCAGCGAACTCTTCATGACGCTGACCGGCACCATCATCTATCGGTGCCCAAACGATGCTGGCTGCATTGTCGATGTGCTGCCGGCCGACGGCGCCAATGATGGCGTGATCACCAAGCTGCTGGATGGTGGAACGTTGCGGGTTCACCGCTGCGACGAAGTTGGAAAGTGCCTCAATCCCGTGAAGTACGGCGGAAGCCAGACGGTCGGCGCGTCGAGCGCCCTCGGAAAGCGTGTCGAGGCCATGCTTCGGTCGATCACCACCAAGATTCAGGCACGCCAACCGCTGACCGTCGAAGAAAAAGACTTCCTGAACATGGTCAGCCTGCCCGTTTACAAGATGGCCAGCGTGATCGTGGCGCATGAACGATCGCTGTCGGCCAACACCCTGGCCCAGTATGCCGACGTGATCGCGTTGGATCTCACTCTGACCTGGATCGACCGGTCTGTAATGGAGATGGAGAACGGGGCCCGGAACCTCAACAACATCGACGAGGAGCAACTGAAGCAATGGCGTGACAGCATCGACAATCTGCGTGCCCAACTGACGGCCCGCCAGGCGCTGCTTGCGGAGCGGACAAACTCCATCGAGTCGATGATCGCCCGGTTCCAGGCTGTGGAGCGGATCTTGGCGGCGCGCGTCGGCAGTCGGATCGCAGACAGCGTGACCTTCTCGTCCAGCCTCGTGCCGAATGGTGCGGGCTGATGCACGAGATCATCGTTTACGGCGGCGGCGAGTACTACCGGGACGTCCTGAACGGCGTCGCCCTCATGGCAGGCGGCATCAGCGGGTATATCAAGCTGATCATGCTGGTGGGCCTGGCCTTCGCGGTCATCAAGATGGCGTTCGACCTGGATGTCAAAGCGGCCTTCCGCTGGTTCGTGATGTCGATGATCATCTACACCCTGATGTGGGTGCCGAAGGTCCAGGTTCATGTGACGGACGTGTTCAATCCGGCGCTGACCGGCGCCGACGTCGCAAACGTGCCGATCGCGCTGGGGGTGACGGCAAGCGTCACCAGCAAGGTCGGCCATCGCGTGACGCAGCTGACAGAACAGGCTTTCGCGCATCCGGGCGATGTCGCCTATTCCAAAACGGGCATGATCTTCGGCGCGAAGATCTTTGAAGGGCTCCGCCGTGCCCAAATCGCGGACCCGGTGTTCGACCAAAACCTGCGGAGCTTCGTCAAAGGCTGCATCTACTACGACCTCCTTGAGGGGCATTATTCGATTGGAGAGCTGGCGCGGCAGAACGACCTTTGGACCTATGTGACCGCCACCAAAGGCACAAACCCCGGTCGGTCGATCGAGTATGTGAACCAGGTCGGTGCAGGCACGATCGTGAGCTGCACCGAAGCGGCGGCCCAGCTGAACGGGCAATGGAATGGGGCGGTGCTCCAGTCGGCCCAGGCGTATCAGCGCCGCCTCACGCCGGATCTCCGAGAGGAACAGCTTCAGGCGGCGTTCCTCCAAGAGATGAACGCGCTGCATCCCTTCATGGTCGGGGCCTCGCGGGACGCGGTCAGTTCGTTCCAACAGGTGCTGATGGCGAATGCGCTGCGAAGGAGTGTACCCGGATTCGCGGCTGAGGCCGGCGGAGACGCCATGAACGTCTTTGCCGAGACCCAGGCCGAGCTGCAGACGCGCAATCAGCAGCGGCTCATGGGCGGCGTCGCCGAAAAGGCGGTGCCGATGCTGAAAATCCTGACAGAGTTGCTCATCATCGGAATCTTTCCAGTGCTGTTTCCGATGATGCTCCTGCCGAACATCGGCCTACGAGTATTGCAGGGCTTCGTAGGGGGCTTCCTATATTTGCAGCTGTGGGGGCCGATGTACGCCATCCTGCACATGGTCATGATGGGGCAAGCCGCGAAAGGAACGGCCGCCGCCGCCTACATTCCTGGGACTGCGCCGGGAATCAGCATGGCGAACTTGGACGGGATCGGGGCGCTGAATGCCGAGATCTCGGACATGGCGGGTTATCTTTCGCTCTCCATTCCGGCGCTGGCCTCAATGCTCGGATTCATGGGTGCGGCCGCGGTTGGCCGAGGCGGGGAATCGCTGATGGCCAGCTTCCGCGGAGGCGCTGAAGCGGCGGCCGGTACGGCGACAACGGGCAACATCAGTCTCGGAAACACGGCGTTCGCCAACCACTCGTTCCAAAATCTTTCGGGCATGCGTCAGCACACTTCGGCCGACCTAGATTTCGGGGCGTCCCGCTGGGTGGACAGCGGTCTCAGCAGGGTCGAACAGAACGCCGCCGGCACGGTGTCGATGACCCGCTCGCCCATGTCGCAGACGGCCGTTCAGGTCAAACACGCCGAGGCAGTCTCTGCAGCGGCCGTCCAGGCCGCCAGCCAGAGAAGGCAGGAGAATGTTGACCTGCAACACTCCGTCCAGGAGGGACGCTCGCGGGCCCAATCCGAAAGCACGGAGTTCGTCCAGCAATGGATGGCCGGCACGTCATCGAACTGGACGACCGGGCGAGATGATCGCCAAACCTGGGGCGCCATGGAGCAAATGATGGACTCCCAGGCCCAGCAGCTGGTCAGCAGCTATGGTCTGACGGAAACGCAGGCGAAACAGGTCACAGCACGAGCCGCCCTGGAAGCCTACGGCCAGGCCGGGCTGAGTTCGCCGACGAAGTTGATCGGGCTCGAGTTGGGCGGGGGCGTGAAGACCTCTGCAGGCATTGACGGAAGCCGGTCGTCGTCGACGTCCGAACAGAACGCCCTCAACGCGGCGCGAACCTCCATGTCGAACCACTCGTTCTCTGACCGTTACGACCAGGCCGTCGCGAACTACGCCCAGGAGAGTTTCTCTCGGACCCAAAGCGCTTCGACCTCCGAGGCCCTGAAGCGGTCGGACAGCTTCACCACCACGCGCTCGATCAACGACACGATGTCCAGAAACGAGAGCCTGGCCAAGGCCTACGAAGAGCGGGCGGACTATTCCAGGACGCAATCGGCGGCGGCCGAGACCACCTACAACAACATGTTCGAGAGCTATGCCATTCAGAAGCTGACCGAGCGCCCCGACGCCTATGGCGTCCCCATCACCGTCGATCGAGCGAGAGAGATCTTGTCGGGCAGAAGCGAGGGAGACATGCGGCTGCTCAACGAGGTCACGTCCAGCTTCCACCAGGACATGGCGACGAACGTGAAGCTGCCGGAGATGATCACTCAGCATCAGAATCTTGCCGCGGGCGCCGAAGCCGCATCGCCAGGGTCCGTCCGCGTTCTTCAGGACGGGTCAGCGGGAGATCTGCGTAGCGGTCTCGGCAGAGGCAGTGAGGGGCGCCCTGGCGGCGCCTTCAGCCTCGATGCCGGCGAGACAGGCCGCGAGGTGCGCGGAGGCGCAAGCGCAGGAAGCGAGCCGGTCTCTCACGAACGCCAGGCGCCACGCTCGCCGCGCAATGATGAAATCCGGGAGCCCGAGCCCGCCGCCCCTGGACCGGGATGGGCCGGAGAGTCTCGCCTCCAGCCGGGCTTCAACTCGCCGCTAAGAGACCGGATTCGGGAAGATACTGCGGCGGCCGGTGAAGCGCTGGCGACCCAGCGAGCGCCGAACTTTGAGAAGGGGCTTGGTCGCGCATTTGGCGAGGTCGCGGCTGACACATCGCCATTGGGTAGGATCAACGCAAATACGTGGGGAGCCGTGTTCGATCGAGAAGGGGCGCATCCTCAAGGCCACCAAGCTGCAGCGGGCGCCGGTGCCCGGCTGGCCCGCCGCCATGCCGATTGAGAGGACAAAAGGGGCGTCGGTAATCCCGACGCCCCTTCCTTGGACGGCTAGTTTAGGAGCGAGGCAGGGCTCGAAGCACTCTCAGTGTGCGATAGCCCACATACCCAGGGATAAGGGCGAGAGCTCCTGGAAAAATAAAGAGGGAAAGGCCCGCAAGGAATCCGACGACCCCGCCCCCGATGGCGCCAATGATCGTACCAGCGATCCCGAGGCCAACGAAGAGCGCGATGAAGAGGGCGGCGACTGCCAATCCGAAGTAGCACTGGGCTCGGACCATGCCCGGATCCAGCGCCTCATTCGAAAGGGCCTCGAGCGTGGCCTGGGCGCGGGGATTGAGCTGCAGGCCGGGCGATTGATGCGTCGTCATGGTCTCACTCCGATGACCTTCGGTGTTCTGAGAATGTTCTGCCATAAATCCTCGCTCCTGACTAGCGCACGACGCAACCCCGGTGAGCCCGGCTCTGCGTTCGCAACCTAGCAACGTTCTGGCGCCACCGTCTAAATAGAACCTAACTCAACTGGAGCTCACGAGAATGAACAAAAGCATCAAAGTCGCTGTCGCAGCGCTTCTGGCCGCTGGTGCAGCAGCGGCCGCTGGAGCTGGCCAAGCCCAGTCGAGATCGGCGTCCTATGAGGCCTACGCCATCATCGACTTGCAAACGGACGCCCCGAAGTCCGTCTTGATCGAGGCCGGTGAAAGGGCGCTCGCACCGTACTCGACGGATCTGAATACCAATCGCCCGATCGCGGTGGAGGTGCCTGAACGCGCAGCGCGATTCAAGCTGGTGAACCCGCTCCAAAACAGCCAGCTCGGCGCCCTGGCGGCCCTGGCGGGCGCTTCAGGTCAGTCGTTCACCGTCGCGACCTGCGATGGCGCCGTCTGGATCGCCAACCTGAATCGTCAGATTTCGGGAAGTCAGACCATGCGCGCGACCCTGTGTCTTTTCCCCTACGCGAACGATGACCGCCAGGGGTACCAACTGAATCTGTACGTGAACGACACGGCGGAGCGGGGAGGGGGGCTGACGCAACGTTTCGGCCGGGCCTTGGCGAACAGGGTCGTCGGCACTCCCCAGGAATTCACTGAGCGAATGCTGAAGGACACCGTCATGGCAATGGAAAGCAGCTCCGGCGCTGTCGCTGTCCTGGTCGAAGGCGAGCCGGAAATCCCCGGCTTGGCATGGAAGCGCTGAGGCCGTTCAGCGCTCTAACAGATTACTCAGAAAGGACTGTCGTGTGACGGGACAAGCTGGACGCCGTGATTACGATTTCACGACGCGGGTCGGGACAGCCGCGCCGGGTGAACCCTACTTTGTCATCCGAGGGAGCGACGTCGTCGCCGGCGAGGTGATCCGTGTATGGGCGGCGCTCGCTGCTGAGAGGGGAACCCCGCCGGAAGCGCTGGAGCTGGCCCTTCAACAGGCGGATGCGATCGAACGTTGGCCCGTCAAGAAAGTCCCGGATGGGCCCGACCTGAACGAAAACGAGCGTAAGCAACTCCGGTATGAGCATGGACGTCGGGCATGGAACGCCAGGGCGCGCGTGGCGAGCGAATACCCGATGCTGGCCGAGAAGCTGGCTGCAGACGCGATCGCCGGAAAGCTGCGGCCGCTCCTGGCCGAGCTGCGAGGGCTCTTACCGGCCGAGCTCGAAGAAGCCGCGCGCGCGGATCCACGACATCCGCTCAACGGATTGTTCGCTATGGCTGGGTGGAAGATGCACGAATGAGCGGGCGTCAAACGATCGACCTCGAGGACTGGCCCGAGGTCAAATACCTCCTTGCACGCCTGATTGAGGCTAGGAAGGCGCGGGGTTGGTCGCAGACCGAGGCGGCGCAACGCGCAGGCACGTCCCAGCCATACCTAGCGGATATCGAAGGAGGAAAGGTCTCCGTGTCCCTGAAGATGCTCAGTCGTTTGGCCCGAGCGTATGAGTTGCCGCTGACCCACTTCACGCCTGACGAGGTGGTGATCAAGTCGCCGTCCATGCCGCGTCGCAAGACGGCTGTTCTGTCGTGAGAAACCCAGGGAGAAACGCTGTGACCAAAGAAGCGGATACAAATCTTCTAAAGCTGGGCGCCCGGATCCGGCGATTGCGGATGTCGCGGGCGCTTAGCCAGGAAGAGCTCGCGGATCGGGCGCATCTCCATCGCAACTACATAGGCGGAATCGAGCGGGGTGAGCGCAACGTCGGGGTGAAGGCGTTGCTCGCCTTGTCGGTCGCGCTCGACGTCGCTCCCGCCCACCTCTTCATCGACAGCTAATGAGCTTTGGCTGCCCGAGCCTGCTCGAGGAGCTGTAGGCCAAGCGCCTCTGCGGCCTCGATCGACATGACCAGCTGAATCGACGACGGCGGCCGCTCGCTGCGGAGCTGTTCCTGGACCTCCGCGAATTCGATACGCGCTGCCAGTGCCTGGCTCGGAGCGACTGCGAGTTCAAAGCCCTGAAGGACACTCAGCTGCAGTTCACCGTCTGGCCGGATCTGCCATTTCATTCGGCCACCTCAAAGCGATCCGCGCGATCGGCCGACGGCAGCCAGTCGCGATCAAATGCGGGACCTGCCCATCTGGCCAGCTCTGACGGCTCAAGGATGAGCGGCGCCCTGTCATGGTAGGCCTCCAGATGGCCGGAAGAGGGGCCGGTCAAAATTGAGAAGCTGAGGATCTCGCCGGCGTCTGAAGTTACAGCCCGGTCCCAAATACCAGCAAACCAAAGAGCCTGGCCGTCACGTCGGCGGAAGGTGTGCCGAACTTTTGAGCCAGGCGACCCGGTCCATTCATACCAGGACGTCGCCGGCACGACGCAGCGGCGAGCGGCGAAAGCCCCCTTATAGGTCGCCGCCGACGCGACGCCTTCGCACCGAGCATTGAATGTGGTCAGCTTGAATCCGTCGCGGGCACCCTTGGCCGTGTCCTTCAGGGGTTTTCCCGATCGCCAATGAGGGACCAGGCCCCACCGCATCCGCTGTACGATCCAGCCCCCGTCGCCTACCCGCGCTATGAGCTGCTGGGTCGTCGGCCGGACATCGTCACTTTGGACGATGTCGTTCAACGCCGGCGTCGTGACGTCGAGGAACTGCTGCAGCGCGCTGTGGATCTGCTGCCAGGTCAGATGAGAGGTGTCGAAGCGACCGCACATGAAGCGAGGTTCGCACGCGGCGGCCGTCGTGTGGAGTCTGCAGTCCACACCCGAAAGTGAAAAGGCGCTGAGATCAGCTGCCGCGGACACTCACACCCTCCAGGCGAAGCCATGCGTGGACAAGGGCTCGAACTCCCAAAATAGGAGCAAGCCAATCGCTCCCTGAGCGAGGGCGGCGAAAAACGAATATAGCCGACGGCGGGTCCAGGCCGAGACCGGGCAGGGGCCCGGCTGCAGCCGTAGGCGAAGCGGGGAAGGCGCCCGGGCTCGCCGCGAAGCGGTCGCCTTGACGCGCCGTCAATTTGCAGAGGAGAGGGGAGGGCTTCAGCAACCCTCAGCCTAGTCCGCTAGGCGCGCACGATCGGGGTCTCTGCGAGGCGTGTCGTGTATGCAGGGCTTTTCATGTTGGCCTTGGTCGACCAGGCGCGCGAGAAGCCCGCGCTGGCGGTCACAAGGGCGCCCCGCCCATGACGTCGATTGATAGCGTCGATGGCCGCCGTCAAGGCGGGGCGGCGCGGGTCCACGGAGGCGAACAGGTCGGCCGAGAGGGCGGCCGGCGGAATCAAATCGTCCAGGAGAACGCCCGCCTTGGCGTAACGGTAGCCGTCCTTCCAAAGGCGGTCGATGACCCGCGAGGCGGCTGAAACCATCGTAAGGGTGTCGCTTGTCGGGTTTGGCAGAAGGGCTTGGCCGCTCACGGAGTGATGCGGCCCCTGGCCGTGGCCGCCGGTGTGGAAGAAGACGGTCATGTTGCTGGCCAGCAGGCCGTGTCGGCGGAGTTTCTCGGCCGCGCGGCTCACATAGGCCGCCACCGCCTCCTTCATTTCAGGCTGGACGTCGATAGGGCGGCCGAACATTCGGGTCACAGCAATCCCCTTCCTCGGGGGCGGCCGGAGCTCGAGGTCTTGGCAGACGATGCCGCGCAGCTCCAGCACCAGGCGTTCGCCTGTAACCGTGAGGAGCTGTCGGGCCTGGCGTGGATGCAGATCGCGAAGCTGGGCGGCGTTGTGGACGCCGATCGCGTGGAGCCTGGCGGCGGAAGCAGGACCGACGCCCCATACATCCGGCACCTCGACGGTCGGCAGAAGGCGATCTTGGACGTCGGGGGCTGTCAGGTCGCAGACGCCCGAGAATTCCGGTCGCTTCTTCGCCAGATGGTTTGCGACCTTCGCCAGGGTCCGTGTCGGGCCTAAACCTACGCAAGTCGGGATTCCGGTCCATCGGCGGACTGTCGCCCGAAGCGTTCGAGCGATACCGGCGGGGTCGTC
>OFDN01001020.1_pt1 | contig 20243 bp, 20 predicted proteins | sample 1520971 | NCBI WGS metagenome assembly OFDN01 (sample SAMEA94257418, study PRJEB24077) | hot springs metagenome | biome: Aquatic biome; feature: Geographical feature; material: Water | place: India | collected 2012-06-12 | depth 5 m
GCGATCTCGCCCCGCGGGTGGAAGGGGCGCTGGTGCTGGCGCACAACGCGTCCTTCGACCTCAGCGTGCTGCGCCACACGCTGACCGACTACGGGCTGGGACACCCGTCCTGCGCCTATCTCTGCACGGTGATCGTCGCCCGGCGGGCATGGCCGGCGCTGTCCCGCCACCGGCTGGACGCGCTGGCCGACCATCTGGGCCTGACGCTCGACCATCACCGGGCCGGCAGCGACGCCGAGGCCTGCGGCCGGATCGCGCTGGCCGCCGCCACGACGCTGGGTGCCGCCGGCGTGGCGGCCATCCCCGAGGTCACCGGCATCGAGCCCGGCCGCCTGACCCCGGAGGGCTACACCGCCTGCCGCGCCGGCACCCGGCAGCCCGCGCGCCGACGCCGGGCGGCGGCGCTGTCATAGGAGCGCGCGCGGGTGGCGGCGGGCACAAATTCGCGCATCCCGCCTTCCAGCTCTGAAACAATCCATTTATTGTCGTATTCCTTCGTGGTGGATAGGCCGCTCGAACCGGCGATATTGGCTGAGAAGGAAACCGCATCATGCCGCCCAGGAAGCCCGGACAGCCTGCCGAGGAACCCAAGCAGGTCCCTATTCACGGCTCAGTGGAAAAGGGATTCAGCGCCCGCTTCACCTCGGACTTCGCCCGCCAAGGCAACAGTCAATCGGGCCAGCGGATCGAGAACCCGGCGGGTGCCGCCGGCGGCGCCTTCAGCCCCAGCATCGATGGCGACAACTCCCTGCATCTCCGCCTGTCCGCCAATGGCGTCCGCAAGGTCGAAGCCACCTACGACCCCCGACGCTTCTACATCTCTCCCGCCGACCTGTCGGCCAATCCCCTGTTCACCGTGCCGGTTCGCGAGGAGGGTGGCCTGGGCATCACCACCTTGTTCCAGTCGGATGTGGCGCTGGTCATGGACCAGCGGTTGATCACCATCTTCCCCTACCTCAGCGGCAGCCGGCCGGGCCGTGTCGTCGTGCCGCCCCCACAGGACATTTGGCCGGCCGATTGGCTGGGACTGCGCATCACCGGCGCCAATGGCGATGTCATCCACTGCCGCAAGACCGCGTCCAATGGTGGCGACGGGGAATTCGTGATCGAGAGGATCGATCGCTGGCGCTGGTGAGCGGCACGCGCCCGGAACCAGCCCCGCCTCCCTAAGCAGATTTGCCCAGATCGGGCCACAGATGGCCTGGGCAAATCTGCGTACTCCATGGTTCAGCAGGATTTCCGAGCCCTCCCATATGGGGGCGGAGTTCGGAAATCCTGCTTAGGCCCCGACCGGTGCCCGCTCCGGAAACAGCCCCAGAAGCCCGTCGGGACTTGCCGCGCAGACGCCGCGTTCGGTGATGAGGGCGGTGACGTAGCGGGCCGGCGTCACGTCGAAGGCGGGGTTGGCGACCGGGCTGCCGTCGGGGGTGACGCGGATCGTCTCGATGCGGCCGTCGCCAGTGAGGCCGGTCAGCTCGCTGACCTCGCGCCCGTCGCGCTCCTCGATAGGGATCTCGCGCACGCCGTCGTGGATGCGCCAGTCGATGGTCGGCGACGGCAAGGCCACATAGAAGGGCACACCGTTGTCGTGCGCCGCCAGCGCCTTCAGATAAGTGCCGATCTTGTTGCAGACGTCGCCGTCGGCGGTGGTGCGGTCGGTGCCGACGATGCAGAGATCCACACGCCCATGCTGCATCAGATGGCCGCCGGCGTTGTCGGCGATGACGGTGTGCGGCACCCCGTGCTTCACCAACTCCCACGCGGTCAGGCTGGCGCCCTGGTTGCGGGGACGCGTCTCGTCCACCCAGACATGCAGCGGGATGCCCTGCTCGAACGCCACGAAGACCGGGGCCAGCGCCGTGCCCCAATCGACCGCGGCCAGCCAGCCGGCGTTGCAATGGGTGAGGATGTTCACCGGCTCGCCCGGCGCCTTGCGCTCCGCCGCGGCGCGGATCAGGGCGGCGCCGTGCTCGCCGAGCGAGCGGCAGTTCGCCGCGTCCTCGTCGGCGATCACCGCCGCCTCGTCATAGGCCGCCGCGACCCGCTCCGCCGGGGCCAGCGACCGCACCCGCGCCTGCACCCGCTCCACGCCCCAGCGCAGATTGACCGCCGTGGGGCGCGTCGCCATCAGGGTCGCCGCCGCTTTTTCGAGCCCGGCGTCCGATGCGTCGGCGCGGAGTGCCAGCGCCAGCCCATAGGCCGCAGTGGCACCGATCAGCGGGGCGCCGCGCACCTGCATGGCGCGGATGGCGTGCGCGGCCTCGTCGAGCGAAATCAACCGAGCGACGACGAAGCGGTGGGGCAGCCTTGTCTGGTCGATGATGCGGACCGACCAGCCGTCCTCATCCAGCCATATCGTCCGATAGGCGATACCATCGACCTTCATCCTACACCCCTTCCCCGATTGATGTCGCGCGCGCGATGCCGACATTGATGACAGTAGAGGGGATGACAGTAGAGGGATCACCACGGCGGCGCAAACCCGGCAACCCGCGAACGGTCGCCGGGGAACCCGCACCGCCACACCATGTTGTTGTTTTCCAACGAGAACCGTCCCGCACCGGGCGCGGTTGGGGAGAGTAGGGACGATGCCGTCGGCCAGCGATGGCAGGACCCGTGCGCCCCGCTGCATGCCGGCCCGCCACTTTGACCTTGAGTGCCATGCCCGATCCGTTCGTGACCAGCCGCGGCGGCCCCCGCCCCCTGCCCTCCGCCGTCAGCCTCGCCTTCGCCGCGCTGATGGCGCTGATCCTGGTGTCTCTGGCGATGATGCAGGGCACGCTGCTGGGCATCCTCGCCCTGGCCGCCGTGCTCGGCGTCGGAGCGGTGGCCCTGCACCGCGGGCGACGCGAGCGGGAGGCGGAGGACGCGCTGCGCGACAGCTACGACCTGCTGGAGGAGCGCGTCCGCCAGCGCACCACCGAGCTCCAGGACGCCAACGCCCGGCTGGAGGCCGCCGTCGCCGACCGCGAGGTGCTGCTGAAGGAGGTGCAGCACCGGGTGAAGAACAACCTCCAGGTCATCTGCAGCCTGCTGCGCCTGCAATCGGCGCGGCTCGACGAGCGGTCGCGGCACGGCTTCGACGAGAGCCTGCGGCGCATCCAGTCGATGAGCCTGCTGCACGACCTGCTCTACCGGTCCGACCAGCCGGCGCGCATCAACTACGCGCAGTATCTGCGCGCGCTGTGCGACCAGCTCGCCCGCGCTGGCGGCCCGTCGCCCGTGCGCATGACCGTGGAGGCGGAGGATTGGGACCTGGACGTCGATCAGGTCACGCCGCTCGCCCTGATCGCCAGCGAGCTGGTGTCCAACGCCCTGCACCACGCCTTTCCCGACAATCACGGGGGCGAAGTGACGGTGCGGCTGGCGCGCGACGAAACCGGGATGACCCTGTCGGTGCGCGACAACGGGGTCGGGCTACCGCCCGACCAGCCCTTCCCCGGCGACCGTCGGCGGCGTGGGCTGGGGCTGGTCCTGGTGCAGGCGCTGGCCCAGCAGGCGGGGGCCAAGGTCCGGCTCGATCGTGAGGGCGGGACGCACTTCGCGGTGACCGTTCCCGCCGCCAACGAGCGTGGCCGGGTCAGCCCCCATCCGCCTGCTTGAGCCGCAGATAGGCCATGGCGGCGGCGAGCGCGTTGGCCTCGGCGCTGTCGGCGTCGCGCGCGGGCAGCTCCAGGTCGCGCAGGATGCTGTCGAGCCGCAGATCCACCGCGCTCTTCGATGGAACGCGCGATTTGCGGTCGTAGTAGAGGCTGGACACCTCGATCCGCCGGTTCGGCAGGTCCGTCCCGATCATCGGCCGCACATGGCGGTCCAGCACCGCCAGCGTGAAGTCGAGGTAGTAGCCCACCACCGTCCGGTCCTTGATCATCGACAGCAGCCGGTCGAGCGTCGGCTCGACCGGATCGCCAATGCTCGGGCGGATCGTCAGCATGGAGCTGGTCAGGATGCGCGGGCCACGGATGCGGAGCGCGGCGATGGCCCGCAGCTCCGCCGTCGCGGGGTCGAAGGAGGTGGCCTCGATCTGCACCACGACGGCGTCGTCGGGCGCCGGCGGTTGCGTCGCTCGGTCGGTCATCGCGTTGGTCTGCCCCGCTGCGCTCAATGCATGTTCAGGTGGAAGTGGTAAGCGATGAATTCCTTGAACTTCTTCACGAAGCCGAGGCAGTCGTCGAACTGGTCGCGGTCGAGCTTGGTCATCTCCTGCGGCCGGACGAGGTTGTCGGTCTGGGTGCCCGGCCCCGCCACATCCACATGCGCCTTGAGCCGCAGGGTGGACAGGAAGGCGAAGGCGTCCGCCAGCTCCTGCGCGAAGGGCCGGTCGAGCACGCCCAGATCGGCCAATGCCCAGATGCGCGCGGTGGTGTTGGATTCCGTCAAGTGCTTCTCCAGCGCCAACGCGCGGATGCCGTGCACCAGCGGGAAGATGCCGGCCTTCTTGATGTCGATGGGCTCGTTGCGCCGGCGGTCGAACAGCGAGGCGAAGACACCGCCGCCGGGCGTTTCGAAGGACAGCGCGGGGCGTGCGAACTGCGTGAAGAAGGCTTGGTTGTCCAACAGCTTGGACATCAGGTAGCGGCGGGCCTCCTCCAGCAGCGCGGGGTCGCCGGCCACCGCCGCGGCGTCGTAGAAGATGGCGAGGTTGAGCTGGGCCTGTTCGTCCGGCCGGTGGATCCAGTGGAACAGCGAATCCTTGTAGGCCGACAGCGGCCGCGTCCATTCGGGGTTCGACACCATCACGTTGCCGTGGCAGAGCGGGTAGCCGAATTCCACCAGATGCCGCGTGAAGGAGGCCGTCAGCTCGGCGAGCCCGGGGAACTCGAACCCGTCGCGCAGGATCAGCCCGTTGTCCTGGTCGGTCTTCAGAAGCTGCTCGCCGCGCCCCTCGCTCCCCATCACCAGCAGGCAGGAGTTGGCGACCAGCTCCGGCGGGGCCAGCATCTCGTAAAGCTTGCGGAAGATCTTGCGGTTCAGCTCGGTCACGAGGTCGGCGATCAGCGGCACGCGCACGCCGGTGCCGTGCAGGGAGCGGATCAGGCCGATGGTGTCGTGGGTGGCCTTGCGCAGATCGTCCGGGCTGGTGGCCCGTTCCACCTGCAGCGCGATGATTTGCGAATGGTTGGACAGCACGCCCAACAGGTCGATCTGCTCCAGCACCCCGACGATCGCGCCCTGTTCGGTGATGACGACGCGGCGCACGTTGTGCTTGGTCATCAGCACCAGCGCGTTGAGCAGCAGATCGTCGCGCTCCAGCGTCAGCAGTTCGTAGCGCGCCAGGGGACCCACCGGGTCGGTGACCGGCCGACCGTCGAGGATGACGAGGTTGCGCAGGTCGGACCCGGTCACCAGCCCGGTGCGGTCGCCGTCGCGCACCAGCACGCTGGTCGCGTCCTCCCGCTTCATCGCCGCCGCCGCGTCGCGCAGGCTGTCGGTGGCGGCCACATGGACCGGCGCGTGCAGGTAGGCCTGGCGGATGCGCGCCATCATGAGCGCCGACATCTCGCGGTTGGAGGTGGCGTTGGCCAGCGTCCGCAGCTTGTCGGCGAAATCCTCGTAGAGCACCGAGCCGAAACCGGGGTTGCCGCGCGCGAGATCGGCCAGCACGTCCAGCGGCACGAGGTGGCAGATGGTGTCCTCCGCCGCCACGAAGCTGTGGGTCTGGCCGCCGCCGAACAGCGCCTTGAGATCGAAGAACTCCTCCGGCCCCAGCACAGCCGCCAGCTCGCCGCCGCGGCGCTCGTGCACCTGCCCCTTGACGATCACATGCAGCGCGTCCAGCGGCGCGCCGCGGCCGAGGATCACGTGATCCTTCGGAAAGAGCGCCAGATCGACCGAGGCCTGCAGCCGCCGGCGCTCCTCCGCCGTTAGCCGGTCGAAGGGGGACACCTCGAAGGAGAAGCGGTCGATCACGGCGGGACCCCGTCGGTGGGTGGGGAGTGGTCGATGCGGGCTGTCATGAAAAGAAAAGACGCCCCGGGCATGTGCTCGGAGCGTCCTGGAGGCTACACCACCCCCGCCTCACCGCGGAAGCGGGGTGCGGTAATCTGTCTTAGTGGGCCGACGCGCCCTCGGCACCCAGGCCGGTCTGCGACCGGATGTACTGGGCCTCGAAGGACTTCCGCTCCGCCTGCGCCTGCTGGCTGTTGTCGGTGATCGAGAAGAACCAGATGCCGACGAACGCGATCACGATGGAGAACAGGCCGGGGTTGTCGTAGGGGAAGATCGCCGCCGGGTTGCCCAGCACGGCCTTCCACACGGTCGGGCCAAGCACCAGCATGGTGACCGAGGAGATCAGGCCGAGCCAGCCGCCGATGACGGCGCCGCGGGTGGTCATCTTGCCCCAGAACATGCTCATCAGCAGGATGGGGAAGTTGGCCGAGGCGGCGATCACGAAGGCCAGACCGACCATGAAGGCCACGTTCTGGTTCTCGAAGGCGATGCCGAGGAAGATCGAGACGATGCCGATGATCACGGTGGTGATCTTCGACACGCGGATCTCGTCACGTTCCGACGCGCGGCCCTTGGCGATGACCGAGGCGTAGAGGTCGTGCGACACGGCCGAGGCGCCGGCCAGCGTCAGGCCCGCGACCACCGCCAGGATGGTGGCGAAGGCGACGGCCGAGATGAAGCCGTAGAACAGGTTGCCGCCCACCGCGTTGGCGGTGTGGATGGCCGCCATGTTGGAGCCGCCGATGATGCTGCCGGGAGCGGCCAGCGCGCCCGCCGCGGGAGCCGCCTTCAGGAAGGGGAAGGCGCCGGTGGCGTCCGGGGCCAGGATCAGCACGATCGCGCCGAAGCCGATGATGAAGGTCAGGATGTAGAAGTAGCCGATGAAGCCGGTCGCGTAGAACACCGACTTGCGGGCTTCCTTGGCGTCGGCGACGGTGAAGAAACGCATCAGGATGTGCGGCAGACCGGCGGTGCCGAACATCAGCGCCATGCCCAGCGAGATCGCCGAGACCGGGTCGGAGATCAGGGCGCCCGGCTGCATGATGGCGCCGCCCTTGGCGTGGACGCTGACGGCGTGCTGGAACAGCTTCTCGGGGTTGAAGCCGTACTGGGCCAGGATCATGATCGCCATGAAGCTGGCACCCGACAGCAGCAGCACCGCCTTGATGATCTGCACCCAGGTGGTGGCGAGCATGCCGCCGAAGGTGACGTAGGCGATCATCAGCACGCCGACGATCACCACCGCCCACAGATACTCCATGCCGAACAGCAGCTGGATCAGCTTGCCGGCACCGACCATCTGGGCGATCAGGTAGAAGGTCACGGTGGCCAGCGAGCCGCAAGCCGCCAGCGTCCGGATCGGGGTCTGCTGGAAGCGGTAGGACGCGACGTCCGCAAAGGTGTATTTGCCGAGGTTGCGCAGCCGCTCGGCGATCAGGAACAGGATGATCGGCCAGCCGACCAGCCAGCCCACCGAGAAGATCAGGCCGTCGTAGCCGTTCAGGTACACGAGGCCGGCGATGCCGAGGAAGGAGGCCGCCGACATGTAGTCGCCCGCGATGGCGAGGCCGTTCTGGAACCCGGTGATGCCGCCGCCGGCAGCGTAGAAGTCCTTCGCCGACTTCGTCTGCTTGGCCGCCCAGTAGGTGATGCCAAGCGTGCCCGCCACGAAGATCGAGAACATAATGATGGCTTCGTAGTTCGTCGCCTGCTTCTGCACCGCGCCCTCGACGGCGGCGGCGAAGGCGGCAACGGGAACGAACCCGGCGGTGAGGGCGGCAACAGTCGCGCCGATGCGGGTGGTCAGCGAACGCATCACTTCGATTCCTCCAGGATCTGGCGGTTCAGCTCGTCGAACTCGCCGTTGGCGCGGTTCACGTAGATACCCGTCAGCACGAAGGCCGACACGATCACGGCAACGCCAACCGGAATGCCCCACGTCATGACGCCACCGGCGATCGACGTGCCCAGGAACCCCTTCCCGAAGGCCACCAGCAGGATGAAACCGAAGTAGATCGCCAACATGATCACCGAAAGCGTCCACGCGAACGACGACCGGCGGGCAACCAGCTCCTGGAATTTGGGGTTGTTCAAAATTTTCTGTGCATTTTCTTGCATAGCGCGTCCCCTCGCGAGTGCCGAGTGAATTTTGCGGTCTTTGGACACTCGGCTTGGCAATGTCTTTGTACGCTGTAGAGCGGTCAACCTCATTGATTCAGGTCAATGCCGCGATACCAGCTTGACGGGACGCAAGATTGTTGTTCCGCACTGCACCCAAGCGGAAGCGAAGCGGCTGAACGCGTGGATTCTTTGGGGTTTTTCTTCGTACGCGAAAGTTATGAGCCGGTCCTGGGCAGCCAAGGTATGCGTTGAAATGTCACACCCTCTTCGCGCAACTCGTCGGCTTCTTGAGACGTGGTCTCACCATATATGCCGCGCGCGTCGGTTTCGCCGTAATGGATGCGGCGCGCTTCTTCGGCAAAACGGTCGCCGACATAGTCGCAGTTGTCCTCCACCGCCTTGCGGATCTCGCGGAGTTGTTTCAACGCTTCGGCCTGCGCCCGCTTCTCGCGGTCGTCCGGAGCCGCCTCACGCGATTTGGCGATGCGCGGGGCCATCGGCGCCTTGGACACGGCGTGGTCGCCGCACAGCGGGCAGGACAGCGCACCCTCACGCACCTGCGCGTCGTAAGCGGCGCCATCGCGGAACCACGCCTCGAATCGGTGGTCCGACGAGCACTTGAGTTCGAAGACGATCATACCCCGCGGGGTCCCTCATTCCGACCGGTCGACCGCCGGCAAACACCCATATAATGCACCGGGCGCCGGTTTGCCCGTCAATGGCCCGGCACCGAACAGCGAAATCCGTGGTTTCCGGAGCACAGCGCCATGACCGACCACCCCCGTCCGCACGCCCTGTCCCCGCCGTCCCGCTGGGTGGACCGCTTCGCGCCGCTGGTGCCGGTGGGCGGGCCGGTGCTCGACGTCGCCTGCGGGGCGGGGCGGCATCTGCGGCTGTTCGCCCGGCGCGGGCATCCGGTCACCGGAATCGATCTCGACCTGCGCGGCGTCGCCGACATGGAGGGTGCGCCGGAGGTGACGCTGGTCGGTGCCGACCTGGAGAACGGCGCGCCCTGGCCGCTGCCGGCGGACCGCCGCTTCGCCGGGATCGTGGTGACCAACTACCTGTACCGCCCGCTGCTGCCGGCCTTGCTGGACGCGCTCGCCCCCGGCGGGGTGCTGCTGTACGAGACCTTCGCGGTCGGCAATGCCCGCTTCGGCCGGCCCTCGTCCCCCGCCTTCCTGCTGCGCAACGGCGAGTTGCTGGACGCGGTGCGCGGTCGCTTGCAGGTCGTCGCCTACGAGCATGGCGAGGTGTCCTCCCCCAAGGCCGCCGTGATGCAGCGCATCTGCGCCGTCAACGATCTGGCACCGGGGGCGGGGCTGGACGGCGATCCCGAGCCGCGACCATTGCCGGCGGCGTGAGCGTCAGGGACCGTCGAACACCCGGTCGTGGGTCAACGACGGGATCATCCCGCGCGCTTCGGCCACGAGGTCGAGATCGAGATCGGCCATCACGAAACCCACCTCCTCGCCGCCGTCGGCCAGCACCTCGCCCCAGGGGGCGACGATCAGGGAATGGCCGTAGGTCAGGCGCCCCTGGTCATGGGTGCCGGTCTGGGCCGGGGCCAGCACGAAGCAGCCCGTCTCGATGGCGCGGGCGCGCAGCAGCACGTGCCAGTGGGCGCGCCCGGTCGGCACGGTGAAGGCCGCCGGCACCGTCAGGATGTCCACCCCCGCCTTTGCCAGCGCGCGGTAGAGCTGCGGGAAGCGCAGGTCGTAACAGACCGTCATGCCGATCCGCGCCCAGGGCGTGTCGGCAACGACGGCACGGTCGCCGGGCCGGAAGGTGGCGGATTCGCGGTAGCGCTCGCCCCCCTTCAGGTCGACGTCGAACATGTGAATCTTGTCGTAGCGCGCGGCGATGGAGCCATCGGCGCCGAACAGGTAACTGCGGTTGGCGACCCGCCCCTCCTCCAGCAGGATGCCCAGCGACCCGGCGAGGATCCAGGCCCCGGTCTCCCGCGCCAGCCCGGCGAAGAAGGGGACGGCGGGATGCTCCGCCTCCGGCTTCACACGGGCCAGCACATTCTCGCGCCCCTGTACGATCAGCGACACGTTCTCGGGCAGGGTGATCAGGGCGGCCCCGGCGTCGCGCGCGCGTCGCACCAGGACTCCGGCAGCCTCCAGGTTGGGGCCAATTTCCGGCCCCGCGTTGACCTGGACGCAGGCGGCGCGCAGCGTGGTCACGCGCCGATGCCGAGCAGCGGGTCGAGCTTGCCGGCGCGGTCCAGCGCGTGGATGTCGTCGCTGCCGCCGTAGGGCTTGCCGTCGATGAAGACCTGCGGAACCGTGGTCCGCCCCTCCGCGCGCTGCACCATCTCGTCGCGGCGGCCGGGCTGTTCGTAGAGGTCGATCTCCTCGTAGGAGACGCCCTTGCCGTCGAGCAGGCGCTTGGCGCGGGCGCAATAGGGGCAGAAGGGGGTGGTGTAGATCACGACGTCGGGCATCGCGGGGTCTCTCCTGTTGAGGTCACGACTATATGATGCCTCAACCCGTGAACGCCAGACGCGGCACGGCGCCACCCTCTCCCGCGCGCGACGCGCGGCAGGCCTCTCCCGCGCGCGACGCGCGGCAGGCCTCACCCGCGCACGACGCGGGCCAGGGTCAGCACATCCACCCCGGCCGCTCCGGCGCGCAGCAGCACCCGCGCGCATTCCGACACGGTGGCTCCGGTGGTCAGCACATCGTCCACCAGCACCACCCGCCGGCCGACCACTGCCGCGGTCCCCCCGGCGCCGAGCGCGAAGGCGCCCGCCACATTGCGCCGGCGGCCGTCGCGGTCCAGCCCGCCCTGGGTCGGCGTCTGGCGCCGCCGCACCAGCAGATCCGGCACCACCCGCACCCCTGTCGCGCGGCCGACCGCCAGCGCCAGCAGGGCGGCCTGGTTGTAGCGGCGCCGGAACAGGCGCCAGCGGTGTAGCGGTACCGGTGCCAGCAGATCCGCACCGTCCAGGACCGCCGCCCCCGCCCGCGTCATCCACGTCCCGAACGCGGCCGCGGCGTGCGTGCGGTCGGCGTGCTTGAAGGCCAGGATCAGCGGCCGGCTGCCGTCGTCGTAGACCAGCACCGAACGGGCACGGCCATAGGGCGGCGCCTCCCGCAGGCAGGCGCCGCACCGGCTCTCACCCTCCACCGGATAGGGAAAGGGAAGCCCGCAGCAGGCGCAGTGCGGCTCCGCCACAAAGGCCAGCCCGCCCCAGCAGCCGGCGCACAGCCCTCCCTGCCGGTCCACCGGCTCGCCACAGGACAGGCAGCGCGGCGGCAGCAGCGCGTCGAGCACCGTCAGGGCGGCACGGCGGAGGATGGGGGGGACCGGCATCGCGGCACTGTGCCCGCTCCGTCGCCTCCGGTGAAGACCGCGCAACGCACCGGGAACCGCGGATCGTCCTTGCAGGAACAGCCGCGACGCCCCACATGAATTGTACGGACCCGAAACCACTTGGGTCGGTACGGGGTCCGGTTTCTCGACAGGAGATGTTCGATGTCGCAGCGCGACTCGCTTCGGCGCGCCATCGACGAACTGGAGGACGCCGGCGTCGCGCGTGCGGAGCCGGGGCTGTCCGTCCTGGAACGTCTGTACACCACCTACGCGCAGGCGACCCTCACCGCGCATGGGATTCACATCGATCTTGATGACCTGTGCGACGAACGGTCGACCGGCCGCCCCGCTACGGCGGCGGGGCCATCGCATTGATGCGGTCGAAGACCACCAGCGTGTAGTCGCGCAATGCGTCGTACAGCAACGGCGCGCCGACGAACAGCATCACCAGCGTGACGAAGATCTTCAGATCCTGCTGAAGCGTCGTCTCGTTGATGTGAGTGACCGACTGGAAGATGGTCAGCACCATGCCGATGGCGGTGGTGACCAGCAGGATCGGCATGGTCAACTGCATGATCACCATCAGCGCCTCGTGGGTGACGCCGATCGCCTCGTCGATTCCCATCATGCCGGCCTCCGTCGCGCGGGTTCGCCCCCGGATTCTAGCATGGCGCGGGCCCTGACGCCGACGGTTGTCGCGCGCGCCGGCCGGGATATAGTGCGGGCATGACCGACACCGACACGATGACCGTCTTCGACCGCGCGCTGGTCCGCCGACGGCGCGACCGCGCGGCCTCCCGCTTCGCGGCGCATGCCTTCCTGTTCGAGGAGATCGCCGAACGGCTGGCCGACCGGCTGGAGGATGTGAGGCGGGGCTTTCCCATGGTGCTCGACCTCGGCTGCCACGACGGCGCGATCCGCCGCGCGCTGGCCGGGCGCAAGGGCGTCGAGCGGCTGGTCTCCTGCGACCTGTCGCCGGCCTTCGCGGCGCTGGCCGGCGCCCCGGCCGTGGCGGCGGACGAGGAGTTCCTGCCCTTCGCCGACGGGAGTTTCGATCTCGCCGTCAGCAACCTGTCGCTCCACTGGGTCAACGACCTGCCGGGGGCGCTGGTGCAGCTGCGCCGGGCGCTGAAGCCGGACGGCTTCTTCTGCGCCGCCATGCTGGGCGGGGAGACGCTGGCGGAGCTGCGCCGCTGCCTGTACGAGGCGGAGATGGAGGTCTCCGGCGGTGTGTCGCCGCGGGTGTCCCCCTTCGCGGAGGTGCGCGACATCGGCGGGCTGATGCAGCGGGCCGGCTTCGCGCTCCCCGTGGTCGACCGCGAGACCATCACCGTCACCTACGCCGACGCGCTGGGGCTGATGCGCGACCTGCGCGGCATGGGGGAGACCAACGCCGTGCTGGCCCGGCGCAAGGTGCCGATGCGGCGCGATCTGCTGTTCCACGCCGCCGCCCTCTACGCCGAACGCCACGCCGAGCCGGACGGGCGGATCGCCGCCAGCTTCCAGGTGCTGTATCTCGCCGGCTGGTCACCGCACGAGAGCCAGCAGCAGCCGCTCAAGCCCGGCAGCGCCGAGGCCCGTCTGGCCGACGCGCTGAAGGGCGGAGGCTCCTGCGGAGGGTGATCGAAAGGGTCAGGCGGCCAGCCGCCACGCCATCCAGGCGAGCACGCCGGCGTTCACGGTCATGATCACGGGGGCCGCGCGCAACACCGCGCCGCGCCATGCCAGCCCGGCCAGATGCCCGGCCAGCCCCACCGCCAGCAGGCTGGGCAGCGTGCCGAGCGCGAAGGCCAGCATGCCCAGCGCCCCGGTCAGCGGGTCGCCGCTGGCCGCCGCCACCGCCACCGCGCCGTAGAGCAGGCCGCAGGGGATGAAGCCCAGCGCCACCCCCAGCCCGTAGCCACGCCAACCCGCCGGGTTGCCGAACAGCGGCCGGGCCGCCGCCGCCACCCGGTCGCCCCACCAGCGGCCGAAGCCACCACCGGACGCCGGCAGCCAAGCGGCGAGACCCTTGACCGCGAAACCCAGGAAGAACAGCGCGGCGAAGGCCAGCAGCGCCGCCGACAGCCATTTCAGGCCGGGCAGCGCGCCGAGATGACCGGCCACCAGCGCCGCCACGGCGCCGATCCCGGCGTAGCTGGTGGCGCGGCCGAGATGGTAGGGAAGCACGGCGGCACCGGTCAGCCGGCGCAGCTCGCTCATGCGCTCCAGCGGCAGCCGCTCCAGCCGCGCCGTGACCTGCGCCAGCACGAAGGGGCCGCACATGCCGGCGCAGTGGGTACCCCCGCCCACGAGCCCGGCGGTGAGCAGGGCCAGCAGGGTTCCGGCGTCGCGGTCGATGACCACGGCGCACTGGGCGAGGCCGGCGTGCAGGAACGCCAGGACGGAGGAGGGTTCCAAACCGAGGCTCCCGGGCGGGGGTACGGCTCTGCTTATAACCGGCTCCGCCGTGGGTGGCGATGATGTGGGTCAAACCGGCGTCGGGTCGGGAACCAGTCACGGCCCGAGCGGGCCCTGCCCGCGGGGATCATGCCCCGGGCGCACAGGCAACAGCCACGCTGGAGTTCACTGCTGCGAAGGCGGGTGTCCTGCGGTATAGTCCGCGCCGTGACGCGTTCGTGCGGGTCTCCACGCACGCCTGGACCAGCGTGACGAACCGCCGGGGAACCGAGGTTGATGTCCTCCGCCGACAGCGATGCCCTGCAACCGTCCGACTTGCGTGAGACCGACCCGCTGGCGGCGATCGTCGATCTGAACGAGCGGCTGTTCTTCGCCCGCGACCTGCCGTCGGTGATCGCAGTCCTGCGCAGCGTGGCGCGCCGCCTGACCGGCGCCGACGGCATCACCATCGTGCTGCGCGACGGCGATCTGTGCCATTACGTCGAAGAGGACGCGATCAGCCCGCTGTGGAAGGGACAGCGGTTTCCCATGCACACCTGCATCTCGGGCTGGGCCATGCTGACCGGCCAGCCCGCGGTCATCCCGGACATCTACGCCGATCCGCGCATCCCGCATGACGCCTACCGGCCCACCTTCGTGCGGAGCCTCGTCATGGTGCCGGTCGGCGCGCCCGATCCCATCGCCGCCATCGGTGCCTATTGGGCGACACAGCACACGCCGGCCGCGGATGCCGTCGCCCTGCTGCGGGCCATCGCCCGCTCGGTGGGGCTGGCGCTGTCCAACGTGCGTCTTGTCGAATCCTTGCAGGACGCCGCCGAAGCCGCGCAGGCCCAGGCCATGGAGGTGGCGCGGGCCAACACGGCGCGCACCCGCCTCCTGGCGGCGCTGAACCACGACCTGCGCCAGCCGGTCCATGCCCTGACCCTCGCCACCGACGCCCTGTCGCGCCACGTGACCGGCCGCGAAGCGGCCTACGTGACGACGATGAGACATTGCCTCGGCGCCGCGACGCGCCTTCTGGACGGCGTGCAGGACCTGGCGCGGATGGACGACGGCAGCGTTCCCGTCCGGCTCGGCGATGTCCCGCTGGATGATCTGGCCATGCAGGCCGAAGCGACCTTCCGGCTCGCCGCCGAGGCCAAGGGGTTGGACTGGCGGATCGACGGGACCCACACCGGCGCGGTGGTGCGGACAGACCGGCTGATCGCGTCGCGCATCCTCCACAACCTCATCGACAACGCCATCAAATACACCGACCGGGGCGGCATCAGGGTCGTGTGCCGCGCCGTCGGCGATCGGCTGTGGATCGACATCCGCGACACGGGGCGGGGCATTCCGGAGAGCGCCCTGGCCCACGTCTTCGAGGAGTTCTACCGGGTGGAAACGGGGGACGGTCCGGGCGGCCTCGGCCTCGGGCTGTTCATCGTGAAAGCGTTGGCCGACCGTCTCGGCCTTCCGATCGCCGCGGAGTCCCGGCTCGGTGTCGGAACCACGATCAGCGTCGGCCTTCCGCTCGTGTCCGGTGTGCCGGCCGCCTGATCGCCGGACAACCGGCCATCATCACGTCAGATGCTGGCGACGCAGGTAGTCCTCGGACTGCATCTCCATCAGGCGGCTGACGGTGCGCTCGAACTCGAAGGCGTGGGTGCCTTCGGGGTAGAGGCGTTCGGGCGGGGCGTCGGCGGCGGCGACCACGTTGACCTTGTGCTCGTACATCTCGTCGATCAGCGTCATGAAGCGCTTGGCCTCGTTGCGCCGCTCGTCGCTCATCTTCGGGATCTCGTCGATCAGCACCGTGTGGTAGTGGGTGGCCAGCGCGATGTAGTCGGCGGCGCCGAAGGGCTTGCCGCAGAGATCCCAGAAATTCACCCAGGCCACGCCCTTGGCCGCCCGCTCGATGTCCACCCGGCGGCCATGCACCAGCAGATGGGTGGGGCAGGCGGCGACGCCGTCGGTCAGCTCCGCGAAGATGTCCCGCATCCGCTCGTCGGTGGCGGGGCCGAGGGGCCAATGGTAGACGGGCTTGCCCGACAGCCGGTCGAGCCGGTAATCGACCGGCCCCTCCAGCCCCAGCACGTCCAGCTTGTCCTTCAGCAGCGCGATGAAGGGCAGGAAGAGGTCGCGCTGCAGACCGTCCTTGTAGAGCTGGTCAGGCGGCCAGTTGCTGGTCGCCACCACCACCACCCCCAGGTCGAACAGGCTGGTGAACAGCCGGCCCAGGATCATCGCGTCGGCGATGTTGGTGACATGGAACTCGTCGAAGCAGAGCAGCCACGCCTCGTCCGCCAGCCGGCGGGCCAGTTCGGGGATGGCGTCGTCGGCGTCCTTGGCCTGCCCGCGGGTGGCCTCCCGGTGCTGGTGGACGCGCTCGTGCACCTCCAGCATGAACTGGTGGAAATGGACGCGGCGCTTGCGCTCCACCGGCGCGGTCTCGAAGAACAGGTCCATCAGCATGGACTTGCCCCGCCCCACCCCGCCGTACATGTAGAGGCCCTGCGGCGCCGGATCGGGCCGGCGAGCCAGCCCCAGCCGCTCCCGCCAGCCGCCGCGCGCCGACGGTGCCTGCGGGCGGTAGTTCTTGAGCGCCTGATAGAGGCTCTGCAGCTTCTCCGCGGCCAGCGCCTGATCCGGATCGGGGCGCAACGTGCCGGTGCCGCGCTTGGCACGATAGAGCGAAAGCGGTCCTTCGGGCATGGGCGGCTGGCTGGTCCGTGCGGCGGGATCGGGCGGCGGAAACGGGCGGCTGGCTCTACCTATCGCAGGACGGCCCCCGGAGCAACGCCGCCGGAGCGGGATCGAACCACGGCACGGGCCAAGTGTCGCAGTTGACAGGGGTCAGGGCAAACACGTTACAAAATGATACAACGATCGGGCTAGACCGTCCGGGAAAGCGATCAAAACGGTCGCGCCTCCGGACCGGCCGGGACCACGGCGTGAGGGTGATGGTGGCTCGCGTTCCGACCCACTCGACGATGGACGCGCAGCAGCCGGTGTCGCGGCTGCGGCGGCTGTTCCGATCCGTGCGCTTCCTGATGGTTGCCTCGGGCACCGTTTTCGTGCTCGCCGTCAACGGCCTGATCGCCTACAGCCTGCTGCTCCAGCGCAACGCCGCGCTCGACCGCGTCGAGATGGACGTGGAGAAGCTGGCGCTGATGCTGGAGGACCGGGCGGCGCACACGCTGTTCGGCGTCGACAGGCTGTTCACCGACATCGCCCACCAGCTCAACCGGCAACTCGCGTCCGGAAGCACCGGGCCGGGTCCCGTCAACGAGACGCTGCGGATGCTGCGGGCCGGCTTCCCGCAGATCGCCAACATCCTGGTGCTGGGCCCCGACGGCCAGATCCTGAACCACAGCGGACGCGAGGAGGCGGCCTCCCTGGCCTTCGCCGATCGCTCCTACTTCACGCTGCAGCGGGACCGGACGGATGTCGGGCTCTACATCGGCCAGCCGATCGTCAACCAGTTCTCGCCGGATGCTCCGGTCGTGCCGCTCAGCCGGCGCTGGGGCAAGCGCGACGGCACCTTCAACGGCGTCATCGTCATCCTGATCGACTTGCAGGTGCTGGGCATGCGGCTGGCCGAGCACAGCGTCGGCACCCGCGGCACGGTGACGCTGGCCGCCGCCGACGGCATGATCCTGCTGTCCACCCCGCCCAACCGCATCCGCTCGCTGGTCGATTGGCCGGAGGTGCAGGGCGACCTGCGGGCCGGCGTCCTGCGCAACACGGTCATCCTGACCGACCCCATCGACGGCGAACGCCGCATTGTCGCCTTCCGCCGGCTGTCGGAGGCGCCGCTGGTGGTGGTCGCCAGCGCCTCGCAGACGGAGGCGCTGGCCAGCTGGTGGCGCACCGCCACGCTGCACGGTGCCTTGGCGCTGGCTGCCACATTGGCGATCATGCTGATGACGTGGCACATGACCGAGCAGCACACGCGGCACGAGCAGGACCGCGACCGGCTGGACCGGCTGTCGCGGCGCGTGCGCGGCATCCTCGATTCGATGGTGGACGCGGTCGTCACCATCGACGTGCATGGCCGGATCGAGACCTTCAACCCCGCCGCCGAGTCGCTGTTCGGCTACCGGCGGGAGGAGGCGATCGGCCAGTCGGTCCGGCTGCTGATCCCCAGCGCCGTCCGACACGACCATGGCGGCTGGACGCCGGACCCCCAGACGGCCGGCGATCCGCGCAACGGCGGGGCCGACCGCGAGGTGATGGCCCAGCACCGCGACGGCAGCTTCTTCCCCATGACGCTGGCGGTGAGCGAGCTGAGGCTCGGCAGCCACGGGGCCGAGGAGGAGGAGCGGGTGTTCGTCGGCGTCATCCGCGACATCACCCGGCGCAAGCAGCACGAGGCGGAACTGCTGGCCTCGCGCAGCCAGGCGGAGATGGCGAACCGCGCCAAGAGCGAGTTCCTGTCGAACATGAGCCACGAGCTGCGCACGCCGCTCAACGCCATCATCGGCTTCTCGGAAATCCTCGACAGCGAGTTCTTCGGCAAGCTCAACGAGCGGCAGAAGTCCTGCGCGCGCGACATCCACGACAGCGGGCAGCACCTGCTGGCGATCGTCAACGCGGTGCTCGACATGGCCAAGATCGAGAGCGGCCGCTACGAGCTGAACGAGGAGCGGATCGATCCGAACCAGATCATCGACCAGTGCCTGCGGGCGCTGCGCGACCGTGCGGACGAGAGCGGCCTCGTCCTCACGCTGACGGTGCCGCGGCCGGTCCCGCCGGTGTGGGTGGACCGCCGCGCCTTCCGGCAGGTGATCAACAACCTGCTGTCCAACGCCGTGAAGTTCACGCCGTCCGGCGGCCAGGTCACCGTGTCCGTCCGGATCGAGGAGGACGGGGGTCTCGCCATCGCCGTGTCGGACACCGGGATCGGCATCCCGGAGGACTTCATGGACCACCTCTTCCAGCCATTCCGACAGGCCGACACCTCCATCAGCCGTCGCTACGACGGCACCGGCCTCGGCCTGTCCATCTCCAAGAACCTGATGGAGCTGCACGGCGGCTCGCTGGGCTGCGAGAGCACGGTCGGGGTCGGCACCACCATGACCATGCGCCTGCCTGCCGGCCGCATCATCCGCAAGGACATCATGGCCGCGTGATCGGCCGGCCGGCGGCGACCGCCTCGGGTCTCGCCGATTGCGATGCAGAATGCAAACCCACTGTCGATCTGCGGGTTCGCCGTCGGGCCGCCGGGCGATGGAAGGCTTGCGCCACGGCCACCCGCCGCCGGATGGGGTCCGGCACGCCACTTGCTCCCTGCCATTCCAGGGCGGTCCGGCACCGCATGAGGGACGGCGAGGGGCGACGTGAGCACGATGATTTTGCAAGACGGACAACGTCCTCACCTGGTGCCCGACGAGCGGTCCGGCTTGGTTGAGGCCGGGGTGGTTCCGGAGCCGCACTTCGGTCATCACGCCCGCATCCTGGTGGTCGATGACCAGAAGCTGCTCAACCGCTTCATCTGCCGGACGCTCCAGAACGACGCCACCTGCTATTCGGCCCACGACGGCGAAAGCGCGGTGGCGATGTGCCGGGAGCATCTTCCGGATCTCGTCCTGCTCGACGTCGAACTGCCGGACATGGACGGCTATCGGGTGTGCCGTGTCCTCAAGGCCGATCCACGGACACGGCACATCCCGGTGATCTTCGTCACCGCGAATCTCGATCCCGACGACGAGTTGAAGGGCTTCGAGGCGGGCGGCGTGGATTTCATCCACAAGCCGATCAACCCCGCGATCACCCGCGCCCGCGTCAACACCCAGCTCACGCTGAAACGGCAGATCGACGAGCTGCGCCGGGCGCTGGTGCTGGATGGCCTGACCGGTGTCGCGAACCGCGACGGCTTCGATCAGGAGCTGGCGTCGCTGTGGGACCAGGACGCGCAGGACGGACGGCCCCTGTCCCTGATCATGATCGACGTCGATGCCTTCCGGACGTACAACGACGCGTACGGGCGGGCCGCCGGCGACGCCTGCCTGCAGCGGGTGGCGGGCGCCATCCGGGGGCAGGTCCACCGGTCCCAGGATCTGGTGGCCCGGTTCGGCGGCGGGCTGTTCGCCTGCCTGCTCCGGGACACCGACGCCGACGCCGCGGCCCCGGTCGCCGCGACGATTCTGCTGGCCATCCGCAATCTGGCAATCGAGCACGCCGGCCCCGACAGCATCGGGATCGTGACGGCCAACCTCGGAGTGGTCACCGGCGTGCCAACTTCCGCAACGTCACCGGACGCTCTGGTCGCCGAGGCGCACCGGTACCTCGCCATCGCGAAGGCCCTGGGCCACGGCTGCATGATCACCGCGACGGATGCCGGCTGACCGCCGGCACGCCAAAGGCCGCCCTGCCGGGGATCAGCCGGGGGTGCCGACGTAGGGATGCCGGGCGATCCAGTGGCGGGCGATGTCGATGCGCCGCGCCACCCACACCCGGTCGTGCCCGCG
>OFDN01001022.1_pt1 | contig 20228 bp, 21 predicted proteins | sample 1520971 | NCBI WGS metagenome assembly OFDN01 (sample SAMEA94257418, study PRJEB24077) | hot springs metagenome | biome: Aquatic biome; feature: Geographical feature; material: Water | place: India | collected 2012-06-12 | depth 5 m
CCCCACGCCGCCGCTGGCCAGCTTGCGCCAGAAGGCGCCGTCCAGCAGCCGGCGCAGGTAGTAATGCTTGACGTGCGTGGCCGCCAGGCTTTCCTGCGAGCGCACCCACGGGTTGGCCAGCGCCAGGCCGGCCACGCGCGGATCGGCGGTCTTCCGGCAGTACAGCAGGGCGGCGGAGGCGCCATCGCACAGGCCCCACAGCACCACCTGCCGCACCCCGGCTTCGCGGCACAAGGTGTCGATCGCGGCGGCGATGTCGTCGTCGATCTGCAGGAAGTCATGCAGCGCGCCGCTGCTGTCACCCATGCCGCGCGCGTCGAAGCGGAGCACCGCATGGCCCTGGCTGGCCAGTGCCCGTGCCAGCTCCACGAACTGCCGGTGCGCGCCCACGCGGTACTGCGGTCCGCCCACCACCACCAGCACGCCGGGCTTGGCGGGCGAGGGAGCCACGGCCGGACGGGTGAGCACGCCCACCAGCTGCTCGCCCTGGCAGGCGAACACGATGGCGGTTTCGCGGTAGGGCAGCCCGGCCGTCATGCCCGCTGCTCCGCCTGCGGCGCGCCGGCCGTGGCCATCGCCGCCAGGGTGGCGTCGATCAGCGCGGGCGCATCCTCGATCTCGACCGTCTGCCAGAAGGCCGGGCCGCGCACGGCCGCAGCGTGCACCGGCACGCCGGCAGCACGCCACTTGTCCAGCGCCAGCGCAGAAGCGGGCGTGAGCGCCGGCTCGGCACGCGAGGTGACCTCCAGCCATCGCAGCGACGCGGTGCTTTCCAGCGGCTGCAAGGTGGCAGCTTCCAGGCCGAGCGCTACCGCGGGCGGCAGCCGGTAGCCGGCCACATCCACCGCCTGGCCTTGTGCCAGCTGCTGCTTTAGCGCGGCGGTGGCGCCTTGCTGCTTGCCTTCGATCAGGTCGGCGGCCGCCTGCAGCCGCAGAAACTGTTGCAGCGCCTGCTTGCCGGCGATGACCGGCTGCCACAGCAGCAGTCCGCAGCCAGGGCCCAACGCCGCCGCCGCGGCGCCGGCCAGCAGCGCCCCGGTGCGCAGTCCCCACAGCCACAGCGGCAGGCCGGGATGGCGCGCCTGCAGCCAGCGCGCCGCCGCCAGCGCGTCCTCGATCCAGCCCTGCCAGCTGGCGTCGGCCAGCTCGCCGCTGCTGTCGCCGCAGCCGTGCAGGTCGATGCACAGCACCGCGTAGCCCTGCGCGGCCAAGGCACGCGACTGCATCGCCACCATGCGGCGGGACTTGTTCATCTCCTCGGCAAACGGCGGCAGGTACAGCACCGCGCCGCGCGCAGGCAGCGCGCCGGCCGGCGGATGGTGGATGCACAAGCGCGCACCGTCCGCATGCTCGACAGGGAGAAAGAAGGCTTCCATCGCGATCAGCGAGGCGGGCGCGGCCCGATGCCGCGCCGGGCCGTCATGCGGCCAGCTTGCCGTCGACGAACTGAACCAGCGCACCAACGGTGGAGAAGGTGCTGCCGTCGATGTCGTCGTCGTCCACGGTGATGCCGAAATGCGTTTCCAGGCCGGCGATCAGCGACACCACGGCCATCGAGTCCAGCTCGGGCAGCGCACCCAGCAGCGGCGTGTCGAGGTCGAAGCCCGCGGCACGGCCTTGCAGGCCCAGCGTTTCGTCCAGCACGGCGAGCAGTTCGCTCTTCACATCCATCAGGGCACTCCGGGGGCTTGGTTCAGGGGGTCCAGCAGCGCGGCGATTCTAGGAGCCCATGCTTCCCCCAAACGGGTGGGTTCCGTGCCGGGCTGCGCATTCAGCGCAGGCGCAACGGCTGGGGACTGCCGGCGCCTGCATGCCATACTTTTTTCCATGCCTGACAGTCACTTGCTTCACGAACTGGTCCACGTCGCGGCGGCGCGCGACGGCGCGGCGCCGGCCCTCACGCACGGCGCCGACACGCTGAGCTACGCCACGCTGGACGATGCGGTCCGCCGTTTCGCCGGCGGCGTGGTGCATGCGGGCCTGCAGCGCGGCGAGCGGGTGGGCATCTACCTGGAAAAGCGCTTCGAGACGGTGATCGCGAGCTTCGGCGCGCCCGCCGCGGGCGGCGTGATGGTGCCGATCAATCCGCTGCTGAAGGCGGAGCAGGCCGGCTTCATCCTGCAGGACTGCGACGTGCGGGTGCTGGTCACCTCGCCGGAGCGGCTGGCGGCGCTGGCGCCGGTGCTGGCCGGCTGCCCGGCGCTGCGCTGCGTGGTGGTCACCGGGACCGGCGCGCCGGCGGACCTGGCGCTGCCGCCGGGGGTCGCGCCGCTGTCGTGGACAGCGCTGCTGGAAGGGCCGCAGGCCGCGCCGCACCGGGTGGTCGACAGCGACATCACCGCCATCCTCTACACCTCCGGCTCCACCGGGCGGCCCAAGGGCGTGGTGCTGTCCCACCGCAACGTGGTCGCGGGCGCCAAGAGCGTGGCCACCTACCTGGACAACCGGCCCTCCGACACCCTGCTGGCCGCGCTGCCGCTGTCGTTCGATGCAGGCTTCAGCCAGCTGACCACCGCCTTCCATGCCGGCGCGCGGGTGGTGCTGCTGAACTACCTGATGCCACGCGACGTGCTCAAGGCGATGGCCAAGGAACGCGTGACCGGCCTGACCGCCGTGCCGCCGCTCTACATCCAGCTCACGCAGCTGGAATGGCCCGCCGAGATCGACGGCCACCTGCGCTACTTCGCCAACACCGGCGGCCGGATGCCGCGCGAAACGCTGACCGCGCTGCGCCAGCGCGTGCCTTCGGCCAAGCCGTTCCTGATGTACGGCCTGACCGAAGCCTTCCGCTCGACCTACCTGCCGCCCGAGGAGGTGGACCGCCGGCCCGACTCCATCGGCAAGGCGATCCCGAATGCCGAGATCCTGGTGCTGCGCGACGACGGCACCGAATGCGGCCCCGACGAGCCAGGCGAGCTGGTGCATCGCGGTGCGCTGGTGGGCCAGGGCTACTGGAACGACGCCGAGAAGACGGCGGAGCGCTACAAGCTGCTGCAGCCCGGCATCGGCGGCCGGCTGGGCGGTCTGCAGTTGCCCGAGTACGCGGTGTTTTCCGGCGACACGGTGCGTCGGGACGCCGAGGGCTTCCTGTACTTCATCGGCCGGCGCGACGAAATGATCAAGACCTCGGGCTACCGGGTGAGCCCGACCGAGGTGGAAGAGGTGCTGTACGCGACGAAGCTGGTGGGGGAATGCGCCGCCTTCGGCGTGGAGCACGCCGCGCTGGGCCAGGCCATCCAGGTGGTGGCCACCGCGCCGGACGGCAGCGAAGCTCTGGACGTGCCGGCGCTGCTGGCCCAATGCCGTGTGCACATGCCGGCCTACATGGTGCCGGCCGGCGTGGTGCCGGTGGCCGGGCCGCTGCCGCGCAACCCGAACGGCAAGATCGACCGCAAGCTGCTGGCCGCGCGCTGGGCCGAGCAGGCGCTGTAGTCAGACCCGGTAGTAGCCCCGGTACCACTCGACGAAGCGCCGCACCCCCTCGTCCACCGAGGTGGCGGGCGTGAAGCCGGTCCAGGCCTCCAGCTCGGACACGTCGGCGTAGGTGGCTGGCACGTCGCCGGGCTGGATGTCGCGCAGCTCCTTGATCGCCTCGCGGCCGGTGTGGCGCTCGATGGCGGCGATGAAGTCCATCAGCGGCACCGGCTGGTGGTTGCCGATGTTGAACACCCGGTACGGCGCATGGCTGGCGGCGGGGTCGGCCTGGCCGCGGTCGTAAGCCGGATCGGCGGCCGGCGGCTTGTCCAGCGTGCGCACCACGCCTTCGGCGATGTCGTCGATGTAGGTGAAGTCGCGCACCATCTTGCCGTGGTTGAACACCTGGATCGGCTCGCCGGCCAGGATGGCGCGGGTGAACAGGAACAGCGCCATGTCCGGCCGGCCCCAGGGTCCGTAGACGGTGAAAAAGCGCAGCCCCGTGGTCGGCAGGTTGAACAGGTGGCTGTAGGTGTGGGCCATCAGCTCGTTGGCCTTCTTGGTGGCCGCATAGAGGCTCACCGGATGGTCCACGCCGTGGTGCTCCGAGAACGGCATCACCGTGTTGCCGCCGTACACGCTGGAGCTGGAGGCGTACACCAGGTGCTGCACGCCGTGGTGTCGGCAGCCTTCCAGGATGTTGGTGAAGCCCACCAGGTTGCTGTCGACGTAGGCATGCGGGTCGACCAGCGAATGGCGCACGCCGGCCTGCGCGGCCAGGTGCACCACGCGGTCGAACTTCTCCTGGGCGAACAGGGCGGGCATGCCGCTGCGGTCGGCCACGTCCAGCTGCTGGAAGCGGAAGCCGGGCTGGTCCTGCAGCGTCGCCAGGCGGTCGCGCTTGAGCTGGGGGTCGTAGTAGGCGTTGAGGTTGTCGATGCCGACCACCTCGTCGCCCCGCGCCAGCAGCAGGCGGGCGACGTGGGCGCCTATGAAGCCGGCGGCGCCGGTGAGCAGGATTTTCATTGTGTTGGCATTTTGAGTCACTCAGGCTGCGATGGCGGGCGCGTGCGTGCCTAGCGCCACAGCCGGAGAAGCCATTCCCATGAGCAGTCGTCAGCCGCAGGCAGAATCCGAGCGTGAGGAGCGGCACCCGAGGCCGCAGAGGAACAAGGATGAAAATTTCGGTCGTTGGTGCCGGTTATGTCGGTTTGGTCACAGGCGCCTGCCTGGCCGAGATGGGCAACCACGTGGTGTGCCTGGATGTGGACGCACGCAAGATCGCGATGCTCCAGCGCGGGGAGATCCCCATCCATGAGCCGGGCCTGGACGCTGTCGTGCAGCGCAATGCCGCGGCCGGCCGGCTGCAGTTCACCACCGACGTGGCCGCGGCCGTGGGCCATGGCACCCTGCAGTTCATCGGCGTGGGCACCCCGCCGGACGAGGACGGCTCCGCCGACCTGCAGTACGTGCTGGCTGCCGCCCGCAACATCGGCCGCCACATGACCGACTACAAGGTCGTGGTCGACAAGAGCACCGTGCCCGTCGGCACCGCCGACAAGGTGCGCGCCGCCATCGCCGAGGAGCTGGCCGCCCGCAACCTGCAGATGGACTACGCGGTGGTGAGCAACCCCGAATTCCTGAAGGAAGGCGCTGCAGTCGACGACTTCATGCGGCCCGACCGCGTGGTGGTGGGCTCCGACGACGAGCGCGCCAGCCTGCTGATGCGCGCCGTGTACGCACCCTTCATGCGCAACCACGACAAGCTGATCGTGATGGACGTGCGCAGCGCCGAATTCACCAAGTACGCCGCCAACGCGATGCTGGCCACCCGCATCAGCTTCATGAACGAGCTGGCGCTGCTGGCCGAGCGCGTGGGCGCCGACATCGAGCTGGTGCGCAAGGGCATCGGCAGCGATCCGCGCATCGGCACGCACTTCCTGTACGCGGGTGCTGGCTACGGCGGCTCCTGCTTCCCGAAGGATGTGAAGGCGCTGATCCACATTGGCGCCGACAACGGCGTGCCGCTGCAGGTGCTGAATGCGGTGGAAGCCGCCAACGAGCGCCAGAAGCACGTGCTGGTCGAGCGCGTGACCGCGCGCTTCGGTGAAGACCTGAGCGGCCGCACGCTGGCCGTGTGGGGCCTGGCCTTCAAGCCCAACACCGACGACATGCGCGAGGCGCCCAGCCGCGTGGTGATCGCCGAGCTGGTCAAGCGCGGCGCCAAGATCCAGGCTTACGACCCGGTGGCGATGGAGGAGGCCAAGCGCGTGCTGGAAGGCGTGCCGGGCGTGAGCTTCGTCGCTGGCCAGCAGGCTGCGCTGGAAGGCGCCGACGCGCTGCTGATCGTCACGGAATGGAAGGAATTCCGTAACCCGGACTTCGAGTTCATCAAGGCGACGCTCAAGCAGCCGGTGATCTTCGACGGCCGCAACCTCTACGAGCCGGCGCTGATGAAGGCCTTCGGCCTCGAGTACCTGGCCATCGGCCGCGCCGCCGCCTTGCCGGCCAGCGCCTGAGCCTTTCCGTTCCTGCAGTTGCCATGACCGACACGACCTCGCCCCCGCCGGTGCGCCGCCTGCCCGAGCACGCACCCCTGCAGCAGTTTGCGGTGCGCGAAGGCGAGCTCGTCATCGGTGGCGAGCGCCTCAGCCTACTGGCCGAGCGCGTCGGCCAGACACCCTTCTACGCCTACGACCGCGGCGCGCTGCGCCAGCGCGTGAGCGAGCTGCGCCAGGCGCTGCCACCGCAGGTCAAGCTGCACTACGCGATGAAGGCCAACCCGATGCCGGCGGTGGTCGGCTTCATGGCGGGCCTGGTGGACGGCATCGACGTGGCATCGGCGGGCGAGCTGAAGGTGGCGCTGGATGCCGGCGCCGATCCAGCGGAGGTGAGCTTCGCCGGCCCCGGCAAGACGGAAGCGGAGCTGCGCCGCGCCGTGGCGTCGCGGGTGCTGATCAACCTCGAATCGCCGCGCGAGGTGAGGTTGCTGGCCGGCATCACCCAGCGGCTCGGCCTGCCGGCGCGGGTGGCGGTGCGCGTGAACCCGGACTTCGAGCTGAAGGGCTCGGGCATGAAGATGGGCGGCGGGCCGAAGCAGTTCGGCGTCGACGTGGAGCAGCTGCCGGCGCTGATGGCGGCGATCAAGTCGGCCAGCCTGGCGTTTGAAGGCTTCCACCTGTTCGCCGGTTCGCAGAACCTGAAGGCCGAGTCGATCTGCGATGCGCAGCAGCAGTCCTATGCCCTCGCGTTGCGGCTGGCCGAGATCGCGCCGGCGCCGGTGCAGTTCCTCAACCTGGGCGGCGGGTTCGGCATTCCGTACTTTCCGGGCGAGCAGCGTCTCGACCTGGCGCCCATTGGCGAGAACCTGGCCGGGCTGGTGGAGCGTGCCGCCCGTGAGCTGCCGCAAGCTTCGCTGGTGATCGAACTGGGCCGCTACCTGGTGGGCGAGGCCGGCGTGTACGTGGCCCGGGTGCTCGACCGCAAGATCTCGCGCGGCCAGGTGTTCCTGGTGACTGATGGCGGCCTGCACCATCACCTGTCGGCCTCGGGCAATTTCGGCCAGGTGGTGCGCAAGAACTATCCGGTGGCCATCGGCAACCGCATGGGCAGTGCGGAGCGTGAATCGGCCTCGGTCGTCGGCCCGCTGTGCACGCCGCTCGACCTGCTGGCCGACCGCATGGAACTGCCGGTGGCCCAGGAGGGCGACCTGGCGGTGGTATTCCAGTCGGGCGCCTATGGCGCCAGCGCCAGCCCGCAGAACTTCCTCGGGCATCCCGGCTGCGTCGAGGTGCTGGTCTAGCAGCCGGCAGGGTGATCAGCCCTTGCCCAGGTCCTGGTCCAGCGTGAAGCGGGCGCCTTCGTACTGGCCGAGCAGCTCCGTCAGCAGCGGCAGGAGCGCGGCCAGGGTGTCGTGCAGCACGAAGGGCGGATTGATCACGAACATGCCGCTGCCATGCAGGCCGAAGCCGTCGCCTTCGCCGCGGTGCACATGCAGCGTGGCATGCAACCAGCCCTTGGGTGCTTCCTTGGCCGCGGCCATCAGCCGCTTGGGCAGCTGCGCCGCCTCCACGATCTGAACCTGCGGGTACCAGACCATCACCGTGCCCTGGGCGAAGCGGGTCAGGCACTCGCGCACCGCGCCCACCACCTTGGCGTAGTCGGTCTTCAACTCATACGAAGGGTCGATCAGCACCGCGCCGCGGCGCGAGGGCGGCGGCAGCTCCTTCTGCAGCGCCGCGAAGCCGTCGCTCATCTGCACCTTGGTGTGCGGCCGGTGGCCGAGGAAGCTCTCGAGGATGCGGTTGTCGGTCGGGTGCAGCTCGTACAGGCTCATCCGGTCAGTGGGGCGCAGCAGCATCTGCGCGATGCCCGGCGAGCCGGGGTACTGCTCCAGCGCACCGCCGCCGTTGAACTGGCGCACCAGCTCGACATAGTCCGCCAGCGGGGCGGGCAGGTCGGGGTGGTCCCACAGGCGGCCGATGCCGCTCTCGAACTCGCCGCGCTTTTGCGCATAGCGCCCGGCCAGCGAATAACCGCCGGCGCCGGCGTGCGTGTCGACCAGGGTGTAGGGCTTGTCCTTTTCGCCCATGTAGCGAAGCACCTGGGCGAGCACCAGGTGCTTGAGGACGTCGGCATGGTTGCCGGCGTGGAAGGCGTGTCGGTAGGCGAGCATGGCTGCACTGTAACTAGCATGGATCGGCCTGGGGCGTGCGCAGCAAGGTTGCCGGCTTTTACGTAGGCTCTGGGGGTTCTCCCCAACTCCAAGAAGCCCAAACCCATGTCCACCCTCTTCGACCCGATCCGCATCGGCGACATCGAACTCGCCAACCGCGTGGTGATGGCGCCGCTGACGCGCAACCGCGCCACCGGCCAGCTGCCCAACAACCTCACGGTCGAGTACTACGCACAGCGCGCCAATCCGATGACCGGCTTCGGGCTGATCATCACCGAGGCCACGCAGATCATGCCGGAGGGCCAGGGCTACCTCGACACCCCCGGCATCCACAGCCCCGAGCAGGTCGCGGCCTGGCGCAAGGTGACGACCGCGGTGCATGCGCAGGGCGGCAGGATCGTGGTGCAGCTGTGGCACGTGGGCCGCATCTCTCACACCTCGCTGCTGCCGGGCGGCCAGGCGCCGGTGTCCTCCACCAACCGCGTGGCCAAGGGCAAGACCTTCACCGCCAAGGGCTTCGAAGACGTGTCGGCCCCGCGCGCCCTGCGCACCGACGAGATCCCGGGCATCGTGCAGGCCTACCGCCATGCGGCGCGCTGCGCCATCGACGCCGGCTTCGACGGCGTGGAAGTGCACGCGGCCAACGGCTACCTGATCGAGCAGTTCCTGCGCGACAGCATCAACGACCGCACCGACGAATACGGCGGCTCCATCGCCAACCGCGCCCGCTTCCTGGTGGAAGTGGTCAAGGCCGTGACCGACGAGATCGGCGGCGGCCGCACCGGCATCCGGCTCTCGCCGGTCACGCCCGTGAACGACGCTGGCCAGGACAGCGACCCCCAGGCGCTGTTCAACCACGTGGTCGAGCAGATCGCGCCGATGCACCTGTCGTACATCCACGTGATCGAAGGCCAGACCGGCGGCGACCGCAACGTTGCGCCGTTTGATTACCAGGCCCTGCGCCAGCGCTTCCCCGGCGCCTGGATGGTGAACAACGGCTACGACCGCCAGATGGCACTGGACGCCGTCGCCCAGCGCAAGGGTGATCTGGTGGCTTTCGGCAAGCCGGCCATCGCCAACCCCGACCTCACCCGCCGCCTGCACCTGGGCGCGGAGCTGGCCCGCCCGGACCAGAAGACGATGTACGGCGGTGGCGCCCAGGGCTACACCGACTACCCCACGCTCGACGCACAGCCCGCGTAAGTGACGCGGCGCCTCGACGGCCGCTGGCTGATGCGCGTGGCCGGCACGCTGCTGCTGGCCTGGCTGGCGGCGCTGGCGTGCGAGCGTCTCGGCACGCCGCTGCCCTGGATGATCGGCCCGCTGCTGGCCACCGCCATCGGCTGCGTGGCCGGCGTGCGGCTGGCCGCGGCCGGCCCGCTGCGCAACGCCGGGCAGTGGGCCATCGGCACCTCGCTGGGGCTGTACTTCTCGCCGCAGGTGCTGGGGCTGCTGGTGGCGCTGGCGCCGGCGTTGCTGGCCGGCGTGGCCTGGGCGCTGCTCATCGGCGGCGTGTTCGCCGGCGTGCTGCGGCGCGCGCTGCCGGGCGTCGATCCGGCCACCGCGCATTTCGCGGCGGCCATCGGCGGCGCCTCCGAGATGGCGGTGCTGGCAGAACGCCACGGCGGCCGGGTCGACCTGGTGGCGGCCTCGCATTCGCTGCGGGTGCTGCTGGTGGTGCTTGTGATTCCATTCGGCTACCAGGCGGCCGGCCTGCATGGGCTGGACGCCACCCCGCTGGCGGTGCAGGGCGTGCAGCCCGGCGGGCTGCTCCTGCTGGTGCTGGCCACGGTGGCCGGCAGCCTGGCGGTGTGGCGTACCGGCCTGCCCAATCCGTGGGTGCTGGGCTCGCTGTTCGTGGCGGCGGCGCTCAGCGGCAGTGGCGTGCAGCTGTCCGCCCTGCCGCCGGAGGTCAGCCATGTCGGCCAGCTGCTCATCGGGGTGGCGCTGGGCACCCGCTTCAACCGCAGCTTCCTGCACACCGCGCCGCGCTGGCTGGCGGCGGTGGCGCTGGGCACGCTGGCGATGATCGCGGCCTCGGCCGTGTTCGCCTGGTTGCTGGCGCAGGCCGCCGGCCTGCACTGGGCCACGGTGCTGTTGGGCACCTCGCCCGGCGGCATCGCCGAAATGTGCATCACCGCCAAGGTGCTGCAGCTGGGCGTGCCGGTGGTCACCGCCTTCCATGTGGTGCGCTACGTGGCGGTGCTGCTGCTCACCGGGCCGCTGTTCCGCCGGCAGCAGCGCCGGCTGGCTGCGGCGGCCTAGGCGCGCGCGGCGCGCCGGGCGCGGAACAGCTCGGGGATCGACACTTCGCGCGGCCCGGGCACCACTTCGAAGCGGTCGCCCGCGCGCAGGCTGCCGGGCTCGCGCACCGCCAGGTAGAAGCCGCAGTAGCCCGACTGCCACATCAGCTTTCCGGCTTGCGGAAAGCCCATGGCCGCATTCAGCTTGCCGCAGGGGAAGCGCGGCTCGCTCACCGCCAGGGTGCAGCCCGGCAGGCGCAGCAGGTCGCCGATCCATACCTGCTGCTCCAACAGGCCGCGCAGGGTGAGGTTCTCGCCCAGCAGGGCCGCCGGCGGAACCTCGTCCCACAGCGCCACCCGGGCCTGGGCGCGCACCGTCTGCCAGAAGGCGTAGTGCTCGGCCGGGTAGGCGTACACCGCCTTGGCGACGCCGCCGTGCACCGTCAGGTCGGCCTGTTCATCGCCGATCAGGCCGGTGGGGCCCACCTGGACCTCGCCGTCCATAGGCTGCTTGCGAAAGCCGCTGAGCACGGTGCGACCCGAAACCTGCAGCGGCTGCGCCCGGCCGACATTGACGAATTCCACGGTTCCAGTCGCTTGCATATGGCTATACCTGTTGCGCATACCCTCCCCCGGACGGGTGGTTACGGCGCGATTACACTCAAATTGAAATGCCTCGACAGGGTACGGCGTGATCCGCCCACCCCGATGAACACCCGGCCCAAGCGCGCCTTTCGCTCATCTGGCATCCCTCTGCGTCGCGGTATGCGGCGAGCCTCGAACATGCACCATCTGCTGTTCGGGGCTGGCCCTATCCCGTATTTGTAATCCGACGATTGGAGTAGCCAATGAACAGTCCCGCCCTGGGAGGCCTGCGCCTCAATGTGCCCGCCTGGGTCAAGCATGACCGGCTCGTTGCCTGGGTGGCCGACATCGCCGCGCTGACGCAGGCCGCCGACATCTACTGGTGCGACGGCTCGGAAGAAGAGTACGACCGCCTGTGCACCCAGCTCGTGGCCGCGGGCACCTTCCGCAAGCTCAACCCGGAGCTGCGCCCCAACAGCTACCTCGCCTGGAGCGACCCGGGCGACGTGGCCCGCGTGGAAGACCGCACCTACATCTGCAGCCAGAACAAGGAAGACGCCGGCCCCACCAACAACTGGACCGACCCGACCGAGATGCGCACGCTGCTGCAGACCGGCGACCAGGCGTTGTTCAAGGGCGCGATGAAGGGCCGCACGCTGTACGTGGTGCCGTTCTCGATGGGCCCGCTGGGCTCGCCCATCGCTCACATCGGCGTCGAACTGAGCGACAGCCCCTACGTGGCCGTCAACATGCGTCTGATGACCCGCATGGGCCGCGCGGTGCTGGACGTGCTGGGCACCGACGGCGAATACGTGCCCTGCGTGCACACCGTGGGCGCGCCGCTGGAAGCCGGCCAGAAGGACGTGGCCTGGCCCTGCAACCCCACCAAGTACATCGTCCACTACCCCGAGACGCGCGAGATCTGGAGCTACGGCTCGGGCTACGGCGGCAACGCGCTGCTCGGCAAGAAGTGCTTCGCGCTGCGCATCGCCTCCAAGATGGGCCGCGACGAAGGCTGGCTGGCCGAGCACATGCTGGTGCTGGGCGTGACCAACCCGCAAGGCGTCAAGCGCCACGTGGCCGCCGCCTTCCCCAGTGCCTGCGGCAAGACCAACTTCGCGATGCTGATCCCGCCGGCCGGCTTCGAGGGCTGGAAGGTCACCACCATCGGCGACGACATCGCCTGGATCAAGCCGGGGGCCGACGGCCGCCTGTACGCCATCAACCCGGAAGCCGGCTACTTCGGCGTGGCCCCGGGCACCAACGACCTGACCAACCCGAACTGCATGGCCTCGCTCAAGCGCGACGTCATCTTCACCAACGTGGCCCTGACTGACGACGGCGACGTGTGGTGGGAAGGCATGACCGACACGCCGCCGGCGCACCTGATCGACTGGCAGGGCAAGGACTGGACGCCGGAAGCCGCCAAGCAGGCCGACGGCAAGCTGCGCCCCGCCGCGCACCCGAATGCCCGCTTCACCGTGGCCGCCACCAACAACCCCGTGCTCGATTCGGAATGGGACAACCCCGCCGGCGTGGCCATCGACGCCTTCATCTTCGGCGGCCGCCGCTCCACCACCGTGCCGCTGGTGACCGAAGCCCGCAGCTGGGTCGACGGCGTGTACATGGCCGCCACCATGGGCTCGGAAACCACCGCAGCGGCCGCCGGCCAGCAGGGCGTGGTGCGCCGGGACCCGTTCGCGATGCTGCCGTTCATGGGCTACAACATGAGCGACTACTTCCAGCACTGGCTGGACCTGGGCGCCAAGCTGCAGGGCTCGGGCGCCAAGCTGCCGGGCATCTTCTGCGTCAACTGGTTCCGCAAGGGCGCGGACGGCAAGTTCGTGTGGCCGGGCTACGGCGAGAACATGCGCGTGCTGAAGTGGATCCTCGAGCGCGTGGACGGCCAGGCGCAGGGCGAGGAGCATGTGTTCGGCATCAGCCCGCGGTACGAGGACCTGAGCTGGAACGGCCTGGCTTTCACGCCCGCGCAGTACCAGAGCGTGATCGGCATCGACACCCATGCCTGGCAGCAGGAACTCGCCCTGCATGCCGAGCTGTTCGACAAGCTGGCCTACCACCTGCCCGGCGAGCTGACCGACACCAAGCGCCGCCTGGAAGAGCGCTTGGCCGCCTGACGGCCCCCGCGCGCTGCGCGACCAGCCCGGCCGGGTTCAGCCCGCGCCGGGCTTTTTCGTCTGTGCGGCCTGCGGGCTGGGCACGAAGCCGAAGCGCGGCGGCATCTCCGCCCAGGGAAGTTCGCTGACCGCCCACGCGCCGCTTTCCACCAGGCCGGAAGCGGCCTCCACGTCCAGGCTGTGCAGCAGGCCGAAGCCCAGGTCGGTGTCGGCGAACAGCCGGCCGCCGTCGTCCAGCCAGGCGCTGGCGAAGCGCGCCGGTCGGCCGGTGTGGCTCAGCAGCGTGCCGTCGGGCTGCAGGCGCCAGGTCCACGGCGCGGCTTCCAGCTCCACATACACCCGCTGCGGACCGTTCTGGAAGAACCAGCAGCCCTCCGCATCGTGCTCGTAGTTGCGGCCGATGAAGGCCAGCAGCTTCTCGTGTTCCAGCAGGCTGCCCTTGGCCTGCGGGAACGGGCCGGCCGCCTGTGTCGCGTCATCCCGCAGGTACCAGTGGCCGCGGGCATCCAGGCCCAGCCAGCCGTGGCAGTTGGGCACGTTGGGCCACTTCTTCAGTGCTTGCTTGACGATGTCATCCATCGCCGCATGCTGCCCTAGACGTGCTGGCGCAGCCAGCCCAGCACCGCTTGCGGCAGGGTCATCACATGGCCGCGCAGCAGCCCGCCACCCGGAAAGCCCACATGCCCGCCATGCGCCGGCTGCCACAGCGTCACGTGGCGGCCTACCTGGTGCGGCCGCGGCAGGCTGGCGGCGGGCACGAAGGGATCGTTCAGCGCATTGACCACCAGCGCCGGCACCTGGATGCGCGCCAGGTGCGGCTTGGCGGAGGCACGCGTCCAGTAGTCCTGCACGCCCCGGAAACCATGCAGCGGCGCGGTGAACACGTCGTCGAAGCCGTACAGGTCGGTGGCCGCCAGCAAGCGCTCGCGGTCGAACAGGCCGGGGTGCTGTGCCAGCTTGGCCAGCGCCTTGGGCTTCATCGTCTGCAGGAACATGCGGGTGTAGACCAGCCGGTTGAAGCCGCGGCCGATGGCATGGCCGCCGGCCGCCAGGTCCAGCGGTGCCGACACGGCGGCAACGGCGCGCACGGTGGCTGCCGCGCTGGCGCCGGCTTCCTCCGCCCAGCGCAGCAAGGCATTGCCGCCCAGCGACACGCCGGCCGCCAGCAGCGGCGCGCCGGCCCGCTCGCGCAGGCGCTGCAGGATCCAGCCCACTTCCTCGTAATCGCCCGAGTGGTAGGCACGCGGCGCCAGGTTGATCTCACCCGAGCAGCCGCGGAAATGCGGCACCGCGAAGGACAGCCCGGCCCGCCGCGCCACATGTGCAAAGGCCTCCGCATAGTGGCTGCGGGAGGTTCCTTCCAGCCCATGGAACAGCACCAGCCAGCCCGCGCCGGGCTGCGGCGCCGGCTGGAAATCGACGTCGATGAAGTCGCCGTCGGGTGTGGTCCAGCGCTCGCGGGTGTAGTGCGGCGCCGGCCCTTCGAAGCGCTTGCCCACCAGGGCGGGCAGGATCGTCTGCGCATTGCCGCCAACCAGCCAGCGGGGGGCGCGGTAGTCGTGCATCGTGTCGTCGTCGGCGCCCGGCAGGCGGGCGGTTTCAGTGCAGCGTGGTCGGGTTGTCGTGCTGCTCGGGCGTGTCGTGCGGCAGGCCGGCGCTGGCATGGTGGGCCGCCAGCCGCCAGCCCAGCGCGGTCTTCAGGTACACGTTGGTGGCCATCACCCAGGCCGTCTGCGTGCCCTCGGCGGTGGTGGCGTCGATGCGTTCCAGGACGCTGTGCACCGCGCAGCCCGGCCCTTCCAGCCGGCGCACGCGGGCCGGCTGCACCGGCAGCGTGCCGTTGGCGAAGATGGCTTCGAAAGAAGCGCGGATCGCGGCCGCACCCATCACGCGCAGGCCGCCGGGATGCACGCAGACGATCTCGTCGTCGTCGCTCCACAGCGCCATCAGCCGCTCGATGTCGCCCTGCTGCAGCGCTTCGTAGAACTGGGCCTCGGTGTCGTCGGCCGATGCCAGCAGCACGGCGGCGGGTGCCTTGGGCTTGACCATCGCGTCGTGGGCTTCAGCGGAACACCACGGTCTTGTGACCGTTGGGCATCACCCGGTGCTCGATGTGCCAGCGCACCGCGCGCGCCAGCACCACGCATTCCACGTCGCGGCCGACGGCGGTGAGGTCCTCGGCGGACAGCGAATGGTCCACCCGCTCCACGTCCTGCTCGATGATCGGGCCTTCGTCCAGGTCGGCCGTGACGTAGTGGGCGGTCGCCCCGATCAGCTTCACGCCGCGCGCATGCGCCTGGAAGTACGGCTTGGCGCCCTTAAAGCTGGGCAGGAAGCTGTGGTGGATGTTGATGGCGCGGCCGGCCAGCACGCCGCAGAACTCGGGGCTGAGGATCTGCATGTAGCGCGCCAGCACCACCAGGTCCACGCGCTCCTTGTCGATCAACGCCTCGATCTGCTGCTCCTGCGCGCGCTTGGCGGCGGCATCGCTGCCCGGTGGCAGCGGCAGGTGGTGGAAGGGCACGCCGTAGCTGGCGGCCAGCTCCGCAAAGTCGGGGTGGTTGGAGACGATGGCCGTGATGTCGACGTCGAGCTGGCCGCTCTTCCAGCGGAACATCAGGTCGTTCAGGCAGTGGCCCTGCTTGCTCACCATCAGCAGCACGCGGGAGCGCTGGCCCAGCGCATGCAGCCGTGCATCCATCTGGAACTGGCCGCGTACATGCTGCAGGAGCCTGTCGAGCGTGGCCACGTCGGCCAGGTGCGGCGGCGCCTCGAAGTGCACCCGCATGAAGAACAGGCCGGTGGCGTCCTCGCCAGCCAGGTCGCCGAACTGCTGCGAGTCGATGATGTTGCAGCCCGCCTGGTAGAGCAGGCCGGACACCGCATGGACAATGCCCTTGGTGTCGCGGCAGGAAAGGGTGAGGACAAACTGATCTTGGCGCGGCATGGTGTCGCAGATTGTAGGAGTCGCGTGTGTCGAAAACTGCCCAGCAGGACTGGAGCGAGCGCAGCCGGGAGCTGTCGCATTTGCTGTCGCGCACCGGCCTGGGTGACCGGCAGGCGTTTGCCCGGCTGTACCAGCTGAGCAGCGCGCATCTGTTCGGCGTCATCCTGCGCATCCAGCGCGACCGCGCGCTGGCGGAGGAACTGCTGCAGGAGGTGTACGTCAACGTGTGGCGCGCGGCCGCGGGTTTCGATGCCGCGCAGAGCCAGCCGCTCACCTGGCTGACCAGCGTGGCCCGCCACCGTGCCATCGACAGCCTGCGCCGCGCGCAGGCACAGGTGGTGGTGGCCCGGCCGCGCACGCCGTCCGATGACGACGACGACCCCAACGACCCTGCCGACGCACTGCCGGACGAGGCGCCCGGCCCGGCCGAACTGCTGGGTCGCGCCAGCGAGGCGCGACAGCTCTCGGCCTGCATGGAACACCTGAGTCCCTCGCAGCGGCAGAGCGTGGCGCTGGCTTTCTTCGACGGCATGAGCCATGCCGAAGTGGCCGAACACCTGGCGCAGCCGCTGGGCACCGTGAAGTCATGGGTGCGGCGGGCGCTGGCCTCCTTGAAGAGCTGCCTGGAACGCGCCGTACGGCGTGACGCCGGCGCGGAAAGGGCCTGAAGGCCATGGACTACGGCAAACCCGAACGCGCCGACGCCCTCGGCGCCCAATACGTGGCCGGCACCCTGCGCGGCGCGGCGCGCCGCCGTTTCGAGGCGCTGCTGCCCGGCCATCCGGCGCTGCGCGAGGCCGTGAAGGCCTGGAGCGACCGGCTGATGCCGCTGACCGCGGTGGTGGAGCCGCAGCAGCCGCCCGATTCGGTGTGGCAGGCCATCGAGCGCCGCCTGTTCCCGGCGGATGCCGCCCAGGCGCCGCAGCCCTGGTGGCGCCGCCTTGCACCCTGGCGGGCATTGAGCGCCGCCGGCGCCGTGGCCACGGTGGCGCTGGCCGTGCTGCTGGCGCTGCCGGCAGCCACGCCGCCGCCGGTGATCGTGGTGCTGCAGGGCACCGGCGGCCCGGCGCAAGGCGTCAACACCTTCGTGGCAAGCGTCAGCGGTGACGGGCGTTCGCTGGTCACCCGGGCACTGTTGCCGGTGGACCTGCAGGCCGACCGGGCGCTGGAGCTGTGGTCGGTGCCGCCGGAGGGCGCACCCCGCTCGCTGGGCCTGATCCGCGCGGACGGCGCCACGGTGGTGCCGCGCGGCCGGCTGCCCGACACGCTGCTCAAGGGCGGCACCTCGGCGCTGGCCGTGAGCCTGGAGCCGCCGGGCGGCTCACCGACCGGCGCGCCCACGGGGCCGGTGCTGTACGCGGGCCGGATGCAGCTGTAGCCAGCGCCCATGAAAAAGGCCCGCGTGATGCGGGCCTTGTCTAGACAGGTGGTGTAGCCGGCTCAGTGCCCGTGCAGCACGGTACCCGGGGCCAGCTTGTAGACGGTGCCGCAGTACGGGCACTTGCCTTCGCCGGTGGTGGCCACGTCGATGAACACGCGGGGATGGCCGCTCCACAGCTTCATCTTCGGGTTGGGGCAGAACACCACGCCGGGGCCCTGCACATCGTGGGCGGTGACTTCGACGGCAGCGGGGGCGGAAGCGGCAGCGCTTTGGCTCACGGGATTCTCCTGACGGGGCGGGTGGGTGGTCAGACCTTGGTCAGCCACTCGGCGTACTTCGGGTTGCGGCCGTTGACGATGTCGAAGAAGGCCGACTGGATCTTCTCGGTGATGGGGCCGCGGCTGCCGATGCCGATCTCGATGCGGTCCAGCTCGCGGATGGGCGTCACTTCCGCGGCGGTGCCGGTGAAGAAGGCCTCGTCGGCGATGTACACCTCGTCGCGGGTGATGCGCTTTTCCACCAGCTTCAGGCCCAGGTCCTGGCAGATGGCGAAGATGGTGTTGCGGGTGATGCCGTTGAGCGCGCCGGCCGACAGGTCGGGCGTGTAGACCACGCCGTTCTTGATGACGAAGATGTTCTCGCCCGCGCCTTCGCTGACGAAGCCGGAAGCGTCGAGCAGCAGCGCCTCGTCGTACCCGTCCTCGGTGGCTTCCATGTTGGCCAGGATGGAGTTGCTGTAGTTGCTCACCGCCTTGGCCTGCGTCATCGTGATGTTGACGTGGTGGCGGGTGTAGCTGCTGGTCTTGACGCGGATGCCGCGCTTCAGGCCTTCCTCGCCCAGGTAGGCGCCCCACGGCCAGGCCGCCACCATCAGGTGGATGGTGTTGCCCTTGGGGCTGACGCCCAGCTTCTCCGAGCCGATCCAGGTCAGCGGCCGCAGGTAGCAGCTCTCCAGCTTGTTCACGCGCACCACCTCGAGCTGCGCCTCGCACACCTGCTCGAAGGTGAAGGGGATCTTCATGCGCAGGATCTTGGCGCTGTTGAACAGCCGCTCGGTGTGCTCCCGCAGCCGGAAGATGGCGGTGCCGCCCTGCGCGTTGTAGGCCCGCACGCCCTCGAAGGCGCCGCAGCCGTAGTGCAGCGTGTGCGTGAGCACGTGGATCTTGGCGTCGCGCCAATCGACGAGTTCACCGTCGATCCAGATCTTGCCGTCGCGGTCGTGCATGGAGGACATGGGACACCTTTATACGAAGACGCGGCACGCCGGCGGCCGCAAAGCGCGGGATTTTAGAGCGCGGCCGTGTTCGCGTCGGCCGCAATCTCCGAGGGGCCGCGCTGCAGCGTCCAGCGGGCCAGACGGCCCTTGGCGTCGAACTGCAGGTCGATGGCGTCGCCGCCGCTGTCGGCCCAGCGCCAGACCTCGGGCGTGTCGCTGATCCGCTCGCCCAGGCTTTTGGTCATCACCACCACGTCCAGCATGCGCATGCCGGCCTGCAGCTTGGTGCTGAGCATCAGGGCGCTCTTGATGTGGCCCATGGGCGACTGGCCGGCCACGCGCATCACCTTCATGGCGCGGGTGAACTGCATCACCAGCCAGAACGACACCATCGTGCCGCCCAGGGCCAGGCCCTGCCAGCCCCACAGCCACCAGCCCAGGGCGATCGCCACCGCGGCCAGCGGCCATCCGATTCTCGGGTCCATCGTCGTCGTCTTCCTGCTTCAGTTGTCGGTTCGGGCGAGGCTTGCTTCCGTGCGGCCGACGCGGCCGCTGCGCAAGGCATCGGCCCAGTCCGGACGGCCGCCGGCTTCAGCGCGCCGGGCCGCCGCTTCGTGGTCGTAGGGCGTGTGGTGCAACTCGACCCGCCAGCCCGCGGTGCCGTGCGCCAGCAGCGCCCATCGTGCATGCGGGCTGCCATTCTCGACCCAGTGCGAGTCGCGCCCGCTGCCGGGCGGGTGCAGGTCGTCGTAGGCCTGCAGGCCCACGCTGCCCGGGTTGACCAGCAGGCTGTCGCCGTGGGAGACCACCCGCTGCACGTGGCTGTGGCCGCAGGCCAGCAGCGGCGCCTGCAGCATGTCCAGGCGGGCGGCGATCTCGTCCGGCGTGGCGGCACGGATGCCGCCATGACCCTGCTCGCCCAGTCCGGGCGTGGTGGTTTCGAGCAGGTACTGCAGGTCGTTGCCCGGCGCGCCATGCGTGCAGCACAGCGGGCCGCCTTGCGGCAGCGGCAGCGTCAACGAGGGCGGCAGCGCGGCCAGCCAGGCCCGCTCGGCGTCGCCCAGCGCCGCGGCGGCGAAGGCATCGCTGGCGCCCATGCGGGCTGGCGCCTGCGTCAGCAGCTGCCGCTCATGATTGCCGGCGATGGTGGGCCAGCCCAGCGCCATCAGGCGTCGCGCCGTCTCCCGCGGCCACAGCGGGCCGGAGACGATGTCGCCCAGGTTCACCACCTGCTGCACGCCGGCCTCGGCGATCTCGCCGATCACCGCTTCCAGCGCGGGCAGGTTGCCGTGGATGTCGGACACGAGGGCAATGCGCATGGCGGGTACTCCGGGCGATGGATCAGGTCAGGCCGCGCACCACGTCGATCGCTTCCTCGATGCGCTCGACCGCATGGATGGTCAGGCCCTCGACCGGCTTCTTGGGCGCATTGGCCTTGGGCACCACGGCCACGCTGAAGCCCAGCTTGGCCGCTTCCTTCAGCCGCTCCTGGCCGCGCGGCGCCGGGCGCACCTCGCCGGCCAGGCCCACTTCGCCGAAAGCGATGAAGCCGCGCGGCAGCGGCTTGCCGCGCAGGCTGCTCTGGATGGCCAGCAGCACCGCCAGGTCGGCCGCCGGCTCGCTGATGCG
>OFDN01001024.1_pt1 | contig 20192 bp, 28 predicted proteins | sample 1520971 | NCBI WGS metagenome assembly OFDN01 (sample SAMEA94257418, study PRJEB24077) | hot springs metagenome | biome: Aquatic biome; feature: Geographical feature; material: Water | place: India | collected 2012-06-12 | depth 5 m
CGCAACGTGCACATCTCGGGCGGCGTCGGCATCGGCGGCGTGCTCGAGCCGCTCCAGGCCGGGCCGGTGATCATCGAGGACAATTGCTTCATCGGCGCGCGCTCGGAAGTCGCCGAGGGCGTGATCGTCGGCGAGGGCGCGGTGCTCTCGATGGGCGTGTATCTGGGCGCTTCGACCAGGATCGTCGATCGCGCGACCGGCGAGGTGCATTACGGCAAGGTGCCGCCTTATGCGGTGGTCGTGCCCGGCGCGATGCCCGGCAAGCCGTTGCCCGACGGCACGCCCGGCCCCTCGCTCTATTGCGCGGTGATCGTCAAGACCGTGGACGCCCAGACGCGTTCCAAGACCGGAATCAACGAGCTGCTGCGCAGCTGATCGCCCATCTCCTTCCCGTTCTCCGGCGAAAGCCGGAGGCTAGTGGCGATATCGCGCGATCTGACTTCTGGGCTCCGGCTTTGGCCGGAGAACAGGATCATCCATAGACCTTCGCGGCTTCGCGCCTTCGCGTGAACCCCTGCGGCCCCAAAGAAAAAGGGCGACCTGCGCAGTGCAGGCCGCCCTTTTCTTCATCTCCGTGCCCGAAGGCGCGGAAAAGGCGATTACTTGAGCTCGACGGTGCCGCCGGCTGCTTCGATCTTCGCCTTGATGTCTTCGGCTTCAGCCTTGCTGACGCCTTCCTTGATCGCCTTGGGAGCGCTTTCGACCAGGGTCTTGGCTTCGGTCAGGCCGAGCGAGGTGATCGCGCGGACTTCCTTGATGACCTGGATCTTCTTGCCGCCGTCGCCGGTCAGGATGACGTCGAATTCGGTCTGCTCTTCGGCAGCCGGTGCAGCGGCACCGCCAGCGGGTGCAGCAACGGCCACAGCAGCAGCGGCCGAAACGCCCCATGCTTCTTCCAGGGCCTTCGAGAGTTCAGCGGCTTCCAGAACGGTCAGCTTCGAGAGTTCTTCGACCAGGTTTGCGATATCTGCCATTTTAAGTCTCCAATTTTCAAATCATGATGCACGCCGCAGCCCGTCGGGCCTGCGGCAGGGGGTACCAAAACTTATGCGTCTTCCTTGGCCGCATAGGCGCCGAACACGCGGGCGAGCTGCCCGGCGGGAGCCTGAATGACCTGGACCACCTTGGTGGCCGGGGCATTGACGAGACCAATGATCTTGGCGCGCAGTTCGTCGAGCGAGGGCATCGAGGCGAGCGCCTTCACACCTTCGGCATCGAGGACCACATCGCCCATCGCGCCGCCAACGATCTCGAGCTTGTCGTTATCCTTGGCGAAATTGACCGCGACCTTGGCCGCTGCCACCGGGTCGCCCGAGGTCGCAAGCGCGACGGGGCCGGTGAACAGGTCGGCGATCGAGGCATAAGGCGTGCCCTGAGCGGCAAGCTTGGCCAGCCGGTTCTTGGTCACTTTGTAGCTGGCGCCTTCTGCGCGCATCTTCGTGCGAAGCTCGGTCGACTTGGCAACGGTCAGACCCAGATTACGGGTCACCACCACCACACCGGCTTCACCGAAGGTTGCGTTCAGCGAGGCAACAGCGGCTTCTTTTTCAGCACGATCCATGCCGTTCTCCTTCCACATGAGCGCATCGGCTTACGGACGATCGAAGACCATCCACCGGTGCGCCCGGTTGCTTGTGCAGCGCGAATGGGGGCCGTTTCCGGTCCTGGCCGCGATGCTACGTCTGTCCGTGGGGGTGTTTGCCGAGCCGAAGCCCCGGATGCGACGATGCGCGCGGGACGAAAATGGCAGCGTCTGTGGTGCGACGAGCGCACGACAGTGAAAAACATGTCCCCGTCTAGGCTGGAAATTAAGCGGGGCAAATCCCCCGCACCAACTGTCTCGGACGGCGATCGGATGTGCCCTTGCGAGCGATCCGGTCGGCGCGGGCATTAGCAGCTCCGGCCGGAGAGTCAAGCTCGCGCGTGCCGGTCACACCGCGCGGGTCACGCTGACCTGCTGCTCGACCAGCTCGACGGTGCCGAAGGCGGTGAGAAAGGCGACGTCGAGCGCGTCGCGGCCCACCCCGATCTTCACCATGTCGGCCGCGGTCGCCATGCCGGTGGGATCGACCAGATGCCAGGCCCCGCCCTGGCCCTGCGGATCGGCGAGGAAGACTTCGGCCACCGCATGGAAATCCTGCGGCGTCACGTCGGGCGCATAGACGCTGGCGAAGCGCGCCGGGATCGAACAGGCGCGCGCGAGCACGATCATGACATGCGCATAGTCGCGGCAAACCCCGTGCCGCGTGACGAAGCTGTCGAGCGCGGTGGTCGTGGCGTCCGAGCTGCCCGATTGATAGGTGAAATGTTCGGCGATCCAGTCTCGCATCGCCGCGATCCGCGCGCCGCCCGACAGCGCGCCGAACTCGGTATCGACGAAGCTGTGGAACTTGGTCGCCGGGCAGTAATGCGAATCGAACAGATATTGCACGGTCTCGCCGGGCAGCTGGTGCAGCGGCATCTGCGGCAGCGTGGCGACATCGGCGAGATCGCGCAGCACCGTCATCCGCGCGCGATAATCGATGCTGAGGCGTCCGCTGGTGCGCAGCCAGATGCGGTCGCCGATGCCGTCGAGCGCGGCGACGCGGACGAAATGGTCGCACGGCGAGGCCTGGATATGCGCCGATTCGATTCGCTGTTCGGGGATGGCCGCAGCCTCGACCTGGAGCAGGATATCGGTCGGCACATCCATGTCATAGGTCAGCGTCACGTGCAGATCGAGGGTCATGGGGTGCGGCTCCGGCCAGAGAGGGATAGGCGATGGGGTTGGATGGCTTGTCGAAGCCAGACACCAAAAAGGGGCCGAAGGTTCCCCTCCGGCCCCTGAAAGGCTTAGCAGCAGATTGTGACGATCAGCCTGCGTGCACTTCCGACACGTCGACCTTCAGGCCGGGGCCCATCGACGAGCTGACCGAGATCTTGCGCAGATACTTGCCCTTGGAGCCCGAGGGCTTCGCCTTGACGATCGCATCGACGAACGCGTCGAAATTGGCGCGCAGCGCTTCATCCGAGAAGCTCGCCTTGCCGATGCCCGAATGGATGATGCCGGCCTTTTCGACGCGGAATTCCACCTGGCCGCCCTTGGCCGCCTTGACGGCTTCGGCGACGTTCGGGGTCACGGTGCCCAGCTTCGGGTTCGGCATCAGGCCCTTGGGGCCCAGCAGCTTGCCCAGACGGCCGACCACGCCCATCATGTCCGGGGTGGCGATGACGCGGTCGTAATCGACCTTGCCGTTCTGCATTTCTTCCATCAGGTCCTCTGCGCCCGCACGCTCGGCACCGGCGGCCAGAGCCGCTTCGGCCTTGTCGCCGCGTGCGAACACGGCGACGCGCACGTCCTTGCCGGTGCCCGAGGGCAGCGACACGACACCGCGAACCATCTGGTCGGCGTGACGCGGGTCGACGCCCAGGTTCAGCGCGACTTCGATGGTTTCGTCGAACTTGGCGCTCGCCAGTTCCTTGATGGTCTTGATGGCTTCATCGACGCCATAGAGCTTTTCAGCGTCGAGCTTGGCGGCGAGAGCCTTTGCCTTCTTGGTCACCTTTGCCATGATACTCAGCCCTCCACCACTTCAAGGCCCATCGACGTCGCCGAGCCTTCGATAATCTTCGTTGCCGCTTCAATGTCGTTGGCATTGAGGTCGGCCATCTTCACCTGCGCGATTTCCGCGAGCTGCGAACGCTTGATGGTGCCCGCGCTTTCCTTGCCCGGAAGCTTGGAACCGCTCTTGAGGTTTGCGGCCTTCTTGATCAGGTAGCTCGCCGGCGGCGTCTTGGTCACGAAGGTGAAGCTGCGGTCGCCATAGACGGTGATGACGGTCGGCAGCGGGGTGCCCTTTTCCATGTCCTGCGTGGCAGCGTTGAACTGCTTGCAGAATTCCATGATGTTGACGCCGCGCTGACCCAGGGCAGGGCCGATCGGCGGCGAGGGGTTGGCGGCACCAGCGGCCACCTGCAGCTTGATATAGCCTTCAATCTTCTTTGCCATGATGGCACTCCTTCATTCTGTCAGGCGGCAAGCGGATGCCGGTCGCCCTCAAATTAAGCGGTCAAGCGATCCACCCTAAGGTGCATCTCCCGCACGGTGCATCCTCTCTCCTTCAGGGGAGAGGATACGGAGCGTTACCGGCTTGCCGGTTACGCGGAGTTGGAGAGGGGATGCGTCCGGATCGAACGCCTGAGCCCCGCTCCCACTGCGACTAGGCAGCAAGCTGCCAAGTCTCGTTGCCCTCTCCCCTGAAGGGGTGAGGGCAAAATTCTTACTTCGCGAGCTCCACATGCTCGAAATCGAGATCGACCGGCGTGGCGCGGCCGAAGATCGAGACCGACACCTTGACGCGGGCCTTGTCGAAATCGAGTTCCTCGACAATGCCGTTGAAGCTGGCGAACGGTCCTTCGAGCACCTTGACCGAATCGCCGATCTCGTAATCGACGTCGATGCGCGCGCGCGGCGCGTTGGCGGCTTCTTCCTTGGTGTTCAGGATGCGCGCAGCCTCGGCATCGCTGATCGCCTGGGGCTTGCCATTGGGGCCGAGAAAACCGGTGACCTTGGGCGTGTTCTTGACGACGTGATAGACATCGTCGGTCATCTTGAGCTTGGCCAGCACATAGCCGGGGAAGAACTTGCGCTCGGTCTGCACCTTCTTGCCGCGCCGCACTTCGGTCACGGTCTCGGTGGGAACCTCGACCTGCTCGACCAGCGCCGAGAGGCCCATGCGCTCGGCATCGGCGAGAATCGCGTCGCGGACCTTGTTCTCAAAGCCCGAATAAGCGTGAATGATGTACCAGCGCGACATTCAACTCTCTCTCAAAAAAAAGGCGGTGCGACGATCAGGCCAGGGTAAGCAGCCATTTGACGATCGCGCCAAAGGTCGAATCGATCGCCAGGAAGAAGATCGCCAGGATGGTCATCAGGATGAACACCATGATCGAGGTGGTCACCGTTTCCTGCCGGCTCGGCCAGACGACCTTCGAGGCTTCGGTGCGCACCTGTCGCACGAATTCGCCGGGGCTGGTCTTCTTTCCTTCGCTGGCCATGGCCTTCAACTTCCCTAATTCCGAAAGGCGGGCATATCCGCTGTTGCAGGCACATCGCCGCCAGCCCTGCCCGGCTGAAACGCGATATATGCACCCTGTCGGAGAAAGACAGCCCCATAGCCGCGCAAATCCGCAAGAGCAAGGGGATTCAATGGAAGGGGACACCCCGCTTGGGGGAGACACTGATCGCCGCTGGCAGGAGTGGAGGGACTCGAACCCCCGGCATTCGGTTTTGGAGACCGACGCTCTACCAGCTGAGCTACACTCCTTCGCGGGCAGGCGACGCCCTTAGCGGGTGCAACCGCGCTGTGCAAGCGCTGCTGCACCGATCGGGCGGCCTGAAATGAAAATCGGGGCGGTCGCTGGCCCGATGGATGAGCCAAAAAGGCCAATCCAAGGGAGGCGATCGCCCCGTATTTCATTCCGGCATCGCGCGGGGCCCGAAGACCCCGGCGACGAGAAGCATCAGCGCTTCGAGAACTGGAAGCTCTTGCGCGCCTTGGCCTTGCCGTACTTCTTGCGCTCGACGGTGCGGCTGTCGCGGGTCAGGAAGCCTGCCTGCTTGACGGTGCTGCGCAGAGCGGGTTCGTACTTGGTCAGCGCCTGGCTGATGCCGTGCTTGACCGCGCCGGCCTGGCCCGAAAGACCGCCGCCCTTGACGGTGCAGATCACGTCATACTGGCCCTTGCGATCGGTAATGTCGAACACCTGGTTGATGACGAGACGCAGCGTGGGCCGTGCAAAATACACTTCCTGGTCGCGCTTGTTGACGATGATCTTGCCGGTGCCGGGCTTCAGCCACACGCGGGCCACGGCGTCCTTGCGGCGACCGGTGGCATAGGCGCGGCCATGCTTGTCGAGCTCCTGCTCGCGCAGCGGCGCGTTGGAAACCTTGGCGACGGGTGCGCTGGTGGTTTCGATGTCGGCGGCGATGTCCTTGATGTCGGACAGGGATTGCACGGTATCAGACATTATGCACCCACCTTGTTCTTGCGGTTGAGCGAGGCCACGTCGAGCACTTCGGGCTGCTGGCCGGCATGCGGATGTTCGGTTCCGGTGAAGAGGTGCAGGTTGCGCATCTGCTGGCGACCCAGCGGACCACGGGGAACCATGCGCTCCACCGCCTTTTCAAGCACGCGCTCGGGGAAGCGGCCATCCAGCACCTTGGCGGCGGTCACTTCCTTGATGCCACCGATATAGCCGGTGTGCTTGTAATAGACCTTCTGGCCGCGCTTGTTGCCGGTCAGCTGCACCTTGCCCGCGTTGATGACGATGACATGGTCACCGCAATCGACATGCGGGGTGTAGCTCGGCTTGTGCTTGCCGCGCAGGATGTTGGCGATGATCACCGCGACGCGGCCGACCACCAGTCCATCGGCATCGATAATATGCCATTTCTTTTCCACCTCAGCCGGCTTGATCGACTTGGTGGTCTTGAGCAAAGCCTTCATGGCCTTCAACCTTCCAAAACGTCCTCCGCTGCGATGCCGGACCCCGATGGGTCCAGCCTGCGACCGGCTGACAGATTTCCGTGACACGACAGGCTGCTGGGCAGCAGGCCTGAACGAAGCGCGGCTAATGACGTTCAGGTCCCGATTCGTCAAGCATTTTGGGGGTTTTGCCGTAGGGTATCATGATACCACTGGCTTTAGCCGCCGGTTTCGGCAGGGCGGACAGACAGGGTTTCGCGGGCCATCCGCCGGGTGCCTGCCGCCTCGGTCACCGTGACGCGGTTGAAACCCATTACCAGCCCCGTGGCCTTTGACAGCGTGATTCGGTCGCTTATCGACAACGCACTGCCATCGGCGGCGGACGATTGCTGCGATGCTTCCAGCACCAGCGAATCGCCCGATTCTGCGGCGATACGATAGCGTGCGCCCTCGCCGGTCGTGATCACGCCTTCTGAGCAAGGGCGCTTTGCCAGCATGACCAGCCGCGCGATCCTGCCGCGGTTGATGGCGGCGCGCTCTTCGGGCGGCAGCGCCGCGAGCCGGTCGAGCATCGCACCGATCTGCGCGCGCTCTTTTTCGGGCCGTGCTGCCACCGCAGGGTCGGCGCGCAGCCGGGCGATCGCCTTTGCCAGCCTCGCCGGCGCATCGGGCGCTTCGCTGATCCCCAGCACCGCTCCATCCGCATCGAGCGTCGCGTCGAGCGCTTCGCCCTCATTGCTCTCGTCCTGCAGCGCCAGCAGCCGCAGCAGTTCGGGGGGACCTTCAGCGCTCTGGGCCACCTGCTGCATTTGCAGCCGCCAGCCGCGGCCCGCAGGCATGAAGCGGATCCGGTAGTCGATCCGCTGGACGAAAATGCCCTGCCCAAGCTCGCGCTCGATCCGTCGCTCCACGATCAGCGGCGAACCCGCAGGCGGCGCAAAGGCCATGAACGCGGCGGGGCAGGCAAGAGGAGCGGGCGGCGCGACAAGCAACAACGCCGCCGCCAGCAGCATCAATCGGTGGCCAGCGTCTGGCCCAGCACCCAGGCGCGGAAACTGGGCGGGCAATATTCGACCGGCAGCACCAGCACCGCAGGCTCGTCATAGCTGTGCAGATGCACGATCCGCGCGACCAGCGCCTTGGACTGGGGAAGCGCGGTCTTGAACAGCACCGGCACTTCGGTCTGTTCGGTCAGTTCGCCGTCCCAGTGGAAGATGGCCTGGACCGTGCCCAGCACATTGGCACAGGCAGCAAGCTGTTCGCGCACCACCGTACGCGCGATGGTCTGCGCCTCTTCCTTGTCGGCAAAGGGGCAATAGACCAGCCGGATGTCACTGGCCTCGATGATCGAATCGCCGATCATGCAGCGGCTGCGCGCGTGCGCCCCAGGCTGTGCGCACCCCAGGCCACCGTCCCGACCAGGATCGCGCCGACGGCCTGGTGCAGCACGGCCAGGTGCAGGTCGACGCTGCTCATGACCGTGGCGATGCCGAGCAGCACCTGCACGCCGAAGGCGCTATGGATCGCGATCGAGGCCGCGCGATCGGGCTTGCGCACCGCGCGCGCCATGATCACCAGCGCGGCGACTGCGACAAACGCCCACCAACGGTGCAGGAAATGCAGCAGGAAGGGGTCGTAGGTCAGCGCGTGCACCACGCCTTTCGACCAGTCGACATCGACCGGAAAGAAGCTGTCGTTCATCAGCGGCCAGCTCTTGGCGGCATAGCCCGCATTGAGCCCGGCAACCCAGGCGCCGAGCAGCAACTGGACGAACAGGACGAGAATCGTGGCAAGCGCCAGCCCGGTCATGCGGGCGGGGCGGGCAGCAGGATCGCGTGCCAGCACCTGCAGATCGCGTGCGGTCCAGATCAGCCCCGCCATGATGAACAGGGCGTTGAGCAGGTGCACCGCGAGGCGGAAATGACTGACATCGGTGCGCTCGGTCAGCCCGGAGGCGACCATCCACCAACCGATCGCCCCCTGCAGCCCGCCCAGCGCAAACAGCGCGAACAGCCTCCAGCCATAGCCCCGGGGGATCGCGCGGCGGATGGCGAACCAGGCAAAGGGCAGGGCGAAGGCGACCCCGACCAGCCGCCCGAGCAGCCGATGGACATATTCCCAGAAATAGATGGTCTTGAACTCTGCCAGCGACATGCCGGCATTGACCTCGATATATTCGGGAATGCGCTTGTACTTCTCGAACTCCGCAACCCAGGCGGCTTCGGACAAGGGCGGCAGGGTCCCTGTGACCACGTTCCATTCGGTGATCGACAGGCCCGATTCGGTGAGCCGCGTGATGCCACCGACCACCACCATGCAGAAAACCAGCAGCGCGACCCCATAGAGCCACACGGCAATGGCATTCGGTGCGCTGCGATCATGCAACTGGGGCGTGGCGATCCGGGGCTGCGACAGGCTGGTCATGGCTGCTGCATTTCGGATGCTCGGCAGCGGCTTGCAAGGGGTTTTTCCGCTCGATTCGCCGCGCCCTGCCGCATTTGCCGAATAAGCCGGATTGCGCAATGATATCATATCACCTATGTGCAGGCCATGTTGTCTCGTATCACCCGCTCCGGCCGACTCGATTCGGCCGCGATTGCGCTGTCGGCGCTGTGCATGGTGCACTGTGCGGCGGGCATCTGGCTGGTTGCCGGGTTCGCATCGATGGGCGGCATTTTCCTTTCCCCCTGGGTGCACGAGATCGGCTTCGTGCTTGCGGCGATCATGGCGGCGCTCGCGCTCGGCCACGGGCTGAGACTGCACGGTGCCCGCGCGCCGCTCGCCATCGGGGTGGCCGGGATCGCATCGATGCTGGCGGCCATGGCGGTCCAGCATGGCGGGGCCTGGGAATATGCGCTGACCTTTGTCGGCGTCGCCCTGCTCAGCGTCGCGCATGTGCTCAACTACCGCGCCGCGCGCCAGCACTGATCGCACGCACTAACATTGGGGCTTGCCCTCGCCCCTTGATCCGCGCCAAGAGTCGCGCCCTATGACCAGCATCTCCACCGACACCGCCCAGATCAGCATCCATATCAATGGTGAGCCGCGCCGCGTGCCTTCGGGCCAGAGCATTGCCGCGCTGGTCGGCACCTTGGGCTTCAACCCGGCCAAGGTCGCGGTGGAACGCAATCTGGAGATCGTGCCGCGTTCGACGCTGGGCGAGGTGACCGTGCAGGACGGCGACCGGCTGGAGGTCGTCCATTTCGTGGGCGGCGGCGATCATGCTCCTGTCGCCGACAGCTGGACCGTTGCCGGTCACACATTCCGTTCACGGCTGATCGTCGGCACCGGCAAATACAAGGATTTCGCGCAGAACGCCGCTGCGCTCGAGGCCTCGGGCGCGGAGATCGTCACCGTCGCGGTGCGCCGGGTCAATGTTTCCGATCCGGGCGCGCCGATGCTGACCGACTTTATCGATCCCAAAAAGGTCACCTATCTTCCCAATACGGCCGGCTGCTTCACCGGCGAGGAGGCGATCCGGACGCTGCGCCTGGCGCGCGAGGCGGGTGGCTGGGAACTGGTCAAGCTGGAAGTGCTGGGCGAGGCCAAGACGCTTTATCCCGATATGCACGAGACGCTGCGCGCGACCGAGATCCTGGCGAAGGAAGGCTTCAAGCCGATGGTCTATTGCGTCGATGACCCGATCGGCGCGAAACGGCTGGAAGACGCGGGTGCCGTTGCGATCATGCCGCTGGGCGCACCGATCGGATCGGGACTGGGTATCCAGAACCGCGTCACCATCCGGCTGATCGTCGAGAATGCCAAGGTACCGGTTCTGGTCGATGCGGGCGTCGGCACCGCGTCCGATGCGGCGATCGCAATGGAACTGGGCTGCGACGGCGTGCTGATGAACACCGCGATTGCCGAAGCCAGGGACCCGATCCGCATGGCGCGCGCGATGAAGCTGGCGGTCGAAGCCGGCCGCGAAGCCTATCTCGCCGGGCGCATGGGCACGCGCAAATATGCCGATCCGTCGAGCCCGCTTGCCGGACTGATCTGAACCGGGTTCCACGTGGAACCGGCAATCTGAGCCGCATATACCGCAATCCCTGCTTTCCGTAGCGGAAGCACGAGCGAATCTTGCCGATTCGATGACATTTTCTTTGCACATGTAACACTGGTCGATACGGCTATGTCGTTCGTCGACAGCTGTAGTCGTTGAGCGACATCTGCGGCGCCCTTGTCGAGCGCGGCGCGCGCACGGGCGCGTCCTCGCCTATCCAGATGATGTCGCCGATGCTCCATAGCTCCCCAGGCCGGACATCGGCGGCAAACAACAACAAGACCGGTCCTGCAGGGACCCTTACCCGCAGGACCGGTCGCATCGTTCAGTAAGCTTGCCCCAATGAAAGGACCCCGCCCCATGTTCGCCCGTGCCCTTGCCCCCATCGCCTCCCGCGCCATGGCCGCTGCTGCTGCCTCGGCCATCCTCTTTTCCGCCGCCGTCCAGGCCAATCCGGTCGTGTCCGAACAGACCATCGGCGGCCGCGTCATCCGCAGCGTCGAAGTCCGGTTCGTCGATCTCGACCTCACCACGCCCGGAGGTGCCGAGACGCTGAAGACCCGTCTTCGCTCCGCCACCAACCAGGTCTGCGGCAGCCTGCCGCGCGGCCCGCTGCGCGAGCAGATCGATTATCGCAACTGTGTCTCGGAAACCATGGCGAGCGGCCAGCGCGCGATGGTGACGCTGATCGCCCGCGCCGAGGCTGGTGAGCGCTTCAAGGCCGGCGAACGCATCGCCGTCGGCAGCTGATGCCATCCCGGATTACCACACCCTTGGTAAAACCCGACTGGACCGGTAGCCCCCAAGCTGCCGGTCCTTTTCTGTGATGCGAGCCCGGATCACAAAAGTCGAGGCGGACGCAACGGATGCGCCCGCCTCAGTCCCTTGCGACCCAAAGGACTAGCCCTGAAGCTGACCGGCGGCCCGAGGGCCGCTTGCATCAGCGATAGAAAACGTGATTGTCCACAGCGGCCAGGCGCTGCATCCGCCAGCCGGGCGAGACATGGCGCGCGTGGAAGAACAGCGCGCCTTCGACCGGGCTTTCCCAGGCATCCTTCATCGCGATCTGGGCGATGGCGACGGCTTCCTTCCAGTCCTGGCTGGCGGTCGGGATGGCGGGCATGCGGCCACCGCGGACGAACGAGAACTGGCTGGGCTGATAGACCACGCCGCACAGGCTGCCGGCGAAGCGGCCCGAATCGCGCCGCGCGATCACCACCTTGGCAACGGCGAGCTGGCCATTGAGCGTTTCACCCTTGGATTCGAAATAGACGGCCCCGGCGAGACACCGGGTTTCCTCGTCGATCTCGGCAGGCATGTCGGACATCGACACGAGCTGCGCCAGGCTTTCGGCCTTGAGCGGCGGCTGTACGGTCTGGGTGTCGATCTGCTGGGATGCGGTTTCGGCGGCAGCGGCGTCGGCTTCGACAGCGGCTTGTTCAGCGCTGGAGGCGGTGGTTTCGCTGCTCTGGGCGGGAACCGGCTGGATCATGTCGGCAATCAGCGGCGATGCAAGGGCGGCTGATGCGTCGGTGAGAGAGAGGGTGACAATCGAATAAACTGTCATGGCGGCCATGCTGGCGACCTTGAGGATCTTACTCATTACAAACTTTGACTGTGCGGTGGATCACCTCGGCCGGAGCACGGATCAGGCATTGCAAGCCTGGCCGGTTCCGGAAGGGAAACCCCCCGTCTGCGTGCTAGCCCTGTTCTTCTCCGCCTCTTAAAAAACCGGGGAACTCTATGGGCCGCCTGCGCGTTGATCGGTGCAGCGGCCCCTCTAGCAGCGAGGTTAATGAGTCAACTCATCTGGCCCATTATCGCGTCGAACTGTGCGCGGCTGGCGACATCCAGTTCGATAATCCACAAGTCGGCATCGCGCCTGCGGCGTCGCTCGATATATTCGGCCATGCTGCCCTTGGCGGCGATCGTACGGGAATCGTCGCTCCAGACCTCCTGCCAACCCGGCTTTCCATCGATCCGGCTGAACGATTCGAACAGCGCCTCATCCCGGCCCCGCACATTGCGGGCAACCAGAATTGCGCCCGCCACGGCATCGCCGCTTGCGATGATCGTCGCAAACCCCCCTGCCGCCGTGGTGAGCCGCTTGAGCGCCTCGATCCGGACATGGGCTGCCAGCCGAGGCTCGATCACGGGCTTTCTGCGATCGGCTGCTTGTAACCCTCAAGGCCGGACAGCGCGATGTGCGAGCGCATGAACGTGCCGGTACCGCGCGCGATTTCCTCGCCATGGCTGTCCACCAGCCGCGATTCGCCCACCCAGACGCGCCGGCGTCCACTGACCCAGTGCCCTTCGGCATAAACGGGTCCCGCGCGCACCGGCGCGGTGAAATGCAGGTTGAACGCGGTCGTCAGCAGGAAGCGGTCGGTGACCAGCGCGTTGCAGGCATAAAAGGCGGCGTCGTCGAGCATCTTGAAATACAAGGTGCCGTGCGCCGCGCCGGCCGCATGGAAATGCTCGGGCGTCACGTCAAAATCGATCCGCGCCTTGCCCGCCGCGGTAATGGTGAGCCGCGAAGGGAACAGCCGGTTGATCGCGGCGGCGGCATAAAGGCGTTCGAGCGCGCGGAAATGCGCCTCTTCACCCGGCCCTGTCGCCCGATCAGGCAGCGTCACGATCCAGCTCGGCGGTGACCAGCGCATAGATCGCGTCAGGGTCGTCCGCGCCCTTGATCTTGGCGAGCGTCTTTTCGTCGCGCGTCAGCCGCGAGATATGCGCCAGCGCCTGAAGGTGCATCGCACCGGTGGCCACGGGCGATAGCAGCGCGATCACCAGATCGACCGGCAGATTGTCGATCGAGCCGAACTCGATCGGCTTTGCCAGGCGCAGCACCACCGCCACCGAATGATCGAGGCCATCCATCTTGCCATGCGGGATGGCGACACGACGGCCGAAGCCGGTCGATCCGAGTTGCTCGCGATCGAGCAGGCAGGCGAGCACCTTGTCGGCATCCAGCCCGTAACAATGGCCGAACTGTTCTGCCGCCAGCTCTAGCGCCTGGTGCTTGTCCGCGACGCGTGCGGAGGTCAGCACCGCCTGCTTATGGAGTTCGAACCATGCCATGACAGTCAAAATTCTCGATTCTGCCGCGCCGCTCCCGATCGTTGCGGAAGCGGCGCGTACGAATGGTGTTCAGATCATCGTCGTCCCTGCCGGGAGGGGGTTGCCTCATCCCGCCGACGCATTGCTGGCGCGCCCATGCACCATATTGCGCAAAAAACCAAGCCACGCGATGCACGGGCGCACAGCCCGCACAAATTATCCGGCGCGCGGTTCGACCCAGCCGATCGATCCATCGGGGCGCCGATACACCATATTGTGCCGCCCGGTTCCGGTATTCTTGAAGAACAGCGCGTTGGTGTTGCGCAGGTCGAGCATCATCACGGCATCCGAGACCGTTGCCTCGGGCACGTCGACCCGGGTTTCGGCAATCACCACCGGGGCATCGCCGACGACTTCTTCCTCCTCATTGCCGCTTTCGAACACGACATAGGCCGCCTCTTCCTCGCGCGCGGCATGCTGGAACTGCTCATGCCGGCCCTTGAGACGGCCCATATAACGGCGAAGCTGCTTCTCGATCTTGTCCGCCGCGCCATCGAAGCAGACATGCGCGTCGTGCGCGAGCCCATGTCCCTTGAGGATCAGGCCCTGCATCACATGGGTGACGATATCGCACTGGAACTGGTCGTGCGGCCCTCGGCTGAAAGTGACCTGGCTGGATATCGCCTTGGAGAAATACTTCTCGACAATCGCATTGAGTCGATCCGCGACATGCACCTTCAGCGCCTCGCCGGTGTCGACCTGATGACCAGAAATACGAATGTCCATGATGTTCTCCATGTTTTTGGGGCCAGCCGCCGGATCACTGCCGCGACGGGCCGGATCGATATATCCTTGGCGTCCAACGCTAAGGATCGGGTGACAATTCGGGTAAAGACCTCCTTTCCGCGATGGTTTTCAGCAAAACAGGTTAGCGTGTGGACAGCCACAGCGGCTGCTTGATCTTGCCCAGGAACTCGGCATGCGCGGCAAGCTCTTCCTCGCTCGCGGAAAACGGGCGCGGCAGGCGGTGCGGACGCTGGACACCGGGAATGAGGCGGGGCCGTGCGCCGGGGACGATGGCGGTTTCCGCGCTGTCGTCGGCCAGGCCGAGCCCGATCTGGCGCCCCCCGGTCAACTCGATATAGACCTGCGCCAGCAGCTCGGCATCGAGCAGCGCGCCGTGCAGCACGCGGTGGCTGCGATCGACGCCGAAGCGCTTGCACAGGGCATCGAGGCTTGCCGGCGATCCGGGGAACTTGGCGCGCGCCATCGCCACGGTGTCGATCACGCGGCTCATCGGGATGGCGGGCCGACCCACCATGGCAAGCTCGGCATTCAGGAAGCGCATGTCGAACCCGGCATTGTGCGCGACCAGGGTCGCATCGCCGAGAAATTCGAGCAGATCCTCGACGCCCGCGCCGAACAGCGGCTTGTCGGCCAGAAACGCGTCGCCCAGGCCATGCACCTTCTCGGCTTCGGGCGGCATCGGAATTTCGGGGTTGAAATAGGCGTGGAAGGTGCGGCCGGTCAGGCTGCGACCGACCATCTCGATACATCCGATTTCCACCATCCTGTGTCCTTCATCGGGGGACAGGCCGGTGGTTTCGGTATCGAAAATGATCTCTCTCATTTCCAATACTATTGGACCGATTTGGTCAGTGCGCAAGGGCCGATCGCAAATTCTGAAGCAACCGGCGCACCGCCTGTCGCGTCGCCAATTTGGTGCCGCCGGTGGGGATCACCCAATCGGCATGCGCGCGTTTGTGATGATCGGCCATCTGCAGGTGGCGGATGTGGCGCAGCCGGGCTGCGGTCATGCCCGGCCGCGCGAGCACGCGCTTGCGCTGCTGCCACAGGGCAGCGGACACGACGATGATGCCGTCGACATTCTGCGTGCCGCCTTTCTCGAACAGCAGCGGGATATCGAACACGATGATCTTGCGCGACCGGTGGCTGCGGACGAATGCCGCGCGCGAGCGCGCCACCGCCGGATGCACGATATGCTCGAGCGTCTTGAGCGCCGCCGGATTGCCGAACACCGCCGCGCCCAGCTTCGCCCTGTCCACCCCCTGCGGGCCGGTGGTGCCGGGAAACGCCGCCTCGATCGCGGGCAGCAGCACCCCGCCCGGACCCTGCAGCACGTGCACCTCGGCATCGGCATCGAACACCGGAACGCCCTCGGCGCGCAGCATCTTGGCCACAGCCGACTTGCCCATGCCGATCGATCCGGTCAGCCCCAGCACCATGGGCCGGTGACGATGGTGCGGCGGCAGGCGCTTGATCGGGGCCATCATGCGAGAAGCAGCGCCCTAAGCTCGTCGTCGCGCTCGCGCGGCGGCGCGGCACCGAAAAAGATCTCGAACGCGAGCGCGGCCTGGCCGATCAGCATCTCGAGACCGTCCACCGTATCGAGCCCGCGGGCGCGCGCCGCCTTGAGCAGCCCGGTTTCGAGCGGGGTGTAGACGATATCATAGACCAGAGCGCTTTCGGGCAAGGGCGAGAGATCGAGCACCAGCGGATCGAAGCCCTTCATGCCGAGCGGGCTGGTATTGACCAGCAGATCGACCTCGCCCAGCGCATCGTCCATGCCGCGCACCTGGCCCTTGAGGCCGAAACTTGTGAGCAGCCCCATGGCCTTGAGCGGATTGCGCGCATGGATGGTGACGCTGGCCACCTCCATCCGGGCGAGCGCGAACAGCACCGCCCGCGCGGCACCGCCCGCGCCGACCAGCGCGACATCGGCGCCGGTGAAATCGCTCTGCCCCAGCGGCGCATAGAAACCGCCCGCATCGGTATTGGTGCCGAAGAGCGCGCCGGATTCATCGCGCGCGATCGTGTTCATCGCCCCGATGCTGCTGCGCACGTCTCCGGGGTCGGCGACATGCTCCATGACCGCGATCTTGTGCGGAATCGTGACATTGCAGCCGCCCCAGAGCGGATCGGCACGGCGTTCAGCAATATAGTCGGCCAGCGCGTCGGGCGTGACATGACAGGCGCGGTATTCCGCATCCATGCCCAGCGCCTTGAGCCAGAAACCATGGATCAGCGGCGACTTGCTGTGCGCGATCGGGTCGCCGATCACCTCGGCATAGGGTTGAGACATGCTTGGACCCTTGATCAGTGTCCCTCGACATCGCTCGGGACAAACGGAGGGAGGTGCGGCGCCGGGTTCTAGCGGAACGAACTTTCCGAGTTCCCGAGCCCTTCGACTGGCTGGCAAGCCAGCCGCTCAGGTTAAACTCAAGTTGGGGACATTGTGCACAGTTTGATCCCCGTTACACAGCCATCAGCTCGGCATCAGTTCGCGTTCGCGCAGGAAGCCGAGCAGCGGCAGCAGCGGCATGCCCTGCACGGTGAACACATCGCCCTCGATATGGCTGAAAAGCTGGGCTCCCGCGCCCTCGATCTCATAACAGCCCACTGTATATCCGATGGTTTCCCAGTGCTTTTCCACATAGTTGCGCACAAAGGCAGTGCCCAGGGGACGCACGTGCATCACCGCCTTGCCGACATGCCGCCAGATCGGACGGCCGCCCTCGACGATGACGGCGGCGCTCCACAAGCGGTGCGGCTTGCCCGAGAGCGTTTCGAGCTGGCGGATTGCGTCATCGGGCGTTTGCGGCTTGCTCAGCATCTCGCCCTCGCTGGTTTCCAGGATCTGGTCGGAGCCGAGCACCATCGCCTCGGGCCGACGCGTGCCAACGCGCATTGCCTTGGCTTCGGCCAGCGCATCGGCAATATCGCGCGGGGACGTGCCCTCGGCGTGGAGCGAGGCGCGGATCGAGGATTCATCGATATGCGCCGCCACCACCGAAAAGGGGACATCGGCGGCATCGAGCATGGCCCGGCGTGCGGTGCTTTGCGATGCGAGTATCAGCATTTCCGTCGTCCTTATGCCCAAACCAAACTAGGCTTCATCGAGTGGCGCCGTCGCCTGCCCCCTGTTCTCGCGCGCGGCCTCGCGCTCGTTGAACAGGTTGATGATCGCCGCCGCCGATTCCTCGATCGACCGGCGCGTCACGTCGATCACCGGCCAACCATTATCCGCAAACATCCGCCGGGCAAAGGCCAGCTCGGCTTTCACCTTCTCGTCATTGACATAGTCGGTTTCGGGGGCCTGGTTCAAGGACAACAGCCGGTTGCGACGCACCGCGATCAACCGTTCGGGATTGGTCGTCAGTCCCACCACCAGCGGATGCCGGAGCGTGAACAGCGCAGGCGGAGGCGGGGATTCGACCACGATCGGGATGTTCGCGGTCTTGTAGCCGCGATTGGCGAGATAGATCGAGGTCGGGGTCTTGGACGAGCGCGAGACTCCGGCGAGCACGATGTCGGCCGCCTCCCAGTTCTCCCAGTTCTGCCCGTCGTCATGCGCGATGGTGAACTGGATCGCCTCGACCCGCGCGAAATAGGCGGCGTCGAGGACATGCTGCCGACCCGGTCGCGCCTTGGCCGCCTGGCCAAGCAGGTTGGAAAGCGCATCGCTCACCGCATCGAGCGCGGGCACCATCGGCAGGCCGAGCACGCGGCAGCGCCGCTCGAGCTTGGCGCGGATATCGGGGTTGACCAATGTGAACAGCACCAGCCCGGGATTGGCCGCGACCTCGTCCAATATCCGGTCGAGATGCGTTTCGGAGCGCACCATCGGCCAGAAATGCTTGATCACCTCAACCGCATCGAACTGCGCCAGCGCCGCCTTGGCGATGTTCTCCAGCGTCTCGCCCGTGGAATCCGACAGAAGGTGCAGGTGAATGCGGCTCATGCGTCTGGTCTGTGGGCAGCGCGGGGATAAATCAAGGCATGATATTGTGGGCAAAACCGGGGATGAAATCGCTCCCCCCTGACCCGAGATTCCTCACAGGGCTTATCCACACAGGACAAGTTTTCCCACAGGCTGTTGATAAGCGGGATAAATTTGCCGACTCGTCAGCCAGCCGCGATTTGGCGACTGTCAATCTGTCGATACATGAGGCAAGAAAGCGTCATGCCGGTTTTCCAGCGGCCTTCTTCAACAGAATCCCTATATAAAGGATATAAGAATTAAGATGGGTGGGGACACAGCTCTGACGACGGCGCGCAAGGCGCCCTTGCTCGATTGCCTGAACGGTGCGGTGGCCAAGGTGCCGCCGATGTGGATGATGCGCCAGGCGGGACGCTACCTTCCCGAATATCGCGCGTTGCGTGCGGAAAAGGGCGGCTTTCTCGAACTGGTCTATGACAGCCCCGCTGCGGCCGAGATCACGCTGCAACCGCTGCGCCGGTTCGAACTCGACGCCGCCATCCTGTTTTCCGATATCCTCATCGTGCCCTATGCCATGGGCCAGGATCTCAAGTTCCTGGTGGGGGAGGGGCCGCATCTGTCGCCCCGGCTGCTCGATCATGCGCTGGAGAGCCTGCAGCCGGTCCCTGAGCGGCTCGAGGCGATCTACGAGACCGTGCGCCTGGTGAAGGCCGAACTTGCGCCTGAAAAGACGTTTCTGGGCTTTGCAGGGTCGGCCTGGACCGTCGCGACCTATATGGTCAATGGCGAGGGCAGCAAGGACCAGCACGCCACGCGCGAATATGCCTATCGCGATCCGCAGGGCTTTCAGGCGCTCATCGACGCGATCGTCGATCTCACCATCGAATATCTGATCGGCCAGATCGATGCCGGCGTCGATGCGGTACAGATTTTCGACAGCTGGTCGGGTTCGCTCGCGCCAGCGCAGTTCGAACGCTGGGTGATCGCGCCCAACGCGCGGATCGCGGCCGCCATCCACGAAGCGCGGCCCGGCGTGCCGGTGATCGGTTTCCCCAAGGGCGCGGGCGAAAAGCTGGCGGCGTACGCGCGCGAAACCGGCGTCGATGCATTGGGGCTCGACGAGACGATCGATCCGGTCTGGGCGGCGGCGAACATCCCCGCGCATCTGCCCGTCCAGGGCAATCTCGATCCGCTGGCGCTGCTTGCGGGCGGCGAACAGATGGAAAATGCGGTCCGGCACATCCTGCGCACCTTCGAGGGGCGGCCGCATATTTTCAACCTGGGCCATGGCATATTGCAGCAGACCCCCATTGAACACGTGCATGCACTGCTTACACTGGTGAAGCAGGGCGTATGACCGCCCTGCCGCCTCAACCGGTGTGACTGGCGGCAGGACCCATGAACGAGCTTCTTCTGACAACGGATTATGTTCTCTCCATGCTCTATCTCTGGCTGAAAGCGGCGCACCTCATCTTCGTCATCTTCTGGATGGCCGGCCTGTTCATGATGCCGCGCTTCCTGGTCTATCATCAGGAGGCCGAGCATGGCTCGGAAGAGGCGACACGCTGGATCGACCGCGAATCCAAGCTGAAGACCATCATCCTCAACCCGTCGATGATCATCGTCTGGGTGCTGGGCCTGATCCTGGCGAGCCAGGGCAACTGGTGGACCGCCGGATGGCTGCACGCCAAGCTGCTCTTCGTCCTGCTGCTGAGCGGCTATCACGGCTGGATGATCGGCTATGCGAAGAAACTGGCGCGGGGCGAGCGCAAGCTGACCGGCAAGCAGCTTCGGCTGATCAACGAGGTTCCGGGCATCGCTGCGGCGGTGATCGTGATCCTGGTGATCGTGAAGCCGTTCTGATCGATATTCTCCCCTCCCCTTGGGAAGGGGTGGCCGCAGGCCGGGTTGGGGGGAT